>Ga0075467_10000646_pt1 | contig 28231 bp, 19 predicted proteins | sample DEB08_DNA_9_FD_75067 | JGI IMG/M metagenome (GOLD analysis project Ga0075467, IMG submission 75067) | Aqueous microbial communities from the Delaware River and Bay under freshwater to marine salinity gradient to study organic matter... | ecosystem: Environmental > Aquatic > Marine > Coastal ... | reverse complement strand
GTGTGATCACCGATAGGAGCAGAAACAACAGCAGGCTGAGAAACATACACACCATTTTGGAGTACGTATACACCGTTGGCGAAGTACGTCGTACCACCAGCCAGTACCGTCCAGCTCGTGGGGAAAGCACTGCTACAACCGTTGCCGTCTGTTACACCAGGAACGGAAACAGCGATATTGGCTGCACAGCTGAAGGGAGAAGTAGAAATATTGTAACCAGCGGCAGGAATACCAGCCAGTACGGGGCCCGTATAGTCTGCTACTTTAACCAATTGGTTCCAGATCGAAGAGCTTCCTGGGCTACACCAGTTGATAATGTTCCATTCGCGACGGAACTTGTAGGTACCTGAACACACGTTGATGCGTGGCTCATCAGAATAAGAAGCGCCATAGTTTCAGTAACTCTGTGCCAAATCCTGGAAACCAAATGCCGTGATTACCCAAGGATAACCGACTACACTTGCTGCAGGGTTGTCATCAGGACCACCTACATTGCCATCGGTAGCAAAATCTTCATCACACTCGATAGGAGCAGTGAATGGTGGCAAAACCAGATCCGATGGTACCAACTTGCGGAAAGTAATCGTCTGCGTACACACATCGGTACGTGGCGTACCCGTGCAAGCAGAATTGTAGCGGTCACGGATGGTGAACGTACGTGACAGGGTTACATCACCACAGTCACCAGCAGTAGCAACTACGTCAGACAAGGTAACCAGTACCTGGCCACAGTTGTCGGTAGCTACAGGAATACCCGTATAGCCCAATTTCGTCAGGAATGCATCCAAAGCCGCCTGGCTGCCACCGAAGAAGGTGTTGCGCGTAGCGACTACGTCGAGCGTACCGTTGGCGTTCACAATCCAGCTGCGGGGTGAAGTGAAGCGGATAGCTTCGAGATCATCACACACCAAATCCAAATCAAAAACCACCGGTGCAGGTGCCGTGAAATTGCTCACGGTACCGCTGCCATCAGAAAAGGCACGGACGGTATAATTGCCCAAATTGCCATCGTTGGCATTGCTAACCATCATGGTGTAAGAACGACCCGCAACCAGCGGAAGCGACAGTCGCTGTAAATCGCCCAAATTGAAGATGTTAGTTAAAGCAGAGGGGAAGGTCTGGGTAAAGGTTACCGCAACATGGCCCACAATATTCTGGCATGGATTGCCTGGGTTGAAATCACCCTGAAACAAACTCAACACCACATCAAAATCATTAGATTCACCAACGAAAGTATACACATCCGTTATTGATGGGGTGAAAGTGATCAAGCTGTAGGAATGGTTACCAGGAACAGGGTTGAAAAAGTCCGTGAAGCAACTGTAGTTGCCCATGTTGAGTTGTGGAGAAGTGGCACCTATTGATCCGGCATACGTTTGCTGCTGGTAGGTTGCACCGATAGATGAGACATCAGCAGGACAAACCACATCGGGGTTCGTCTTGTCTTCCGCCAGGACGTTGCCCCAGCAGGTGTAAACCACCACACCGTTCTGAATCACATCAACAGAATAGGTGTGTACGCCACAACCAGATACCACGTCGGTAGAACCGCCGTCAACCGTCACGATGATATTGTCTGCACAACCCAGGCTACCCGTCAATACCATTTGTGGGGTAATGGTGGCCGTACAAGCGTTACCTAAAGTAACGTTGAGGTTGGCGATACAACCCAGGTTCAGTTCCTCATTACAAGGAACGACCAGGTCGTTGTACATGATCATCATGGCCGCTTCGGTACCTACACCAGTGCCACAATCAGTATTTGCGTTGCCCCATGCACCTGCACAAGGACCACCGCCCAGAAGACCGTCGGTATCCTGGAAATGCAGTTGGTTGCCATTCGCCGTACTGTTGGTTTCCCAACCCCACTGGCCAAAAGTGCCAATGGCCATAATAGGCGCTACGGTCATCCAGTAAGTGGTATTACCCGCCAGCACCATGGGTGTGGTTGGCTCAATAAAGAGGTCAGCGTCAGCTTCGGGGTCTACGGTAGAACCCGCAAAATCTTCCTGATAGATGACTGCTCCGGGAGAGCCACCGGCATTGGCATAAATGATCACACGTACCGTGTTGGCATTTACACTGGCCGGCGTACCACCGCCGAAAGCTACCCCAGGAACGATGACCGAGCAAATGCTCACGTCAGCAGGTCCGGTGGTAAAATCTTCCGCCGCCAAAAGGCCAGCGCCACCGAAGTCTGGAAAAAATTGGGAAGCAATTCCGTTGTTGTTCACTACGGAGTTGTCGTAAGAGGGCACATTGCCGACACAATTGCCAGCACGGACTTGCCCGGAACTCCAGCCATTGAAGGCAGCCGAAGCGGCACTCTGCCCTACTACCGGACTCGCAAAAGCAAGCCCAACCAGCAGGAGAAGTGCACTGAAAAGTTGCGCAAGATTGCCCGCACTTAGTTTGTTTGAATACATAAGATTACAATTTGTTAAATGAAAATATCATACTTAAAACCACAGCCCCCCTTAGATAGGAAAACTGCTGGTTATTGAAAGCAAGCAAGACAAAAGCCAGCCACCTTTGGGCGGTGGTGTGCTTCGTTTTTTAGGTCGAAAAAAACGTATTATAAAATACGCGATAAAGCTACGTATTATTTCTCACTAACCTAGCCCTGTTTGTTTATTTTTGGTTAATAATTAACACCCCGTATTATTTAAAAAATAATACGGGGTGATTGGCGAAAAGCCTGCAAAGCAGCTTTACCGTTGAGCTAGTCACGTACCCGCTTGCGCCGGGTGTATTCCGAGAAATTGATGGGGCCGTACCCGGCTTCGGCCGGGGCATCCAGCGAGCGCGACTGTACCGCCGCCGGGGCGGGCTGATAGGAAAACCGTTCGCCGCTCAACCTGCCTTTATCCAGGTAGTTTTTGATTTTGGCGGCGCGCTCGCGGCCGTGGGTCATCGAGGAAGCAGCGCGCAGGGGAAGGTAGGCGGCCAGCAGTTGGTTTTCTTCCGTGGTACCCCAGGAAGCAGGAGACGTGTTGGCTAAACCGGCCTGCTTGAGGGCCTGTCCGATAATATCTTTTTTGCCAATGGCGTAGGAGGCCAGGTGTCCGGGCCGGTTGACGTGGTGGTCGAGCAGCAGGCAAATGCCGTATTCAGAAGTGACGAGATCGCTGATATAGAATTTGTTCAGCGGGCGGTAATCGTCACTGTGCCAAAAGGAATTGATCCGGTCGAGGGCATGGGCAATTTGCACAAACTTGACCCGGTCGTCGAGGCCGGCCCACCAGAAGCGAAACGCCCATTCCGGGCCCTTGCGAAATTTCTCCTTAGCGGCCGAAGAACTGATCTTTTCGCCATTCAGGCTTAGGTACCCTGTTGTTTTATTGGTATCTACCAGGTCGATGCCATACTGACCGAAGTACTGCTGGAAGGCTTCGGGTTCGTCGTTTTTGATCCGCAGCAGCAGGGCCGGCAGTTCGCCTTTGCCGCTGCCCACGCCCAGCGTCCACTGGAACATGTCGAAGGTGAGGTAACAATTATCCCAGGAGTTGATGGCGTTGAGGTTCCCCTCGTTGGCCGACACGGGGGTAATGACCCGAATATCGGATTCGGTCAGCCCGCTGGCCATGAGCTTTTCGGTATTCGCCTGGATAAAAGCCAGGGGGGTATCGCTGCCAATAGTCCATACCCCTTTATCTTTGCGGTTGAATTTGACGCGCACCCAGGCATCGCCAACGATGTAGCGATTGGATTGGGTCTCTACCGTCAGGTCGGGAGTGGAGTCGTCTTCCAGGTTGGAGGTTTGCCAATCTTTGCCGTAACCTGGTTCCAGGGCCGCCAGGGCCTGATCTGTTTCGCTGGTTGTGGGTACGCTGGCTGCGAAGCTGATTCCCGCAGCCTTTTGCAGCTGGGCCGCTTTGTTCGCTCCGGCAGGTCCGGCAAAAAGTGCCGCCAATTGATTCGATTCCCGGGCCTTTTTCACTTCCCGCAACAGCGGTAACAAGGCGTAGCGGTCCAGTAATTTCTGCAGGGTAAGTGGATCCAGTTGGGTACCATCACCTGGCAGACCATTGGCCCGTTGGAAGGCTTGCAAGGCCGTGGTGTACCACCGCCATAGTCGCCATCGGCCCGGTAAGCTTCCCACTTGAGTTCATTGCTGTAGCCCAGGCCGTGGAGCAGCCCTTGCAAGGAACGCACTGCACCGGGGTGGTCTTCTCCCTTTTGAAGCAAGACGTCGGTTTGTTTTTTTAACAATTCCTGGAGGGAAGCCTGGATCTGCATAGCTAAAGTGGGTTCGGTGAAAAATGGTTCTTTTTTGGCCAATCCCGGTGGCCAACGTATTAAAACTGCTGATAAATACCTTGCAGTTGGGGGTTGGTTTCCGCGGCCTTGATGGCCGTAATCATGTCGGCAATTTGGGTGGCCGTAGCTTCCGCTCCTTTTTCCAGTAGCGCACCTTTCACCTGACTAAGGGTCCGTACTGCAGACAAGCGGCGCCAGGGCGACTGCCCCATGTCGGTACCGATCGCTTGCAATTCCTGGGCACCTTGCAACAGGGCCGCTGGTTCGGCCACCAGCAGTAGCACACTGAAGCTTTCGTAAAAATCGAAAGCAGCATAACCGTCTACGTGGGACAGGTGCTGAGAAAAATACGGCAGGTACTGCACCTCGTTGGACGTCGCATAAATTCCACCAATCGTAGCGACGATCTCGCTATTGGTTTCCTCCTGCAATTGGTTGGCCGCTTGCTGGGCCGCTGCGGGGTCCAGTTCAACGAGGGCACCTAAGCCAGCAGCTACGACCGCGTAGGATTCGGCTTGCAGCGCTTTCGTGGCCAGGGCCTGGGCACCGGGATAGCCTAAGCTCGCCAGCATGGACAAGGCCGTCGCCCGAACTTCGGAGTGCGGGTCGTTTTCGGCCAGGCCGGCAACGACATCCATTAGTTCCGGGGTAGCATCAGTTGCGGAAATGTTTTCCAGCGCCAGGGCGCGAATACCGTGGTAGGGATCCTGGAGGCCGGGCAGCAATAAGTCGGTCAGTTGGTCGTCTCCCATGCCGGCCAACGTAGCCAGCGCCTGGAAACGGTCTAGGAACAAGGGCGCGTGGATAAACTGATAGGCCAGTTGGTCCGCTGACTTAGCGTCGGACCATTCGGCCAAAATGCTTCTTTCGGCATCTACATTGACCAGCGCGGGTTCCTGGCTGGCGGGCAGCCGGAAGGTTTGTTCCCGCTCCAGGAGGAGCACCTGGTGGCGGGTAGGCTCGGACTGGCCCGGCAAATACACGTCGATCGGCAGGGGCAACTGGTAGATCGGAGACATTTTGCGGCCATCCTGGGTTTGCTTCACCAGCACAATGGCTTCCTGCGTGGCAGCATCGTAGTCGTAGCTCAGGGATAGTGACGGATGCCCTTCCTGAAGGTACCACTGGTCGAAGAACCAGTTTAGATCTTGCCCCGTGACATCTTCAAAAGCCATGCGCAACTCATCTACTTCCACGGCCGAATAGGCGTGCAGTTCCAGGTAGTGTTGCAACCCGGCAAAGAAAGCTTCGTCGCCGATGATCTTGCGCAGCATGTGGAGCACAGCCCCCCCCTTATTGTAGCTGTGGGCATCGAACATATTTTCTTTGTCGGCGTAGCCATAATCAATCAGCGGATGAATACCTTCCTGCGCGGAAGTCAAATAGCCGTCCCATTCTTCCAGCAGGTGGGCATCGGCTTCGTCGCGGCCGTACTGGTGTTCGAGCCAGAGGTACTCGCTGTAATTGGCAAAACCTTCGTTCAGCGTCAGGTTAGCCCAGCTTTCGCAGGTCACGTAGTCGCCGAACCAGTGGTGAAACATTTCGTGGGCAACGATCTTATCGTTCATCAATTCGTCAATCAGCTCGCGCTCGGTGTGCTGCATGAATTCACCAAAAATGACGGCGGTTGTATTCTCCATAGCGCCGGAGACGTAGTCGCGAACCACCACCTGCGAAAATTTGGCCCACGGATAGGGTACCCCCAAGACATCCGAGAAGAAGGTCAGCATCTCCGGAGTATGGGGAAAAATAGCTTTGGCGTCCTTTTCAAAGGCGGGTTCTACGTAGTAGGACACGGGTTTGCCGTTCCAGGGCGCATCGTTAACGACGGCAAATTCGCCCACCGTCAACATAAACAGGTAAGGTGCGTGGGGCTGATCCATTTTCCAGTAATCGGTGCGGGTACCGTCGGGATTTTTTGTCGACGACACCAGGACACCATTGGAAAGCGTAACGTACTTGTCGGCTACCGTGAGGTAAATTTCCTCGGTACAGCGCTCGTTGGGTTTGTCGATAGTTGGAAACCAGCGGGAATTGTTTTCGGTTTCGCCCTGGGTCCAGATTTGTTGGGGTTTGCCGGGGTCTTCGCCACGGGGATTGATAAAGAACAATCCCTTGTCGGAGGTGATGGCGTTGCTGCCACCGTCGGCCCGGGGAGTGGCGACGTAGTCGATGACCACCGTATATTTTTCGTCGCGGGTGTAAGTGCGCGGCAATTTGATGACGACCTGCCGATTGTCATCATAGCTGTATTTCAGCGCAGTACCTCCCAGGCTAATGTTCTTGAAGGTAAACCCTTTGGCGTCGAGCACGAGCAGATCGGTGGGATAGAAATAAGGCTTTAGGTCGAGGGTAGCCTTGCCCATGACCTGCTCCTTTTCCCAGTCGAAGGACAAGTTCAACCGCGTATGCAGGAGGTCATTGGTTTGGGTGAAACTCGCGTTGTAGACAGGGAGAGCGTAAACTTTCTCGTCTTCCTCAATGGGCGGAGCGGTGATGACGAGGGTATCCAGTTGACGGACTTCGGCAACGGCAGGTTCTGCAATGGTAACTACCCGCGGTGTACCGCAGGCTACAATTAAAGAAAGCAGACCAAGACCTGCAAGGTAACGATACATAGTCGGTTGATTTAATGCTTACAAAGGGGTTGAGGCCTTTGGTTAAGTTACGCGGTTGAGAAAGTTTTCCAGGATTTCGTTAAAAACTGCGGGATGTTCCATCATGGGAGCATGGCCACATTGTTCTACAAAATGAAGTTCGGAATCTTTAATCAGTTCGTGAAATTTCTCCCCGACGAAGGCAGGGGTAATGCTATCTTCCCGTCCCCAGATGAGTAAGGTCGGGGTTTGGATCTGTCCTAGTTTATCGCTCAGGTTATGGCGCACCGCCGATTTGGCCGTGGCGATGACCCGGATGGCTTTGTTGCGGTCATTGACGATGTCGTACACTTCATCAATGAGTTCTTTGGTTGCTACCGCCGGGTTGTAAAAAGTCCCCTCGGTACGCTCCTTGATGAAATTGTAGTCCCCCCGTTTAGGGAAAGAACTGCCCATGGCATTTTCAAAAAGCCCCGAACTCCCCGTCAGCGTAGTAGAATTCACCTTTTCGGGATGCGCCAGGGTGTAGAGCAGGCTAATGTGCCCGCCCAGCGAATTGCCCAGCACATTGACCTTGTCGAAACCTTTGGCTACCACAAAATCGGTAACGTGGTCCACTAGTCCGGCCAGGGAAACCTTGCGCAAGGGTAATTCGAAAATTGGCAGCAATGGGACCACGACGTAGAATTTCTTTCCGAAATGGTCCATGATTCCGGAAAAATTACTCAATGCGCCAAAAAGACCGTGCAAGAGCAGAATGGTGTGTTCTCCTCCATTCGTCTCTAAATAACGAAATTCCCGCTCTTCAATAATTGGATACTCCATGTAGTGTAAAAGACAATGTAAAATCTATTATAATGCATATTATCTAAGCGAAAGCGAAAATAACAGACAAAAATGGCTATTTTTTTTTGCAAAAATAGCTTTTTTACCCGTTTAGACGAATGAATATGTAGATAAGAACGTATCTTTGACAAACATTAGCTACTTCAGCGGTTTTTATCAGGAAACTAAAATTACACCCCCTTTTATACCAGCTATCCGCTGGAATTTTCCTATTATGGAGAATTGGACGACTTAAACTTTGTTTTATTCGAAAATAATTCCTTGCTTTGCGAGGAATTGTTGGAGCAAACATATTTGCAATAACTCTAGTTATTGAAGACAATCATTTAACATTTTCTAAATTAAATTTAAGGAGAACATGCGTTTTATACTCACTGCATTGATCTTTGTAATGGTAGCCACTTCCTTCCAGTCTTGTGTGTCAAAGAAGAAATTTGACGAGCTGACTGCTGCCAAGGCCGCTACCGACCAGGCACTTGCTGAAACACAATCACAAGTGAAGACTTTATCACAAGAAAAGGACGCTTTGGCTGCCGAAATGGCCGCTGAAAAGACCCGCTTGAATGGTGAAATCAGCAGCATCCGTACGGAAATGACCGCACAGATCGCTCAAGTCAACGAAAAGTTGAACATGACCGAAGCTGAACTGAAAGCCGTTAAAGACGAAATCAACGGTATGTTTGCCGCTTACACGAACTCCGGTCTGACGATGGAGGAGCGTGATGGCCGACTGTACCTGGTAACTGAAGCTCCGGTTGGATTCCGCAGCAGTTCTTCCAGCCTGACCCGCGACCAGCGTAAAGCTATCGACGCCATGGCCGAAAAACTGAAGGCAAACCCTGCCGTTAAAGTATTGGTAGAAGGTCACACGGACAACAAGCAGTTCGCTGCTGGTGCCGGTACCGACAACTGGGACCTGAGCTACGCACGTGCCAAAGCCGTTGCTACGCGCCTGATCAAGTCTGGCGCAAGCCCGGCTCAGATCACGATCGCTGGCCACGGTGACACGATGCCAATGGGTGACAACGCCACCAAAGAAGGTCGCGAGTCTAACCGCCGCACCGTTCTTGCCCCTAATCCTGATTTGGGTGGCCTGATGAAGGCGGGAGGCAACTAAGAATTGTCTGTTTTACTTATTGATACCAAAGGCAAAGCCGGATCTGCGCAAGCAATCCGGCTTTTGCTTTTTAAGTAGCCTGGCCATTGCCATTGCCAGGAAAAGATTACCTTGCTCCGTCTCTAAATTTTCCAACATGCAAAGTTCCCGCTGGCTTCCTCCTGTTTTTGCCGAAGAACACGCGGTGAACTTACAGCAAGCACTAGGTCTACATCCAGTTTTGTGCCAGTTGCTGGCCCAGCGGGAAATTGATACGCCGGAAAAAGCCAAAGCCTTCTTCGAACCCCAGTGGGATTTACTGCACGACCCCTTTCTCATGCAAGACATGGAAAAAGCGGTTGTCCGGTTAGCGCTGGCCCTGAAGCGGGGCGAAAAAATCCTCATCTACGGCGACTATGACGTGGATGGCACCATGTCTGTTTCTTTTCTTTACCAATTTCTGCTGAACCAGGGCCACCGCGCAATCGATTTCCACATCCCAGACCGCTACAAGGAAGGCTATGGCTTGTCGGCCGAAGGCGTCAGCTACGCTGCCCGGCAGGGGGTAACCTTACTGATTACCGTCGATTGCGGCATTCGCGCCCAGGAACAGGTAGATAATGCCCGCCGCCAGGGAATGGACGTCATCATCTGCGACCACCACCTTCCGGGAGACGATTGGCCTTTTGCCACGGCCGTACTGGACCCCAAGCGCCCCGACTGTAACTATCCGGACAAAAACCTGAGTGGTTGTGGGGTTGCTTTTAAACTGGCCCAGGGGCTACTCCAGCACTGGGGACGAGCGAGCGAGGAATTGCAAAGTCTTACTGATTTTGTTGCCATTAGCATTGCCTGCGACGTCATGCCGGTAATGGGTGAAAACCGCGTACTCGCCAGTTTTGGCCTGCAACAAATGAACAACACCCGCAAGTACGGTTTGCGGGCGCTGATCAAAGTCAGCAACCGAAAGACCCCCCTGCGCATCAGCGACATTGTCTTTGGTATTGGCCCCATCATCAATGCTTCGGGCAGGATGGCCGATGCTGGCCTGGTCGTAAAACTGATGTTGGCGAGTTCCCGCCAGGTCGCCAAAGAACACGCAGAACAGCTTCGCCTGCGCAACGAACTACGCCGCGAATACGATAAGCGAACCGCCGACGAAGCCCGGGAGGAAGCAGCAGAAATTCCCTTGTGGAAAGAGCGAAAAAGCTTTGTGCTATACCAGCCACACTGGCACAAAGGCGTCATTGGCATTGTGGCTGCCCGCCTGTCGGCTGATTTTCATCGACCCACCATTGTGCTGACCAAATCGGATGATGTGCTGGTGGGGTCGGCCCGATCAGCTGGCAACGTAGACCTTTTCAGCGCAATCACATCCTGCGAGGATCTGCTCTTGAGCTTCGGCGGGCATACCCATGCCGCCGGCTTATCTTTACGCGAAGAAAATTGGGCGGCTTTTGCTACCCGCTTCGAAGCCGCTATTGATACGTTGATGCCGGAAAATGGCCTCCAACCTCAGCTACCGATCGCCGCCGAGCTGAAACTTGCGGAAGTTACCCCCGAATTTTACCAAATCCTCCGTCAGTTTGCCCCCTTCGGACCCGCCAATCGCAACCCCGTTTTTGTGTCCACCCAGGTGGCTGCCTTCGGCCCCATCGATTTGCTCAAAGCCGAACATATCCGACTGATGGTTCAGCAGGATGGCGGAGCGCCCCTGCACGCGATTGCTTTTGGTCTGGGGAAATATTTTGACCAATTCGCGCAACACGAAGAATTTACCATCTGCTATTCCATCGAAGAAAACCACTGGGGAGGCACCACCAACCTGCAGTTGATGATCAAAGACATCGATTTTACGGGTGAAAAATGGGCCGTTTAGCCGTTGCGGAGCATCGCCCTGGTAATTTTACTCTTCCGGCTTCAGATCGAACTTGCTTACCAATTCTTTTACGGCGGGTTTTGCTCCACCATGGTCACGTACTTGTCACGGGGCGTGAGTGTTTTGGGTTTTTCCAACGGTTCTTCTTTGCGCAGGCTTGGATCAACAATGATTTTGAGCATGAGTCCGGGCGCTTTCAATTTCTGGCGGAGGACTTCCGTCAGGTCCGACTCGCTGTGGATAGCTGCTTCCGTGAGGTTGGAACCGACCGTCGTGGTGATGGTCAGTTCCTCCACCGTCAATTGAACACTTTGTAGTTGGTAGCGTTGGCTATCGCGCTCACTGCCCAGCACGTAGGCATCCCAGGCGGCCTGAACGGTGGGCAAGTCGAGGATTTCCGTGGTTTCCACCACGATTTTATTTTCCGCTTTGAGTTGAGCCAACAGGCTGCGGGGATCCACTTTGCTCAGGGCATTGGCCACGGGCGGAACTGCATTTTTAGCAGTAGCGGAGGTAACGGCGGCTGGCGAAGGGGTGGCGGCTCCCGGTGGCGGTGTCTGCGCTGGCACAGGCGGTGTCACCAGGGTGGTTGATGCAGGCGTAATGGGTAATTCTTCCGCAGGTTTTGTGGCCACCGGTTGGGCCACCGGGCTCCCGGGAAGTATTACGCTGGGGTCAGGTGTTTTTTTTTCCGCGATTTCCCCCAGGGGGAGTTCTGCCAGCCGAAAAGCGCGACCCACACTGGCCATCTTAATTAGCGACATTTCCACGTGCAGCCGCTTATTGCGTGCCAGTTTAAAATTCAGGTCGCAATCGTTGGCCAGGTTGAGGGTGGTCAGGATAAAGTCGGCCCCGCAGAGGCTGGCCTGCTGGCGGTAGCGTTCGCGCAGGTTATCGCTGGTGTCGAGTAGGCTGAGGGTTTGTTCGTCTTTGCAGACCAGCAAATTACGCAGGTGTTCAGCCAGGCCCGTCATGAAAAGGTCGCCGTCAAACCCCTTCCGTTGAATGTCATCGAAGATGAGGAGGGTCTGTTGGAGGTCTTCGCCGAGCAGGGCGTCCACCACCCGGAAAAAATAGTCGTAATCGAGGACGTTGAGGTTGGTGATGACGTCTTCGTAGGTGATCTGCTTGCCGGCGAAGGAGACGATCCGGTCAAAGATCGACAGGGCGTCGCGCAGGGCGCCATCGGCTTTCTGGCCAATGATGTGGAGCGCATCGGGGTCGGCCTGGATTCCCTCCTGAGCGCAGATACCCGCCAGGTGATCAACGATATCCGGCGCCTGAATGCGCTTGAAGTCGAAGATCTGGCAGCGGGAAAGGATGGTCGGAATGATCTTGTGCTTTTCCGTGGTAGCCAGGATAAAGATAGCGTAGGAAGGCGGCTCTTCGAGCGTCTTCAAAAAAGCGTTGAAGGCCGCTTGCGAGAGCATGTGAACCTCATCGATGATGAACACCTTGTACTTACCTTGCTGGGGCTGAAAACGCACCTGCTCAATGAGGGCCCGAATGTGTTCGACCGAATTGTTCGAGGCGGCGTCGAGTTCGGTGATGTTGAAGGAAGCATTGTGGCTGAAGGACACACAGTTGTCGCAGGTGTTGCAGGGTTCAAAGTCGCTGGTCGGATTCAGGCAATTCAGGGTGGTCGCCAAAATGCGGACACAGGTCGTTTTTCCTACTCCCCGCGGGCCGCAAAAGAGGAAGGCGTGTGCCAGGTGGTCGCTTTGCAGCGCATTCTTCAGCGTTTGGGACACGTGCTGCTGGCCCACCACCTCGTCAAAGCGATGGGGACGATATTTACGGGCCGAAACGACAAAGTTGCTCATACGTCAGTGGTTATTTATCCCAAAGATAATCAATAAAAATAGGTCTTTATCCACGCCCAATAATCATAGCGGTTTTTAAAGACCCAAACCACCACCGCCAGCGTAAAAAAAAAGGCCACGAGTTTGGTGTTTCGCCAGACCACTGCATTTTTTTCCCGGGGGGATCGGTAGTTCCGTTTTCTGCTTTGGTAAGCCATAGGTATTAAAATTGAAGTTACTTTTTTAAATGGGTTGGCACAATTCCACCAACACCCCGTTGGCTGATTTGGGGTGTACAAAACACACCAGCATATTGTCGGCCCCCTGCTTGGGTTGGTCGTTGAGCAACTGAAAGCCGGCCAGCCGCAAGCGTTCCATTTCGGCGCAGATGTCGGTTACCCGAAACGCAACGTGGTGGATACCTTCCCCTTTCTTGTCGATGAATTTGGCAATAGCGCTTTCCTCGCTGGTAGCGGCCAGCAATTCCACCTTGGACTCCCCGGTTTGGAAAAAGGAGGTCAGCACGTGCTCGCTGGCTACCGCCTCTTCTTTGTAGGGCGCTACCCCCAGTAGTGCGGTGTACAGGTCATTGGCAGCAGCCAAATTGCTGACGGCGATTCCGATGTGTTCGATTTTCATGGACAAAATTTTGGCAAAGATAGGTCATTGTCGTTCGGCTAAAATGACCAGCGCCTTTTTTTTAATACCTACCAGATAAACTTAACTTATCTGCTGGTCTGAATAACAACCGGGCATTTTTCGTTGTTGTGATAGAGTTGGGTTAATTTTACCCTTTTATCTGGTCATTTTTTGTGGACAAAATAATTGAAAACCGTGATTCGATATAGTTTACTGTTGTTGTTCCTGGCCGTCTTGTCCTGTCCCGTCGTTGCGCAGGAACGCTTTTCTGAGGCGGAAGTCAACCAGGAAAAAATGTTCATTGAGGCCAACCGCGAGAAACTGCTCGGCCACTTTGACAAGGCCATCACCATCCTCCGCGAGCTCCACCGGCAGCAGGGTGATAACGCGGCTATTACTTACGAGCTGGGGCGGCTGCTACAGGCCGAGGGCCAGTTGGAGGAAGCCATCCGTTACCTCCAACTGGCGACTACCCTGGACCCCGCCAACGAATGGTACCCCAAGTTCCTGGCCGATATTTACCAGCAGGAAGGCCGCAATGCCGAAGGGGCAGCGCTGTACGAAAAGCTGGTTCAAAACTCCCCCAAAGACGAATTCCTCTACTTTCGGTGGGCCTATTTCCTGGTGCGGGCCCAACAGGTGGACAAAGCCCTGAAGGTGTACGACGAACTGGAAAAGCGCGTCGGCCTGAACGAAGAAATTGCCCGCCGCAAGCACACCCTCTACCTGGGCATGGGCGACACCAAACGCGCCAGCCGCGAGCTGGAACGCCTGGCCGAAGCCTTCCCCACGGCCATTGCTTACCAACACCTGCTCGCCGATTTCTACGAAAGCCAGGGCGACACCGCTGCGGCCCGCAAAGTGTACGAGCGGATCATCAGCCAGAACCCCTCCGATCCCCAGGCCCAACTGGCGCTGGCCGGTGGCTCCAATGTCCAGAACGACGAGCTACGCTACCTGGCCGACCTCCAGCCAGCCTTCGAACGCAGCGATGTCCCGATTGATCAAAAGATCAGTAAGCTCTATCCGTTCATTACCAAAGTAGCCGCAACCGGTGACCGTGAATTGGCCGATGCTGCGTTGTTGTTGACCCAAATCATGGAAGTCATTCACAGCAACGAAGCCAAGCCTTTTGCCGCCGCTGGCGACTTGTACTACCACTCCGGCCGGCCCCAGGAAGCGATTGCCAAGTACCGCGAGACCTTGGAGCGCGACGAGAACGTCTTCCCCGTTTGGGAACAACTGCTGGTATCTCTCTACGAAACGGGGGATACCAAAGGCTTGTACCAGACCGCCAACGCTGCCCTTGATGTATTTCCCAACCGGGCAATTATTCAGTACTATTTGGCCATCGCGGCCATACAACAAGGCAACTATACCGAAGCCCTCGATGCGATCAGCCTGGCCGAACTCATGAGCGGTCGCGACCCCGAGCTGCTGTCAGCCGCCAAAGCCCTTGCCGGAGAAGTGTATAGCTACCAAAAGAAAGCTGCCGACGCTGCGGCAGCTTTTGCGAAAGCCCTGACCCTGGCCCCCCGGTCACCGGAAGTCAACTACCGCTACAGCCAGTATATGTTGGCCCAAAACCAGCTTCCAGCCGCGAAAAACGCAGCCCGGATCGCTGTAGATGCCGCCAGCGACAATCCCTACTACGCTTACGGAATGGCGCGGATCCTATACGAAGAAAAGGCCTACGACCAGGCGGAGCAGCAGCTCGCCGAAGCCCGCAAAAATGGCGCCCGCTACTGGGCCAGTGCCCTGGAACTCTCGGGCGATGTCCAGTTTCAACTCAACCAGGTTGAAAAAGCCGTTGAGTATTGGCAACAGGCCAAAGTACTAGCCGGTGCCAATCCACGTTTGGATATTAAAATAACTAATCGCAGCTTATGAGCACTCTTCGTCTTTTTCGCACCCTCTTGGGTACCTTCTTGTTAGCAGGTGCCCTTCTGGGCAGTGGCTGTAACACCCAAAAGAAAGTGACGGACACCACCGTAGCGGCCCCGGCAGCTACCGCCGCCAACACCTTCATGAACACCATGGTACGCAACCAGGTGCAGGCCGACTGGCTCAGTGGCAGCGCCCGGCTCTCCTTCGATGATGGCAGCACCTCGGTAGGCGCCACGGCCAATATCATTATGCAAAAAGACCAGGCCATCTGGATGAGCGTCAAGAAATTTGGCTTCGAGCTGGCCCGGGCCATGATCACGCCAGATTCCATCTTCATCCTGGACCGGATCAACAACGAATACGCGGCCGAACCCCTGAGCTACGTAGCAGAGCGCTTTAAGTTGCCTGCTGATCTGGCCCTTCTGCAGCAGTTGCTGCTCGGCAATCCGGTGTTCCTGACCACCGCCAACGCCAAAGCCGATGCCCAGGAAGCGCAACTCCGCTGGTCGGCGCAGGAAGGCGATACCCGCAACGATTTCTGGTATACCCTGCCCGGCTACCAGCTGGACCGCATGGAGGTACAGCAAGCCCAACAGGGCCGCAACCTGGCTATTCAATTGCTAAATTACCAGGACGCCGGTACCAATCGCGATTTTTCTTACCTTCGTAAAATTACGGTGAACAGTAAGGAAACTGGTGCCGCTGAAATAGAATTACAATTTACCAAAATTGAGCTCAACGTTCCTACAACCATTAGCTTCGATATTCCACCCCGCTACCAAAAGATGGCTAAGTAGCCTCCTCTTGGTATGGGTGCTGGGCGGTGTGGCGTGCCCCTTGCACGCGCAGTCGGCCAGCGACCTGAAGTCGAAGCGGGAGCAGCTGCTGGCCGAAATCAAGGCCAACACCCGCCGGCTCACCAACACCCGCCGCGACCAGGCCGCGACGCTGGAACAGCTGGCGTTGCTGCAACAGCAAATCCGCAATCGGGAACAACTCATCGTCACCCTCCAACAGGAAATCGGGCAAACCGATGCCAATATTTTGCGCACCACCGAGGTCGTGGGCGCGCTCAGCGAAGACGTCACCCGCCTGGGCAATGAATACAGCCACCTCATGCGGGCGGCTTACCGGGCCCGGCTGCAGAACAGCTGGCTCAAATTCCTGCTCTCCTCGCGGAGCTTCAACGAAGCTTTCCGCCGTTGGCAGTACCTCCGCCAGTACCAGCGCTTCCGCAGCCGCCAGGCCAAACTCATCGTCGCCACCCAGCATACCCTGCAGGACAAATTGGGCCAGCTCAATAAACGCCGCCAGGAAAAGGAAGACCTCCTGCGCACCCAACAAAACCAAAAGCAAGCCATCGGCCGTGAAAAATCCACCCAGGACCAGCTGCTCGGCCGCCTGAAAGCCAGCGAGTCGACGATCCTGACGGAAATGAAACGGCAGGAAGCAGCCAAAGAAGAACTGAACCGCTCCATTGAAAACGCCATCGCCGCCGAAATGGCCCGGATGTGACGCGAAGAACGCACCACCCGCACCACCACCACTACCACCACCACTACGGCCGCGGCCAGCCCCAGCACGGCTAGTAGTACGGCACCGGCATCGGGAAATTTCAGCGCCCTGCGCGGTCGGTTGCCCTGGCCCGTCAACGGGCCCATCGTCCAGCATTTTGGCCGCCAGCCCCACCCGACGGTCAAGGGAGTAGAGATTTCCAACAACGGCATCGACATCAATGTGACGGGGAATACGGCCGTCAAATCGGTAGCCGACGGCGTGGTAGTGAGCACCCATTTTGTTCCCGGCTACCGCAACATGATCCCGGTGCGGCACGGCGACTACTACACGGTGTACTCCAACCTGGAAACCATCCGGGTCAGCAGTGGCAATCCCCTCACCGCCGGCCAGGATATTGGCGAGATGGGCAGCCAGGGCGGCGCCCTCCACTTCGAAGTCTGGCGCCAGAAAGAACGGCTGAATCCGGAGCAGTGGATTGGGAAGTAGGTCCGGTTCCACTAAACGAATGTCCCCCTGGTGATCATCACCCTCCTCCAAATTTCACTCCTCCTTTTAGCCGCTGCTTACGCCGGGGTATTGTGGGGGATCGCCCGCAGTTGGCGCCGCCAGGTTGCAGCACCGCTGGCAGCCGCAGCCCAGGAAACGAACCTGCCCTTGCTTACCGTCCTCATCCCGGCCCGAAACGAGGCCGCGGGGATTGAGCAGTGTATACACGCGGTGTTGGCACAAGACTACCCCCGGGAATTGCTGGAAGTGATCGTCATCGACGACCATTCGACGGACACCACGGCAGCGCTGGTAACGGCGCTGGCCGATGATCGCGTACAATTGCTGCGACTGTCGGACATACCAGGTTCCCCGACGGGCAAAAAAGCGGCCCTGCAGGCAGGTATTGACCAGGGCCGGGGAGCATTTATCGTTACCACCGATGCCGACTGCCGGGCGCCGGCGGGGTGGCTGCGGGCGTTTGCCCGGGCACGGGCGCAAGGCTACGAGATGGTGCTGGCGCCGGTAAGCATAGCCTATTCCCCCGGCTTGCTGACCGCCTGGCAGGGCCTGGACGTAGCGGGCACGATGCTCCTGACCGGGGCCGCGGCAGCCAGCGGGAAGCCGCTGCTGGCCAACGGAGCAAATTTTGGGTTTACCCCAACCTTCTTTGCGGCACTGGGCGGCTACACCGGCAACGACCACCGGGCCTCGGGTGACGGCCTCTTTCTGCTGCAGAAGGCCGTGGCGCAGCGGCCCGCAGCGCTCACTTTTCTGTACGTTGCCGAAGCCCTCGTCACAACGGCGGCGGCGCCTACCTGGTGCTCGCTCTTTTGGCAGCGCCTGCGGTGGGCTGCCAAAACAACGGCTTACCGCGATCGGCGGCTGGTAGCCTTCCAGGCGGCGGTGTACTTGCTCTGTGCGTCCTTGTGCCTGGGTTTGGCCGTGGCCTGGTGGTTTCCCGGTGTTTGCGCCGCGCTATTGGCAAGCTGGCTGATCAAGCTGGGGGCCGACTTTTTCTTCCTCCGCTACGCTTGCCGGCAAGTAGGCGACCGCCGGTGGCTGCGCTGGTTCTTGCTGGCCCAACCCTTGCATCCGGGCTACGTTTTTCTGGTGGGTAGCCTGGCCTTACTGCCCATCCACTTCTATTGGAAAGGCCGCCGGGTGAAATGAGCCCGACAATAAATTTATTCTATATTTGTAGCAAAGTGGCGTTGTTTTTGCCCCACTACAAAGGTTAATGTATGATTTATGCTTCCCTGCTCAACGCCCACAAAAGGCGCGAAAAACAGTTAGCCGTTCTGATTGATCCGGATAAAACCAACCGCCAAGCCATCATACAGTTGTGTGAACTGGCCGGGCAGGGTGGGGTGAGTTACTTTCTGTGGGGAGGTAGCCTCGTCAATGAGATCCAGGCGGAATATTACCTGTCGTTGCTGCGGGCCCATACCCAGCTACCCATCATCTTGTTTCCGGGGAGTATCTACCAGCTTTCGGCCCAGGCAGACGCCCTCCTCTTTTTGTCGATGATCTCGGGCCGCAACCCCGAGTTGCTTATTGGCCAACACGTGTTGGCGGCACCGCGGATCAAGCGGATGAAGCTGGAAGTGATTGCCACCAGTTACCTTTACATTGATGGTGGCCGACCGAGTTCGGTGGGCTACATGAGCAATACCCAACCCATTCCGGCCGACAAGCCCGAAATTGCACGGGCCACGGCCCTGGCCGGTAAATACCTGGGGCATAAGATTGTCTACCTCGATGCGGGTAGTGGCGCGCTGAACCCCGTCAGCCCGGAGATGATTGCGGCGGTGCGCCACGAAACCGAAGACTTGCCCCTCATCATCGGTGGCGGTATCCGCACACCTGCCCAGGCTGAGCAGGCTTTTACCGCTGGTGCCGATTGTATTGTCGTAGGCAATAGCCTGGAAGAAGATCCCCAACTGCTGCCGCTGCTCGCGGAAGTCGTGAAAGGAATTACCGTACCTTAACCATGGACAACCAGGACCACCTCCACAAATGGCGACTCATCCTGGGCGGCAAAGCCGACCCCGAAGGAGAAGTAGAACTCGGCGGCGACCTACAAGGTATGAGCGACACCCTCGACGCCCTCTACGATAGCGAAAAAAAAAGGCGGTCTGGGTGCATCCGTGCCCAATGTCAACCGCTGGCTGGGCGACATTCGCCGGTATTTTCCTACGCCGGTCGTACAGATTATGCAACGCGACGCCCTGGAACGGCTGGGCCTGGCCCGCATGTTGCTGGAACCCGAGTTGCTGGCCTCCGTGGTGCCCGATGTGCACCTGGTGGGCACCCTGCTGAGTTTGGCCAAGACCCTCCCCGACCGCAGCAAGGAAACCGCCCGCCAGCTGGTGCGCCAGGTGACCGACCAACTGGAGCAGCGCCTGCGGCAGCCCCTGCTACAGGCCATTCGGGGGAGCCTGCACCGCGCCGCCCGCACCCGCCGCCCGCGCCCGGGCGATATCGACTGGAACCAGACCATTCGCGCCAACCTCAAGCATTACCAACCCGACTACCAGACCATCATTCCCGTAGATCTGCGCGGCTACGCCCGCCGGCAGAACCAATTGCGCCACCTTATTCTCCTCATCGACCAGAGTGGCTCGATGGCCGATAGCGTGGACCACGCCGGGGTGATCAGCTGCGTCATGGCCAGCTTGCGGAGCGTCCAGACCCAGGTGGTGGCGTTTGATACCAGCGTCACCGATCTTACCGAATTCCTCACCGACCCCGTGGAGCTCCTTTTTGCAACCCAGCTCGGTGGCGGTACCGACATCAACCAGGCCCTCGCTTACGGCGAGCAGCTCGTGACCCGCCCGCGGGATACCATCTTCGTGCTGCTCAGCGACCTGTTCGAAGGGGGTAACGTGTCGGAAATGTTTCGCCGCATCGCCCGCCTGCAAGCTACGGGCCTGCAGTTTATCTGCCTGTTGGCGCTCAACAACGAGGGAGCCGGGGTTTACGACCACCAGCACGCCCAGCAATTACACCAAATGGGTATCCCGGCCTTTGCCTGCACCCCCGACCGGTTTCCGGAGCTCATGGCGGCGGCCATCCTGCGCGAAGATTTGGCGCATTGGAACCCTACCGAGGCGGAATAAGTGACGGGATAAAAATAGCGCCTGCCGCGCCACGCGGTAACTGATCCCATTTTTGATTCGCTAAAATTTTCTAAGCGAGTGACTAAAAGGAGCTTGCGTGAAAATATTCGCGAATCGTTGGAAAAAATGGGATCAGTTATTTCCGTCAAACTACTAAAGCTTACCTTTGCCGGGCATCATATCTTTCGCCATGCGCACCCGTTCATTCGTTCTCGTCGGTACTCTTTTGCTCTTGGTCAGCCTGCTGAACAGCAGTTGCAAGTCCGAGCCACAACCACCCAAAACACCAGTCGTCATAAAACCACCAGTTAACATCCCCGCCTTCAACGCCGATACGGCTTACGCGTACATTGCGCAGCAAGTCGGTTTTGGCCCCCGCGTACTGGGTAGTGCGGGCCACGAAGCTTGTCGGGCCTGGTTGGTAGAGACCCTCAAGGCTACGGGCGCCTAGGTGATGGAGCAGACCTTCCAGGCCAACGTATATACGGGAAAATCTTATCCGGCGACCAATATCATCGCCCAGTTCAATCCGGAGGTGTCGGACCGCATCGTGCTCACTGCCCACTGGGATACCCGCCATATTGCCGACAGCCCCCTGAGCACCGAACGCCGCGATGAACCAATCCTGGGTGCCGATGATGCCGGTAGTGGTACTGCGGTACTGCTGGAACTGGCCCGCCAACTGCAGGCCCAAAAAGTGGGCATCGGGATTGATATCGTCCTCTTCGACGCCGAAGACTACGGCGAAAGTGGGGGCGAAGCGACGTCCTATGGTCTCGGCAGCCAGTACTGGGCGCGCAATCCGCATTCGCCCTACAAGCCTCGCTACGGCATTCTGCTCGACATGGTAGGCGCCAAAGGTGCACAATTCCCCATCGAGGCCTACAGCTACCAGTTTGCTCGTCCGGTGGTAGAGAAGGTCTGGTCTCTGGCCAAACGCATCGGCAAAGGCAACTACTTCCTGAACCAGCGCGGTGGCGGCATCAACGACGACCACTACTTCGTGAATACCATTGGCAATATTCCGATGATCGATATCATCAACCTATCTGGTGGCAAAGAATCGGCTTTTGGTGCCCACTGGCACACCCACGACGACAACCTGGATATCATTGATAAGAATACCCTGCGCGCCGTGGGGCAGGTGCTGCTGGCGCTGCTCTATAAAGAGGACGCCGGGGAGATTTAGGCAGATTTGCCCAGGACTTAGTTTTTGAAAATTTTTGTTATTTGATTTGCAAAAACAAACATTTAAAAGTATATTTACCACGTAAGTTGAAAGCAATTTCTTTTTGACCACTTTTTAGCTTACTCATCGGTAACTACCCCTTGCGGTGACTCGGTTCGCCAGGTCAGCAAGGGCATTCAGCGGTTTTGTTTTCCTTGCTTGGTTGTTGGCAGTGCATAACTGGCAGCAATGGTGGTGGTTTGCCCCGTACGACCGGTTGGTCAGAAACGGGGCCGGCGTTCAGGCCTTGAGGGTGGGCCCCTCCCAAGGGGCTTTTACGCCCTGGCAATAAATTCCCCCTCAAAATCGTCGCAAGCTCCAGCCTTCGATAAAATTTTAAGCGGCCTTCCGCCCGCAGTATAATCCTACCCACATTTTCATCTCTGACCAATTGTTATAAGTGCTCTTATGACTTATCTTGCCAGCCCGGCAATGTATAAATTCAGCCCCGGCCAGTAGGCCATATGATACGGTATCGTAGGCTAGTGATAATTAGCAGGTAGACCTCCGAGGTTCGCACTATTCAAAGGAGTGCAGAAAGTAAAGATATCGCTTTCAAGGTTGGGTAAACCTCGGAGGTCGGAGACCGCTGACCTCCGAGATTTACCCCTTGAAAAAGAAAGAAAAGTAACCCTGTTACTATCCTTAAATAGAATTAATCTCGGAGGTCTCCCCAGCGGGAGCGGCGCCCTTAAAGGGCTGCCTATTTTTACCTGTCAGACAATCACTCCGCCGCTTCCAACCGCACCACAATCCGCTTCGAAGCGGGCGTTTTGCTGTCCTTGTCGTGGCTGCCGATGGGTACCAGCACGTTGACTTCGGGGAAGTAGGCGGCCAGGCAGCGGCGGGGGATGGCGTAGGGTACGAGCAGGGAGTTCTCGGCTACGCGCCGTTGGTCACCGTGTTCGTTGATCAGCTGCACGATTTGTTGGGCCTGCCAGCCGCGGTCGGCCATGTCTTCGGGGTTCATAAACACCACGCGACGCTCGTTTTTAACGCCCCGGTAGCGGTCGTTGAGGCCGTAGATGGTGGTATTGAACTGGTCGTGGCTGCGCACCGACGTCAGGATGTACTCGTCATCCGCCAGCTGCTGCACCGGCACCGAATTGATGGTAAACAATGCTTTCCCGGCGGGCGTCGGAAAGTGCCCTTCGCGGGATCATTCGGCAGGTAAAAACCGCTTTCTTCCCGGACCTTTTCGTTGAAATTTTCGAATCCCTCGACCGTGTGGGCAATTCCGTCGCGCACGAGGTCATAATTGCCGATCCACTGTTCCCAGTTGACGGGTCGTTCGCTGCCGAGCGTGGCGGCGGCCAGGCGGCCCACGATGGCCGGTTCGCTCAGCAGGGCGGCCGACCGCGGCGCAAGGATACCCTTGCTGCGGTGCACCACCGCCATGCTATCTTCGACGGTCACGAACTGCTCGCCTTCGGCCTGCAGGTCGATTTCGGTACGCCCCAGGCAAGGCAGGATCAGCGCCGTTTGTCCGTGTACGAGGTGGCTGCGGTTGAGTTTGGTACTCACGTGGGCCGTGAGCCGACACCGGGTGAGGGCGGCGGCCGTGTAGGCGGTGTCGGGGGAAGCCGACAAGAAGTTGCCCCCCAGGGCAAAAAACACCCCAATTTTACCGGCGTGCATGGCCTGGATGGCATCCACCGTGCCCAGGCCGTGGGCGCGGGGCGGGTTGATGTGGAAATTGTCGGCCAGCCGGTCCAGGAATTCGGGCTGGGGCGCTTCCCAGATGCCCACCGTCCGGTTGCCCTGCACGTTGCTGTGGCCGCGAACGGGACAAGCGCCGGAGCCTGGCTTGCCGAAGGCGCCTTTGAAGAGGAGCAGGTTGACGATCTCCTGCACGTTGTCGACGCCATTTTCGTGCTGGGTAATGCCCATGGCCCAACAGACGATCATGCTTTTGGCCTTGCGGATCATTTCTACCGCCGCCAGAATCTGGGGGCGGGGTACGCCGCTGGCTGTGGCCAGGGTGTTGAAATCCTGCTTGCGCAAATCTTCGATGAAGGCTTCGTAGCCCAGGGTCTTGTTGGTGATAAAATCCCAGTCGAGGAACTCGCCGCCCTGTTCGCGGTCCTGGTGCCAGAGCCGGAGCATGATGGCCTTGAGGAGCGCGATATCGCCGTTGACGGCGACGGGCAGGTGGAGGTCGGCGAGGGCGGTGCCGCCCCGGAGAATTTTTGCGGGGCTTTGCGGATCCACAAAGCGCACCAACCCCGCTTCTTCCAGTGGATTGATGGCGATAATCTGGCCGCCGTTTTCCTTGCATTTTTCCAGTGCCGACAGCATGCGGGGGTGGTTGGTACCCGGATTCTGGCCGATGACGAGGATGAGGTCCGACTGGTAGAGGTCCTGGAGTTTGACCGTTCCTTTGCCGATGCCGATGGTGCGCGACAGGCCTACGCCCGTGGATTCGTGGCACATGTTGGAGCAGTCGGGCAGGTTGTTGGTCCCGAAGGCACGGACAAAAAGCTGGTACATAAAGGCCGCCTCGTTGCTGGTGCGGCCCGAAGTGTAGAAGACCGCCGCGTGGGGCGAGGGCAGGTGGTTGAGTTCAGCAGCCACGAGTTCAAAAGCTTCGTTCCAGCTGATGGGCGCGTAGTGGGTAGCGCCGGCGCGCAGGACGAGCGGTTCGGCCAGCCGACCGGCTTTGCCCAGCTTGAAATCGGACCAGGTGCCTAGTTCTGCTACCGAATGCTGGGCGAAGAAATCGGCGCCAATGGTTTTCTTCTGTGCTTCTTCGCTGATGGCTTTGATGCCGTTTTCGCAGTATTCGCCGATCTTGCTGCGGTCGTCATCGGGATCGGGCCAGGCACAACCCGGGCAATCGATCCCACCTTTCTGGTTGAGCTGTAGGGATGCCCGCAGCGCTTCGCCCGGCCGCATGTAGGTAGCGGCATGGCCCACCGCTGCCACCACGGCAGGGATGCCTGAGGACTTGCGTTTGGGCTTTTTGATCTTCAAACCCGTATGCTCGGTAGGGGTATTGAACGGTGGCTGCTGCTCTGACATGGTACGGCTTATTTTGCGGGGCAAATTTAGCCATTATCCAGCAAAATACCGTGTACCAGTAAAGATGCCTTCTGGCAAAATCTTTAAAACCGGCCTAAGCCCGCCGCCATGAGCGTTGCCAGCAGTGGAATGATGGCCATGAGGACCAACTCCAACACCACCAGGCGGCGCACCAGCGGTGGAATGGCGATGGGAGAGGGATCGTCGTGGGGTTTGCGGTGGCGCAAAAAGAAGACGGTCGGGTAAATAGACAGCAAACCAACCAGTACGGCCAGCGAGATCTTGAGCTGGAAGATCCAGTTGCCAGAATAAAATTCGGCGGGCTTGCCCACGCCTAACCAGAGTGCCAGCCCCATGCCCACGACTACGATAGCACTAAGGCCGTAAACGGAGTCGATCCGCGCCAGACGCTGAATCTCGACCCGACTGAGGGTTGGTTTTAAGAGCAACCATTCGGCCACCAGGGTAGCGACCCAGGTAAAAACACCGATGAAGTGAAAATAGCGGGCGAGGATTTCTGCCGTCATGAGGATCTAAGGTTTTCAACTAAACCACCGGTAGTGGTTTTAGTTCAGGGAAGTAACCCGGCCCGTGTACGGGATATGGAAACGAATTTTCCTATCTTTACCAATCTTCAAAACACGTACTGTTCATGGTTGATAAACGTCTTTTCTTGCTGGATGGTCACGCGTTGGTGTACCGGGCCCACTTTGCCTTCATCAACCGACCGTTGATTAATTCCAAGGGTTTCAATACCTCGGCCGTAACTGGCTTTACGCGTACCCTCTGGGATCTGATGCGCAACCAGAAACCCACCCACCTGGCGGTTGCTTTCGACCCCTCGGGGCCCACGTTTCGCCACGAAATGATGGAAAGCTACAAGGCCAACCGCGAGGAGCAACCCGACGATATCCGGGCTTCCTTTCCGTACACTCACCAGATTTTGCAGGCTTTCAAGATTCCGATCATTACGGTAGACAACTACGAGGCCGACGACGTCATCGGTACGCTGGCCAAGCAGGCCGAAGCCGAAGGATACGACGTGTACATGGTTACGCCCGACAAGGATTTCGGGCAGTTGGTGTCTGATCACATTTTCATGTACAAGCCTTCGCGCCAGGGTGACGGCGTCGAGATTCTGGGCGTCAAGGAGATTTGCGCGAAGTGGGATATCGAGCACGTCGACCAGGTGGTGGATATGCTGGGTATACAGGGCGATGCGGTGGACAATATCCCCGGCATTCCGGGCATCGGCCCCAAGACGGCGGCCCAACTGCTGAAGACTTACGGCTCGCTGGAAAACCTGCTGGCGCATACCCACCAGCTCAAGGGCAAACAGCGCGAAAAAATAGAAGACAGCCGCGACCTGGCCATCCTGAGCAAACAGCTGGCCCGCATCAAGACGGATGTCCCGATCCGCTTCAACGCCGATGACTACGTGCTCGACCCCTTCGACCGCGACTGGCTGTCGGAAATTTTCAAGGAACTTGAGTTCCGGGCCCTGGCCAACCAGATCCTCGGACAGGAAGAAGAGAAACCCGTAGCTGGCACCCAGGGCAGCCTCTTCGCTACCGAACCGGTGGTGAACAAGGAATCGGGCCTGACCCAGCACGACATTGCCGACAAGAACCTGGCGAATACTGCCCATACCTACCACCTGACGGATACGCCCGCGGCACAGGCCGCCCTGGTGGCGCAGTTGCTGAAAGAACCAGTGGTCTGTTTTGATACCGAAACGACGAGCGTCAACGCCAACCAATCGGAACTGGTGGGGATGTCCTTCGCTGTGAAACCCGGCGAGGCCTGGTACGTGCCGGTGCCCGCCGAGCGCGCCGCAGCTCAGGCGATCGTGGAGGTGTTTCGCCCCTTCTTTGAAGCCGACAATATCACCAAGATTGGCCAAAACCTGAAGTACGACATGCTGGTGTTGCGCTGGTACGACACCGAGGTGCAAGGCCCGCTGAAGGACACCATGGTGATGCACTACCTACTGGAGCCCGAGCGCCGCCACAACATGGACTACCTGGCGGAAACCCTGCTGAAGTACAAACCCGTGTCGAGCAAAGAGCTCATCGGCAAAAGTGGCAAGGACCAGATCACCATGCGCGAAGTGCCGGTGGCTACTGCCGCCGACTACGCCGCCGAAGATGCCGACGTGACGCTGCAACTGTACGATGTGCTGGCGCCCCAACTGGCCGCCGAGGAAAAGATCCAGGAACTGTACGACAAGATCGAAGGCCCGCTGGTGCGGGTGCTCGCCGAGATTGAATTTGAAGGCGTTAGAGTGGATGCCGATTTCCTGGCGAATTATTCCCAGGAACTGGTGGCCGAAATCGTGGCGCTGGAAGACAAGGTGATGGCCGAGGCCGGGGTGCCGTTCAACATTGCGTCGCCCAAGCAGGTTGGCGAAATTTTGTTCGACCACCTGAAAATCCCTTACCGCTGGGGCAAGACCAAGTCGGGACAATACTCGACCGACGAGGAGAAGATGAGCGAAATTGCCCTGGAATACCCCATTGCGGCCGATATTTTGCGGCACCGGGGCCTGACCAAGCTGCGCTCGACCTACCTGGATGCCCTGCCGAAACTGATCAACCCCAAAACGGGCCGCATCCACAGCTCCTTCAACCAGACGGTGGCTGCTACGGGCCGCCTGAGCTCCAAAGACCCCAACCTGCAAAATATTCCCGTGCGCACGGCCGAAGGCCGGCGGGTGCGCGAAGCCTTTATTCCCCGCGATGCCGACCACATTCTGCTGGCCGCGGATTACAGCCAGATTGAATTGCGGCTCATTGCCGAAATCAGCAAGGACGAGGCTATGCTGGAAGCTTTCCAATCGGGACGAGACATTCACCGGGCCACCGCCGCCCGCGTCTTCGACACGCCCTACGACGAGGTGGATCGCGAGCAGCGCAGCCGCGCCAAGACGGTGAACTTTGCCATCATCTACGGCGCCGGCGCCACCAATCTGAGCCAGCAGCTGAGCATCAGCCGCAACGAGGCCAAGGAACTGATCGAGACCTACTTCAGCCGCTACCCCGGCCTGAAAAATTACATGGAGGAGACCATCCAGTTTGCCCGCGACAATGGCTTTGTAACCACCCTGCTGGGCCGCCGCCGCCAACTGCGGGACATCAACAGCAAGAGCTCCCTGACGCGCAGCAATGCCGAGCGCATGGCCATCAATACGCCCATTCAGGGTACGGCCGCCGACATGATCAAGCTGGCGATGCTCCACATCAGCGACGCCCTGCGGACGCAAAAATTCCAGTCGAAAATGATCCTGCAAGTCCACGATGAATTGGTCTTCGATGCCCGCCGCGACGAGCTGGAACGGCTGAAGCCCGTGGTGGAGGAGCTCATGCGCAACGCGCTACCGGGCCTGAGTGTGCCCATTGTGGTGGAGTTGGGCGAGGGGGAGAATTGGTTGGAGGCGCATTAGGGGGCGGGGTTGGTGGTGCTATAAGAAGGGTAGGACGGCTAATCGGCTGGTCTTATCCTATTCGATGCTGTGGCATGCGCCTTCAAGCCCTAAAGAATCTTAATCTGCAATCTCCGACCAAACCCTCCTTCAATTATCCTGGTTAAAGTGGCTAATTCTATACATGATTTATTATTCTCTAGTCGGGAAATATAATGTTTTGAGGTGCCGCTTTTCGCAGCTAATTCTTCCTGCGTGAGCCCTAAATCTTTTCTTGCCTGTTTGATCATCAGTCCTATTTCCAGGCCTCTTGATGGATCTGCCTCACTTAATTCATACATCACGATCGAATCCAGATCATAATAATCAACAACTCGTTTGCCTGTTTCATCCAACCATTCAATTTCAATATTCTTCCACGTTAATGCG
>Ga0075467_10000644_pt1 | contig 28264 bp, 27 predicted proteins | sample DEB08_DNA_9_FD_75067 | JGI IMG/M metagenome (GOLD analysis project Ga0075467, IMG submission 75067) | Aqueous microbial communities from the Delaware River and Bay under freshwater to marine salinity gradient to study organic matter... | ecosystem: Environmental > Aquatic > Marine > Coastal ... | reverse complement strand
TTGACAAGAAAATACCGATAGAAGAAAAACGAAATATAAAATTCTCATTTTGTTTATTATAAAAAAGAGCCCGTTTCAGGGCTCTTTTTGGTGTTTGAAACATTAAACATGTTCGTTCAAGTGATGGTGCTCGTCAATTAATGGACCTCCATTCATTATTTCATCAGAAGCTTCACTAGCAAATTTTTCAAAGTTCAAGTGGAAAGAATGTGCCAATTGAATTGATTTGCTGATATAAGCACCTTTTTGTAACCAAGTATTTATTGGGTCTAAAAGTTCTTCAGGAACATTTGGACATGTTTTTGGCATGGCTAAGCCAAATATTGGATGTTGTTCAAACTCTACATCATCTAGTTGTCCTTCTAAGATTGCGGTAATCATAGCTCTGGTGTATTTTAATTTAATACGAGAACCTACTCCGTAAGGGCCGCCACTCCACCCTGTATTGATTAGCCATACATTCACGCCAGCTTCCTGCATTTTTTTACTTAACATTTCTGCGTAAACTGTTGGATGTAAGGGCATAAAAGGTTCCCCAAAACAAGCAGAGAATGATGGTACTGGTTCAGTAATACCAGCTTCTGTACCCGCAACTTTAGCCGTATAGCCAGATATAAAATGATATGCTGCTTGGCCTGGTGTTAATTTAGATACCGGAGGTAAAACACCAAATGCATCACAAGTTAAGAAGAAGATATTTGTAGGGTTTCCAGCAAATGAAGGTTTTTGAATATTATCGATATGATAAATAGGATAGCTTACACGTGTGTTTTGTGTAATACTACCGTCCATATAATCAACCTCTCCATTATCTTTAAAAACAACGTTTTCAAGTATAGCTCCTGGCTTAATAGCCCTATAAATATCTGGTTCTTTTTCTTCAGTTAAGTCAATAGCTTTTGCATAACAACCTCCTTCAAAATTGAAGATGTTATTGTTAGCCGTCCAACCATGTTCGTCATCACCGATTAATTTTCGATCTGGATCGGCAGATAAGGTTGTTTTACCAGTCCCGGATAGTCCGAAGAAAATAGCAGTATCGCCAGCTTCACCAACATTCGCAGAACAGTGCATTGGCAATACGTCATTCTCTACAGGAAGAATAAAATTCAAAGAAGAGAATATTCCTTTTTTTATTTCACCGGTATAGGCAGAACCGCCTACTAGAGCAATTTTTTTAGTAAAATTTAAAACTGAAAAATTAGCTTGACGAAGGCCATGCTTTTTTGGCTCTGTTGCCTCATAGCCTGGGGCGCAGAGCACTAACCAGTCTTCTTTAAAGTTTTCTAATTCAGATTCTTCAGACCTTAAGAACATATTGTAGACAAACATATTTGACCATGGGTATTCAGTAACGGTTCTAACATTCGTTTTATATTCTGGATCTGCACAGACGTACGCATCTCTTACATAAATTTCTTTTCCGCTTAAATAGTTTTCAATTTCAGATTGTAAAAAATCAAAATTTTCTGGTGAGATAGCTTTGTTTGTTTTTCCCCACCACACACGGTTATCGGTATAATCATCTTTTACAATGAACCTATCTTGAGGAGAGCGTCCAGTATATTTGCCCGTATTAATGGCCAAAGTTCCGTTCGCCGTCTCTTTTCCCATTCCTTTTTCAACGGTAATTCGTTGTAATTCTTCTGGCTCTAAATTCCAATGTGCTTTGGTGTTTGTCAATCCGTACTTTGTCAAGTCTCGTGTTTTCATTTGTTTTTGTTTTTAAGGGTTAGTTACTTGATTTAATTGTCAAAAAGGCCATATTATCGGCACTAAAAGTAATGTTGTTATTAGAAAAAGCAGGAGTAATGGTGCCCCCACTATAAAATAATCTTTGAATTTATAGCCACCTGCCGTCAAAACCATTGCATTTGTGGTGGTACCTACAGGTGTTAAGAAGGCCGTGGAAGCACTAATAGCTACGGCAATCATAAACGGCTCTGGTGAAATTTGTAATGACTGGGCTGCAATTATTACGATTGGTGCCATTAATACTGCTGTCGCTGAGTTATTAATAACCTGGCTGAAAGCTGTGGTTAGTAGAAATACTCCAGCTAATAATACAACGGGATGTAAGGTACCTAGTGTGTCGACCAAAGCATCAGCGATAAGGTTCGCGGTTCCTGTTTTTTGCATTGCTACTCCCATAGGTATCATGGCGGCAATCATTACAACACTAATCCAGCTAATCCCTTTGTAAGCTTTTGTAATGGGGACGGCACCAGATATTATCACAATTCCTGCGGCTATTGCAGCTGCGATTGCTCCTGGCACAACCTTGAAAACCAATAAGACGATCATTAAAAGAAGTGCACCTAATGCTATGTACGATTTAAGAGTGAGGTTTGTTACTGTTTTAGACATGCCTTCTGGGCTACCGCAAATCACTAAGTTTTCATGATGTACTTTTAATTGCTCAATATCACTCCATATACCTCGTATTAAAAAAGCATCACCCGCTTTCACAGTAATAAATCGCTCTGTGAAGGGTACATTGTTTCTTGAAGCGGCCATAAGTTGAACACCAAATCTTTTGAAGAAGTTTCCAATTCTTATTTTCCGACCAACGAGTGTTGATTTTGGGGTTACAAGAATTTCGGCCATACCGACTTCTTGATTGATTAAGTTATTCCTTAGTTCATCGGCTATGGGTTCAAGAGGCAATAATCCAAGTCTGAATTTAATCATAATGGCATTAATAGCTTCAGTATTCCCCTTGACAGTTAGGATATCATGATAACGCATTTCAGTAGAATTAGTAGGGAATTCTATATAGGGCTCAGTACCTTTTAATCGGTTGGGGTGGCGCCTTTCTAATCTAATAATTGATATTTGATGTTCAGTATCAAAATTCCAATCTCCAATTGCTGTATTAATTAACGGAGACACCGAGCGTATTCTCAATCTGTAGTAATCGTCATCAACCTTGTAGGCCTCGATCCACTTGTGCATTGTCGTTGTAATATCAACAGGTTTATTATTTGTTTTGTTGTTAGGAAGGAGTCGATAGCCGATATACCTGAAGTATAATAAGGTAATGATTAATAAAGGCAAGCCAATTAAACCGAATTCAAAAAAGGAGAACCCCTCAATTCCATTTTCTATCATTGTGTTGTTTACAATAATATTTGGGGGCGTTCCCGTAAGCGTTAATAATCCACCTGTATTCGAACCAAATGCAACCGGCATCAATAACTTTGATGGCATGGTTCCAATAGACCAGGCTGAGGATATGGTAATAGGTAATAAGGTAGCAACTGTCCCAGTATTACTCACAAAACCGGATAAAACTCCAGAACCGAATGTTGTTATCACTAATAATCGAGTAACACTTTTTCTAGACAAATCCATAATCTTTTGACCCGCTAGTGCTGTCCAGCCGGTTTGGGATAAACCCTCACCAACAATGAATAAGGCAGCAATCATTATTACGGTTGGGTTGCTAAAACCACTAAGGGTTTCATTTAGAGTTAAAATCCCAAATAAGAATAAGCTTAACATAGATAAAAGAGCCACGATGTCCGGCGTGAATTTTCCCCAAATAAAAAGAAGAATAGTAATGGTTAGAATTATTAGCATAAAGCTCTTTTAGTTATCACCTTTGACCTCTATAGAGAGCCAATTTATTATGGGGTAAAGTTACTTTTATTAGAAAACTGTTGGTATGACTGATGTCATAATTTTTAAGTCAGGGGCATATTTCAATTTATCGCATTAATTAGGGCGAAAATATTTCAATAATTTTTTCGAAAACGATTGCGAATTAAAAAGAAAGCAATAATCTAACTACTTTTTAATACTTTTGGGATTGAAGAAAGAATTTAAATTTATGAAATTAGACATTTTAGCTATAGGAGCGCATCCAGATGACATCGAATTGGGTTGTGGAGCGACGATTGCCAAAGAAATTAGTAATGGGAAAAAAGTAGGTGTTCTCGATTTAACTCGAGGCGAATTAGGAACCCGAGGGAGTGCCGAAATACGGAGTGCTGAAGCAGAGAAATCTGCGAATATTCTTGGGCTTAGTATGCGTTACAATTTGGGATTACCTGATGGGTTTTTCAAAAATAATAAGGCTTCACAGTTAGAGGTTATAAAGATAATTAGAAGATATAAACCTGAAATTGTGTTGTGTAATGCAATTGATGATCGACATATAGATCATGGCAAGGGGAGTAAATTAGGCAGTGATGCTTGTTTCTTGAGTGGATTGGCAAAAATTATCACAGTTTCAAATGGGGAGAATCAGGAAGCTTGGCGTCCTAAAAATGTGTATCATTATATGCAATGGAAGAGTATTATACCCGACTTTGTTGTAGATGTAACTGGTTTTTTACCTAAAAAATTAGATGCGGTGTTTGCCTATGACAGTCAGTTTCATAAACAAGGATCAGATGAGCCTGAAACGCTAATTTCGTCTGTAAATTTCAAGGATAGTATTATGTATCGAGCACAAGATTTAGGGAGGCTAATTGGTGTTGAGCATGCCGAAGGTTTTAATGTAGAACGTTTTGTTGCGGTTAATTCTTTATACGATTTGATTTAACATCTGCAGCGTATTTAAAAGTCTATTTGATATTGAACAGTCTTAATCAAGTTTGTGAATTACAATTTCATGATGAGAGATTAAAATTTCTTCAATAATTGTATTGCCCAACCATTAGAATTGAATTATATTTGCAGCCTCCTAAACAACATATTTTGATGCTTGGGAGGACGTAGGTCCTTAAAACGTTTAAATGGTGGTTGTAGCTCAGTTGGTTAGAGCATCGGTTTGTGGTACCGAGGGTCGCCGGTTCGAACCCGGTCTTCCACCCAGAATTAAAGCTTCTCAGAGATGAGGAGCTTTTTTTGTAGAAGTAATTTGAGGAATTAGTAGTAGGGTGAGAAGTTTATGCAGAGCATTTCGAAAAGCTCAATACGAACCCTGACGAAGTGAACCTTGTTTTACGACCGAAATTAAGGCTTCTCAGAAATGAGATTTTTCTTGTTAATGATTAGCGAAATTGTGATTTTAGTAATCGAACTAATCACCAAGTAAGACGGTATCTAAAAAGGCTTGCAAACTAAATTTCAGTTTTATAAATAAAAAACCCCTCAAGGGAGGGGTTTTCAATAATGATAATAGTTATTATGCTTACTCTGAAGCTGCGCGTTGCTGAACGGCTAGATTGTAAATCACCAATCCAAAACCGATTTTGTTTATAGCATCGGCGATGTTATAAAAGACGTCCATACTTAAGCCTCCGAAAATACCTTCATACCATCCTGGAGTTCCAGCCATATAACCGATAGGGTAGATAGCCCATCCAACTAGTACAAACCAGCATAGGATTTTGTGAGAACTTTGAATAGATCCACCTGCTTCTTTGGCAAGTTTTGCTGCGCCTCCTAGCCAAATTTCGTATACAATTCCGAAATAGGCAATCCCAGATACTAATCCCCATATTTGGGCATTACCTGGATCAACACCTTCTCCGATGTATCCTGTTACGAGCATGATCACCGATAATAATATCAATCTCCACATGAGTGATTTCTTAGCTCCAGCAACCTTAAGTATGAGATAGAACTCTACACACATTAATGGGACTGTTAAAATCCAGTCTACATAACGGAAAAATGTAGGTGATTCCATGTTAGTTGCCCAGTAGTCACGCATGTACCAATAGTGTACAGCAGCGATAAAGGTAATTAGTCCAGATACTAGAATTGAGGTCTTCCACTTTTTATCAAAGTCGTTCATTGATAAAAAGAAGAAGGCTGATGCTGCCATCATGGCCATACAACCAACAAAAAAAGTGAATCCAACATAATCGTCGGGAGCAAGCTTGGGGACAAGCGAAATGAAATTTGATAGTGTTTGCATTTGTTTTAGTGTTTAATTAATATTACACAAAGCTAAACAAAAAATGTTAAATGATTCCTAATTTTAACCAAAAATTTTTATTAACTCGATACTATTACATCATGAAATTTAAGAAAACAGCAATATTCATTACCCTTTTGAGCTTATGGCTCTCAAATTATTTTTCTGATCCTTCACAGGAAATCCTTGCTTTATGTCTTATTTTCTCCGTAGGAATTTTACATGGGAGCAATGATTTGGCAATAATTCACAAAATGAATGGTTCTCGAGGACTAAAAAACGGAATGATACTGATTGGGAGTTATATTCTCACCGTTTTTCTTGCTGCCATTCTCTTTTATAAGGTACCAGAACTTGCTTTAGGCTTATTCATTCTGTTTAGTGGGTATCATTTTGGTGAACAGCATTGGAGTGACCGAAATCTAGGAAGTGTCTTCCTGAAGAAAAGTGTCTACCTTTTTTATGGATTGATGATTTTGTTTCTCTTATTCACACTAAATGCGATCCAGACAAGTGAAATTATTATTAATCTGACGGGCCAAAACATTCCAGAGACCTGGTATGAATATGGCTTATTGGCCTCTGGTATTAGTTTTTCAGCCTTGCTCTTCTTTTTAATGGCTAAACGAAGATTAACCGCGAGCGACTTATTTTTTGAAATATTTCTTTTACTAGTCTTTGCTATCGTCTTCAATTTCGCAACACTTCTTTGGGCGTTCGCCATTTATTTTATTTATTGGCATAGCATCCCTTCCATACTTGAGCAACTTACTTATTTATATGGAGACAAAAGCTTACTATCGTTCAAGCGATATTTAAAATCATCGTCTATTATATGGCTTATTTCTGTAACAGCGATTTTCGGGTTATTCTATGTAGTTCGGAACAATGCCGATTTGTTTTTGGCGCTGTTTTTCGCTTTTTTGGGTGCCATCACCTTTGCACACTCCTTTATTATTATGAAGATGTTTACTTCAGAAAAAAAATAATCTTTGAAAATTTAGTACGATTCTCTCTAGTAAGCGGAACGCTCGTGATTACGACTTATCAGCTACAATACGACCTTCTCTATTGGCTATCTCCCAAGCGGTTTGGAAGATTAACCTTGTCCGAGTTTCCATAAGCTCATATTCGATTTTATCGGGCGTATCGGTCATTTTGTGATAGTCGGCATGTACACCATTAAAATAGAAAATTACGGGGATGTTATTTTTCGCAAAGTTGTAATGGTCACTTCTGTAGTAAAAACGGTTTGGATCATTATCATCGTTGAATTTATAATCCAATTCGAGGTTCGTGTACGTTTTATTTACTTCTTCGGAAACATTGTGTAATTCCTGACTTAGCTTATCGCTACCAATTAAATAAATATAATTTGGATTGTCTTCTTTATCTGGGTCAATACGGCCAATCATATCGATATTGAGGTTGCAAATTGTATTTTCTAGCGGAAAGATTGGATTTTCGGTATAATATCTAGAACCATACAAGCCAATTTCTTCTCCTGTTACGTGTAGAAATAAAATCGAACGTTTTGGGCCATTTCCATCTTTCACTGCTTTTTGAAAAGCTTCAGCTATCTCTAAAAGTGCTATTGTGCCACTCCCATCATCATCGGCGCCGTTAAATACATTTCCTTCCTTATCTGTTCCTACATGGTCCAAATGTGCAGAGAGGACAATTAATTCGTCAGGCTTTTCAGAGCCTTTAATGTAAGCAACTACGTTTTCAGAATCCCCATCACTTTTACCGTTAAAATAATTTACTGGAACATTTTGATAGTAATTGTTTTCTTCAATAGGAGCGCTAATTTCTTTGTTTTGATAAAAGTTTCGAAGATATTGGGTTGCCATTTTTTGCCCTTTCGTTCCCGTCATTCTTCCTTGCATTTCATCACCAGCGTAAATATAAAGGTGTGTTTTAAGGTCGTTAGCCGTAATAGTATTTGCATAATCTAATCTGTCCAACTTTTTAGTTGTTGCATCAGAAATAGAGTTCTGAGCCGAATTACAAGAAACGGTCAAAACTGTAAATAGGTATAATAGTGCGTATTTCATAAGTGTTTAATCAAAAGATTTTAGTGCATAATCTGAAGCATCAATAACTCCTTCAGCAATTTTTACATATTCGAGCGTATGGTTTTTCAAAACGATATTGCCATCTGTATCCTGAGATTTTAGAGCAAACTTGACCACAAAAATTTCACCTAACTCTTCAGTATCCATAATTGGGTCTGAAACAAATATATCGTCAGTATTGAATTTAGTTCCTTCAGGCAGCTGCAATTGAATTTTCATGTCATTTACAGCAAGATTTCGAATGGTTTCCATTTGTTCTTTTTCCGAAGAACAAGCTATGACGCCCATTGCAAGTAAAATGTAGATAATTTTATTCAAAAAAATATGTTTATTGGCAGCAAATATAAGCTAACCATTATTTGATAATGTGAAAGTTATCTAAAAATATGAGAGTTGTAGGTTCAAAAAGTACTTCAACTAGCAACAATTCTTATCTTTGCATAAATTTTCGAATTATGAAAGTCGAACAAATCTATACGGGCTGCTTATCACAAGGAGCTTATTACATTGAAAGTGAAGGAGAAGTTGCTATAATTGACCCACTTCGTGAGATTGCGCCCTATATTACTCGGTCTGCGAACGATAAAGCAAGAATAAAATACATTTTTGAAACACATTTTCATGCAGATTTCGTAAGTGGTCATGTCACTTTGGCAAAAGAAACGGGAGCTCAAATTGTTTTCGGACCAAATGCCAATCCGACGTATGATGCTGTAATAGCGGAAGATAATCAAGTATTTAAAATTGGAAAGGTTACAATAACGGCGTTGCACACTCCAGGCCATACTATGGAGAGCACAACCTATCTTTTAAAAGACGAAACAGGTAAAGACTATTCAATCTTTAGTGGTGACACTTTATTTTTAGGAGATGTTGGTCGTCCAGATTTGGCTCAGAAAAAGGATGAGGTTACTCAAGAAGACCTTGCCGGGATCTTATTTGATAGCCTTAGAAATAGGATTATGCCCTTGGCAGATGACGTGATTGTTTATCCAGCTCATGGTGCAGGTTCTGCCTGTGGAAAACATATGATGAAGGAAACATTGGACACCCTAGGTAACCAAAAGCTTGTTAATTACGCTTTAAGAGCCAATATGACGAAGGCTGAATTTATAGCTGAGGTAACTGAAGGTTTATTACCTCCTCCAGTTTATTTTCCGTTAAATGTGAAGATGAATCGTGAAGGATATGAACATATTGATGCGATTCTAGACCGAGGTACGCAGAAATTAACACCCGATGCTTTTGAACAATTGGCGAATAGCAGCGGTGCGGTTGTCTTAGATGTACGAAATCGAGACGATTATATGCAGAGTCATATTCCCGGTTCAATTTTTATTGGTTTGGACGGCGGATTTGCACCATGGGTTGGTGCATTGATTGCAGATGTATTGCAGCCAATATTAATAATTGCACCTTCAGGTAAAGAAGCTGAGGCTGTAACAAGGCTTTCCCGTGTTGGTTTCGATAACACACTGGGTTATTTAGAAGGTGGGATTTTGGCTTGGCGGAATGCAGGAAAAGAAATCGATACCATGAAGTCTGTACATGCGGAAACACTTAAAAGTGAATTGCAACATGATGCTCTAGTGTTTGATGTGCGAAATACAACAGAATATGGAAATTCCCGTATAGCTAAAGCGACAAACACTCCTCTTGGTTCAATAAATGATCATTTAAATAGTTATCCCAAAGAAGAATCATTTTACGTTTATTGCGCGGGTGGATATCGTTCTGTTATTGCTGCTTCAATCTTGAAAAGTAGAGGTTTTCATAATGTGATAGATGTTGCTGATGGATTTAGTTCAATTAAACAAGTAGGAATTGCAATAGATTCCTAGCAGATCCTTTTTTTCTAAAGCATTCCTATATGCATAAGGAGTTGCGTTTAAATACATTGGTTTATGGACGACCTTCCTTGTTTTTTCGATAAATCCATAATAGGTTACCCCGCCTTTCACCTGATTTTATGAAGATTCTGAAAGTGCCAATCGCAAATACCGAATGATTGATAAGTGCTTAAAATGTATTCAGAAAAATGGACTAAACTAAAGGTCAATTTCAAGACATACAGGGCAGTGATCTGAACCGAAATATTCGGATAGAATTTCAACTGATTTCACCCTAGGCATCAAGGATTTACTTATTAGAAAATAATCGATGCGCCATCCAGTATTACGTTCTCTAGCCTTAAAACGATAACTCCAATAAGAATATTCAATTTTATCTGGGTGCAGCTGTCTAAAACTATCGGTAAAGCCCGCATTTATTAGATTGTCCATTCCATCAATTTCGACTTGAGTATAACCAGATGTTTTGTTGTAGTTGGACTTGTCATTTTTTAGATCTATTGCTTGATGGGCAACATTGAGGTCACCACAAATGATAACAGGTTTTGTTTTTTCAAGGTTCTTGAGGTATTTTAAAAAATCGGCATCCCAAATCTTTCTGTAATCCAAGCGAACCAATGCCTGTCCAGAATTAGGGACATAGACATTTACAAGATAAAACCTATCATATTCGGCACATTGGATACGTCCTTCAGTATCGTGAAACTCCACTCCCATATCGTTAGAAACCTTTAGAGGTTTGGTGCCAGAAAGTATTGCAGTACTCGAATATCCTTTCTTTTCTGCTGAATTGCAAAAAAGGTTAAATTCTTTAAAATCTGATAAGACCTTAGCAACCTCATTTTCTTGGGCCTTCGTTTCCTGTAGGCAGAGAATATCGGGATTCATTTTCTTTACGGATCCGCTGAAATCCTTTTTTACAATGGCTCTGATACCATTTACATTCCATGTGATAATTTTCATAATTTCCGTATTAAGAGTCTAGCAAAGGTGCGTGGAAAACTGGAATATAAACTATTTCGATCTTTAAAAAAATAGGAGATAAGCTAAATTTTTCTCAAAATGTGCCAATGACAAAAAAAGAAAATCGCCTGCAGAAAAATTTTTCTGAGGCGATTGTTCTAATGAACCACGATTCAACATAATTAATTAGGCATCACTACCGAATCAATAGCATGTATTACACCATTTGATGCTTCTACATCAGTGATAATAATTTTAGAAGTATTTCCTTTTGCATCGGTTAAGACTACATTCTCGCCAACTATGGTAGCTATTAAGACAGAACCTTGAACCGTTGTGATTGCAAATTTCCCACCATTGTTGCTAATAGCTTTTACAACATCAGCAGCCACAAATTTACCAGCTACCACGTGGTATGTTAGGATGGCAGTTAGCGTTGACTTGTTTTCTGGATTTAACAAACCGGCTACAGTTCCTTCTGGTAATTTGTCGAAAGCAGCGTTTACAGGAGCAAATACAGTAAATGGACCATCCCCGCTGAGTGTTTCAACTAGACCAGCTGCTTTCACTGCAGCCACTAAAGTGGTGAAGTTTTTGTTTGAAGCAGCAACACCTACAATCGTTAGCGTTTCATTAACTACTTCGTCACCTGCCGTTTTTTCAGTAGTAATTTTTGTTGTTTTGTTTTGCTTATTATCTTTTTCATTAATCGCACTAGCAGTACCAATAATAGAGGTGGACATGATAAAAGCGAACATTAAATTTTTGATTTTCATAATATTTTGTTTTTAATTTTCACCAAAGATAGCGCAACAAAATCTTATTAACCTAATATTTTGTTTAATATTGTGTTAATTTTATTAAACAAATTTATTACTGTATCTTTGAACCATGCTTAGATTAAAATTTATTTTAGTATTCCTAACCATCAATTTTGGCGGTTTAGCTGTGGGTGCTTGGCTCATGAATAACGGACCTAGTAGCGCATGGTACTTGGGTTTAAATCAGGCGCCTTGGACTCCTCCAGGATGGGTTTTTGGGGTAGCATGGACTACTATAATGCTTTGTTTTTCTGTGTATATGGCCTTATTATATGAAAAGAAAAAAGGTATAGAGCTAATTGCACTGTTTGCGTTGCAGTTCATCTTGAATGTGAGTTGGAACTTTATTTTTTTTAACCAGCATCTAGTTACTTTGGGACTACTAAGTATTTTGTTGCTCACATTTCTAACTATGTACTTTCTATTAAAGTATAAATCAGTTTTGAAACTTAAAAGCATCTTGATAATACCATATTGTGTCTGGCTTTGTATTGCATGTTCATTGAATCTCTATATAGTTTTATTTAATTAGAGAAAAATAATAAGAATACTGAAACTAATAAACATCACCAAAATAGCGTGTTTAACCAACTTTATATATGGCTTTTTATCAATTTAATAAACAACAAAAAATAAAGTGTTCTATAGATGAAATATGGGAATTCATATCTTCTCCTGGTAATTTAAAAGAGATTACTCCGGACTATATGGGCTTCGATATCATGACTAAGAACCTGCCTGAAAAAATGTATCCAGGAATGATTATAAGCTATAAGGTTTCTCCTTTGTTAGGAATTAAGACAACATGGGTGACTGAAATTACGCAGGTCGTGGATAAAAAATACTTTGTTGATGAACAACGAGTTGGACCTTATTCAATTTGGCATCACCAGCATATTATTGAACCAATTGAGAATGGGGTATTAATGACCGATATCGTTTCTTATTCTCCGCCTTTAGGTTTTCTAGGAGCAATAGCGAATTCGCTTATTATAAAGAATAAACTCAACGAAATATTCGACTATAGAACTGAGGCAGTTGAAAAAAGATATGGTACATATGAATAACATCCTTACGCACCCTGAAGTTTCTGTATTTTGGTTCCGAAGAGACCTTCGGTTGGAAGATAATATAGGTTTAATGCAAGCTTTAAACGGAGACCATCCTGTAATACCAATGTTTATATTTGACAGTGAAATAATAGATAGTTTGCCAAGAAATGATGCCCGTATTTCATTTATATATTCCTGCCTCGAAAAGATAAATCGAGAACTTAATTTGAAAGGGAGTTCTTTACTTGTTAAAAAAGGAAATGTCGAGGAGGTTTGGAAGGAACTTATTTCAAAGTACACCATACGAGAGGTTTATTTTAATAAAGACTATGAGCCCTATGCGATTGGCAGAGATGAGGCGCTAGCAGCCCTATTGAAATCAAACTCTATCGCTACAAATAGCTATAAAGATCAAGTGATTTTTGAAGAAAACGATATCTTAAAGGCAGACGGAAAACCATATACAGTTTATACGCCTTATAAGAATAAGTGGTTGCACTTATTTGAACAAACGCCATTAAAAACGATAGACGTTGAAGAAATGGGCTTGGAGAATTTATACAAATTTGAAGCTACTTTCCCTGCCTTAGAGTCGATTGGTTTTTCTAAAAGTGTTATAGAGGTGCAGCCTTATAGGTTAGATAGTTTAGCAGACTATCATGAAAATAGAGATTATCCCGCGTCAAACGGCACTTCTTCTTTATCTCCTCATTTAAGGTTTGGAACCGTTAGCATCCGGAAATTAGTAAAAAAAGCTAAACGTAGTAATGAGGTGTTTTTAAGCGAACTAATCTGGCGTGAATTCTTTATGCAAATCTTGTTTCAATTCCCAGAGGTGGTTACGAATAATTTTAAGAGAAAGTATGATGGCGTTGAATGGCGAAATAATGCTGCTGATTTTAAACGGTGGTGTGAGGGAAATACGGGATATCCTCTTGTAGATGCGGGTATGCGCGAACTAAATGAAACTGGTTATATGCATAATAGAGTGAGAATGGTTACCGCTGGTTTCTTATGTAAACATTTATTAATTGATTGGAAACTCGGCGAAGCATATTTTGCTGAAAAGTTACTCGATTACGAATTATCATCTAATAATGGCAATTGGCAATGGGCTGCCGGCACAGGTTGTGATGCAGCACCCTACTTTAGAGTATTCAACCCAACCTTACAATTAAAAAAATTCGACAAAGATTTGGAGTATACTAGGAAATGGATACCGGAATTCGATTTTGGTTATTCAGAACCGATGGTTGATCATGTATTTGCAAGAGAGCGATGCCTGCGTATTTATAAGGAGGGACTTGCATCTAATTAACTGCTCGTTACAAACAGCTAAAAAATGCAAATTAAAGAATACGTATTAATTGGTGCTAACTTGGTCTGCGATTCCTAAGGTGTTGAATAAAGTTGCGGTGGCATTTAGTTGTTTTACAATAAGTTCGTTTTCCTTCAATTGCACGTCAATAAATTTTTGCTCACGTGCATTAATCAGAAATAATGAGCTTTCTCCTAAAGTAAACTTGCGCTCCTCGGCCTGCAAAAGCGCCTTATAGTCTTGCGCAATGCCCTTGATGAGATTATTTTGAATTTCCAAGGATCGAATTTCTGCATCTACAGCCGTTATTTTATTTTGAAGGTTAAGTGAGGTGGAGACTCTTTCGAAGTTTGCATCTGCCAACTTTAAACTAGCTAACTTTAGGTCGCCTCGTTCTTTTCGCAAAAACAATGGGAAACTGAAGTTGACGAAGGCTTTATAGTTTGCCGTATTCAATGAATTTAATTGATCGGCTTGGGTAGTCAAGAAATTATATTGCAAATCAATTTTTGGTAATAATTTATTTCTTTTCAAGTTTTTATCTACGGTAAGGCCTTCAATTTTTGCATCAAGACTGGCCAGTTTTGGGTGCGTATTTAAAAGTTCAGAGGGGTCTGTGATACCTTTTAATCTTAAAGAAGTCTCTAAAACAGTTGTTGCGGGTATTTCTGGAATAATCTCTTCTTGAATTTCCATAGGAATATCGTTCAACCATAAATAATTACTTACAACTAAAGCTGCTTTTCTTCTTTTTAACTTTGCTGATTCGAGGAAAAGTTCTCTATTTTTCATTGCTATTCGAGCTTCGGTAATATCGATGGCTGCGTTTTCTCCGAGCGCTACGCTGCGCGTTATTGCTTTCAGTCTGACGGAGGCATTCTGTAAAAAAGTTAAATAGATGGCTTGCTCGTTCGTTGCTTCTATCCACTTAAAATATGCTTTACTTGCTTCGAACAGTAGGTTGTTAACGATCAAATCTCTATCCGCTTTGCTCTGCCTTTTGAAAAAGCGCGCTTTTTTTAACGAAGCCATCCGCTCATTTATTAAGAAGCCTTGAGCTATGGAAAAAGATACACCGGCACTGTACAAACCTCCATCTGGGACTGTTAATTCTGGATTCAAGAATTCCCCGGTGTTTTCCTCGAAATTACCTTTGAATTCGATTCCGTACCAGGTAGGGATTTTAAAGCTGGCATTTAGTTGATCGTAGTATTCTGTACTTTTAAACTTTTTCTGAGCATAGTCAGCCTCAATTTTTGGATCAAAACCACCTCTTGCTTTGAGCAAATTCGCCTCACCTTGACTAATGGTAAGTTCGGCTTGTTTCATCAATGGATGGTGCATTTTAATATACCCTAAGAATTCTTCGAAAGAAAGTATATTACTAAAGGGGTTCTCTAGGTTTTGAGCGGATGTTAATTCCGAAAATGCGAAACTTAGAATAGTGAAAATATAGATAGTTGCTCTTTTCATTTACGAAGCTTTTTTATCCAACGTGGAGGTAGCTGGTTTATAATAATTTGGAGGAAAGCCATTTAATTGTCGCCATAATTCATACCAAATGGGAACGTCTTCCAACAAGGCTATCGTGTATGCCCCAGAACCAACCCGCAAGTTTTCAGGCCAAGCATTATCATTACTATCAGGAGAAATCAAGATTCTAAATTTTCCATTTTCACTGATGAAAGTTTCAATGGCTACCACCCTTCCGGCATAGGTCCCAAAAGAGGCATCAGGCCATCCACTAAAGAAAATTGCAGGCCAGCCATCAAATTGTATTCGAACGCTCTCATCCATATGAATAAGTGGTAAATCTATCGGATTCACATAGGTTTCCACTGCTAAATCATAGTTAGAAGGCATTATACCAACCAGGCGTTCACCTGCTTTAAAAGTCTCTCCAATACCTCCTTTGATAGCTTTATTTATATATCCATTTTGTGGAGCTGTGATATAATAAAGTGCATTTCGCATCTCATAGTTAGTCGATTGATTCTCTAGTTTCGTTACCTGTGCCTCAGCCTCAAACTGATTTGATTCTGCGGTAAAACGATTACTGCGAGACTTTGCAATTTTATCAGCATATTCGGCAGTAACACGACTAATCTCTAACTGTGCGTTACTAATTTCATTTAAACTAGCTAATAATTTATTCTCTTGTGAAATTAGTTTAGCCTTCGTTTCCTGAAGTTTTAGACGCTTGGCTTCTACATCTGTCATCGCTTTTAACCCTTCCGATTGTAGCGTTAGTGTTCGTTCATACTGTCGCTGGGCAATTATCTCGTTTGTTTGTGCCGCCTCCAAGTCGATGCTGTCACTTTTCATTTTAAACTTTGATTGCTTCAACTTATTCTCAGCCTGTGAGCGCCTCAATTTCCGTTCATTGATTAGAGCTGTTTCTTGATTATCTAAAGCTTTGATTTTACCTTGATAAGAAACCACAGATCTATTTTTTGCGTCACGTTGCAGATTGGTTCGCTCCACCAACCTTGGATCGAGATACTCATTTTTTATTTCAGAAATAAATAAAATAGTATCTCCTTTGGCGACAAAGTCTCCTTCACGTACATACCATTTTTCAATTCTTCCTGGTATCGGAGACTGAATGGTTTGCGGACGTTGGTCTGGAGTTAGGGTTGTTAAATATCCATTACCTGTTACATTTTGTGTCCACGGTAAAAATAGAATGACAAATGCGATTATGGCAAAAGCGCCCAGAAATCGATTAAAGTATCTGTTGTGTCTATTATTAAAGACTTTCTTGAATGCCCTATAACTCTCAAGAGAGACTTTCTTATTTAATTGGTTATGAGAGATATTAAGCATTGTTTTTTGTTTTAGAGTGTATGACTCCATCGGAAATCACGACAGTTTGTGTAACATGTTTTTGCCATTGTTTGCTGCGTGTCGACACTATAAGTGCCCATGGTCGCTCTGGCGCCGTTAAATAGGAGATTATTTTCTCGGCTTCGTCTTCTTCAAAATGTTCCAGAGGGTCTTTAAGTAAAAGCAACTTTGGACTGTGTATAATTGCCCTTGCCAAAACAATTCGTTTTGTATCCGTGAATGATAATCGACGGCCCTCAGGGTAAAGTATGGTATTTATTCCGTTTGGCTGATTTTTTATGAATGACAAGAGTCCTACATTTTTTAGTGTTGTATTTAGCTGTTCATTAGAGATAGAATCATCACCAAAAGTTATATTATCCAAAATCGTACCTTCAAAAGTTGATTGCTCTGGGAGTACTTGTCCTACTTGGGTTCGATATTTATTTAACATGACCCCTTCTAAGGAATTGTCATTGATATAAAAAGAGCCACCGCTTGGCGATACCAGGCCAGAAAGCAATTTCAAAAGGGTTGTTCGTCCGGAACCTGAACTACCTTCAAAAATAATTCGATCTTTTTGGTTTATACTAAAGTTGATATCGCGCAAAATCTCACGTCCTTCAGGTGTGGTATATTGAATACCATCTAATTCCAAATATAAATCTGGATTGTTTTTAAAAGGATCAAGGCCTGTTTGTTTCTCAAGATCTTTATCTACTATCTGCCCAATTTTCTCAAGAGAGGTAAGAACGTCGTAAAAGGTTTCGAGGCCTCTAATCAGTTTTTCAACAGAGCTGATAATTAATAGAATGATGATTTCAGCAGCAACAAACTGACCAATATTCATCTGCTGGTTTAATACTAGAAGTCCTCCGATAATGAGTAAACCTGCAGTTACAATAATTTTGAAACCGATCATTTGAATAAACTGAGATACTAGAACCCTAAAATGACTTTCTCGTGCTTCAAGATAATCCATCGTTAATTCATCGTTTCGTTGCATGCCGAGTTGCGTTCGTCCCGATAATTTAAAACTAACCAGGGAACGGGCAATTTCTTGAATCCAGTGCGCTACTTGATATTTGTTTTTGGATTCTTTTAAACTCGTTGCTAACCCTTTTTTTGCGGTAAACTTGAACACGATATATATAAGGAAAACAAGAGACAATCCGTAGATGATAAAAAATGGATGATAGAAGGAGAGGAGTGTTATTCCAAATATAATCTGGAGGGCCGCCGCCGGAAAATCAATTAATATTTTGGACAGTCCCTTCTGAACAATGAGCGTGTCGAAAAATCGGTTAGCCAACTCTGGTGGATAATAGTTTAATAGTTCACTTGTCTTAATTTTTGGAAATCGATATGCGAATTCGAAAGACGAACGCGTAAATATCTTTTGTTGCATATTCTCGAGAATGCGGATTTGCATGAGCTGAAGAATACCCTGAAAAGCAACGCCTAATGTAACTAATGCCACTAAAACAATCCAAGAAGATGAAATTTGTGCTCCTTGAATGAGATTAATTATGGCTTGAATTCCTAGAGGAAGCGATAGCGCGACTAGTCCGGCAAAAATTGCATAATAGAATAACTGTTTAATATCTCTTCGATCAAGGTCGAGCAGACTTATAAATCGTTGCCAAGGGGACATTATTTCTTTCATGTAAAATTAGGGGTATGATTAAACGTCTGATATTTTTCCTGAGCAAATATATGATAGTAATACTATTAAAAAACAAAGTTTAACTATTATTTATGGTTTGTGAGGAATGTTTTAATGAAATCAAGAAGAACTTAAATACAAGGACACGACTAGAAAATCATCTTTGGAAGAAGCACGGTAAGTACTAGAAATATCGATAAAAGTGACGTTATACCTGGAATTATAGGTTAATTCATCATATTAATTTAAAAGGAATATCCGCCCAAACAAATATACGAACCGTTGTTATTTATAGAGATAAACACTCGTTTAAAGGAACGATATAAATACAAGTACTGATTTGCCTGAATAACGTATAACGGCTTTTATTTAAGAGTAGATGCTTATCGTTTGGATCAATTAACGGAATGATAATTATAATCTATTTCGGTCTAGTAAATACCTATATTTGTTAAAAGCAACGCTGTGCTGAGCGTGAATTAATTTTTTGTTTATCGATTATAACACAATTAGGACAAAAAAGAAATAATGAATACGCTGCTGTCCTGGAGCAGTCCAATTAATTATAGCGATAAGAAACCAATGACCTAAATAAAAGACGAAATGAAGATTCTTGTAACAGGAGCAACGGGATATATTGGAAAGCGATTAATCCCATTATTGGCACATGAAGAACATCATATTGTTTGCGCTGTTCGAGATAAACTACGTGCAGATAAAAGTTATGCCGAAGATGACTTAATTGACGTTGTAGAAGCCGATTTCTTAAAACCGGAAACGCTTGCTAGTATTCCGAAAGATATCGATGTGGCTTTTTATTTAATTCATTCGATGTCTAACTCCTCGAAAGATTTTGAATCTCTCGAAGAGCGTTGTGCTATCAATTTTAGAAATCACCTAAAGAATACCAATGTAAAGCAAGTGATTTATCTTAGCGGAATTACAAATGACGAGCATCTATCCAAACACCTACTGTCGAGAAAAAATGTAGAGAATATCTTAAAAGCAGATCACTATGCGCTTACAGTTTTTAAGGCTGGAATTATAGTTGGCTCTGGAAGTTCTTCTTTTGAAATCATTCGAGATTTAGTTGAAAAATTACCATTTATGATCGCGCCTAAATGGCTAAATACGAAAACACAGCCTTTAGCTGTTCGAGATGTCTTGTCTTTTTTACACCGCAGTATTGGCCGAAAGGAACTGTTTAACAAATCCTTCGATGTTTTTGGACCAGAAGTGTTAACGTATAAGCAAATGCTAATGCAATTCGCTGCCGTTAGAGGACTAAAGAGATCTATTGTCACTGTTCCTATAATGACGCCAAAATTATCCTCATATTGGTTATATTTTGTCACGTCTACATCTTATAAACTAGCCAGTGCTCTGGTAGATAGTATGGGGGTTCAAATTATTGGAAAATCTAGTAACATAAATGAACTCTTGGATGTTCAACCAATATGCTACAAAGAAGCAGTACAGTTGGCATTTGAAAAAATAGAGCAAAACAGTATTGTTTCTAGTTGGAAAGACTCAATGGTTAGTAGTGGTAGACTAGGAAATAATTTACATAAATATATAAATGTACCAAAGTTCGGTTGCTTTACCGACTATAAAGAGCGACCTGTAATTGATACTAAAAAGACCCTTGATAAAATTTGGAGTATTGGTGGAACAACTGGCTGGTACTATGGAACTATTCTGTGGAAAATTCGAGGTTATATCGATAAACTTTTTGGCGGAATAGGTTTGCGCCGGGGAAGAACAAGTCCGACAAATTTGGAAGCTGGTGACGCATTAGACTTTTGGAGAGTCATATTTGCAAATAAAGAACAACAAAAACTTCTATTATATGCTGAAATGCGCCTTCCTGGCGAAGCTTGGTTAGAATTTAAAATAGAAGATGGGTTACTAAAACAAACTGCAACGTTTAGACCAAGAGGTATTTGGGGCAGAATGTATTGGTATAGCGTGCTTCCTTTTCACGGCTTTATTTTTTCTGGAATGGCAAATAAGTTAGTAGCAGCGTAAAAATAACAAAACCCTAAAATCCTTTATCAAGTATTAAATATTTCAAAGTAGGAGACTTGTTCTTCATGGCTAGAAGTTTCGTTTACAAAAATAACAATGTTCAAATATATTGTTTAATTAACAATGTTTTTTGTTAAACATTTTGTATTTTTGTCTGGTGATATTAAATACGACATATAATAACCGAGAACACAAGGAAATTATTAGCGACTTGATTGGCAGACCTTATACCTTTTTAGAATCGATAAAGATGGGGGGTATTGGATCGAAGCGTATGATTATTGAGGATGTGAGTCCTAATCTAGATCAGTATTTAAATCACGTTTCTGGAATGAACTATGCCAACATAGAAATGAGGCCACAAGGAATTATTATTTATGTAAATAAGGGGCTTCAGAATTTCACTTGGATCATTCCTTACTATCAATTGGTTTTTTATAAAACCAATGGAACGAGTATCCATGCACAAGGCAAGTTTATTCACTTTAGGAATAACATCACTTTTAAAGAAAATACTGCTTTTTTCAAAAAATTATTAAATGTAAAAGTGCGGTTCGATGAACAATATAACTTTCAAGACGCCTATAATAAAATGCTATAAGGAATGATATAATTTTTCCTTGATAAAAAAAATATATTGCCCATAATTCAATTTTAAAATAAAAACGTGCTTTGGCTTAGACTTTAGTTTTTGAGAACAGCACAAAAAAAAGATAACAAATGATTACAGAAACACTACCTATAAAAAAGGACGAAGTAAAATTAAACAGTTTTTCGTCTTCCGAAATTGGAGATGATCATCTATTTACGGGGCTTGAAACACCAATGAAATTGGATGCATTTAAAATGAGCGATAACGACAAGAAAGAGCGCATAGCAGTTTTATTTGAGGAAATTATGGATGTCATGGGGTTAGACCTCACAGATGATTCATTAAAAGGTACTCCGAAACGTGTTGCTAAAATGTATATTGATGAGATTTTTTCAGGTCTCAACCCTGCAAATAAACCCAAAGTAGCATTGTTTGATAATAAATATCAGTACAATCAAATGCTGGTTGAAAATAATATCACTTTCTACTCTAATTGCGAGCATCATTTTGTACCCATCATTGGAAAAGCACATGTAGCCTATGTTTCTTCCGGAAAAGTGATTGGTCTGTCAAAGTTGAATAGGATAGTTCAATATTATGCGAAACGTCCGCAGGTTCAAGAGCGGCTTACCAATCAAATAGCAGAGGATTTAAAACAGATTTTAGGAACAGATGATGTAGCAGTCATTATTGATGCGAAACACTTGTGCGTCTCATCTCGTGGGATTAAGGACGATACATCAACCACGATTACGTCGTTTTATGGAGGTGTCTTTAACGAGTCGCACAAAATAGCTGAATTACAAAATTATTTGAATCAATAGGCAACACAGCAATATATGAGAACAATAGTAATTATAGGAGGAAGCAAAGGAATTGGAAATGCGATTATACATACATTGCTTGAAAGTTCTAAAGTCATAAATATTAGTAGGACGGCTCCGGAGACGATTCATCAAAACTTAACACATTATCCGTGTGATATTCTTGCAGACGAATTACCCGATTTAGATACCGTTGATAGTTTGGTTTATTGCCCAGGAAGTATAAACCTTAAACCCGTTTCTCGATTGAGTTTGGATGATTTTCGAGCAGATTTTGAGATTAATGTTCTGGGAGCTGTAAAATCTATTCAGAAGTATTTACCCCAATTAAAGAAGGGTGAAAGCCCTTCAATATTGCTATTCAGTACAGTAGCTTCTAAATTAGGTATGCCGTTTCACGCAAGTGTTGCAACATCAAAATCTGGCGTGGAAGGATTGGTGAAGTCATTGGGAGCAGAACTAGCACCAACTATTCGAGTGAATGCTATTGCGCCAACCGTTACAAATACAGAACTTGCATCCAAGTTATTGCGCAATGAAAGAATGATTGAAAATATAACTGAACGTCATCCTCTAAAGAGGTTTTTAAATCCTGAAGAAGTGGCCGCCACTGCAGAATTTTTACTATCCGATAAAGCTGCTTCATTCTCAGGACAAATATTTGAAATGGATTGTGGAATAGTTTCTTTTAAAATATAGTTATGAAAACAATCGAGAAAGCTAAATTGCCATCACAAAACGCTACTAAAATGAAAATACAATCAATCTACGATATCGATATTAACTCTTTAGATGGGAAGGCTATATCTCTCTCAGAGTTTAAGGGAAAGAAAATACTTTTTGTGAATGTCGCGTCAAAATGCGGATTTACAAGACAATATAAGGACCTAGAAACAATGAGTACTACTTATTTGGAAAAACTTATTGTTATCGGTTTACCTTGCAATCAGTTTGGTGGTCAAGAGCCCGGAAATGCTTCCGAAATCCAAGGATTTTGTGAGTTAAATTATGGTGTAACATTTCTGCTTACTGAAAAAATTAATGTTAAAGGGAGTGATCAACACCCGTTATATAAATGGCTGACAAGCAAAGACCTAAATGGCAAAACTAGTTCTAGTGTAAAATGGAATTTTCAAAAATACTTGGTTGATGAAAATGGGCAACTAATTGATTATTATTACTCAATAACCAGTCCCTTAAGTTCTAAAATAACGAAGAGTTTGGAGCTTTAAAATTCATTGTTTTACGAGACAAGAAGGCGTACATAGGCAAGGAAGAGGAATGAATAGAATACAACACATAGTAAATGAGATTTCCGAATTAAGAAGTCAATTGCAAAATCATAGGCTTTATGAAAATTTAAATGATATAAATGACATAATTACTTTTATGGAAAATCACGTATTTGCCGTATGGGATTTTATGTCACTTTTAAAAAACCTTCAAATAAATTTAACCAAAGTAGAAATACCTTGGACACCTTCAAAAAACCCGATACTATCGAGGTTTATAAATGAACTAGTTCACGGAGAAGAAAGTGACGTTAATGAAGTAGGAGAACCTAAAAGTCACTTTGAAATGTATTTGGACGCAATGTCCCAAGCGGGGGCAAGTACTCATGAAATCAATAATTTTATAAAACTAATAGAATCTAGAAATTCGGTTGATTACTCATTGAATGAAATAAAAATTGATAAGAGAGTAGCGGATTTTGTGAAATTTTCATTTTCAATTATCGAAACTAATAAGCCACATTTAGTGGCCTCTGCTTTTACTTTTGGACGAGAAGATGTTATACCAGATATGTTTGTTGAAATTCTAAAGAAATCAGATTCTGAAAACAAGTCTTACAACAAACTAGCATACTACCTGCAGCGCCATATTGAATTAGATGGTGACAAACACGGTCCACTATCTCTTCGAATGGTTTCAGAACTTTGTGAAGATGATGATCAAAAATGGAGCGAAACACTCGCTGTGGCAAAGCATTCATTGGAAAAAAGAATTGCACTTTGGGATGCAATTAGCGATTTAATTCAAAAAAAAGGTATCATAAAACTACAGTGCATTCAGCATTAAAGGGTATAGGTTAATCAGTTGTTAGAAAAATGATTTGATCCCGATTATAATGTAGAATTGATTAAATAATCCAACACCATGCTAAAAGATAATAAATTAAATGTCCTAGGAACAGCTTTGATAGCATGCTGTGAAGATCCTGCCACGGGATATTTTAGAGATGGGTTTTGTAGGACTATCCAAGAAGATTCTGGGTCGCACGTGGTCTGTGCCATTGTTACTCAAGATTTTTTGGAGTATACCAAGTCTCGCGGAAATGATCTTTCAACACCCATACCTCAATGGAGTTTTCCTGGTCTTAAAACAGGTTCAAAATGGTGTTTATGTATTACTAGATGGCTAGAAGCGGAGCGTGCTGGCAAAGCACCATGGGTTGTTCTTGAAGCAACACATCAAAAAGCTCTCGATTATACTACTTTAGAATTACTAAAAAAATATGAGGCTTTAGTTTAACGGTATTCTGAAGTAATGTTTTCCGAAGAAATATTTCCCGACAGTATTTCCAAAACTCCAAGTGCAGCCATTTCTCCTGAAATCATAGCAGCATTTAAAGATCCGTTTAGCAGCGTATCTCCCGCTAAAAATATGTTCGTGGTTAAACGTGTTTCGGATGGTAACATTTCATATTGAAGGTTATTTAACTTTGGCAAAGCAGTTGGTATGTTATATTGTTTTATAAAACTGCATTTATGGATACCACAGCAATCTTTTAATTCTTTTATTACTCGCTCAAGGAGTACCTCATTTGATAGGCTTTGTCTATCTACAACGGTTACAGAAAGCAATTCTTTTTTTGCTTTGATACTAGTTCCTATACTGGTGTGATAAAAAATATTATTTATTAACGCATCCTTTTTAGCGATAAGACCAATTAGCGGTTTTCTAATAACACGGTTTTCGGTTTCAAAATAAAGTGTATCGCAAGATTTCCAAGCAACAGTTTGATTTTTTAAATTAGATATGAGATGGCTTGCATCGGTGGCTACTATAGTGAAGTGGCTTTCCAATTTGTTATTGGTTGAAAGAACTATTTCTCCATCTTTTATGGATGTTACGTTTGTGTTGAAATTAAAAGTAGTGTTCTTTAATTTTTTTGCTAGTTGCTTGGGAATGGACTCAATACCAGCTTTAGGTAGGGTTGCATAGCCTTCTCCAAACATTTTATAAACAAACTCAAACATCCTACTCGATGTTTCTAATTCTGATTCAAGAAAAATACCACTAAAAAAAGGTCTGAAAAACTGTTCTATCATTTGATCTGAGAAACCGAAATCTACTAAATATGAAAACGTAGATTGTTCCTTGTCAGAAAATATCTCTGACATTTTTTTCTTTTTTAATCTTCTGTTTAGTTGAAGTATTTTAATTTTATCGTTAATAGTACCTATTCCCGACAATAATGTTGAATATAATAGTGATATGTCTCTCAAGGGATCACCTATTATAGCTTGCCTGCCATTTCTAAAAACCGAAGCTCCAGGCAAGAATTTCTGCAAATCTAAAGACTCAAAATCAAGATATTTTTTGGCAGCTGGATATGCAGTAAGCAATACTTGAAATCCGTGGTCGAGCTGGTAACCGTCAACAACATCTGTTTTTACCCTACCGCCAACTCTGTCTGTGGCTTCAATTATGATTGGGTGAAATCCATTTTGCTCAAGAACGGTAGCAGCTATTAAGCCACTAATTCCCGCGCCTATGATGTGTATATTATATTCAGATTTATTCAAAGAAATATCTAAAACCAGGATTTAACCTAAATGATATATAATAATTCCTGCAGACAGGATTAGAAAGCTCAAAGCAGGAAAAGACTTCTTAATAGGATCACTTATTTTGAAGTGCATAATGATTGCACCTAACATCAAAATTGACATGCCAGCAGCGGCAGGGATAGCCAAATTCTCAAACCATATAGATAGTAGTATAAGCAAGGCAAATAAGACCTTCAGTGCACCTACAACATACATCATTGCTTCTGATAAGCCATACGCTTTAAATTCTTCCTTCATCGAATTGGCGTTCTCTGCTCTCCACGAAGTTGGCTTTCCAAACCTGAAAAACCAAACATTAACGATACTAAAAAAAATAAATGCTTTTACTACAATGATTAAATAATATACTTCCATAATTATACTGCTTTAGTTTGTACGCGGTGTATCTTTGTTTTTTATTCTATTTAAAGTAAAATTGCTTAACACCTTATCACAACTTTTAAATACTATTATCGTAAATGTTGTTAAAAATAATAATTTTTATTTCGGCCATTAGCTTTCTTTTCTATGGTCTTAATTGCTTATTTAACAAAAAAATGTTTCAGGAATTTAAACGTTTTGGCTTAAGTGATTTTCGAAAGCTAACCGGCGTACTGCAACTACTCGGAGCAATCGGTCTGCTTATCGGCTACTTTTATCCTGTAGTAACACTTATTGCTTCTGCAGGTTTGGCAGTGCTCATGCTGCTTGGGTTTTTAGTACGATTAAAAATTAAGGACGGGCTACTAGTCTCATTGCCAGCTTTTGCCTTTATGTCTCTTAACCTATATATCCTATTTGCATCCTATCACAATAGTTAATAACCTGAAATTATTTTTCCACTGCACTTACATAGGGAAAGATACTAATATTTCTAAAGCGATATTTATTATTATTTAAATTATTTAAATTAAAATATCGACAAAAAATTAGTTATTTTAAACTGGCTATCCAAGGAAGTAAGATATCTTATGAATTGCTAAATTTCGATTCAGTTAAAGGTCTAAATTAGCCAAATATAACTCCCCATTCTCTAGGTGTTTTTGCTGTTTTTCAGTAGGCATTTTATCGAACATACGCACCAGCATCCCCAGGCGTGGATTTGATAAAAAGAAATCACGATGGGTGTTCATAAATCGCCAGAAGAGACCATCCCAAACGGCTTGCCATTCTCCTTTTTTGTAGTTGCTCATTTTCATGAGATAATTACTGCCGCTTATATAAGGTTTTGTCGCCATCAAACCACCATCCGCGAATTGACTCATTCCATAGATATTGGTGACCATAACCCAATCATACGAATCTATAAAGAGTTCCATAAACCATCTGTATACTTCGTCCGGGTCGAACTCGCACAGCATCATGAAATTACCCAATACCATTAACCGTTCTATGTGATTGCAGTAGCCCGTTTTCAATACCTTTTTAATGGTTTGATCTATAGGAGGGATGCCTGTTGATCCATTATAAAAGGAGGCGGGTATTTTCTTTTTAAATTTCCAGAAATTAGTCGTGCGTTCATCACTCCCTCTAGATTCATAAATACCTCGTATAAATTCTCTCCAACCAATAATTTGACGCACAAAACCTTCCGTAGAATTGATAGGCACATTGTTTTCTTCAGCATACAATAAACAGGCATCAATTATTTCTTTTGGTGTTATTAAACCAACATTTAGCATCGGTGTTAAGACACTGTGATTTAATATAGAATTTTCCGAAACGATGGCATCTTCGTAAACTCCAAACTCCATAAAACGATGCTCAAAAAACTGAGTGAGCCACGCTTTTGTTGGTTCAAAATGTATTGGATATAAAGAGTGTTCAGTAAGGCTTCCTAAATGATTTGAAAAATTAGTTTTTACGTATTCTTTGGCTTCTTCGTAGTAGGAATCTACATCTGGGAATTGGATAGATGGGGGCGTCTTTTTTGCAGGGTATTTCTTTCTATTTTCCGTGTCAAAAGTCCATTTACCTCCTGTTGGTTTTCCATCAGGCTCCATAAGGATGTTTCGCTTTTTTCGCTGTTCTGTATAAAAGCTAGTTTGGTGGTACTTTTTTTTATCACTTCGGAAAAATGTTGCGAGATCTTCTTTAGCATTTAGAAATAATGGTGACTTGTATTCGGTTGTTGAAATATTGTTTTCTAAGCAGCCCTTATGAATTCTTTTTTGAAGCCAATTGTCTGTTGGGTCTATGTAGTTGATATGTTCAATACCTTGACTTTTTAAAACAGGAATGAGCTGTCTGATATCTGAAATAACTTCAACTGCTTCGACATACGCTATTTTGAATTTTTTGTCTTTCCGAAGAAAATCTTCATACCCTTTCATTGTTGCTCGATGAAAAGCTATTTTTTGTTTATGAAATGGATACTGCTTAAAGAACAAGTATTCTTCTACTAAATACATGGGTGCATTCACTTCAAAAAGAGGAGAATCTTGAAATAATTGGTGCGGAAAAATTAAGTTGATTTGTTTCATTTATTCTTTCTACAACGTTCGCTGCAATATTTTACCTCATCCCAGTTCTTTTTCCATT
>Ga0075467_10000640_pt1 | contig 28332 bp, 30 predicted proteins | sample DEB08_DNA_9_FD_75067 | JGI IMG/M metagenome (GOLD analysis project Ga0075467, IMG submission 75067) | Aqueous microbial communities from the Delaware River and Bay under freshwater to marine salinity gradient to study organic matter... | ecosystem: Environmental > Aquatic > Marine > Coastal ... | reverse complement strand
TGTGCCCTCCCAAGAAATTTTTGGCGGTGTCACCCGCTCCTTTGAATGGAATCTGCCTAACTTTAACGCCAGCTTTAGAAAAAATACGCTCAGAGGCAAGTTGCATTGTTCCCCCTACACCGTCATTGCCGATGGTGTACTTTTCTGGGTTAGCTCGGATAAGCTCAATGAGTTCTTGGCCAGTATTGGCTGGAAAATTTGGCGCGGCGCAAATGACATAGGAAGAAAAGCCAATTGACATCAATGCCGAATAGTCTGTGTTTTTGTAAGGCACATTCAAACTATGCGGGACTGAGGTTAAAGGACTATTCCAGACGAAGCCCACCGTGTAACCATCTGGTTTCGCACGAACAACTTGGCCAAGACCAATCGTGCCGCTGCCACCACCGCGGTTATCGACGATGAGTGGCTGTTTAAATTCTTTTTGCGCCTCTTCAGCGATCTTTCTACCAAAAGTGTCTGTGCCGCCGCCAGGCGCAGCCGGAATAATGACCGTTATCGGCTTAACCGGAAACTGTTGCGCTGATGCAATAAGAGGGATTGATAAGGCAATGATAGATGCTGCGCTTAGCTTAGATAGCTTCATTGGTTTTCTCCTTGGTTATTTGAGTTCTACTGAATAATTAAATTTGCTCGCCAGTCCATACGAAATACGCCACTCAACGGGATGCGCATTGATATCAAAAGCAAGCCGTTCGATCACTGCGATGGGGGAATCTTTTTTTGCATGAAGATATTTGGAAACACTTGGGCTTGCCAAAGCAAACGAGACTGTTTCATTGGCACTTTGCACGCGGACTCGACAAAGTGTGTCGTAAAGTGGATAAAGCAAGTCACCAAATACCGTCGGGGCGGTTGTCAGCAGACGTTCAAACCGTTTGGCGCACACAGATATTTCTTCATAGACCAGTGGTTCTGCTGAAACCTGCCGGACTCTCTTTAAACGAATAACTTTTAACGGCTGATTTGCTAAACCCTCTGAATCTGAACGAAGTTTGAGTTTTTGAATTTCTGTTGGGGATGCCTCATCCAAATCGATAGAATGTATCTTTGAATGAGGCTCGAGCACATTGCCTATTTCATCCGTGTGTCGAAAGAATCGAAACAAAGCATTCCCAAAACTTGCTCGTCGGACAAACGTTCCACTGCCTTGCTTGCGCGTAAGAAGACCATCCGAGACGAGCGATTCGATTGCTTTACGTACGGTCCCGGGGGACACTTCGTACTCTTGCGCAAGCTCAAGTTCAGAAGGTATGGCGTGGCTATCGCTCCAAACGCCGAGCTGGATCTTTTGAGTAAACAGGTCCCGCAGCTGCTGATAAAGCGGAAGGCGGACATCTAATGATGTTTTTTGCAATAGTATTGTCATATAGTGTTATATAAGACTACAGGAATTCAATTGTGTCAATAGACTCTCATATCCATCTGTTCAAAAAATCGCACTTGGCAATACCGACAGCGAGACACCGACCACAATATGACGCGGCGTTCTCGACGATCCGTTCATTGGCTGCACAAGAAGGCGTGGGAAAATTTGTCTTGGTCCAAACATCCTTTATGGGCACTGACAACAGCCACCTTTTGGCTCATCTGCATCAATTCCCAAATCAGTTTCGGGGGGTTTTTATCCTTGATAAATCCACTTCCCGTGATGAGCTCAGAGAGCTGAAATCGCAAGGCGTGGTTGGTATTCGTTTGAACCTCTTCCAAACCAACCTTCAAGAATCACTCAGTGACGAACACATCAAGCTCATCGATCGCTGTAGTTTGGAAGGTCTGAGTGTTGGTTTGCATGATGACGCAACCCGTCTTATCGGCATACTAGACCGCATTGAAGGGCGGGCATCCCGATTGGTGGTCGACCATTTCGGACGCCCTGAGTCTTTGGCGATGGCGCAGGACGATCCACTCTATGACCAGCTCCTCAAGCGGATGGTGCGAGACAACAGCTATGTCAAGATCTCTGCACCCTACCGGTCTCCCAATATGAATCCTGAGTTTGCTTACCAAAAGCTCAGACGCGTCCTCGGAGAAGAAAAACTTCTGTGGGCAAGTGACTGGCCGTGGACCCAAAGCGAAAATTGCTTGACCTATAAGCACTGGGTTAATCCTTTTACACAGGCTAACCAAACAGATGATGAACCTCGGCAATCGTTAGCAGATCGCCTTGCGAATAATGCAAAATTATTTTACGAGTTTGACTAATTTTTTAACGGCAGCCAGTACTTGAGGACTCATGCCTGTTGGTTCTAGTTTGCCACTGAGTGAGAGAGGGCCTTGGCGAGCTTCTCGCGCTTCGTTGACGAAATGTTTCGAAGTACCAGTCCCGCTTGCAATAAGCACGAACCCAATATGAACGAATGAGAGATACGGGTGTCGCAGGGGGTGCTTTTCGCCAATGAGCCGCGGCAGGGTCGCCTTGGTGTGCTAATTTGTGGTCACAGCACAACCTAAAACAGCACGCTTATTTTGGTCAAAAAATATGGCCCGCCTGGTACCTGATGATATCGACGACGATTTGGCGCTTGCCTTTGGCAGTGCTGCCGAGATACTGACGCTTAAAAGCTTGCGCGACGGTCTGAGCGCTGAGTATTCGGTGTTTCATTCGATTCACTGGGCTAGCGCCTCAAGCTCAGGGTCAGTTTATGATGAGATTGATTTCATTGTGGCCAACCGCTACGGCAAGCTTTTGGTGATCGAACAAAAGGACAGTGCGGTCTATGTCGATCAGAGCGATCTGAGGGTCGATTACAGCAGTCACAAAGGCAAGTCGATTCAGGTGCAAGTGGCCAGAAATATTGGCGCTATTCGGCGTGAATTTCAATCGTGCCACCTGTCGGCTCGGGCCATTAAAAATGCCATAATTGCTTTCAAACACATGCGCTAACTCGTCTTCTGTGACCGCAATGGCGTCGTCAGTCAACAGCTCAGCGACTTTGATCGCATCCATAGAAAAACTTCGCAGTCCTGCGCGCAAATGGCAATACGCATCGAGATACCAATTGTCGCGGTAGTAAATGAGTCGTTGTGGCGAAATCGTTCGCGCCAAGGTCTCATCTGTTTGGCGCCCGTAGTAGTCAATGCGCAATTTTTTTCTAGAAATCAATGACTGCGCCACCACCTGAAAGTATTCATTAGAGAAGTTTCTTTGAGCAAAGGGCAGAATCCTGATTCTTTGTAACGCAGTAGTGACATCACCTGCCCCTTGCGCCAGCAACCGGGTGAGCCGCTGCTTGATCGGTGCGATGTTGGTGGCCATCAGCCCACCCGATTCGAGCTGTGACATGATTTCAATCATGGACAGCAGCCCGTAGATTTCACGCTCGCTAAACCAAAACCCAGGGAGTTCCTGCGAGCCACCAAGCTGATCGGTGTTCTCGAGCACATAACCGCGCACGGATGCATCCCAAAGAACCGGTAACCCAAGCCGATCTCTCAGGTAATCCAAGTCTCGGCAAACCGTCGCTCGCGAAACCTCGAGCGACTCACACATCTGCTGCATCGTGACGCTGCGGTTCTGGCGCAGCAGCGACCGGATTTTGTAAAAGCGCTCGGTTCGATCCATTTGAGATGATTCCGGTTAACAGTTACCAAACCATACTAACTTATATTTAATATAATCGCGGTCACCATCAACGCTATTGCTCAATCAAAAACAAACCCTCATTGCCTAGGGGCAAAACCTGCGCGCTAGCGCCACTGGGCTCAATAACCGTATAGCCCGACGAGCCATTGGAAATCACCGTTGTCACACCACTTGGCCCAATTGTCGTCACGCCACCAGCGCCATTGGACATCACGTTGGTGACGCCACGCGGTGAAATCACTGTGTACCCATTGGCCCCATTGTGTGTGACCGTGGTCACGCCGCCTGGGCTATAAACCGTGGTGGGGCCTTTTTGAACCGGAAAAGTCTGTGCTTGTAACGGTGCGCAGATCACGAGGACACCCAACAAACCGCTGATCTTGATGGCTTTCATGACTCACTCCTTTTAGCGTGAGCCCCGATCATGACAGGCTTGGTGTCTCACCAAGTGAGACTCTGGGTCAGTCCCTAAAAGACTCAGCGCATAAACACTGAACGCTCAAACACTCAACCCTCAGGCGACCGCGTTTCAATCACCGATCGCCGACCCAATCCGAGTTATTAAAGACGAGAGACAGCGTGCGTCGTTTGCTGTTCACTGGCGCTGGGCCTAGCCAGAAACTCATGCTGAAAAATGGCCATCCGGATCACGTCGTGGTATTCACTGGCCGAGAAATACTCTTTGACCAACAAGCCTTCTTGCTTAAAGCCGATTTGCTTATAGACGTGAACCGCTGCCGTGTTGTCCACATCCACCACCAGATAGACTTTGTGCAGGTTCAAAATCATGAAGGCGTATTCAACCGCTAGCCTTGTGGCGGCTTTTGCGAATCCTTGACCTTGGAATCCCGGGGCAATGATGATTTGAAACTCAGCCCGCCGATGGATGTGGTTGATGTCTACTAACTCGACAAACCCGACGAGCGCATCATCGCACTCAGCAATGAAGCGTCGCTCAGATTGATCGTGAATGTGCTTATCGTAAAGCTCAGATAGCTCAAAAAACGCCTCGTAGGGTTCCTCAAACCAGTAATGCATCACCGATTCATTGTTATCTAACTCGTGAACAAACCGTAAATCCTCGCGCTCTATGGGCGCAGGCGTAAAACCGTTGAATCCGACATGGTGATTCCTCAAGGCGAGCCCGCACGGCACCCAGAAAGGTTTACCAAGCACGCAAAAATATCATCTTACTCGCCAAAAGCATGACTGCTATTTGATGGGACATGAACAATTCGACGATCAAGAGCGCAGCAGGTGAGGTCAACTCAAGTGAGTGACCAAACCCCTGTTTTAAACAATTGCGCTTCTTGATCGTCGTCCATTGAACGCAACGCCTCTGCCCTACTGGTGTTGTGCGCGCAAGATTTGCGCGGCTTTGACCATGGCCTTCAACTTCCCATCGGCTACCTGACGGGGCAGGTATTTCATGCCGCAGTCGGGTGCGAGAATCACTTGTTCGGGCTTGATGAACTTCAGGGCTTTGTTGATGCGGTAGACAATGACCTCGGGCAGCTCAATATCCATGGTGCTCAAGTCCAAGCAACCGACCATGATTTGTTTGTCACCAAGGCCGGGGAGCACTGAGCAATCGAGGTTTGACTGGGCTGTTTCGATCGACACTTGGTTGCAACCGCAGTTCGCGAGCTCTGGCAAAAAGTTGTAGCCCGTGGGTCTTTCATGAATGATCGCTGCATACCCAAAACAAATATGAACGGCCGTTGTTCCCGACACGCCCTCAAGGGCTCGATTCAACGCTTTGATTCCGTATTGGCGCGCTTTCTCAGGACGGGCTTGCATGTAGGGCTCATCAACTTGCACGATGTCGGCGCCATTGGCGAAGAGCGCTTTGATTTCTTCGTTTAGGGCCGCAGCGTAGTCCATGGCCGCCGCCTCTTCTGACTCGTAAAAGTCGTTTTGTGCTTGCTGCAGCATCGTGAAGGGGCCTGGCACGGTGATCTTCACTTTGCGGTCGGTGTTGGCCTTTAAGAACAACAAGTCCTCAAGCTCAATCGGCGCGGCACGACGGATTTTTCCGACAATGCGTGGCACGGGGTTCGGATGCCCAGAGCGATCTAACGCCGTACCCGGGTTGTCGATGTCAATGCCTTGGAGGGCCGTTGCGATCCGATTCGAGTAGCTCTCGCGACGAACCTCACCATCAGTGACGATGTCAAGCCCGGCTTGTTCTTGCGCACGAATCGCCACCAAAGTGGCGTCATCCATGGCTTCTTTTAAGTAAGACTCGGGGATTCTCCACAGCTCTTTGGCACGGACACGGGGTGGAAACCGACCTGACAACTTCTCCCGATCGATCAGCCAATCGGGCTGTGGATAACTACCAACAATCGTTGTTGGAAATAACATGACCTCTCCTCTGGGGCTACGGCGTTTTTGCTGGCAGTCCTTTCAAATCGCCTTTTTTTCTTTATACATTTAAAGCGCACCAGCACCAAGACAATCACCACCAATCAGTGCAAATCAGTACCAATAAACACCCCTTGCTGCCAATCAAGACAAAACACCCCAACAGCGACTGCGTTTTACCGCGAAATACTTAGCAAAACGGGAGCAGCAACTTCCAAGGCCGACCGTAACTTTTGCTTATCTTTGAATTTGATGAGTAAACATGAAAATAATGGTCTTGATCGACTGATCGCTATCTGTTTGGTCAAGGCTAGGGCGTTTCGCAGGCAAGTTTCCGTAAATTTACGAATGTTTTTATTGGTGCAAATCATTGATGATGAGCGCCAATGTCTGCTGTGCGCGTAGGCTTCTCTTTGGTTATTCACAAGATCACCAAAACCGAGCCGAACCACACGGCTAGGCAGACAAACCATCACCGGAGATTTACGTTGCACAATTTTTTAAGCGGGCTTCTTGCCCTAGGGGTCGATTGGTTCGCTCGTGGCATCATGCGCACAGGTTCGCTACTACTGACTCGGCGCGCCAAGCTCGACGCCCTTAGTTAAGCCATTCGCTGGATCATGAGACAGCAAAACAACCAGCCACTACAAATCTCACATGACACACCCTATGGTGACTTGACGCTCATGAGTGATGGGGAGTTGATTCAATTGACATGGCGACTGATTGACAACCGACCGCCAAGATCCACGACCACAAAATCCTGCGAGGTGCCCTGCGAGGAACCACCCGATCAACCATTAGGCAGACAAACACACGCCCTCCCCTGAGCGTTGTCCCAGCCGACTCCATATCGACGCTGTCTAACACGGTCAGGCTTGGGTCGGCCAGGGTGACATTGAGGTGGGGCGTGGGCTTAATGGCCAACGATGGATAAGGTAAGCAAACAACGCGCTGATCGCGGTACCCAAGCCGCCCTTTAGCACCGCGCGGCGGCTCAGCCTGGCATTGAGCACTGTTTCAAAGTTTTGATTGGCACTTTGATTGGACATTGGCTCATCGCCATCGCCATTGTCAATAATGAGATTTGAAGGCAAGTTTGACATCGATGCAGTCCCTTAGGCCAATTGTCGCGTTCGAAATTAGAAAGATTTGAGATTAATGATCGATTGTGACAAGAAGTCGTTTCAGATGAACGGGCGGCACCGCTGAGTGCTTGGCTGGTCAATGTCAGTTATTTAGCCAGAATGAGGTCTTACAAACCCCACAAATTTAGTACGGCGTTCTAAATCTACGGCTATGTTTACGCAATCAGTAAACGCCAAGCTTGCTGGGTTTGAGATGACTACTGCACGCCAAGTCGCTTTAGTTCAGCTTGTACTTTACTAACAATATCGAACAACATTTGGGCAGCGCCACGAGCAAGCAGCAAACCTTCCAAAAAGCTTTGGCTGTCTCGCATGTATTCATGCACCAATGCATTACGCAACTTACGCGCCGCCAAGAAAGTATCGACATTGGGCACAATGCCAGCACGCTCTGCAAAATTTAAAACGTCAATTTGAGTTTTGTGCTGCTCGCCGACAAGCTGGGCATAACGTGGAATGAGTTTTTCGCCAATATGATCCTGCAAACGACTGAACCTACTCACAAACGCCTCAACCTTTTCGGCCAATGCTGGTTTGGCAGCAAGGCTTTTGACCCATGCTTCATCAAGATCGTTGGCATACAAGGTGCTGAAGCTGTAGCGCAAATGTTCAGCCTCTTTTTGGGCAAGTTCAAATGTCAGACGCACTAGGGGAGCGTGTTCAGCCAAATAGCTTTGTGCTGTCATAGCCGCACACCCTTTTCTTTAGCCACGCTGAAGATGGCAGCGGGTTGAGTACTGGGGTCTTTAATCAAAATATCGATCTTGCGATCGCCTAATCCTCTGATGAGCTGGGCATAGATCTGCCCAATCGCTTGCGTTTTGTTTGGCACGCGGGTGTCAAGCTCCATGAGCAAGTCAATATCACCGCCCTTGAGGGTGTCGTCAACGCGCGAACCAAACAGAATGACCTGCGCACTCTCTCCCAGCACACTTTGCGCGGTGCTTTTGATGATGTGAATTTGTTCGGGCGTGAGGCGCATATTTTGGAGGTTAGTGTTTTTTTAATTTTAACTTTTTAGTCGACAAAGGTCTATGTGCGTATCAATAGCAAACACGTAGGCGGGAAGTCGCACTGGTCTACTGATTATTTTGGTTTGCCGGCTCTGGCCCTGAAGAACACGATAAAGCCCCTCTCAATATTGGTGCACTTCGGTTCTCCGGTTTGCCATCTCATCCACCCGTAACGTGTTTGAGTCGGAGAAGTATGCCGTTAAAAAAATCGGAGAGCTTTAATTCACCCTAGGCAACTGGCGCCAATAAACCGATCAGTAAGAGCAGAATTAATCGCTGCTGGATCGCACCATTCAATCCAGAGACTGTTGCCTTCAAGGCCAGACGCTTCATTTTGCAAGGAATCGATGAATGTGTCGTCACCAATCATGACTTTGTATTTGAAACGACTTTATCTGGTTTGGAATATTTACGGAAAATTAAGATTTGGTAGAGACTTGGATATGCGGTGAAATTGTGGTTTTGTCCTCAACAAGTAGGCTCACCGCACACAAAACATTTGCGTGGCGACCTTTGGGAAATTCGCCTGACTGGCGCGGGCGCGAGTGCTCGAACCATTTGTGTGACTGTCGCAGGACAAACCATTGTGGTTGTTCACGTGTTTTTTAAAAAAACGCAGAAAACACCCAAACATGCTCTTACACTCTTGTATGGTTTAAGCGGCCAATGAAAGCTGTTTTTTTGCACATCAGTTGATGGCATGGACGTCAAATTGCTTTAATTCGTCTTGTATTTTGCTTACAAGGTGTAACTCCGCTCGGCCAAACGACGGTTGCGAATCTTCTGGGTTTTTCATGCATGGAGGTGCCTTAGAGCAGCCGCACTGTAAAGCTTGCTGGCATCATGAAATGCAACGGCGTCAGCCCAGAAAACACCTGTTAAAGAACCATGATTGCTGACTTGCAATGTAATCCCAAGAGAAAAATCCCTATGAACGACACTCTCAAATCACGCAACCACGGTTAAGACCAAACGCTTTTTAGCCAGCAGACCTAGGCGAAGCTTGGCCTCGGTTACCACCTGATGGCCTGTTGGTCATTGGTGGTTGTTGTTGCTGCTGCTGTTGCTGATCCTGACGTTGCTTCATCTGTTGCATCTGCTGCTCGTGCAGTTGCGGATAACGCATCTGCTCCTGCTGACGCTGTCGTTCTTGAGTCGTTTGCTGAAGTTGTTGAGTCTGCGGCATCTGCTGAGGTGATGCCGGTCGATTGGTAACATTCTGAGCCTGAGCACCAGATATGCCTAGCCCGATCGCCACGAGACCAAATACGATGTTTCGACGGTTCATGTGATTTTCCTTTTCTAAACTTAAGCCACAAATGAATCGGCGGACAATGCCATGGGGTTGATGCCTGTTAGGCTCACCATGACATCAGCACCCCCATGATCGCCTTGATATCCACCCGCATCGCCGTTGGTATCCACAAAAACGATGGTGGAACCGCCGTCTGACTCGACCCAGATACCAAAGGATGCCGGTCCTTCGGAAAAATATAGGTCATCAGCCAACTGCGACAAATCGATGCGATCAACACCCACTTCAAAGTCAGCAATCACATCCATGCCACCAGATCCGCCATGCAAAAGCTCGCTATCAGACAAGATTTCAGTCGTGTGATGATCACCACCGCCGCCACTGCCGCCACCGCCGTGGTCAGAAATAACAAAGAGATCAGCACCTCGCCCACCAATCAAAATATCTGGGCCAGGACCTCCATCAAGGACATCATTCCCGTTACCACCCATGAGTGTGTCGGGGCCACCTTGCCCAAATAGCATGTCCTTGCCGTTGCCGCCTTCTAAGACATCAGGTCCACCACCACCATACAAATGATCCTCGCCATTGCCACCACTGATATATTGCGGACCACCTGATCCGAACAACCAATCGGCCTGGTTGGTTCCGGTCAGAACCGTTATGTCATGGTCGTGACCACCACTGTCATGATCGTCATGCTCGCTAACCGTCTCTTGCGTCACAGCCAGTGTGGACATTGTCAGTGCGGCATCCGTCGGCGCTGTCATGACTAGCATCTCTGTGGGTGGCGACACTTCGATAGAACCCAAAGATTCATGCATGAAATTAATAACGGCGCGGGCATCATCGACGGCCTGCGCAAAATCATTCACACCCGAACTGGTTGCGGGTCCGACCGTTCCATCCGGTTGCAAGTATTCGTCTTCCCACTCTACCCCACCAAAAACCGCGTCAAACACAGATGTAGGCGGGACAAGCTCGAGCGCAGGATCATCATCAAGGTTGGCATACCACTGGATATAGGTGTCACCCCAACGAGCCTCGCGTGAGTAGTCGTAAGTTTCTGCGTTGTTTTCAGTGAAACCAAAGTAATTGACCGTACTACCTGCAACAGTATTAACGCCCAAGGTCGTGTTTTGATAAAGAACCGCATCCAACGTGATGGGTATCGTCTTATCAAAGGCGGCGCCCAGCAAACTTGAGGGATCCCAATTCTCGAGTGCTACGATCGATTCAGGCCAATGATCCATGACAGCGGGCCAAGACTGCTCACCGCCAGCTGTCATTAAGTATTTATAAAGTGCTAGATTTTCTAAGGGCGAATCAATTGCCACACCATCGGCCGTGATTCGCCCCGCAGCATCGGTATCAACCACAGTCGCTGCACCGATTTTGGTGAGTGCGTCATTCAGTGCGCGCTCCATAACAGCGTCAGGCGCCCTAGCCACGTTGGCACGACCTAATTCGACTTCCTGCACCAAATCGAGTTTGTCAACGGGAATCTCATACTCACCCGTCAGCGGATCAAGCTCAAAGTAAATCAAGCTGCCATCTGACCCCACTAGGATTTGTTGATTATTGGCATCAAGCAACGGTTCACCATTGCCGCCACCATCGTTCGGACTCACATCGCGTAACAAGACGTATTGATCACCGTAGAGGTCTCCCTTACCTTGTCCCGGTTGATCGGGTTTGCCACTACCGGCATGATCAGGCGGCCCCTTGGCAGCAGAACCACCACCGCCTTGACCACCACCTTGGCCACCGCCTTGACCCCCGCCTCGACCACCGCCTTGACCACTGCCCTGACCACCGCCTTGACCACTGCCCTGACCACCGCCCTGGCCTTGACCTTTGCTGCTTACTGCCGCAGCCACCGCATCAAGCTCACTTGACGCTTGTCGCGATCCTTGCTCGACTGCTGAGTATGAGTCACGGGCTTCATCGCGACCTGATCCGTTTGATTTTTTCATTTCTTACTCCTTAATACGACCGTTGTTAATTTGAAGTTTCAACTTCAATTCAATGATGGTCTGATTGCAAGAGAGTAAAAATTCAACGCAAGCTATAAAAAGCTAGTCCTTAGATGGCATACCGGCCTGACAACAATTTGACGCAGCGCATCAAAGACAGTGTTTGAAGCCCGTTGTACCCAAAAGGGAGTAGTTATATACGTTGTTTGTGTGATTTACCTTTTATCGGTTAGCTCCTTATCATGAATTTAACTTTTTGATAACCAACAAGGAGAATCACATGGGCAAGTTTTATATCAGATCATCTTTCAAGACATCTCAATTTGATAATGAGCAGACGTTTTCTGATGACGTACCTCAGGAATCGGCTAACGACTCCGACTTAAGCGTTCAAGAATTCGCTTCTCGAAATTGGCACTACCAGCGCGTGATTGATGCCCATGACGATTTGCCCTATGTAACCATTCGGCCTAAAGAAAAAAATAAAATCAATGGCAAGCGCTTGCTTCGAATGCGCTCGAACTGGGATTAAACGAAATGGATGCTGTACTCAATCAATTCATAGCCATAGCTGGTGGAGGCATAAGATGCAAATGCAATACACCCCAAACTTCTTTGATCGCTTGGTGTTTGATACCGATGACCTAGCGGCGGTTGGATATGTCAGCTCTTCAACGCACGTGCTTGACATGCTCAGCCTCACTTGTTTGTTTTTACAAGCTTACAGAAACAATAAACTTCATGGCATTACGGGTTTGCTCTTTTACGACGGGGTTGATTACGGGCTAATTCTTGAAGGTGAAAAATGGCAACTTGATCGAACCAAAGCTTCAATTGAGAAAGACGGTAGGCATTGCATACGTCAAAAATATCAAATTAATTCTTTGCCCGACCGACATTTTGATGACTGGCACATGCATTTTGATGGCGCAGGTGCGATTGCAGAAATGTTTCCGCGTTATCAACATGCATTGCATGAAATTGGCGAACACCGAGCAACCGATGTTGAGCAACTGATGTCGCTATATCGTACTTATCATCATTGATTTTTCTTACCCACCGTATCTTACAAACAATTTCGAAGCGTCCAACCCCAAAAGGGCTGAACGCTTTTTTGTCAATTCTATTCAGTAAAGGTGCTATTGAACAGGAATTCGATTACCCCGATGGTTCTCTTCTTTGGGCAGTGTCAACGTCAGAATGCCATTGTCACACTTGGCCGTTGAACCTTTGCTCTTAACGGGTTGATCAAGTTGCACAGTGCGGCTCAACCAACCATAGTAACGCTCGCTACGAACGATTTTTTCATCATTTTTCACTTCTTTCATTTTCTGTGATTCGGCGCTAATTTTCACCCTGTCACCTTCAACCTCGACCTTGATGTCTTCCTTATTGACGCCTGGCAGCTCTGCGGTAATCGTATAGCTGTCATTGCTGTCTTTGATATCCAATTTAAATCTGTCTGTTGACATGCCATCAAGAAATGACCAAACGTTATATTCAGGCTGCACCAAATCACGCATCATGCCACCCCAAAGATTTCGGTTAATTCGTTCTAATTGATTCATCATTTACTCCTCTACGGTTTATTAAAAAACACACGATCAACATTGACCATGAACTCTCAAAAATGATTGTGTCTAGCATTCACGCAAAGCATCGTGAATAGACAGTAATGACTTAACAATATTTTTTGGCACCAACATTTCCTTGGTCTTGATTTCGATAGATGCGCCAGTACCTGGCATGGGTATTAGCGTCCCACCAGCGAAATGGCTGTCTTGGCTTGTTACACCGACCATGACTTTGATGAAGCCTGGCTGCAATTGCCAATCAATTGACTGTCCGTTGGCACCATTCATTGCACTTTCAGCTTTCAGCATTTCAGCGCTGAGTATAAGAATGACAGGCTGTACCATTCGCAAAAAGGTAATCGATGAAGAATCGCCATGGGTTGCGAGCAACTCATGAATGTATTGCTCGGGTGAGAACATTGAATCAAGTAACGATTTTCGATCTAGCTGTTCCGACCCAGTCGAATTTCCTTGTGTCACTGTTTCGATTTGGTCAATGGCAATCCCATTGCTAGTATTTGTATCAATGAGATTCTCGAGCGCTTCAAGCATCGCTTCAATGTCAGCACCTTGCTGCGCAAGGCGAATTAATGAAGATTGCGAAAGGAGCCCTTTGGCCACCAAAGGTTCAATCATGACAATTTTCTCGTCAATCATGGCCAAATACTTTTGCATGGCTTTGACCTGGTCATCTATTGCGCGTTGCTTGGATTTGGAGGCCATTTGATTGCGCGCCATCGACTGTCGACGAGCATTCCTAGATTGACCGACCTCAGCGAATGCTTGGAGACCAAACTCAGCGATTAAATCCGAATCAAGGCCTTTGATCATTTGTTCTTTGCTCACCGGAATAACCCAGCCTTGGCCGCTACTGATATCCTCCAGCGGTGAACTCCATGCCCAGATGGTGAATGTTCGCTCTTGTGACTCATCGCCGCTGTCGGTTCGATTCGGCATTCCTGCTGGTTGGTGCGGCGTTGGCTGGCTCATCGACTCTCTCCTTAACCTTTCAGTTTTAAGCCCGTCCTGTTCTGGGGAACCTGGCATTAGTCACATCAACTCGGACCGGCTGGTTTCTGCACGTCAATGAATCAGCCGCTGGCTAAATATCGTTGTCAACTGAATTTCCAAACCGTGAAATTCCTTTCCTTTCATGAAAAATTTCTTGATTTATGATGGATCACAATCCATTCACTGATAATCAATTCAACCATCTGAAATAGAGTAAGGGTGTTAGCAGTGACGAAGTATCACTGAAAGCCATTAATCGAACCTAAGTCGATTCAGTTAGTCTGTACAAAATACGTAGGCCAATGGTTGAACCCATCCCGACCACAGACCCCAATCGCGACCATAAGCGCTGCAAATTGGTTTGCTCACACTGGTTTTACTGGGTTGCCTTGATGGCTGTCACTTGGGCATATGTGATTTAGATTGAGGCCAGCTGAGATCGTATGGCGTAGCGTGTTAGCTCGGCTGTTTTGTGGACGCCTATCTTTCTCATCATGTTGCGTCGGTGAACTTCGACAGTCCTTGGCGAAATATCCAAAATTCTGGCTATTTCTTTCGACGATCTTCCATCTGATATCAAACGAATGACCTGCTTTTCTCGTTTGCTTAATGGTTCATTGTGATTTGGAGTGTTTCGGTTAAAAAGGCCACCCAATAACGTTTCAGTGGACTTTTGACAAAGATAGGCATTGCCACAACCAACTGCTCGAATCGCTGCAAATAGCTCGTCAAAATCAGCGTACTGCATAGCAAGAAATCCCTTTGCACCTGACTCCATAAACTCCATGATCAGTTGACGGTCAATCGTGTTTGAGGCAACCAGGATATTGACCTCTTTATGGTCGCCTTTAAATTGACGGATGAACTGGCCCGTATGGCGCTCACTAAAGGAGTCACACATGATCACAACCGTTGGCTGATGCTCGATATAAGTCTTTTCGAAGCGTCTCTCTTCGTAAATCCATTCAGCTACATGAATATCTGGCTCTTGTGAAAGTCGGAGAAACACACCCTCTGAATTGATATGGCGTCGAGATGCAATTAATAATTTCTTAATCATGCCTAATCCCTCGTCTTTATGATTATTGCGGTTACAAGGAGACCTTACAATCTAAGGATCCTCTGAATAAGTCGTTTCTCAAAAACTCTCTGTCGTTAAAATCAATGTGTTAAGAACGTGATAAGTTTAAATAAATGGCTTTTTCAGAAGATCCCTAATTTTGAGACAGATATGAATCGATGTACATACTCACTATGTTGTACGCATTAACACTAAGTATTACTATATATCATGTAAGTTTAGTAATTCGAATTTAATTTCAACGTGGATTCAACTACGAAGTGCAACTTTGATAAATCAGGTGGCTTTTTCAGAGGATCCCTATATCAACTGATGGATATTGTGTCCCCTCATCAGAGATCATCGCTGAATTATTTAAATAAAAAAATTAATTAGCGCTCCTCTTACCGATGAACTTGGCTAGCAAGGAAAAACCCTCCGCACCTCACGTATTCATCTTGAAGGCTGGCCAAACAGTGGGCCTGGTTTAACTCAAAATGATCTTGACTGAGGTGAGAATTCGTACGACTTATTGAAACGTACCAATCGTTTGAGCACTCAATTTTGAAATTCACAATTCGAATCAGACAGTTGCAGATTATTTTAATTTAATTATTTTTAGCAATACAAATCGAATACTAAGTTTGCAATTAACTTAATAAATTAAAAGATTAGGAAATTACGGTTTAAAGGCATATGCTTCGTAGCTATTAGTCTTATTGGTCATAATCAATGAAAAAGAGAAGCAAATTAATAACGGATTTGTTGAAACTCACTTGTGACATTCCCTCAAAACAATTGCCACTTGGCGCCTCATTGATTGCTTACAATCTTTTGCTGAATCTGCAAATAAGCCACCATAACGGCGACACCCCGACCGTCAAATCACTTTTTGCCAGCATTCCTTACTCTGACATGGGCATTCGCTATCACTTGCGACACTTGTTAGACGACGGCTGGATGGAAGTCAAACCATCAAACAAAGACAAACGGACGCGCATCTGTGTGCCCACAGATAAGCTTGATGCCGCATGGGCTTTGGTCATTGAGCAGATCAGCCAACACTTAGACGGCGAACTTGTATGCCTCAAATGCGGTGGTGATGTTTGATCGTTTGACCTTTTAACCGATGGGGCGCAGTCTGCTACTCCACTCAGCTGGTCTTAACGCTAACCACGTGTCAAAAATCCAACTCGCACAAAAACAGGCCCCACTCACCGTTAAATGTGCGTGGGGCCTGCGGCAGAAACAGCTAGCCAAACCAATTCTGCCTATCGGCGTTTCCATGTGGTACCGATACACCACATCCACTTTGGTCGAAACCGCCCAGTGGAGGGCTAAGCACCGAGTTGGCATACAACAACCAAGTGCCTGACGGGGTGATTTTTGTGTGGCGTACCCGACTAACCCACATCCACGCTCGGCTTTCGCCTCCGGTGAACGGAGGTGGCATGTCACGGTGCACCGGTGACTTCGCCGCCTAGCAGGGTGTTTTTTATGTGGCGTACCTGCCTAACCCACACCCACACATTAATGCCAACGCCTAGCCCGCGTCGATTCAACAAACGGTATGTTTAACAACAAAAAACCAGTACCGACAATGGGGTGGGAATTTCGCCCTATCGTGACCGGTCTTTTCAAGGCGTCGTGGCTGGGGCCAATCGATCATCATCGGCGTGGCCAGTGCCGGACAAGAGATTTCAACCCGACCCTTTCAGCGGGTGACAGGTCGGCGCTGGATGGGTACCGCCTTTGGTGGCGTCAAAGGCCGAACAGAGCTGCCTGGCATGGTGGAAGACGCCATGGCCGGCAAGATTCAGCTCGAACCCTTTGTTACCCACGCCATGCCCTTGACTGACATTAACGAAGCGTTTGATTTGATGCATGAAGGCAAGTCCATCCTCAGCGTGATTCGTTATTGATGTTAATTGGCTATTGTTCGACAGGGAGTGCAGTCAGATGAAATGCCTAGAAAAACACGCCAGCTTTGAGGGCACACAAGAAGTGTGGCAACACGCCTCGACTTCCTTGGGCTGCGACATGCAATTAGGGATTTATTTACCCCGAGCTGCCCTGCAGGGCACAAAGTGTCTGGTGCTTTATTGGCTCTCAGGGCTGACGCGCACCGAACAAAACTTTATTGGCAAAGCCGGTGCACAGCGCTATGCCGCTGAACATGGCGTCATTGTGGTTGCCCCTGATACCAGTCCGCGCGGCGAAGACATCGCCAATGACCCAGCTTACGACCTGGGCCAAGGGGCGGGGTTCTATCTCAATGCCACCCAAAAACCTTGGGCGCCACACTACCGCATGTTTGATTATGTGGTCGATGAGCTGCCCGCACTGGTTGAAGCAAATTTTGCGGCGAACGTTGTGCGTTCGATCAGCGGACACTCGATGGGCGGGCATGGGGCTTTGACCATTGCACTGCGCCACCCTGAGCGCTATCGCAGCGCCTCGGCGTTTTCTCCGATCGTGGCACCAAGCCAAGTGCCCTGGGGCATCAAAGCGTTCACGGCCTACTTGGGTGAAGAGCGCAGCCATTGGCAGCCGTATGACACGGTGGCGTTGATTCAGGCAGGCCATCGACCGCCACCACTGTTGGTTGACCAAGGCGAAGCCGACGAATTCTTAGCGCCACAACTCAAGCCTGAATGGCTGCAAGACGCTGTTTGAAAACCTCATGGCATTGATGCCATTTACCAGCTTTGGGCGCATCGTCGATCGATATGGTAACAACGCTGGCGTTCGACTTTTGTGTCATTCAATTTAAAGCAAACACCAAGCAAACGCCAAAACCCTTAATCTAGTGAAATCTTCAGTCTCTCAATAACAGGATCCCAACGCGCCTTTTCTTGTTTCATTAAGGCCGTTAATGCGGCTGGTTTTGAGCCCGCAGGCGTGAAATAAAGGGAAGCAAACCGCGTTTGCACCGTAGGATCTTGCAGGATTTTATTAACTTCAGCGTTCAAACGTTCAATGACGTTGGCCGGGGTGCCAGCGGGTGCCAACATCGCATTCCAAGAAATCGCTTCAAACCCAGGAAACCCCAGTTCGGACAGCGGCTTGAGCCCGGGTAACGCTGGCGTGGCTTTTAAGCTGGTGATGGCAAGCGCCTGGATCTTACCCGACTTTACTTGTGTCATTGCAATGGCAGGGACCATGAAGCTTGCCTGGATGTCTCCCGCTAAAAGTGCATTGACCACGCTGGGGAATCCTGCGTAAGGAACATGCACCATGTCAAGGCCAGCATCGGCCTTGAACAGTTCCATGGCCAGCTGCGAAGCACTGCCCGCACCAACCGAGCCATAGTTGTATTTTCCAGACGATGCTTTGACCTTGGCGATAAACGAGGCCAAGTCTGGTGTGCCGAAGTCTGTGTTGACGATGAGCACATTCGGACTGGTTCCAACCAAAATGATGGGTGCGAGGTTTGTGAAAGGGTCATACCCCAACGTTTTCTTATAGAGGGTCGGTGCTGTCACCAGCGGGCCATTGATGGTGTAGAGCAGGGTGTAGCCATCGGGGTCGGCGGTGGCGACCTGCCGGGTTCCGATGTTGCCACCCGCACCGGCTTTATTCAGAATCACGATCGATTGACCCAAGGCTTTGCCCAAGGGCTCAGCGATGGCTCGCGCCAATAGGTCAGGTGAGGAACCGGGAGGGAATGGGACGATCAACTGAATGGGCTTGTCTTGTGGCCAGGCGGCGTGAACCAGGCCAGTACCCGCTAAGGCCAAGGTGGCAGAGGTCGCGAGTAAGGCAACGGCGCGTAGCAGGCGGTTGGTCTTTATCATGGTTGGCGTACCTGTCAAAAAGGATGGGTGTTGGTTTGGTTATCTTATCGATTGGGGGGACAGTATTAGCGGACAGTCTCAAGGGTCAGTCCTTCTCTGCGGTCACAACGTTTTTATTCAGGGCTTATCTCAATGCTTATCCCAAAGCTTGTTACAACCAAGCTTAGCCGATTTGTGGGAATCTCAGCGGCAATTTCAACGGGCATTTCAACGGGTTAACCGTTGGGAGATATCTCATAACCGTTGGCAAGACGCTGTTTGCAAAGCTCATGGCGTTGCTGTCGTGGACACAGAGACAGTCAAGCTTTTTACGGATCACAAGAAAGACTGCTGGTCTTTACAAACTAATCTAAAATCCAGTCCATTGCCCGTTTGATGCAGGCAACCTTGGCTTTTTGCCAAGCCTTGATAACTTTTACGGCGATACCCAACTGTGAAGCTATTTTCTGCCCTTTATGCCCGTGTCATGCAATGGTCACGCCATCGGCATGCCCCTTGGTATTTGGGATGCATGAGCTTTGCCGAGTCGTCGTTTTTTCCGATTCCGCCTGATGTCATGCTGGCCCCCATGTGCTTGGCCAACCCACACAAGGCTTGGAACTTTGCCTTCATCACGACCGTGACATCGGTGTTGGGTGGTTTGTTGGGTTACGCCATCGGCGCGTTTGCCTTCGAAGCGATTGCACCGTGGCTGCAAGAACAGCCCCGTTACTGGAACGGTTATCAATCAGCCCTTGAATGGTTTGCCACTTGGGGGGTTTTGGCGGTGTTTGTGGCGGGTTTCTCACCGATCCCCTACAAGGTGTTCACCGTTGCCGCCGGCGTACTGTCGATGTCGATGCTGCCGTTTGTGCTGGCTTCACTGGTTGGGCGCGGCGCACGCTTTTTCTTGGTAGCCGGTCTGATGCGTTGGGGCGGTGCCCGCATGGAAGCACAACTGCACAAATACGTTGACCGTCTGGGTTGGGCCACGGTTGGGCTAATTGCCGTAGGCGCGGTTATCTACGCTTTGCGCTAGGCCGTTTTGATCGCCATCAGATCGCTGCCTTTGAATGGAGTCCGACTGCCCAATAAGTTTCATGCAATGCTTAAGCCGAGCATGCCCAGACGTTGTTTCAAGTAAAGATGGGTTACTGCCCGATTGTGAAAGATGGCGGCAGCGTAACAGGCGTGGACTTTAGCCACTTACCTTTCACAAAACTCTCGCGCCCCGTCTATCCATTTGATGAGGACACCCAGTGGCCTTAAGGCACAATCCCTTTACGATAGGCGGTCAGCACGCGGTGCGCTGCTTGAAACCTGGGTTGTCAGCAAGCTTTTCAAGAGAAGACTAAATGCCGGCCGTCCTCCAGACTTGTACTTTTGGCGTGACATCACAAGCAACGAAGTTGATGTCCTCTTTGAAATGGGCAAGCGCCTGATGCCCATCGAAATCAAGTCAGGCTGCACCTTCTTGAGTGAATGGGCAAACGGCCTAATAACCTGGCGAAAGCAAACCCAGGCTGAAGGCCAACCCGCGCATCTGATTTATGGCGGCGCCTCCAGTTTTGCGATTGAGGGGTTAGATGATTGGGGTTGGTGGGGCGTGGACCAAGTGATTGCAGCGTGATTAGTCGCACCGAGACACTTGACTGCCACATGCATGCCTCAAACCACTTTGTGTTTCTTCTTTACTTAAAATCAGCGCGCTGTCTTTTTGTGTTTTGCTTGTTGTCCGGCCTCGTCATCGGTGTTCGGGATTGGGGACTTGAAGGTGTGTATTTAATATGCCATTAAGTTGCGCCAGATCAACCAAATAGAAATCATTATTGAATCGAGGATGCGAATCGTTTGCATTTAGAGAGGTTTTCTGAAATAATAAAAACAAGCCGACTAATTCGGCGGCAATCTTTGTAAACCCTCAACGGAAGACGTCTAAATGACCATTAAAGAATTCTTGGTCGCAGTCACTGCCACAGCCGCTTTCGCCACCACACCAGTATTGGCTGCTGGCGAATTAAATCTTTATTCATCGCGCCATTACCATACGGATGAGCGCCTGTATACCAATTTTGAAAAGAAAACGGGTATCAAAATCAATCGCATCGAAGACGGTGCCGACAAGTTGATTGAACGGATCAAAGCAGAAGGTGCCAACAGCCCCGCTGACATCTTGTTAACGGATGACGCTGGGCGACTCTGGCGAGCCGATGAAGCAGGTCTCTTTCAACCCGTTGAGTCTGAAGTCTTAGAAACTCGAATTCCAGCCAACTTACGCCACCCCGATGGGCACTGGTATGGGTTTTCTCAACGGATTCGGATCACTTTTTATGACAAATCAAAAGTCAATCCCGCAGACATCCAAACTTACGAAGCACTGGCCGATCCAAAACTCAAGGGCATGGTGTGCACCCGCTCTTCAGGCAACATTTACATGTTGTCCATGATGGCCTCAATCATCGAAGCCAATGGCGAAGCTGCGGCGCAAAAATGGGCGCAAGGGGTCTATGACAACCGCGCTCGTAACCCGCAAGGTGGCGACACCGATCAATTGCGTGGGATTGCGTCAGGTGAGTGCGCAATTGCTATTGCAAACACGTACTACTTTGCGCGTGCCCTTCGCAAGGGCGTCAGCGGTTTGGATGAAAAAGCTTTGGCAAACATTGGTTGGGTTTTCCCGAACCAGCAAGACCGTGGTTCGCACTCCAACATTTCGGGTGCCGGTGTGGTTGCCACAGCCCCTAACCGTGAGAACGCCATTAAGTTTCTCGAATATTTGGCCAGCGACGAAGCGCAGGAATACTTCTCAGCCGGCAATGACGAGTATCCCGTGGTGGCTGACGTCGTTCTGTCCGATAACGTTGCCAAGCTAGGCACTTTTAAAGTAGACCAGATCAACCTGAACGCACTTGGTGTCAATCAACCATCCGCTCAACGCATCTATGACCGAGTCGGTTACAAGTAAACAAACAGTGGGTTAAAAAAGGGAGCTTAGGCTCCCTTTTTTATGTTTTTTTGTTTGGTTTGTTTTGATTTGGTTTGATAACAAGCCATGCGAGCTGACACATATAAAGCGTCAGCGTGTGCCCGTTCTTGAACGCATGATTTGTCGACTCAGGATAAACAAGGGAAGTAGGCCAACCAGCACAATCACCAATGACGGGGTCGCCGCCTGGGTCAAACGCTCGTCTTTGGCTAGGTTATACGCCTGAATGGCCAGCGTATCAAAATTAAAAGGCCGCAAAATCAATGTTGCTGGCAACTCTTTCATCACGTCGACAAAGACAATCAAAGAGGCCGTTAAAAGGCCGCCAGAGATCAAAGGCGCATGCACTTGCTTAACGGTTTGAAAGCGACCTTTACCCAGCGTTCGGGCAGCGGCTTCCATGCTTGGTGTGACTTTGCTTAAGCTTGCTGTCACGGTATTTAAAGAGACGGCCATGAATCGCACCAGATACGCCAAGATCAGTGCCGCAAAGCTGCCTGTTAAGACCAAACCAAGCGATTGCCCAAACAACTGAGAAGACAGGTGATTGATCCCTCGATCGAAATAAGCAACGGGGTACAAAATACCAACGGCGATCATCGTGCCCGGAATGGCGTAACCCATTGAAGCGGCCTTATTAACCGCCCACACCACTGGGGAACGTTCAACCCGGGCAATAAAGGCCAAACACAATGAGATCAGCACGGCCAGTACAGCAGCGACCGCAGCAAGCGTCACACTGTTGCCGACCATCGCGATGTACCGTGAATCGGTTAAATCATGTCCTGCCGTCAGATGCATGTAAACGAGCATCAGCACGGGTGCGATAAAACCACCCGTGACGGGTATGGCACAAAATAGCGTTGCACCCCAACGGCGAAATCCGCTGAGTTGGTAAGTGGACAGGCTCGTGAACCGACTACGCGACTCAAAGTATTTGGCACGCTGACGACTAATGCGTTCAAGTACCAGTAAGACCGCCACGAAGGCCAACAACACGCTGGACAATTGAGCGGCAGCGACTTTGTCGCCCATGCTGGCCCAAGCCCGAAAGATCCCTGTCGTGAATGTTTGAATCCCAAAATGGAAGACAGTCCCAAAATCAGCTAGCGTCTCCATCAATGCCAGCGTGACCCCAACAACAATCGCCGGACGCGCCATGGGTAGACCCACCCTCCAAAATGCACCGGCTGGCGACTGACCCAGGACGCGCGATGCCTCTAAGGTGGCCACTGACTGCTCTAAAAAGGCAGCGCGCGCCAGCAGGTAAACGTAGGGGAAGAGCACCATGATGAAGACAGAAATGGCCCCACCAATCGATCGAATCTGGGGGAACCAATAGTCACCAAACCGCAACCCGGTGGTGTCGCGCAGCAAGCTTTGAATCGGACCTGCCACCTGAAAAACATCGGTGTAGGCGTAAGCCACCACATAGGCTGGCATTGCAAGGGGAAGAATCAATGCCCACTCAAACAGGCGGCGCCCTGGAAACTGACACATCACCACCAGCCAGGCACTACCCACACCAATAACGGTTACGCCAATGCCAACGGTGACGGCCAGGTATAAGCTGTTGAAGACGTATTCGGGCAAAACGGTGCTGGCCAAGTGCGGCCAGTTGCCCTGACCTTCCTGAAAAACGCTGAACACAATGCTCAGGACAGGTACAGAGAGAAGCAGACCGATGGCCACTGCGATCCAGCCGTACACACTCATCCGCAGGTGTTTCATGCGACGACCAGCAGCGGCTGCTCTTGCAAAGAAAGCAACATCACCGATTGGCCCGCCGCCAAGGCTTGCGATTGATCTGTGGGCACCAAAACTTGCAGATCTGGGAATTGCGCTTGCGAATCCACCAGATCCACCAAGGTGTGGGCACCGACAAAGTGTCGATGCAACACTTCATAACGCCCTTCACCGGGTCGCACGGTCAACGACTCTGGGCGTACCAGAACCTTAACCTCACCAGTTGGATGGCTGGGGTTTGCGTTGAAAGTGCCTGCGACGGTACGAATCAATTGACCGTCGTTATGACCTTGCAAGGTGAGTGTGGCACCCAAAAATCGAGCACAGAATTGGTTAACGGGTTGATTGTAGAGCTCTTGTGGCGTACCTATCTGCACAATGCCACCCTGGTCCATCAAGGCGAGTCGATCTGCCATGTACATGGCTTCTTCTGGGTCGTGCGTCACGATGACTGCGGTGATCCCGTGTTCTTTTAAAAGACGGTGCGTGCTTTCACGCAGCTGCAACTTCAGTTCGGTATCGAGCCCAGAAAAGGGCTCATCAAGCAACATCAAATGTGGGCGCCTAGCCAGTGCTCGAACCAAAGCAACACGTTGTTGCTGGCCCCCAGACAAGGTGCTTGGCATGGCGTTTTCAAAACCAGACAGGTTAACGCTCGCCAAAAGATCAGAGACTTGGCGCTCAATATTGGGCGTGCCTTGGATGCCGAACGCAATGTTTTGTTGGACGGTTAGGTGCGGAAAAAGCGCATAGTCTTGAAACAAATACCCCACTTGTCTTTTCTCGGGCGGCAAGTTAACGCCAGCGCTAAAAACCGTAATGTCAGACAGGGTCACGGTGCCGGCGTCAGGCGCCTCTAAGCCCGCTAGGATTCTCAGTAGCGTGGTTTTGCCACATCCAGATGGCCCAAGAAGGCATAGGGTTTCGCCTGATTGGGCTGAAAGCTCTACCCCGTTGATCACGGGCACGCCGTCAAAGGCAAGACGAATCGAATGCAATCCAAATGACACGATTAATACCCAAAGAGCCCCGTAAAGTAACCGCAACTACCTTAGAGAGAAAGAGAAGTTAAAGACAAATCATTATCAATACGGATCATCAGTTTAGCAGAAGGACTGGTCTCCAATAACGGTGTCGAACTGATGATTCAGGGGGAAAGCGGCGAATAATTGGCCACTGTGACCGTATGCCCTACCTGACTGCCATGACCCAATGAAGGCAGATAGCAGTCAGAATACTAAGCTTGTAACGGCGGTATTGTTTCTGTAAACGAGGGTCTATCTGAATGGGCTTCGAACCACTGTTCAAGGGCTGCATGCCCCTTACGCCAGGACCACGCTCGATGGCGCCTTTCGGCGTACCCAAGCACAGCCAAAAGCGCCAGCGCACCCATGTCAATCTTGGCATAGGCGCCGCCCCCCACGTCACGTTCAAGGGCATCGGCGATTCGATCAGCCCGGACAGCCTCAAGTTTCAGAACCGATGGGCTGCGCTCGTTTTCTGGGCGACGCAACTCGCGATTCCAAACAGCAATCCCGTCTAACAAACCGAGTACTCGTCCGTAGGCGGCCATGCCTTTCGGATCCGCCGGCATCATGGCGGGTCGGGTTCCTTGTTCGTCGAGCCACTGCAAAATCAACGTGGTTTCCGTCAAGGTGGTGCCATCAGGCAATAGCAAGGCAGGCACACGACCCGTTGGGTTGTGCGGCAACACGACTGCTTGGGGATCACGCAGTGCCGTGACCGTCTCTTTGATTTGCGCTGACAAGTCGCGCTCACGAAGCGCCATCCTGCAGATACGTGCGTAAGGTGAATTCTCAGAAAAAAATAACTCGGGTGCATAAAATCGATCAGACATGGTCAGACACCTCACATTGCGGTAGCGTTTGATGGCAATCAAAAACGCTAGCGTATCCGTAAAACATCTTCCTGTGCAGCCTCAGCACCCAGCACAGTGCTTTGCATGCATTAGAAAACTGACTGCTTCTCAGGTTGCCATCACGATGACCCGTTGCCATTCATGCAAAAACAAACCATCACTTAATAAGTGAACGGCCACCAAAGCTCAGATTATGTTTTCAATGGCGCAGAGAAAAAAGTCTGTATTGCCTGATAGGTTTCATCGGGGGCTTGTTCGTTAGGATAGTGACCGCAAGGCAGTTCAATCATGTCAACGATGTGCTGGCAATATTTTGGCCATTCCTCACGCGGGTCGTGGCGAAGTGCGGTGTGGCTTTGGGCTCCCCAGAGCACGAGAGCGGGTGGTTGTACCTTGCGGCCTGCTTCGAAGTCTCTGGTGTCCATTGGCAAATCGATGTGAAAGGCGGCTCGGTAGTCTTCGCAGACCGCATGAATATTCTCAGGCGTACAGACGCGAATGTACTCATCAACCTCTCTTTGCGTGAAGCCACCTTTCCCAGGCCCTTGTTTCAACAGCTTCGTGCTGATGTAGTACTGCTCTTTGCCGCTTAAAAACGTTTCGGGAAAGCCATCTGGTTGAGCCATGAACCACCAGTGGTAAAGGTCCATGGCCATTTGTGCTTTGATGTTCTGGAAAACGCAATGTGTCGGCAATATATCTAGAAAGGCGACGCGACTGACTTTTTCGGGATGATCCAAAGCCATCCGAAAGGCAGTGCGAGCCCCGCGATCATGCCCTGCCACCCCAAAGCGCTCGAACCCGAGTTGGCCCATGACGTCGACCTGATCTTGCGCCATGCGACGAAACGAATAGTTACTGTGATCAGGCAGCCCCCGGGGTTTGTCACTATCACCATAGCCCCGCAGATCGGTCGTCACAACGGTGAACGCCTCAGCCAAACGAGGCGCGATACGCTCCCAACTCAGGTGGGTCAGGGGATTGCCGTGCAACAGCAGTAGCGGTGGCCCATTGCCGCGCATGCGCCCAACGATATGAACACCTGGGTCAGTGGTTGGCAGGGAAAAGGTTTCAGCAGTCATGGGCAGATGGATAGGGGTTATTCAATCTTTAAACATAACCCAAATGCGATCTGAAATGAATGCCACGATCGCCTCTAAAAAAAGCCAAGTCTGTGCCGGCGTATTGATTCACCCAAAATTTTCAGAACGTTATTTAGTGTCATGCAATGACCTTGGGTAGAAGCTGTCAATCGAAGCAAAAGACTTTGCAACCCATCGACAATCCGTTTGGCTCGAGATTGTCAGCTATGTCATAGGAGCAAAATGTTACCCATGTCTCGAGACTGAACACTTGATTACTGGCGGGCCAGTGACGATGGCCCCACTAACCTGCTCTGGTCGGGATGCATCGATTTTTTGATGGGGTCAGGGATTCGAACCACTCGCCATCAATTTAAGGCCGGCTGCGACCTTGCCTTCGCCAGAGCACGAGACAGCGCCGAACTGTTCTCATACCCAGCGACCCTGGCCGCCTCTTTGAGTCCCTTACCCAGATCGACAGCCCGCTGCGCCAGAGCCAAACGAATCGCGGCCAGATACTTTCCGGGTGGACGCCGCATGCTTTCATGGAACTTGGTGGCAAAGGCCGTACGTGACATGCCCGCCTCCTCTGCCAGAAGTGTCAGATTCCAGCCAAATGCCGGCCGCTGATGCATCGCCACCAGCGCGCGGGCAATGCGGGGATCGGCCAGGCCGTTGAACAGGCCAGCGCCTTGGACGACGGGATTGGCCACGAGGTGCCGAAGCAGCCCGATGAAGAGGATGTCGCCTGCACGGTTGAGCAATGCGGGTTGTCCGCAACGCGGTGCATTCAATTCGGATTCGATCATGGCCACCGCCAGACGCAGTGCCGGCTCCTCATGCGCCAGGGATACCGTTCGCGGCTGGTCGAACTCCTCTAGAAAGAGGGTGGCGGCCGGGCCCGTCAGCTGCACATGGGCGGCGATCAGGCGATGAGGGTCATCGGCACTGAATTGATGCAGCACAAAGGGCTGGCAGGCCCGGACCGCCACCAAGGCCGGAGCCTCAATGTGCTCAGACGCCCCCCCGACCTCCAGCTCGGCTAGCCCACGGGTCAGAAACAGCAATTGCAAAGCGCTGACGTTCTCCGGCTGCAGCGCCCCCTCCAGCCGCCCTTGCGGTGACAAACGCATCGTCACCACGGGAGCCAAGCCGTCCAGCAGGGCCGACAGTCGATCGAGTTTGGAATCGGTCATTTTGAACGAATTGCAAATGTAATTGAATTTATAGATGCAAATCATACTACATAATTGTTTTCATGCCACCCTTGCAACGAGACGGCAGCACAACTGAAAGGAATTCACATGAGCACTCTCGCCTTGACCCCACGCCAGCCAGTCCCCGCCCTCAGCATCCCTCTGGTCGGGGGGGGACGCTACGTGCTGGGTGCCACACCCGCCCCCACATTTGATCTGGTCGTCTTTTACCGTGGCCTGCATTGCCCCATCTGCGCCAAATACCTGATTGAACTCGAACGTCTGATGCCTGAGTTTGAAAAACGCGGGATGCAGGTAGTCGCCGTCAGCAGCGACAACGCAGAGCGCGGCCAGGCGATGGCTGACAAGATCAAAGCGGAGCACCTACGTGTGGGCTACGAACTCAGCCTACAGAGTGCACGCCAATGGGGCCTGTACATCAGCACCTCCCGCGGCCTGACCTCGATTGGCATTGAAGAGCCTGCACTTTTCAGTGAACCGGGCGTGTTCATCGTTCGGCCTGACGGCACGCTCTATTACGGCTCCACCCAAACCATGCCCTTTGTGCGGCCGCATTTTTCCGAACTGGTTGGCGCCCTCGATTTTGCCATTAAAAACAACTATCCGGCACGCGGCGAATATACCGGCGCCGTATAATATCTGACCCTGGATCGTTT
>Ga0075467_10000638_pt1 | contig 28374 bp, 21 predicted proteins | sample DEB08_DNA_9_FD_75067 | JGI IMG/M metagenome (GOLD analysis project Ga0075467, IMG submission 75067) | Aqueous microbial communities from the Delaware River and Bay under freshwater to marine salinity gradient to study organic matter... | ecosystem: Environmental > Aquatic > Marine > Coastal ... | reverse complement strand
TAAAAGACAAGTTGTTGCTGAGTTGATCTCTGAAATTGACGAAGTAGTGGCAATTCTCTCCGAATAGGCAAATCTGTCCGAGCAAGCTAGGCTTGGAGCTTGGGTTTTTCAGTATAAGATGAGCAGACACAAAAAAGGCCGCTTTTTAAGCGGCCTTTTTTATTCGTTATCGCTTTTGCGATTAGAACGATTTACCAACTGAAAATACAAGGCGATCATCAGCCGCGTCAATATCATCTAGGTCAGTTCCGTAATAAGTCAGCGCAAAATCAACACCGGCACCTGATGTTGTCAGTGCTGCTGAGTAATCTACGTAGCTGCTTTCATTGAAGTCAAAGAAATCATCTGAATCTACATCGGTATAGCCGACATGAAGGTCCAAACCTAAGTTCTCAGCCAGGCCGATAGAATAGTCAGCGTTTAGTACGATTGCCGAATCGTCAGATCCAAAATAGTCTGGAGAGTAAACTAGGCCAAGGCTAATGTCGCTGAAGCTCACGCTGGCGACGAACTCAGAGTAGTTTAAGCCATCAGTCTCGCCCGGGTAGACAAAGTAGATGTAAGAAAGGTCGATTGTAACGCCCTCGGAAACTTCAAAGCCATAACCAGCATATAAATCCAACTCAGTTGATGTGTTATCGCCAAAGTTTACGTTGGATGCCCAAGTGCCAACCGAAAAACCATTGTCAAATGCATAATCAAAACCGCCGGAAATTGCAGGGTCTTCATTTGTTTGTGAAAAACCACGGAAAACATAGTCTGTAGCAAGAGCGACATTCGCCTCTATATCGCCTGCGCTGGCTAAATTACTTGATGCCAAAATTGTTGATGCAACGCTGCTAATAATAAGTTTTTTAGTGTTCATATTAATTACCTCTCGTAATTTTCGTCTATATAAGGCCGAATCTCGTTCTGCTCTCGTTGAGTTGTTGTTATCCATCACAATAAAACTTCCATCTACCTGAGTCTAAGCAAACAGCGTGCCAACTTTATTAGATGGCGTTTTGCTCCGTTTGCATCGAATAAAACGGTAGGCTCGTCTGACTTTGGTTTTGATTGCACTGAAATGGTGCGGTTGATTTCGGGAATGCATTGTATTGGAGCGCGGCAGCGTTGAAAAGGCCCAGAGCCTTTTAATTGGCACCCTCAAACCGCTAGTTTAGCATTTTTATAAAAGTTGGCACATTGTTTGCTGAGAGATCTCTATTAGTGCCTCTAGCATGGGTGCTGAGGACGCTTGAGTCGCTTTTTTTCTCGACTGTAGCGATTAGATTTTAAATTCAATAAACACTAAATTAACTAATAAGAGGGTGAAGTGCTATGAAGTTGATCACAGCAATTATTAAACCGTTCAAGATTGACGATGTAAGAGATGCATTGGCGGGCATCGGTATTCAGGGTATGACGGTAACAGAAGTAAAAGGCTTCGGTCGTCAGAAAGGGCATACAGAGCTATATCGCGGCGCCGAATACAACGTTGACTTCATGCCTAAAATCAAAATTGAAGTGGCCGTATCGAATGACATGTTAGACCAAACAATTGAGGTTATTACCGACTCAGCCAACAACGGTAAAGTAGGCGATGGCAAGATTTTTGTTTTGGAGCTTGCTCAAGTAATTCGAATTCGTACCGGTGAAACCGGCGAAGAAGCGATTTAGATCGCAATCGTAAATATTCCAACATCTATAAAATAGAGAGACTCTTTCATCATGGAAAATACAATTTTCGAGCACGGGTATGCGATAGATACCTTTTATTTCCTAATCTGCGGTGCATTGGTAATGTGGATGGCTGCTGGCTTCGCCATGTTAGAAGCTGGCCTAGTTCGTTCTAAGAACACCGCTGAAATTCTTACTAAGAATGTCGCGCTGTATGCAATCGCTTGCACCATGTTTATGCTTTGCGGTTATTCGATAATGTATCCCGAATTGGGCAATGCATTGTTGAGCGGTATTACCGGCGACGGTGTTGAAGGTGCTGCAGAACCTGCAACTTATGCACCCTCGGCTGACTTCTTTTTCCAAGTAGTTTTCGTTGCGACAGCAATGTCGATCGTTTCGGGCGCGGTTGCCGAACGTATGAAGCTTTGGGCATTCCTTGCGTTTACTATCGTGATGACCGGCTTTATTTATCCAATGGAAGGAAACTGGACATGGGGCGGCGGTTCAGTATTTGGTCTATATAACCTTGCTGACCTTGGTTGGTCTGACTTTGCTGGCTCAGGCATCGTACATATGGCTGGTGCTGCGGCGGCTCTTTCTGGTGTGCTTTTGCTTGGCGCTCGAGAAGGTAAATATTCGAGCGATGGCAAACCAAAGGCAATCCCAGGGGCAAACTTGCCACTGGCGACTCTAGGTACATTTATTCTCTGGATGGGCTGGTTCGGTTTTAACGGTGGTTCAGTGTTAGCCACGTCGTCTGTCGAAAACGCAAATGCAGTTGCGGTCGTATTCATGAATACTAATGCCGCTGCCGCAGGTGGCCTAATTGCTGCCCTACTAACGGCAAGAATTTTATTCGGCAAAGCCGATTTAACTATGGCTTTGAATGGCGCGCTAGCCGGTTTGGTAGCAATCACAGCCGAGCCATCAACTCCAACGCCTCTAATCGCGACGCTATTCGGTGCCGCTGGTGGCGTATTGGTTGTTTTCTCAATCTTGGGTTTAGATAAACTGAAAATTGATGACCCTGTTGGCGCAATCTCTGTTCACGGTGTTGTCGGGTTATTGGGCCTGATGTTAGTGCCGCTAACTAATGATGCGTCTAGTTTTTCAGGCCAGTTAATTGGTGCAGCGACTATCTTTACATGGGTCTTCGTGACCAGCGGTATCGTATGGTTCTTGCTTAAATTGGTTGTTGGTATTCGGGTAAGTCCTGAGGAAGAGTTTGAAGGTGTTGATGTTTCAGAATGCGGTATGGAAGCGTACCCTGAGTTCACCAAGTAGCGCCACTATAAACTTTTCTTATCGGTATCCTTATTTATCGATAACTTTATTTGTCGGTAACCTTGTTTATCGCTAAAAAGGGCTGTCGCTTGCGACAGCCTTTTTTATGTTCTCAGAGCGATCAATTTCAGTTATGATTCGGTAAACCCCATTCATAAAATGAATATCGAATGAATTTATCTAATATCGACTTGAATTTGCTAGTGTACTTAAGTGTGCTGTTGCGCGAAGGTAATGTTACTAAGGCCGCAGAGCATCTAGGCTTGAGCCAGCCCGCCATGAGTAATGGACTGCGTCGACTGAGAAAGGTGTTTAACGACCCGCTGCTGGTTCGTACAAGTAATGGCATGATGCCAACCGATAAGGCAAAAGAGCTACAACCATTGGTGCAAAACGTATTATCTCAAATTGAGTTGTTTGTTCAGCCTACCATCGATTTTGACCCGACTAATAGCAAGCGTTTATTTCGGGTTATGGCTAGTGACTACGCTGAAACAACTCTATTGCCGCGCGTTCGTATGCGCATGGCCGCCGAAGCACCTGATACGGCGTTGGATATTTTAACTCCTAGTGACGTCACGTTTCAGGACATTGAATTGGGTAATGTAGATCTGGTAATGAACCGCTTCGATCAATTGCCGCAATCTTTACACTTGTCGGTTCTTTGGCAAGACGATTTTTCGTGTGTAATGCGCCAAGACAATCCAATGCGTGAAAACTTCGACTTTGATAAATATATGAAAGCCAGCCATGTCTGGGTGAACAAAACTGGCATGGGCGTTGCAACTGGGGTTAATCCCGATGATATTCAAAAGCTCGGCTGGGTCGATATCGCACTTGATGATCTCGGTAAGCGGCGTAAAATCGCTGTTTACACCCGTCATTATATTTCAGCGATCCAATTGACGCAGCAGCAAGACTTAATCGCGACGGTTGCGACGCGGTCCACCCATTTGGTTAATCACTTCGATAACTTAGCGATTCTACCCGCGCCGTTTGCTATTCCTCGTATTGAGTTACATATGGTGTGGAGCCCGTTACTGCACCACAATATTGCACATAAATGGTTCCGCAACGTGATTCGAGAAGTGGCACAAGAAATCCAAGCAGAAGAAGCTGCGATGAAGTGATATAGTAAACGGGTTGGCAGGGAGCCGACCCAACTATCGAGGCAACTCGAATAGTCAATTAGCCGACTAGCCGACTAGCCACGTTTTGTGCTAGCGGCGATTCAAATGACCATTTAATAACAATGAGTCTAAAGACAAGGAGACTGTCAATGAGTACTAAAGTCACTGGCTTTGAAAAGCCAGATACGATCAAATCTCTAGCGATGATTCGCACCCGCACGGTGGTGGGCATAAGTGCCGTCCCGGTTATGGTTGAGGTGCATTTGGCCAATGGCTTGCCTTCGTTTTCAACGGTCGGCCTGCCCGAAACAGCGGTCAAAGAAAGCAAAGATCGCGTACGTGGCGCTATTATTAATTCCGGTTTTGAATTTCCCGCGAAGCGTATTACCGTGAACCTCGCTCCGGCGGACTTACCCAAAACCGGTGGTCGCTTTGACTTGCCTATTGCTATTGGGATTTTGATTGCATCAGGTCAGTTGCCCGGAGTAAAAGTAGACGACTTTGAGATGGTCGGGGAGGTAGCGCTAGACGGCCATTTACGCAAGGTCTCTGGCATACTGCCAACGGCCTTGTCATGTGGGGCTGATGGTCGTCAATTGGTCGTGCCGACCGACAACGCGATTGAAGCGAGTCTTGCTGAGAACACCACGGCTTGGCAAGCTGAGCATTTGCTAACCGTTTGTCAGCATCTCGCCGGTAGAGGTGATATGTCACTCTGCACGCCAAGTGACAGTATCACATAAAAGCTTGCAAGCTATCTTGATTTGTCTGATGTGAAAGGGCAAGGCCAGGCAAAGCGCGCGCTGGAGATAGCTGCGGCCGGAGGTCATAGTCTTCTCTTTATTGGGCCGCCAGGCACAGGTAAGAGTATGCTTGCCTCAAGGTTACCTGGAATTTTGCCTTGTTTGTCAGTGAGCGAAGCACTTGAAACGGCGGCGGTTCAGTCAGTAGCACAAGGTCAGCTCGACGTAGATCGGTGGATGCAGCGACCTTTTCGCAGCCCACACCATTCAGCTTCAGCGGTCGCCTTAGTCGGCGGTGGCTCGTATCCTCGGCCCGGTGAGATATCGCTAGCGCATAATGGAATTCTATTTTTGGACGAGCTTACTGAGTTTTCACGCTCGGCCTTAGAGCAGCTGCGAGAACCTTTAGAAACCGGCAAGATTCATATTGCTCGAGCCAATCAGTCGGTCGAATATCCGGCTAGATTTCAGTTGGTTACCGCGTGCAACCCATGCCCCTGTGGCTACTTGGGCGATGGCACCGATCGCTGCATATGCAGTGCGAATAAAATTGAGCAGTATCGCGCAAAATTGTCTGGCCCAATGTTAGACCGAATCGACATGCATGTGCATCTACCTAGAATATCGGTGTCTGAGCTTCGTAAACAATCAAAGTCGGTGGAACCCTCTTCGGCTGTACGCGAGCGAGTAAAGATCGTACGCGAGCTTCAAATAAAGCGCCAAGCCAAGCTCAATAGCAATCTCGCAGGCGTAACGCTTGAAGAGCATTGTCAATTGGACGATGGAATTCATCAATTTTTAGACATGGCATGTGAGCGCCTGCATTTATCGGCTAGGGCGTATCATCGAATTCTGAGATTGGCGCGTACCATTGCGGATATGTCAGCTAAGACAAATATTGAGCAATCGCATATAGCTGAGGCGATTGGCTACCGTAGCTTAGATAGGCAAAGCCGATAACGGCAATTAGCTTGGGTTTAGCAATCACAAGGCTTGGAAGCTTAAATTAGGCTTTGAGATCCCTGTTAAGAAAACAAGAGATAAGACCTCGGTGGTTAATGGGTGACTCTAATATTTATGCTCTCTCTGCTGCTTAATAAAATCGTTTGTGTACTGAGTTTGTGTTGGTACTGCGACGCGTCGCAGTACCAACATCCTAAAAAGTAAGGGGTTTCTTAAGAGTTATGGCTTAAAGCTAGACCTTAAAAATCAGGAATAGAAATTGATCTTCCTGACCAAGCTCCGTCTGTTGATACAGCCCAAATTTTGCAGTCGCCTGATGGAGCAATAGGCGTTAGGCATGCTGTCCTTGGTATAGTGAATTTACAGGCTTGAGTTTGAGAACCTTTGCTTGCGATGATTTCAAACTGACCTGTGCCTTTAACGGGTGCAGTATAAATACCCGACGAACCAGCTAAGCTAGGTGCAGCGCATTTACCGCTGGCATCACAAGGGTTGACGGCAAGGCTAATACCACTTGGCGCACCAATAGTAAATTGATCACTTGAGTACGCACTTGGCACCGCTGGCTTACAGGCGGCAGGCTGCGGTGGGTTTATATCTGCGCTGTTGCCATTCGGGCACAATGTAAGTTCATAGTTGGTTGAATTCAGCCCGCTGCCAGTGGTGGCGCAGGTGAAGGTTGAATATGGGTCGTCGAATTGAAACGAGTAGGCCAGCGGGCAGTTCTCTTTGATCGCTCTTAAGTTGGGCAGTATGTTGGCTACCCAGTCAGTTGTTACTGCGCCAGTGACGGCGCTATCACCTTTGCCTACCGGTTGCTTGGTGGCGGCTTTGTTGTTGAGTGCCCATTGTTGGTAGCCGCAGCAGGTATCGCCTTTATTGGTTGTGGTTGCGTTAAAACAACTGCGAGCTGGCCCTTGATCTTTAAGGCCGCTCTGATTTTCACACAACGCGTAGGCGTAGTTTTTTGTGCTGCTGCACTTCACGCCGAGATCGCTGTTGTCGTATGTTTTGTTGATGCTACACATTTGCGCGTAGGTCCAATACCCTAGACGTGATCCGCACATGGTGGCTGTGCTGTTATTTTTCACGGCATCAAGGGTTAAGCCGCAAGTTAAGTTATCTGAGCATGGGCTTGTTTTTGAGCATGCGGTTTGAGGTAAGACCTCCGAGACAAAATTAAAGCCGGTTTTGTCTGTGCCGTCAAAGGCTGTACTGTAGTTGTTTGTGCAGGCAAACGGCTTGAGCTCTTGATTCGACGGTAACTTGTTTGCTTTCTGGTAAGCGAAAATAGCGTCCATGGTTGCGGTATCGCCACCGGCAGCCATGCAGCGGTACGGGTCGTCGGCTTTATAATCTAAATTTTTAGCCAATACGGGCTGCAAAGATGCTGGTAAATTAATGCCATTGATGTAAGAAACATCGTACCAATCGTTATTATTCTGAAAGGTGAACTCAACCAGTGTTGCCGGTGCACCTAAGCTGTTGTCTGACGTGCATTTCCCGTTTACGTCACAGCCAAGCTTGGCATACAGCTTGCCACTAACCACCATGGCATCACTTGTCTGTGAATTTGGAGTAAGCGGGATGGTCAAGGTATTTGATGAGCCCGATTTCTTACTTAAATTGCCGTTATTGCTAAGTTTTGCATGCCAGTAGCATTGCTTGAGTGTGCTTGTTGCGCTTTGGCAAGCTTGATTATTATCACAGCCGTTATCGCTAGTACATTGACACTGCCCCCAATTACTACTTTTGGCATCACTTACTTGGGAATTCGATTTACAACTGCTAGCGCTTAAGGTTATATCTTTGGCACTGCTTAGTGGTAGCTTTGCACCACTGACAGCACTGCCGGCAACGCAATAGTTAGTGTTTTTGTTTTTCGCATAACAAACAAAGCCACCAGGGCAATTTGCTTGTGCGTTGGTGTCGTTCGGTGAGCAAGCCACGGCCGATGCGTTTGAACCAATCGACTGTAGTGATACGTCAAATGGGCATTGGTTATTGACCGTAATGCTTCTTAGCGGGTTGGCAGCCATTGCTGAGGTGGAAAAAATTACTAACAACAGTGTTAATAATGTTGGGTAGATCGATGTTCTTAACATGGTCCATTCCTTATAGTTATATTTTACTGAATTGGCAGAAGCTATGACTATCACACAGTTGTCAGGGTGGCGATATTGTACAAATGGACTACTGCCGAGCGTGTTGTCCAGAATAAGCTGGCCCGTAAAACTATAAACAAATTACATCAAATCTAGAGACTCGCCATTTTTTATACCACGGCACTTTTTATACAAAGCACTTATGTGGTTCGGTCATTCGGGGGCGGTCTCACCATCAAAGCTCTAGAGGTCATGGTGTGGAGAACGAAACGGTCATTAAGGTTGTGTGGCGAACCGCAAACCAATAACCCGCGCGATGCGAGCTTCGATGAAGCGTCGAGGCTCAGTCGAGTCGACGATTGAGCATGCCAGAATAAACTTAACGGCGTCATAGTAGGCCAACCGAATGTTGTGCTAGCCGCTGCTGTATACAGCCTAGTCAGGCCCTTATTTTGCTTGTCCCTAGATAAACGGAGTCGTTACTGCATTAGTTGAAAAAGAAGCCGCCCGCACCCCAAAGGCATAGCAAAGGGCGGCTCCCGACACAACACCGAACATCCTGTTCCAACTGTCTTCCTGACTATGTGTTGATAAATTGATAATAGAGAACTATTGGCTAACGCGCCTCACCCGTTTGGATGATTCTTCGGCGAAGGCTAAGCAGTATTCATGTTTTATAGCGGTACGATATTTTCGGCTTGTGGGCCTTTGTCGCCTTGCTTAATATCGAATTCAACCTGTTGGCCTTCAGCTAATGTTTTGAAGCCATCACTGGAAATAGCGCTGTAATGAGCGAATACGTCTGGGCCGCCTTCCTGTTCGATAAAGCCAAAGCCCTTAGTTTCGTTGAACCATTTAACTGTTCCGGTTGTTGTTGCCATAGTCGTAAATCCTAATAATTTGTAAATCTGTTGATTGTAGTTGGTGTTGTTTATTAGTCGCTCAACGCGGTCATGTAATAACAGCGTCTAAAGACTTACTTGAAATGAAGTGTGTAGATACAAGCTGAGGAAATGAGTCAGTCAATGACAAAAACGAATTACTAATGAAACATAAATCTGTAAAGACCTAGAGCCGTGGAAACCTAAAGCCGTGAAACCTAAAGCCGTGAAACCTAAGAGCCATGACAACTAGAACAATCTGGTGTGCATAAATATCATTCGCACTTTCATACACAATAATTATAAAGTGTTTTTTATCGCTTTGGAAATAGATAGTTTTCAATTATCTAGGTGAACTTATTTGTTCTTCGCGGTGCATATATGAAAGTCGTTTTACGTCAATTTTCTGGCGGATTAAATGCCCTTGGAGTAACTCATTCTTCGACTACTTGTCCACGATAAATTCGTTTGGGTTTGGCCTTTTTTTTCAGTATTGAGCTATCGGACTGCCTATTCATCGGTCCTTTGTTGACCTGTTTGGTAAGTCGCCCTGTCGCCGAAGAGTCCTCTTTTTTTGCATCTTTAAGCCAGCTTTCTCCTGCGCGTTCTAAAAATATTTGAGTCAATAGTTTTATATTTTCGTCGTCTGTTCGGCAATACAATTGCGACATTAGCTTGCCTAGCTGAGGATTAGAAATATTCATATGCGCCTGTTGGCTGCTAGGTATATTGCGTTTAATTTCGAAAAAAAGATTTACCATATATCGGTCAATATTCATTACAGTTTAGCCTCACGTTGTTGGCTGCCGCCATTGCTTCTGCGGCTTAATATCAAAAGAGCAGATGCTCCCAGATACTACTTTCTGTGAAATACAGCAAAATACATGCCAATTGTAAATTGACGCCTTAATCCTTGATTATTAACGGGCAATGGTAGGCTGTATCTGTAATTAGGACTAAGTCAAAGGTTACCCACGACAACTGTTAGCTGCACAATAATTGACATCTGTGCCCAACTATTGTGCATCTGTTGAGTTATTGCTGCAGTTAACAACACCATTATTGCGATTGTAATCAAGGTGTTCATCTAGGGCGCCCAATAAGCGCTACCTCTGTTTTAGGCACTGAGTAAAAGCCGACTCGCGACACAATTGCTAGTAAACGACTAAATCTACTAGTAGATGGCCAAATCTAGTAGACGACTAGTATAGGTAAAACAAGACGGCTCTGCGGGGCAGATAGGCTTTAGGCTCGTTGTGTTAGCCTGATGAGGTTAACAATTGATTCGCGAGCCTGCTTCGGTTTACTTTTCCGAGGTTGACTTAGCTTGCTCACCCAAGTGTCTCCGGCACGCTGCATAAACTCTTCGATTAGCCGTCGCAGGGGCTTGTCATTAGATTTTTGGTAGATGGAAATTAACTGCGTGCCAATTACAGGGGACGATATCTTTAACTCATCGCGTGCTTCAAATGGCATATTACGTTTAATTTCAAAGAATAGGGTAACCATCGCTCTGTCGATGTTTGGGCGGTCGATATTCATGGTAGGGCTCCAGCTAAGGCCATTGGAGACGCTGAAGGAAGCGCCGACTAGGCCTAATTGTCGATTTGAAAGCATCAGATCAAAGCTGCCAAGAAATTTTAACGATCAAAAACTCGTTTTCCAAGCAGTGTAGGGATTGACTCCGACACTTTCGGCATGGTCATAGTATAGAAGTTGAATATGACAACCTATTTAACAATTGTTTAAAAACGCCAGATTGTTTGTCTAAGCGCCAATAGGATGACGTTTCGTCATTTAGAACTCTTACTACGGATTACCCAACCCATTGAGTTACATAACCTTTTTAGCAAATCAGCGTGTTTTTAACAAGTGTTTTAATGATTTATGAGCATTACTTAATAAAGATCTTGTTATCACTTGGATATTTGCCTTACTCGATTCCGTATAAATTTAGATTTTTAACTTAGACGTAACCGCTAAGTTGTTGTATTATCGCGCCCCAAACGGTGCTAGGCCGCGTAAATCAAACTCTTTTCTGATCAGATTCGGTTAAGAGTGGATAGCCGCCATTTAGCGCCGTCGTTTTTTTGATGCATCCAAACTTACGACGTCTACAGCATTACATATTTAGCGATACGTAACGGTTGCGGCAAACACTGAATTAATTGACAACCGGAAAGCATGTGACTTTCCACCTTGAGAGATCAACATGGCTGACCTATCGAAATATAGAAACATTGGTATCTTCGCGCACGTAGACGCGGGGAAAACTACTACCACCGAACGCATCTTAAGCCTAACCGGCAAGATTCATAAAATCGGCGAAGTGCACGATGGCGAAGCCACAACTGACTTCATGGAGCAAGAACAAGAGCGTGGTATTACCATTCAGTCAGCGGCAACCAGCTGCGAATGGGATGGCCATCGTATGAACATCATCGATACTCCAGGGCACGTAGATTTCACTGTAGAAGTTTATCGCTCGTTGAAAGTACTTGACGGTGGCGTTGGTGTTTTCTGTGGTTCTGGTGGTGTTGAACCCCAATCAGAGACTAACTGGCGCTATGCTAATGAGTCAAAAGTTGCTCGTGTAATTTTCGTTAATAAGCTTGATCGCATGGGCGCGGATTTCTACCGTGTTGTAGATCAAGTTGAAAACGTTCTAGCGGCTAACCCACTTATTATGGTTCTTCCGATCGGAATTGAAGACGATTTCGTTGGCGTAGTCGATTTGCTTGAACGTAAATCTTACATCTGGGATGAATCTGGCGATCCACTGAATTTCACAGTGGGTGAAGTGCCGGCTGACATGGTTGATAAAGTAGAAGAGTATCGTGAACTGTTGATCGAGAAAGCGGTTGAAGTAGACGATGACATCATGGAAGCTTGGTTGGAAGGCGAGATGCCTACTATGGAGCAAATTCATAAGTGTATCCGTAAGGGCACAAACGAATTGACTTTCTTCCCGACTTATTGCGGTTCAGCGTTTAAGAACAAAGGTGTTCAAAATGTATTGGATGCAGTTGTTGCATATTTACCGAGCCCAACTGAAGTACCTGCTCAGCCAATTGTTGATGAAGAAGGTAATGAGACAGGCCGCCTGGCTACTGTTTCAGAAGCAGAAACATTTAAAGCATTAGCGTTCAAAATTATGGACGACCGTTTTGGTGCTCTGACCTTCGTGCGTATTTACTCAGGAAGGTTGAACCGCGGCGATACCATCATGAACTCGTTTACTGGTAAAACTGAGCGTGTTGGTCGTATGGTGGAAATGCATGCCGATGATCGTATAGAGTTAGAGACTGCAGGCGCAGGCGACATTATCGCAATCGTTGGCATGAAGAACGTTCAAACTGGTCACACATTGTGTGATCCGAAAGACCCGATTACGCTTGAGCCAATGGTATTCCCTGTGCCGGTTATTTCAATGGCTATTTTCCCTAAGGATAAAGCCGCTACCGAAAAAATGGGCCTTGCTCTGGGTAAAATGGTTGCTGAAGATCCTTCTTTCATTGTTGAGACTGACCAAGAGTCGGGTGAGACTATTTTGAAAGGCATGGGTGAACTTCACCTAGATATTAAAGTTGATATCTTGAAGCGTACACACGGCGTTGAATGTACTGTGGGTGCGCCTCAGGTTGCTTACCGTGAGTCAATTACACAACGCATCGAAGACAGCTACACGCACAAGAAGCAATCTGGTGGTTCAGGTCAATACGGCAAGATCGACTACATCATCGAGCCAAATGAGCCGGGCGAAGGTTTCGCATTCGAATCTAAGGTAACTGGCGGTAACGTTCCTCGCGAATTCTGGCCTGCGATTGAAAAAGGTTTTGCTACTTCAATGGACAAAGGCGTACTCGCTGGCTTCCCAACTGAAGACATAAAAGTAACCTTGACCGACGGTGGCTTCCACGCTGTGGATTCATCGGCTGTCGCCTTTGAAATTGCAGCAAGAGGCGCGTATCGTCAATCCTTGCCGAAAGCTGGTGCACAGATCATCGAGCCAATCATGGCTGTTGACGTGTTCTCTCCTGAAGATAACGTGGGTGACGTGATCGGTGACTTGAATCGTCGTCGAGGCATGATGAAGTCGCAAGACCTAATGCCAACCGGTGTTCGTATCAAAGCTGACGTGCCGCTATCAGAAATGTTCGGTTACATTGGTGACTTACGTACAATGACATCAGGCCGTGGTCAGTTCTCTATGGAGTTCTCACACTACAGCCCTTGTCCGCGTAATGTTGCAGAAGAAGTAATCGCGGCACAAAAGATCAAAGACGCTGCTAAATAACGTACAGGATGTACTAACATCGTGAAGGGCAGGAGCCCGAGAGCGGTGAACGGTACGTCAGGGATGCACGAACGTCGCGGGTGCATGGATGCACAGGAGCGACGTCTCTGCGCCCTTAGCTATACTTAGTAAGTAGTCATACTAAGCCGTATCAAAAAGCCTCAACGAGAAATCGTTGGGGCTTTTTTGTTAAAGCATTTTCGTTTATCTTATAATTATGAAATTCAAAAAAACAAAACTCATAAACCTAATCGCTATCAGCCTATTAGTCACAGCGTGTAACGACGCGCCAATACAAAACAAGGCTCCTGAACCAGTCGACGTGCAAGCCACTGAAAAAATTAACGACAAGTTGCTAAATTCAATGCGCAAAATCAGTGATCAACAATTATCTCAGGTCGAAGATGCTGGCAAAGATGCGCTTGAATTGCTCGCAGAGTCAGATCGCCAAGAATTAATAGATCTCACCATTGAGGAGTCGTCAGAAGCGGTTCTCGACGGTGGCGAAAAAACGCTCAAGCTATTAGAAGATATTAACGGGATTTCTGAGTAGTTAGCGCTATGGAGTTAAATAAGTCTAAGTTAGAGGTCCAGCTTGCGAAATGTTTTCGTTTATTTACAGTTGATTCGACGTTTTTGTCGTACAGTAGTGTGCATCTTAGATTTTATCTTGTAGAGGGCATAGTCAATTGACGATTATATCAAGATCGCTTTTCAATAAGGCCGCAAGCGCAGCGGCCTTATTTGGTTTGATTTATGCAGCACCAGTTGCGGCACTGATTTGTTCTACTGATTCTAATCTGGCCATTGCCGATGGTAGCGGCTCGGCAACTCCGGGTGCGACAGCATCGATTAATATAGTGGTGCCTAGCTCGCCCGGCACCACCGTCACAGATTTGGATTTTCAAGTAAGAATTAACCATACCTACGTTGGCGACCTTATCGTTACCCTTACCAGCCCAGCTGGAACCACAATAACGCTTATTGATAGGCCAGGAGTGCCTGCAACAACCTTTGGTTGCTCCTTTAATAATCTCGATTTAACCTTAGACGATGGTGATGGTACTGGTACGTCGGTAGAAACGCAATGTAACGGCACCGCCCCTGCAATTGACGGTACACATCAGCCTACCGGTTCGCTGGCTGCGTTTAACGGACAACTTGTTTCTGGCACATGGGTAATGAGTGTTACTGATAACGCTGGGCAAGATACTGGCACGATCATTTCGGCCAATAATTGCCTAGACGTATCAACAACGCCAGTCACAATAAGCTCCTTTGAAAGCAAGCAGAAAGGTAAATATTTACGCTCTAAATGGCAAACTTCCAGCGAGTCTTTTAATCTAGGCTTTCACTTGTGGGGAAATGTCGACGGGGAATGGCAACAGCTGAATAAGCGTTTAATTGCCAGTGAGGTTATCGACTCAGTTGTGCCCCAAGATTATAAGCGCAGATTTGATGTAACTAAGCTTGACGGCGAGCTTTCTCAAGTTGGCATTTCATCTGTCTCGGCATCCGGTCAAGAAGAATTTTACGGCCCGTTTGAAATTGGTGAGCGATATGGTGAGCAGGCGGTTCCCGAGTATGTTGACTGGACGTATCAGCGCTCAATATACGACCAGGCAATGAGCAACGCAGGTTACGTCAAGCTTAAAAATCGATGGGTTAAAAATACGCCAAAGCGTGAGCGCCGCGCGCAGCGACAACAAGAGCGCTTTGGTGATGTCATTTTGGAAATCGAATCGCCCGCGATCTATAAAATTTCGTATCAGCAGTTGTTAGATCAAGGGATAGATTTAAATCGTTTTCCGATACATAAGTTAGCGCTTACCCGAGATGGTGTTGCGGTTCCTCGACGAGTTTCGACTGCAGTAGATGCGTCTAAGCGCCGCTTTGGCCCCGGATCGACTGTCGTATTTTATGCCTATGGGCCCTCGGCTACAGATGCGAGATATGTTGCTACCGAGGCTTACCGTTTGTCGCTTGATCCCGCCAAGGTAGTTGAATTGCATAAGGTGGGTGAGCCACAAGAGATAACGCAAACAGCTGAATCAGAGCCTTTCGGTGAGTCGCAAGTTAATCATGTGTATACACAAAGCTTCGGCGATAAAAAGATCTACTCATTTGGGCTCGAAGGCGACGGTTGGTATGATTCTTCGATTCGAGCGATTAGAAGTATTGGTACTAAAACGATCAACCTAAATGTCGCCCCTGACGCGGTACTAAGCGAACTGGCTAGCATCGAATTATCGATGTTTGGAGTGACCAAATTCCCACCCGTCGATGCCGATGGTGATGGCGAAGTTGAGCCAGGTCACCATTATAAGGTTTACCTCAATAGGGCGGAACATCCCGAGGCTGTGGTTGAAGGTTATGCTGATGGTAAAGTATTTATTACCGTATCGCAGGACGTCCTAGGGCAACTCAAGCATGGTGATAATGAGATCCAAATTGAGCTCATCCCCGATAACGGACACAACCTAGATTTGGTTTATTTGCTAGGCGGTGCGCTAAAGTACCAGCGCCCAAATGTAATAGCCAACTGACCTTTAAATGTGATTGAACGGTCAGGTGCTTCCAGCATCTCAATTCAGACTGAAGGTGCCGAAGTGTCGAGTGTTTATGCGCTAGACGACGAGCATAATCTAGTATCTAAAGCATTCTCGGTTAAAGGCGGGCTGCTTAAGGTCGCGGTCAACTCCAATTCATCGCAACGTGGCCTAGCTAAATTGATGGTTGTCTCCGATGAGGCTTATTCTCAGCCCGCGGCGATATATAGCGCTAGCTCGACTGAGCCATCAGAGCTAGATTTATCGAAAACCGATTATGTGATCATTGCTGACGCCAGTTTGCGTGGCGATACATTGCAGCGCTTCGTTACCCGGCAAAATGAACTTGGACGCCGCGCCAAGGTTGTTAGTAGTCAATCGATATATGACGCGTATAGCAGCGGCAGTGCCTTGCCCCAAGCAATTGCTGACTATTTGGCCGATCAGGCCGACAGCTCACCATACAGATACGTGCTATTGGTCGGCGGGCATACTTACAATTATCGCGGGTATAACACCGACCAGACGAACGCTCCTATAAATCTAATTCCGAGTTTCTATCGGGCAACTGAAGGTATCACAAAACAAATTCCAACCGCCGTGCCATTTGTCGATTTCGATAACGATGGCTCGCCAGATAGAGCCATTGGTAGATGGCCTGTACGAGACCTGGATCAGCTTAAGTTGGTGGTTGATAAAACCTTAGCTTGGCACGCTGACGGCAGTCATAAAGATTCTAAAACCGCGTTATTTATTGCAGACGCTAAAGATCAGCAGAATAATTTTAGTCAGTCTACACATCGTTTAATGTCCTCGCTTGGGCTTGAATTGGATCCTTGGCAACAACTAAGCCCAGTTCTACTCGATGCCATATTGGCCGACAACTCGATTTCATCTGGCGAGAAACTTAACTACACCCGTGACTCAATTGTTGATGGGGTTAATCAAGGCCCTGCGCTTACGGTGTATTCGGGTCACGGAGCGCCGGGAGTCTGGGGCAGGCAAGCGCTGGTCTACGGTGATGTGTCTAAGCGCTTTGACAACGTTTCAGCGCCTACCTTGATGGTGCCTCTGGCTTGCTATACAACCTATTACGAAACGCCAAACGTAAAATCACTGCCCGAAGTGTTGCTCACAGACACCGCCGGCGGAGCGGTAGCGATCACTGGCGCAGCCTTGCTTAGTCGATCTGGTGATAACGAGCGCTTTGGCCGAGAGTTACTTGAAAAGATGAGCGTCTCCGGTTTGGACTTGGGCACAGCTGTGTTGCAGATCAAACAAGAGATCCACAGAATTAGTCCACGGCACCAAACTGTAGTCTACAACTGGGTGACGCTGGGTGATCCGACACTGAGTTTTGGTTTGCCAGCGCTCGAAGTTGCACCGCTTGTAGATACGCCCAAAAATGAACACTAATCACGTTTATAGCCAGTGCCTATGCTGACAGCGCTATCAGCTTAAGTTTTAGGTTAATAACTTTGACTATGAGGCCTCATCATAAAACCTTAGATTTTTAACTTTTCTCGATGTAAATACCAGACGCCAGAAACGGTCATGACAATGCCGATGGCGTGATATACGGTAAAAGTTTCGCTTAAGATCAGTATCGCAAAGGTGCTAGTAAAGGCGGGCCCAATCATGGAGACAACGCCAGTTTTGTTCGCGCCTATCCGGGCAACGGCCGAGGTGGTGAAAAAGGTTGGAATTACCGTACAAAAAATAGCGATTACTAAAATCCAGAATAGCCCCTGCGCATTAACCTCAGGTGATACTACGCTGCGGGTTAGGGCGTAATGAATGAAGATTCCGGTGCTGGCTGCAATCAATGCGATGCAGGTAAAAACTCGACTGCCAATTTCGGTTATCAGTGATTTACTAAAAATAAGGTAAATCGAGAAAGATAAAGCACTCGCGAGTATAAACAGGGCGCCGGTATAAACCTCACTGCCGAATTGGTCTAGGTCGTGTCCGAAGATCATCGCTACCCCGGTGTAGGTGATGGTCAGAGAAATAAGCATTCTCAAGTTAACTTTTTCTTTAAAGAAAAGAACCCCGAGAATGACCACCATTGTTGGGTAAACATACAAGATCATGCGCCCCAATTGGGCGGTTACATATTGCAATCCCATCAAGTCAAAAAAACTGGCGGCGTAATAGCCAAATAAACCGACAATAGCGCTACTTATTACGGCTTTGGTGCTGAGTAGCGCTCTTCTCTCTGGGGCCCGTAGCAATAAAACTAATATTATCGCGTATATTGGCGCTGAAAATAGCATCCTGAACGCGATTAGAGTCGTGGGATCAATACCTTGGGCGTAAACAAGCTTGACGAAAATAGGGCGAATTGCGAATAAAGCGGCGCTTCCAATTGCGAACATAAAGCCAGTCGTTAAAACTGCCTGCGAGTTAGTTTGTTCCATGGCTATGTGCTTTGCTCGGTTAAAGCGATATCTTTGGTAGTTATTGCGATCATGCAGTAAACGATCTTGCAAACCAAGCAATCTTTTGCCCTCAATTGACCGCTAGATCTACCGAAAACGAGTAAAAAAGAGTATCATTCCGGCACTTTTTTGCAGCTATGTCATGCGTGGCTGATTAATATACTAAGACACGATCTTATTAATCCTAACAAGGTAAAGACATAATGAATGTTCATGAGTATCAGGGTAAAGAAATTCTGCGGAAATATGGGGTCACGACTCCTCGCGGTGTTGCTTGCTTTTCAGTAGACGAAGCAATGGCAGCGGCCGAAGAACTCGGTGGTAAAGTATGGGTGGTTAAAGCTCAAATTCATGCGGGTGGCCGAGGAAAGGGCGGCGGTGTGAAAGTGGCAACGAGCAAAGAACAATTGCGCGAATACGCTGACGCCATTCTTGGTATGCAGTTGGTAACGCCGCAAACAGGCCCAGAGGGCAAGCTTGTTAATCGTCTTTATATCGAAGAAGGTGCCGACATCGCCGATGAACTATACGTTGGTGCTTTAGTTGACCGTGAAACTCAGAAAGTAGTCTTGATGTGCAGCTCAGAAGGCGGCATGGACATTGAAGAAGTTGCTGAAGCAACACCTGAGAAGATTCTTAAAATCTTCGTAGATCCAACAACAGGATTGGATCGTGCAGAAGCCAAAGATGTTTGCGCTAAAATCGGCATCCCTGATGTTGCGGTTGAAGAAGGCGCTGATTTTCTTGAAGGTTTGTATCAAGCATTTGTTGCATCTGATGCATCATTGGCTGAGATCAACCCGTTGGTGGTTACTGGCGATAATCGAATTGTTGCCTTGGACGCTAAGTTCAACATCGACTCAAATGCCTTATACCGTCAGCCAGAAATCGTTGCCTACCGTGATTTGACTGAAGAAGATTCAAATGAAGTCGAAGCGTCAAAATGGGGCTTGTCCTACATTTCGTTAGACGGCAATATTGGTTGCTTGGTAAACGGCGCAGGCCTTGCCATGGCTACCATGGATATTATTCAGCTTTATGGTGGCGAGCCAGCTAACTTTCTCGATGTTGGCGGTGGTGCAAATAAAGAGCAGGTCACAGAAGCCTTCAAAATCATGTTAGCCAACCCGAAAGTGGAAGGCATCTTGGTGAACATCTTCGGCGGTATCATGCAGTGTGACGTGATCGCTGAAGGCATTGTTGCTGCGGCAAAAGAAGTCGGCTTGAGCGTGCCATTGGTTGTACGCTTGGAAGGCACGAACGTTGAAAAAGGTCGCGCTATTTTAGACCAGTCTGATGTCAAACTACAAACGGCCACTACCATGGCCGACGCTGCAGAGAAAATCGCTGCTGCGGTTAAAGCTTAAGGAGTCTTGCTATGTCAATTCTAATAAATAAAGATACGCGCATTGTGACTCAAGGCATCACTGGTAAAACTGGTGAATTCCATACCACTCAATGTTTAGATTACGCCTTCGGTCGCGATTGCTTTGTTGCTGGTGTTACGCCAGGCAAATCAGGCCAAACTGTTCAAGGTGTTCCTGTTTTGAATACGGTTGCTGAGGCCAAAGAGCAACATGGTGTAAACGCCTCGGTTATCTACGTGCCGCCTCGCTTTGCGGCGGCCGCGATAGACGAAGCGGTTGATGCCGAATTGGATTTAGTGATTTGCATCACTGAAGGTATTCCAGTTGCCGACATGATCAAGACGCGTGATCGTATGCGCAAAATGGGTAGCAAAACTATTTTGGTTGGCCCTAACTGCCCAGGCGTGATTACGCCTGAAGAAGTTAAGATCGGTATCATGCCGGGCTACATCCATAAGAAAGGCAGCATTGGTGTTGTTTCTCGTTCAGGTACTTTGACCTATGAAGCAGTGCATCAGCTAACTCAACTAGGTATGGGCCAATCTACTTGCGTAGGCATTGGCGGTGACCCAGTAAACGGTATGAAGCACATCGACGTATTGAAGATGTTCAACGACGACCCTGAAACTGAAGCAGTTGTTATGTGCGGCGAGATTGGTGGTACTGACGAAGAAGAATGTGCTGCTTGGATCAAAGAGCATATGACTAAGCCAGTAGCCGGTTTTATTGCCGGTGTTACGGCTCCTCCAGGAAAACGTATGGGCCATGCCGGTGCGATCATTTCAGGTGGTCAAGGCACTGCACAATCTAAGATTGATGCGCTGCGAGATGCTGGCGTTCATGTGACGGTTAACCCGTCAGAAATGGGCACTACTCTTAGAGACGCAATGTCATAAGCAGCAGAAGCCTGATGTTTTTTAAAAAGCCGAATGCGATAAAGCGTTCGGCTTTTTTTATGCCAATTTAATATGAAAAAAATATTGATAACAGGCTCTAGTGGTCGAGTTGGTGGATTCATCGCCAAGCACCTTGCTTCTTCGAATAAGATTATTGGCATCGATATTGTGCCAGGTAAGTTTACCTCTGTGGTGTCCAATATTCTTAGCCCAAAAGTCTCGCCATTGATTCAGAGCGCTGATGCCATTATCCATTGTGCCGCCTTACACGCACCTCACATAGAGCAACATAGCGAGCAGGAGTTTTGGGATGCTAACGTTGCTACTACCGAGTATCTATTAAAGCACTGCGATCAACATGCCTCGATGGTGCTGACTAGTTCAACCTCTGTATTTGGAAGCTCTTTGGTTAAACCAGGGCGAACAGTTTGGGTTGACGAAGACTTAGCGGTACGGCCACGAGACATTTATGACAGTACTAAATTAGCGGCTGAAGGGTTAGTTAAACAGGACGATGCAACGCACAGATCAATGACCGTGCTTAGAATCTCGCGCTGCTTTCCCGAGCAAGAAAGATTAATGGCAATCTACCGCTTACACCGTGGTGTCGATCTGAGGGACGTAGTTCAAGCTCATACCTTAGCGCTTAATCGTTCAGCAGGGCAGGGTTTATATATTATCAGTGCTCCTATACCGTTTAAGCGTGCTGATTTAATCGAGCTATACAGCGATGCGGCATCATTGATAAAACAAAAATGCCCGTCACTTGGTGCCTATTTTAAGCAAAATAATTGGTCACTGCCGGTGTCTATTGACCGAGTATATTCATCAGAGCTAGCGAGCAAAGAATTGGGCTATCGGCCTAGCTTTGGCGTTGATCGGTTTCTTAACGGAGATCGTCAACCAGACTGTCTCGCGCTGTGTTGAGGCCTCGCTGGCTCTTTAAACGCGATAGCTACTTTCGATGTGCTCACGAGTAATAACGCCATAAATACGTCGTTTTGATTCACCATGAGCGCCACGTATGAACAGCACATTACATTGCTCCGACTGCATTAGTTCATGAGCTTCTTGCAAGGTTGCAACAATAGTTGTGCCGGCCGTGTCTAATCGCTTTGCTGGGATTTTCAATAAATCCAGATCTTGTTCACGGGTATTATCATGCTCACTTAGCTCTCTCTCATTTAGTTCACTAAGGTGACGAGCTAAATCGGTCGCCGGTAGCAGACAAGTTTTTCGTTCATTGTCTTCGTGGGTCAACAGAATCCAACGCGGTTCTAGTTTGAGTATTTGTTCAGCATCAACTCTCGAGATCATTCTAGGTTGTTGAATGATATTTCGTTCCATTACACTGGCAACACCAATACGTCTAAGGGCTTTAGCAAGGGAGCTGTTGCGGTAATCTAGGCCTTGTGCAAGCATAAGGTGCTGGTAGATAGATGATTTCCCAAACACCACTCGGGTGATTAGAGAGGCGGTTATAACGGCGATCATACCTGGCAGGATAATGGCGTGGTCTGCGGTTAGCTCTAACAAGTAGATTAGCGCTGCCAATGGTGCTTGTAGAACCGCTGCCATCATCGCAGCCATTCCCAGTGTTGCGTAAAATGCGATACTGCCAATCTCTGGGTAGATCAAACCAATTGCCGAGGCAATGGCGCCTCCGGCCGCAGCGCCAATGAATAGCGTTGGCCCGATCAGACCAGCTGGAATTCCAAGCCCAACCGCGAATGCCGTGGTAATGGTTTTGGCAAAGGTCAACAACACCACGGTTGATACGCTGATTTGCATTAGCAATATATTGTCAACAGTATCGTACCCCGTGCCCATAACTTCTGGTAAGGCAAATGCGATGGTGCCGGTTATTACCCCGGCTAAGGTCGTTCGAATCCAAATCGCTCGCTTAGCGAGTAGGCCGCTGGCTAATAATGTTATCTGAATGAACGCGGCGGCAAGACAACCAATTAAGGCACCCATGAACGCAACTATGGGAAGCTCTTGAAGAGAGTTGATTTCGAGCTCTGGCATGGTAAATGCAGTGTCATCGCCGAAGGTTAGCCGAGTCAATGTGGTGGCACTTACCGCGGCAAGTATCACCGGAGTGAAGCCAATAACGGTGTAGTCCATAATTACTACTTCCATGGCAAAAATAACACCGGCAAGTGGCGTATTAAATGCCGCCGCAATTGCCGCTGCCACGCCACAACCAACCAGTACACGAACGCTATTGTTCGGCACCCGCAGGCTTCTGCCTAGCGCGCTACCGGCAGCCGCACCTAGGTGAACATTTGGGCCTTCGCGACCAACCGAATGGCCTGACAGCAAGCTAATTGTTGCGGTGATGAACTGCACCGCAGCATTTTTCATCGGCAAGTAACCTTGATGGTAGTCTAAGCGTTCGATTACGTGCACCACGCCGACCCTACGATTCTTGGGCTTGAGAAAATGCAGGATTAAACCAACAATTAGCCCGCCAGCGGCGCACAATAGGAAGCGATCAGGGCCGCTTAATTCCTCGAAACTTTCGACATTGCCATTAGGTAGCCACTGGTGGGCGGCGCCTTCCATGACTAATCGAAACAGTATAATTAGACCGCCTGAAACGACTCCGCAAATCAGCCCCAGAGCCGCCAGTAGCGGCAGGCCTTCAAAGTTGTTCGACATTCGAACTTGTTGTGCTTCAACAAAGCGGTTATACGCACTGCTAATAAAATTCAGTAATTTGATCTCGAATAATTTCAATCTTGGCCGTTGCGATTGCTTAAAATGGTGTTGCTAGGTCAGGGTCAACTTGACCAATCGCCGCTTTAAAGTCTGCTTGAATTCTGGCAATTGCAGATTCGCTGTCGGCTTCAAAACGCAGCACTAGAATAGGGGTCGTGTTGGACGGGCGAATCAAGCCAAAACCGTCTTCATAGTCAACCCGAAGCCCGTCAATTTTACTCACCGAGGCATCGCCGAAATCGGCTACTTTCTTGAGTTTATCCATAAACACATAGTGCTCACCTTCGTCAAAGTCTATGCGTAACTCCGGTGTATTGACGCTATCGGGTAAGGCATCGAAGATTTGCTGTGGACTTTCTTGGCGCCGAGACAATAGCTCGAGTAAGCGTGCGCCAGCGTAGACTCCATCATCAAATCCAAACCAACGTTCCTTAAAGAAGATATGCCCGCTCATTTCTCCAGCCAGAGCAGCCCCAGTTTGTTTTAATTTTGCCTTGATGAAGGAGTGGCCTGTACGCCACATGGTCGCTTTGCCGCCAGCCGCTATAATGGCGGCAGGCAGGTTCCTAGAGCATTTAACATCGTAGATTATCTCAGCCCCAGGATCACGGCTTAGTACGTCTTGAGCAAATAAAATCATTTGCCGATCAGCCCAAACAACTTCACCCTTTTTTGTTACCACGCCAAGTCGATCTCCGTCACCGTCGAACGCTAGGCCAAGCTCGGCATCATGCTCGCTTACCGCCGCGATTAAGTCTTGAAGATTCTCAATCTGGCTTGGGTCGGGGTGATGATTCGGAAATGTGCCATCGACCTCACTAAAGAGATCGATAACTTCGCAGCCAATCGCCCTGAAAAGCTGGGGCGCGGTTGCACCGGCGACACCGTTGCCGCTGTCGATAACGATCTTCATTTTTCTTTCGAGTTTGATATCAGCAACAATACGAGCGATATAGTCATCTATAACCTGTTCTTGAATATAGCTACCTTCGCCTTGGCTGAAATCCTCTTCAATAATGCGTTGTTTGAGGGCTTGAATGCGCTCGGCTGAGAGGGTTACTCCGTCAACAACCATTTTGAATCCGTTGTAATCAGGCGGATTATGGCTACCGGTAATGGCAATGCACGACGGTATACCCTTGGAGTAACAGGAATAATAGACTACCGGCGAAGGGGCAAGGCCTATATCAATTACGTTGACACCGGCGGCACGCAGTCCGTTAGACAGCACTTCAGTGAGCATTGGGCCTGATATGCGCCCATCACGCCCGATCACGATACTGTCACCACCATTGGCGATTACTTCGCTGCCAACCGCTTGACCGATCTTGTAAGCGATATCGGCGGTGAGGGTATTGTCGACAATCCCGCGGATGTCGTAGGCTTTAAAAATTGCGTGAGGAAAAGTCATTTCTAGAATTTAGAGCTGATTCAAGTTAGCTTCTGAGTTTACTATACCTGAGTAACAATTCGGCAACTTCTATTGAATGATCTCCAACTACTCAACTACCCGCCGCAGTTTAACCGTGCAAGCTGTACTTAGGCCGCTTTCAAGCCATCGATGAATTTTTTCACTTCAACCCAGGCTTGGTTTGCAGACCCTGTATGCATATTGAAAAGGTGCCAGTCATGCACTTGGTTTTTCCAAATTTGAAGTTTTGCCGGTGAGCCAGCGGCGATCGCCTTATTGGTATAACGGATACCGTCGCCGAGTAGCATCTCATTACTGCTAGCGTGAATTAGGGTTGGTGGTAAGTCGCTTAAATCGTCAAAAACCGGCGATGCTAGTTTATTCGAGGGGTTAATGCGCATGGTAAACAAGCCAACCCACATTTGCAGTGCTGTCGGTAGCTTAGCCAGTAAGCCCAAGCCTTCACCAAGCATTTTGTCGCTTTCACGGTTGCGTTTAATGGTCGGCGATGACAAGGTCATGTCGGTTGATGGAGAAAAACCAATAACCCCGTCCGGACGTCGCGTAGCACCGTGTTTGCTCCAGTTTGAAAGCATCAGCGCTAAATTACCACCCGCTGAATCGCCAGATACAATGAGTAGGTCGCAGTCTTGCGGCCCGTCAGGACCGTTTTCGATAATCCACTGATATGCCTGCTGTGAGTCGATGATGCTTTTCATACGGCCGTGTTCGGGGAGCATTCGGTAGTCCACTGACAGAACCGCAGCATTAGCAAGTTTTGACAGTTGATCAGAAAATTTTCGGTGACCCTTGGGGCTACCAAATAGAAACGCACCGCCATGTAGGAAAATAATTCGCCGAGCTGTGTCTGCTCCACTTGCAACCGCCCATTCGCAATTGACTCCGTTAGCCGATACTGAACTAAAGGCGGTGTCTGTCTGCAAGTCATCTGATAATTCATCGGCAAACTTACGAACCACCGCGAAGCCCTGCTTTAGTGATTTAGTTTTTTGTGAATCTCTGCGAACACCTCGTATTACTTTGAGGAACTCTTCGGTAGAGGTCACGTCTTCTGGGTGCTCTTCAAATATTTCGCCAACATGGGAGTCGTAACGACTTAAGTCTGGACCAGACAAAATAAACCTAGCAATGAGCCACCAAAGTAGGGCCAAGGTAATCAATATTGTCCAGGTCATGCGGTCAGTTCTCAAGGTCGTTGAAGATAGATTGTTAATATAGCTACGAAAGGCTATTTCTAAAGAGTTTAGATCATTTAGCTACTCAATGTTTGCCATGCCGATAGGCTAGTGGGGTTGAGCCGGTCCAGCTCTTGAAGGCGCGTATAAATGCACTGGGCTCTGAAAAACCGACTAAGGTGGCAATTTCTTCAATCTTGTACTTATTGTCGAAGAGAAGATTGACCGCAATATCGCGGCGCGTCTGCATTTTTATTTCTTTAAACGAGAGATCTTCAGTTTGTAAGCGGCGGTGTAAAACTTGCTGGCTCATTTCGAAGTGCAGTGCCGCCTCTTTTAGCGTTGCCTGATAATTGCCTTGTTTAATATTCCGCTCGAGCCACTGTCTAACTTGGTCGCTGATTACTCGATAGTTTTTTGGCTGATACAGCAGCGATAGATTGCTACCAGCGAGGTATTGATCTAGCGTTTCAGGGGTTTGAACAATTTCAAGCTGAGAATGGCGAAGGTCGAATTCGAAACGTGATTCGTGTTGTTGATAAATTATTGGTGCGCCATAAAACAATGCTCGATATTGGTCACTGTAATCCGGTTCAGAATGATTCAACGCAACTCGACTTAGTGGAATGAACTGTCCACCTAACCAACAATGAAAACGATGCACCGACGACAGAACGGCTTCTACAATATAGTTGTTTAGGCTTTGTGAGCCTTTGATTGGGGTTAAAATATAGGCTATAGAGTGGTCTGTTTCTTCTACCCGGTGCGAGAAGGTGTTGTTAAATAGGTTCCAAAAATTTGCAGTGCGTCGTAAGGATCGCCGAATCTCACGTGCGCTAATACAACTGCGACACATCATATTGAAGGTGCCAAGCGGCTGCCTTTTATCACCGAGGCCCAAAAACTCATCATCAAGTCTTTGCATTATCTCAATCGCGAACGAGGCGAATGATTCTAAGCGAACTCGGGTACCTGGCTTTTCTAGGGTCAAACGCGAGATACCATTGCTTAGTAATATCGGGTCGCATTCGAGGCCCTGGGATTGCGCACCTTCAAGCAACATGCGGGCGAATGCCGAATCAATGGTAATTTCTTTCATGTCACGAATTAAAGCACATTTCGTGTTATAAATTAATAATCATTGCCCATTTAATCAATAGCTTCTGTCATTGCTGATTCACCTTGGCAGCGTAAAATGGGTTTAATCAATAATAATTCTCATCAGAGGTTCCCTATGAGCAACACCGCATATATTTATGACGCCGTGCGAACACCGCGAAGTAAAGGCAAGACAGACGGCACATTACATGAAGTAAAACCGATCGATTTGGGTGCTGGTTTGTTTCGTGAATTGCAGCAACGTAACGATTTAGACACGTCTTATGTTGATGACGTGATCATGGGGTGTGTTTCGCCGGTTGGCGAGCAAGGCAGTGATATTGCTAAAATGATCGTACAAAACGCAGGCTGGGATGAGTCAGTAGCGGGCGTCCAATTAAATCGTTTCTGTGCCTCTGGCCTAGAGGCGGTTAATTCAGCAGCGGCCAAAGTTGCGTCGGGTTGGGATAACCTGATCGTTGCTGGCGGTATCGAATGCATGTCTCGCGTACCGATGGGCTCTGACGGCGGCGCGATGGCAGGCGATGCGGCGTTTGCAATTAAATCTGGGTTTGTGCCTCAAGGTATCGGTGCTGATACTATCGCTACCATTGATGGCTACTCACGTGAAGACGTAGATGCCTATGCCCTAGAGTCGCAAAAGCGTGCAGCCAATGCACGTGATAATGGCTGGTTCGATAGCGCGGTAGTGCCGGTGCGAGATAAAAACGGGGTAATCATTCTTGAACGAGATGATTTCATCAAAGCAGAATCTACCATGCAAGGTCTAGGTGGTTTGCGCGCTTCTTTTGAAGAAATGGGCAAATACGGTTTTGACGATATTATCCTTAAGAAATACAACACACTTGAGCGTATCAATCATGTGCATACGCCAGGTAATTCGTCAGGCATTGTCGATGGTGCAAGCGCTGTATTGATTGGCTCAGAGCAAGCCGGTAGAGACTTGAGCATGAAACCTCGCGCTAAAGTGCGTGCCACGGCGATTATATCGAGCGACCCAATTATCATGTTAGCTGGGCCGGGGCCCTCGGCCAAGAAGGCATTAAAAGCCGCCGGCATGAGTAAAGACGACATTGATCTTTGGGAAATTAACGAAGCCTTTGCCTCAGTGGCGATGCGCTATATGCGCGATCTAGATATTAGCCATGACATCACCAACGTAGTTGGTGGCTCAATTGCCATGGGGCATCCATTAGGCGCGACCGGCGGTTGCATAATCGGGTCTATGTTAAATGAATTAGAGCGTCGCGACTTGAGCACTGGCATGTTGTCTTTGTGTGTTGGCGGCGGCATGGGGATCTCATGCATTATCGAACGAGTATAGGAGTAGAAAATGAGTGTATTTAAATACGAGAGAGATAACCACGGCATCGTCACCGTTACCATGGATATGACCGGCCCGGTGAACGCCATGAACGCTGAGTATCACTCGGCCATGAGTGAAACTATCGCCAAGCTAGAAATTGAAAAAGGCTTAACTGGCGTGATCTTTGCCTCCGCTAAGAAGGTGTTCTTTGCCGGTGGTGACTTAAATGACCTAGTCAAAGCTGACCCCGAGCAAGCCGAAGAATTTTTTAACGCTACTGAAGAAATGAAGGCGGGTCTG
>Ga0075467_10000634_pt1 | contig 28406 bp, 37 predicted proteins | sample DEB08_DNA_9_FD_75067 | JGI IMG/M metagenome (GOLD analysis project Ga0075467, IMG submission 75067) | Aqueous microbial communities from the Delaware River and Bay under freshwater to marine salinity gradient to study organic matter... | ecosystem: Environmental > Aquatic > Marine > Coastal ... | reverse complement strand
TTAGCGCTCTGGGTGCCACACTGCCCTCTGATGAAAATGATTCTCAAGTAGCGAGTGTATAAAATCAAAAACCTCAGGCACTAGCCTGAGGTTTTTGATTTTGTTGATTGATGCAGAGCACACCCTACAAACAGCCGCGGCCTTTGAATATCTCGGTGGCGGTTGGGGTGTCGCCGGCTTTGATTTCCTCTACCCGATCAGCGCCAATTGCTTCTATAAAGCAAGCTTCTTGCTCGGGGGTAATTTCTGATGGCAAACTGGCTGGATCAATGCCAAATGTTTCCAGCGCCGATTCCTGACTTTCGTTTAGCATTGGGTTGCTATCAGCTGATTCGTTGGCTGCTTCCCTATTACCAGCAGCTGGTGTGCCGGTCTGCTCTACGGTTGGAGCTGGACTACTCGGGGCTGAAATAAACAGGAACATACCACCCAGACCCAGTAGAATACACAAGAAGATAACCCCAAGAACAACAAAGAATATATTTAAAGCTTTTTTCATATAGTTAGTATAGCAATGTTACCGGTTAAATACCCTACCCAACCAAACTCCACACCACGTACACTGTCGCCAAGTTTTGCAGAACCAACAACGGAATACCAATTTTAAAATACCACTTTTTGGTCTTGTGGCGAAAGGCCAGCATCCCGAGATACACCCCGACACTGCCAAACACCGTCGCCATAAAAAACATTTTACCTTCGGAAATTCGCTGGACATTGTGCCCGCGAGTTGACCGACGTTTGTCGTTCCACATCACCAAAAACGCCCAGAGATTTATGAGTAATAATCCAGCCAGTAGCGTCTGCCCAGCCAGTGTATCGAGTAGTTCCATAACTAGAGAACCAGAAGGTTTGGAGCAAACACTAGTAGTGCACCCAGTAGTGCCATCAGGATTCCACCGATCAGCAACGATAATTGTGAGTATTTGTGCCCGTGAGATTCCAGTTTACTGTAGCCCCAAATCGCCAATCCAAACACAATCACGTCGTCGACCATGTACCCAAGCGTGTAGATCAAAATGTACCACTGTCGTTCCATAAACGTCAGCATATTGAGTTCAAGGATTTTGGTGTAGGCCTGCGGGATACCGATCGAACACGCAAACTCGATCACATTGACCGAAAACGCAATCAAGATGATGGCGCCAATGGTCGTCAGCGTGAGTGGCTGATTTGCAATCGCCTTGAACCGGTTGATGGTTTTGGACTGTTGCTCGATGTTACTGATGTCACACACCAGGGCGGCGTCTTTGTTTTTGTACCAGCGCCAAAGGAAGAACACTCCTCCACCAAGCGCAAGTACTCCAACCAGCGGTGTCACGATTTGATCAAGCGCTACAAAGTCCCAGGTTTTGTACCAGACGTTAAGGATCAAGTTGTACATGACGGCTTCCACCAAAATAAACAGTCCTGCGAGGAAAATCATTTTCTTGCGACTACCGGCCTGCGAGAGCAAAACTAGGAACGTAATCAGTACCCACATGGCGCACGGGTTAAAGCCGTCGATCACTCCAAGGAGCGCTGAGAGTGAAAAAAGTGAAAAGGTTTTGAGGTCGACTACCCCCACAAATGGTAAGTCAAAAATATACCCCACCTCTTCCCCAGCATCACAGATCAAATCCGTACAACCACCACCAAGTTGTACGTCTTGGATCGGCGCTCGCTCAAGGTGTTCTTGGGGGGTGCGGATATCTGTATTTGCCGCCGCAGCAATTGCGGCTCTGATACTGGCACCGGTAGTTTCCGGACCATTAAACCCCAGGATCACTCGCTCACCGATCACAGTCAGCGGGGTTACTTTAGACGTGCCGTGTTTTTCGGCAATAGCGGTAAATAATCGGGCGGCCTCTTCATCGGTAATGATATTTAAATACTCGTAGGTAACTCCCTCTTGCTGTAACCACTCGTGCTGTTTTTGACAAAATCCACAATCATCACGACCGAGCATGTACACAACCACATCATCAGTTGCCTGATCTTGGGCGACCGCTGGAGTAATCGAGGCAAAGAAGCTGGCAAATAGTAACCCGATAAACAAGATCGTAGTGACAGACCGTGAGAAAAATAAGTGCATATTAATGATTCTATCGCTTTTTAAACTGATTGTCTTGCTGTGGCAGATAAACATAGCCTGAACCAATCGCCGGGCAGCATACCTGACTTACGTGGCCGGCCTGATGGCAATATAGCGCTTTTTCCAAGCGCTTTTGAATTGCGCAATACTGATATCACCTTCCCCTTGTGGTTCGGCTGGATCATTGTAGTACACTCGCTCATCATCAATTCCCGTAATCACAGCAAGGTGCGGGATGGGGTTGGTAGGCTGAAAGGTATAGTGCACCGATACCATTACCGGCCCAGCTTCTACAACTGTTGCCAGAGCAGCAAAGGCTGCCTCCATAGTGCGATCAGCCAGGCTGACACTCACCCCATCTAACCCAAATTGTTTTGTCAGGTTAATCAGACCCTGGTGGGTCCAACCAGCGTCAGAGAGAAAAGCGTTGGCGGCGATACCTTGCTGCAGCAGCGTATCCACATCCACTGCCTGGGTACTATAAAAGTCAATCAGCATGGCGGTGCTGGCGATTCCGCAACCAACCTTTCGCCAGCTCACTGGGGTAATATCCGCAAACTGCGAATAAAAAGGAACGTCGTGATAGAGCGCAACTACAGAGAGTTCTTCATCCGGAACTTGAGCCTCAGGCTCTACGACCGGAAGATCATCGACCGTAAGCGCTGGCGATACAGTCACGGGTGCGTCTAGTCCAACCGGAGTATCCACCCCGCGAGAAACTACTATAGAAGGAATCGTCATCAGTACCAGCAAGCTAATAACACCGACAAACCACAGGACCAAGAACAATTTTTTATTCACCAAAGTCCCTATAGAATAGCGCGAACGTGTGTCTTGACACAAACTGATTCTGAGTCTGCAATTAATCTTGGACGGTAACCTCCATTCCTAAATCTGCCCACAGGTACAGCTTTCTAGCCTCCTCCGGCAGCACGTTTACACAGCCGTGCGAATAAGCAGAACCAAAACTGTCATGCCAATACGCCCCGTGAATCACCGCCCCACCGTGTGTGAAGTACAAATTCCAAGGTACACCCGGCAAGTCGTACGACTGGTTACTGGCGAGACCCGGCAGTGGTCCCTGCATGTAGCGGCTAGGCGTTTTCTTGAACACATTAAACGTACCCCGTGGCGTCGGGGTGATCTCGAGTCCGGTTGAAATATCGATATCCATAAAGATCTCGTCATTTTCGGTGGCAGTCAGTTTTTGTTTTGACAGGTCAACTAGGATTTTTTTAGTGGTGGTACCAGGCTTCGTATCCCAGACTGTTTTATCCCCTTCATCGTATAAGACTTCCACATAATCAGCCGCCACGTACCAGTCACTTGTCAGACGTTCTGGGTACCGCAGCCACTCTTCAAAAACGACTTTATACCAGGTCGTATCATCTCTGGTCACACTACCATCAATCTTCAGTACCATATCGTTACGCAGACGCGCAACAGCATCAAACTCGGTACCAGGTCCCGAGCGAGCCAACAGACACTCTCCTTCAAAGTGAATATCACACCCATCGACCACTTCCACGTATTCAAATACAGTGTCGTCGATCATGACAATTTCCGGCACTTCAGTTGCCGCTGGCGGCTCGAGTATGATGACCTCGGTTTGTTTGAGGTACGGGGGTGTGCTGGTGGGTGCAACCTGTTCCACTTCTATCGAACTACCCAGTCTAAATGACACCACCGCTGTCATAGCTAAAATTATTCCACACAATAGCCCAAGCAATGCATAGGTAATACTTCTTTTAGTTGTAATTGTGAGAGACATACCATTAGTATAGACCTTCTACCAATTGGCACAATGTGCACTATCAGCAAGTTAGGTCAGTAATGTATACATACCCCAGGGGGTATGCTACACTATGAGTATGCAAGACAAACGAACCAAATTAATTCATCATATTAGTCGTCTCGAAGGACAACTCGCATCGGTCAAACGCGACTTACAAGCTAGCGAACCCAACTGTGAGAAAGCGGCTACTACCCTCAAGGCCGCTTCCCGCTCTTTTGCTACCCTACGGATGTCATTTGTGACCTGCTTTTTAGAAACCAAGTTTATTTCTAAAAAACAAGAGGCTGACACAACGTACAAGGCTTTATTACAAGTAATTAATTCCTAATTATGAAACACGTTAACATCAACACCTTCAAAGAAGTAATCGGCAGTGAGGCCAGCAACCCGACCGTCGCATTTATTAATGTCTGTACACCGGCAGAGTACAAAGAAAAGCATATCGCCGGAGTACGCAACATACCCCTTGATACACTCGAGCAGCACGTCGATGAACTGAACCAAAAATCAACCGTCTACATTCACTGCCGCTCAGGCAACCGCGGCAAACAAGCAATCGAGAAACTGGAAAAACTGGGGGTTACGGCTGAACTTGTGAACGTTGAGGGTGGCTTATTGGCCTGGCAAGAAGCCGGGTTTGCCACCAGGTCGCTCACTAATCGTCTACCAATCATGCGTCAGGTGTTTATTGGTGCTGGGAGTATCGTGCTGCTTGGAACGGTTATGACATACCTCTTTGGTGCGACGTACCTACTGATTCCTCTTTTTGTATCGCTGGGGCTACTGGTTTCAGGGCTAACTGGTTGGTGCGGAATGGCGATCTTACTGAGCAAGATGCCTTGGAATAAATAATTGCAACCTATGGAAAACAAACTACAAATTCATCCTATTTTCGACCATGATTCTCACACGGTAACCTATATTGTCTGGGATCCAGTAACTAAACAGTCAGCCGTCATCGACTCGGTGCTTGATTACAATCACAAAAACGTCGAGACTGACACAACGCTCGCCGACGAAGTGATTGCGTTTATTACAGAACATGGGTTAGATAATCAGTGGCTGCTGGAGACCCACATGCACGCTGACCATATTTCAGCGTCATCCTACCTCAAAGAAAAAATTGGTGGCAAAAAAGCCATCGGCGCGAATATCATCCAGGTACAGAAGTATCTCAAAGAGACGTTTGACCTCAACGACAACTTTAAAACCGACGGGTCCCAGTTTGACCACCTCTTTGCTGATGGTGAAGAATTTACGATCGGCACCATTACAGCCAAAGCCGTCCACTCGCCTGGGCACACCCCGGCGGATATGGTGTACGAAATCGATGGAGCGTTATTTTCCGGTGACACGTTGCTCGCGCCTGACATGGGCACCGCTCGGTGTGATTTTCCGGGTGGCAGTGCCGAAACTATGTATGACTCGGTGCGAAACATCCTTGAGTCGTACCCCAAAGATACGGTGGTATACCTCTGTCACGATTACCCCGAAGGCAAGGATCGTGAACTGCTCTTTCAGACGACCATTGGCGCGGAGCGTGCGACCAACATCCACGTCAAAGATGGTGTGAGCAAATCCGAGTTCGTCACCCTGCGAGAAACGAGGGATTCCACCCTTGATCTACCAACCTACATTTTCCCGGCTGTACAGATCAACGGCAATGCCGGAAGCCTCACTCCTGGGGAATTTATTAAACTGAGCTACAACAAAAAAGTCTTATAGGAAGTGCACCGTAATACAAAAGGCGCCTTACGGGCGCCTTTTGTATTCCGTGGTCAGCTTGCGGTAGCAACTATACTTCGGTAGTCACTCCGTCAAACTCTTCTTCTACCTCGTCGGCTTTGGTGGCGTGAACCGTCTGATCTTTGTGGTGCGCTGGTGAGTAGATCGTGTACAGGTTAAGTGTCTCGGTGTCAGACACATTGATCACGTTGTGTGGTGCGCCAGCCGGGACAATTACAGCATCACCGTCTGCAACGTCGTAGGTGGTTTCATCAATAACTACCCTCCCGGTTCCCGCTTCAAACCGGAAAAACTGATCTGTGTCTTCATGCACCTCTAAACCGATCTCTTCACCCGGTTGTAGGGTCATGAGTACCAGCTGACTGTGCTTTCCGGTATAGAGGACTTTTCTGAAATTATTGTTAGCGATTGTGTCTGTTTCAATGTTGGTTTTGAATCCTTTCATAATTATTTATTACTGTAGTAAGAATACTATCAAATAAGTATTTCTACATCTCAATCTACGCACCAAGCCAGTACTCAGCATGAATCAGTACGCTTCTGGACCTTGCAGCTCATGTTCAATCCTAGTTTCTGCTTGCTTTAAGGCCTCGCACTCGGCTTCAAGCTCATGCAATTTTGCTTCCAATCTATGGATGGTTTTAATAATTTTTTCCTGACCGCTTTTGGTTGTAAAATCTTTAAAAGTAAGTAATGTCATAGCGTTTATTGTGATTCCTTACACCCTAGACCTACCCACCAAGGTATGACGATTATCGATACTGCTGGTGGGGTTAGGTTGTTGGGGACCGGTGCTCGTATAGATGCTGGGCATGCCGATAGGCAATGTTTACTTCTTTATCGAACACCTCTGGGTAGTGGCTATAGTGTTCTTGGATTATTCCTGTGAACTCGGGCTCTGTTTTGATTACTTGCACTTCGTCTACCTGATTCTCTAGCCACTCAATAACACTCGAGGGAGCAGCTGGCACGGCAACAATGATCTTTTTAGGAAGCTGTTCTTGCAACGTCATAACCACCGCTTTAATGTTTAAACCACTCTCTGCTCCATCATCTACAACGATGACCGTCTTGTCTTTCCAATTAGGTAACTGTGCACTGTCTGTATACACCAGCCTTTTATGTTTCGCTTCAGCGATGGCTTGCGTCACCTCGGTTTCAGGTAAGGGTTCATCCGTTGCACAGGCATAGGTGCCAGTTTCGGTCACAGCGTAATAGATTGAAGCGTCTTGGGTGACATGCTCGACAGTTCCAACAATCATAATTTCAAGTGGCAACTTGAGCTCCTTAGCAACCGCGACCCCGATCAGAATACCGCCCCGAGGAATAGCACAAATCACAGCGTCGGTGTTTTCGTATTCTGTTAACTTTTCCGCTAGATCGCGCCCCGCTTCATATCGGTCATAGAACATATCATAAAGTGATTAGTCGGTTGTAAATGATCGCACACTACCGCACTTGAGTACCTGGTCATCGTCTTCATCTTCATACCCAACACAAATGGTGAAGTAGTGACGCGTATTGTCATTTAGGAAACTGACTTCAGTTTGGTAAGAAGCTTGATCATCAAGATCCCTATCAACCCGGACTTTTTGTAGATCATCGCCGTCCTCATCCACATCAAGATAACTATCAAAGTCATCTTCAACGTCTTGCACTTGGTTTTCATCTTCGCCGTAAACAAAGAACACTTCACCGTTATTAAAGTCATTCATGTCGACATATCCCCGCAGCTCAACACTGTCATCTCTGACATTTGTGGCTGACTGCGTCGTTACACTTGGCTCATCGCTACCGTTATTATCTCGATTGGTAGTAAAACTAAACACTGATCCATAGTCGCGCTCACCTTCATCATCGGCACCGGCCGCTCGGTAATAGTAGGTCGTATCGTCCCGAAGATTCGTCACCCGGTACCCAAAAGCTCGGTACTCGTCATCGTCAATCCGCCTGGTGCTGGTTTTATTGTCTAGATCATTACGATCAGTATCGTACTCAAACCACACGTCTGCGTAATCTGAACGATTAAAATCAAGCACTCTACCGCGCAACAACGCCTCATCACTATCAATGTTGGTAGCGGCGAGTGTTACGACACTCAATTCTGAATCACGGTCACTGTCATCATCTAGTTCTAGTTGGGCCAGCAACTGGTTGATCCTGGCCTGCAGTTGCAACAACATCTGAATCATCATCTGACGCTGCGCTTGGGTCATGATTTGCTGCTGGTTGCGGGCCCAACTAGCATTATCACTAAACGCGTGTGCGGTGGGCACAGAACTAGTACCAGTGAACGCTGTTATTGCCACAAATATTACAGCCAAAATGTATTTTTTATATTTTATAGTCATACGTATTCATTACTTAATTTAAGTTCTCCAAAACAGTAAATAATCAAACAGACCACGCGTAGCACTTTCTATGTCGGCAACTTTCCGCAACCGCGCCTGCTCTCGCTCCAGTACCTGGACTTGTTCCTGCAAAATGTCTTTGACTGCCGGGTCGCCGTCCCAGACATTAAGTAGACGTTGCAGCTCTTGGATCCGCAACTGATGTTCAGCGTATTGCTGATCAAGCTGTGCCACCGCGCCATCATCTCCACCGAACAAAAAAGTATTAATTCGACTCCGATTTTTGATTTGTTCTTCGGCAGCGACTGTAGCTTGGACTGACGCTTTGTACTCGGTTGCGATGCGATTTACCGCCGGGCCAAGAGGACCCAGCATATCTGAGCTCGAAGCTAGAGCGGTAGCTGCTACCCGGACTTGGTTTTGGTTATGGTGGATATTTTGTACCGCAGCCTCAAGGTTTTTCTCTTGCTCTTGCAACTGATTGCGAGTTTGGATGATTACCGCTTCGAGCTGTTCTTGACTTAACACTCTATCCTGAACCCGGACGGGGATTGCTTGATGGTCATCATAGATAATCTGATTTAGTGAGTCGTCAACGGGAGAAGTTGTGCGTAGCACATCCCGGTCTTGATCACGGGTTTGCAGTCGATCCTGATCTGGTTCATCACCATCATGAGTTGCAGGATCTTTGACCTGATCGCGATCGCGGTCCTGGTCCTGGTCGCGATCTGGAATTTGGTCTTGGTCCTGATCGCGATCTTGAATTTGATCCCGGTCGCGGTCCACGGCCCCGGCGCCAGCACTCCCACTCCCACCTGGACCTTGTGCAGAAAGCACACCTGGATAAGACTCAATTGCCAACGCTAGTAGCAAAGCCACTACCGGTAAACCAATATATTTTAGACGTCGTGTGTTCGTGTTCATAGCTGATATTTTAATGATTAATCCTTGGATTTAAATTTTTCTCGAGCGGTCACCCCGAGATAGTACGGCCAGATGATTAGAGCTAACACTCCCTGCCAAAAAGAAAGACTGAGAAAACCGATAGTAAACAACCAGGCGATTAACCAAATTCCGGTCTCTAAGCTATTGTCAATAATGATGATTTCGTCCATAGTATTTTTTAGTTAGTAATCGATGTAGGGTGTAGATTATTTGTCAGTCAAGTGCTGGTCCTTCGCTATTGGTACAGATTTGTCCCACACACTTTGCGTCATGAGTAACCCTCCCAGCACAATGGCCGGGATTGAAATAACTAGCAATACCAAGACTGATTGATGGGTGTCAAAGATTAGAATTGTGATGGAGCCAAACACCAGAAAGAGAAACCCTCCGACCACCTGATGTTTCCAGGTGACATAGAGCAGCCCTATCGGGACCAGCCACAGCAGCGCATTTGGGACGTTTGCCACCAAACTGACCACAATCCCATCAGTCGCTTCTACTCCTGATATAAGAGCAAGCCAGAACAGTGTGATTGACCAAATTACCAACAGTACAATTACACCAATCCCGATCAGTGAATCTTTTGGTATTCGTTTACTCATGATTATTTAGATTAAGCTGCTTATCAGACCGTCTCGCGATTACAAAGATGTAAAATATTTCCAATAAACCCGCCGTATTGAAAAGCAGTAAAACAATAAACCAAAGTTTCTCTGCTCGCCTAGCGGCCAACCATAGCGCCCACCCCTTCCAGCCAAGCGACCAAATTAGTAGCAGCACCAGCCCAATGGTTACTGGAAGCTCAAGTTGCTGAAAGCTATCTAGGCTTAACCAATACATGCTTATGCAACTGTCAGATTATTCTCTACACTTGAGACACCGGGGGCGCTCCACGCAGCCTTTTGTACTTCAGCTCGCTCACCCCAACTCTTAACCGTTCCGCGCAAGACCACTGTACTGTCTTTGGCTTCTACCTCGATACCTTCAGCTTCGATATCGGCACGGCGTTCGAGAGCACGTTTGATGGTATTTTTAACGATTGACGCCTGAACTTTTGGTTTAACACTGATGAGGTTCGACACTCCTGATACTCCCTTAATTTTTTCCACCGTATGTTCAGCGGCTTTTTTCTGAAAATTCCACGCCACCATTCCTTCCAACACCACCCAGCCGTTTTCCACCTTCACCGTTACTGCTTCGTCAGGAATGGTGGTATTCCACTTAATAGCACGTACCGCTGCGTCGGCAATGTCGGTATCAGTTTGGGGCATACCGGCGTATTTGACGATGATTTCTTGGGCGACACCCTTAACCCCCTTCACTCTTTTAGCCGCTCGTTCAGCCGCTTTTTTCGTCCAATAGGAGTCGACCTGTCCGCTAAGGGTCACGATCCCATCTTCAACTGCAACCCCTATCTCGGCGGCTTCCACTTCTGGATCCCAGTCGATCTCAAGCAGTACGTCTTCCTGAATTGTTTTGTCAGTTATCATAGCTTTACTTGTTAACTTGTATCTTCACACTTCTTTCTTTGGCCCCCTCTTTAATTGGCATGTGTACCTTAAGCACACCATTTTTGTACTCGGCTGTAGATTTATCAGCTTGTACCATCCGAGGGAGCCGGACAGTTCGAGCGAATGAGCCACGCTTAATTTCTTTGCTGTAGTAATGCATCTCATCTGTTCCATGCACTTCCTCACGCTGTCCAGAAATAGTCAGATAATCATCTTCAACTGCGATATCAATATCTGATTCTGATACCCCAGGCAAACTCATCTCGGCGATAACTTTGTCTTTCTCCTCATACACGTCTACTGACAAATCAGGCTGTAGTAGGGGTACTGAGTTCATAAAGTCACCATCAAAGAAAGAGTTAAGTCCTGACAAAGGTTTCCTTTGAATTAAGTTCATACAATTAAGTTGGTTATCAATATTTTGTAAGTTTGTGGCCAAAGTAACTCGGTACTGTAAAAACGATATCTGTTACTTGCAGCGGTTGCGGGGCTTTTTTGTAAGTAGATTTTGCTTCGGACGCTTTGTACTCATCCAAAATTTTTCTTCCGATACGTCTGACCATATTTGCTGAAGTAGTTTTCAGCATGTACCCATCACGCTCCACCGATATTTCTAACACTCGATGCTGCGGATTTTCTGCCGAGTCCTGCTCTACAGCTTTTTGAATAACCGAGAATACCGGAATCAATAGGTCTTTAGGTACCTGATTGATTCGCAATACACCGGCATACAAACCTCTGTTTTGCATCTCACAAGCTGGACATCGATGGTAAGTAACCAGGTCCCTTCTCTCGTCTATCATCTGCGCAAACTGCGAATCCGAGGTATACCAAAATCCTTTGAATTGAATATCGCCACACTGAGTACACAAGGCTAATTGTTTACTCCCTTCTAATGCTCTAGTTGCTACAGATCTATTTTTAAGTAGAGTCATAACTATTTTTATTATTTACGTTCTTTTGTTACAAGTTTTGGTTTCTGTCTACATTTGACGTCTAGTGGTATCAGGTGATGTGTCTTGCTCAACGAGCAAACTCCAAAGATTGGTCAGAGTAATTACTGCTCCGGCAATGACTAAGGTCCACATCATCGTACTAGCTGATAGGTCCATAAAAGCAACAGCAACCACAACTAAACCTAATAATGAGTTGATCCAATTTTTATACATATTTATTTATTTAGTTAAATATAGGTTAATAATCTGTAGCACAACTGCGAAACAGTGATGCTTGGCTATGGCTCTACGCTATCGATAGTGTGGACCCAAGCAGCAAGGGTGTAAAACTTTTCCGTATAAAAAAATAACCACGACTGAAACAGCCTGATTTGTCCTATGATATAAACCTCTCTCTACGACAACAAAAAAGTTGTCGTAGCAAATACCTTACCTGAAGTGCAACAATAAAGTAATTGCGCTACGCAGCCATTCTACTCAGGATCTTTCTCTTCTAAAATTTGTACAAAAAAATAGGTCTCAGCTAGTTTAATAGAAAAAATTGTTGTCTGCAGAGTAAATAGTGTCCCGTCTTTTTTTTTATCTATAATTTCTCCACCTTGAAACATGTGACGCTTATTTAGGCAACGCCACATAGCTTTATATACCCCTGGATCGGTTTCACCGCTAGAGAGCAGTTTGGTTTCTTTACCCCTCACCTCCTCTAGGGAATAGCCGAATAACTCTTCCCAAGCATGATTGACGTAGCGGATGGTGCAATCATCGTCTGCTACCAATGTGGGTTGTACGCTATTTGAGAGACAATTACTAATCTGAGAAAATAATTCTTCAGGCTTTTTGTTAAAGACTTTGCGTCGCGCCATTTTGCGGATTTCAGTCAGCGCCGGGATAGCATCCTGCAAGATCTCTTCTTTCTTTTGCAGATTAAATAGAATGTGCTGAGGGTTCTCGGCCACCCAGTATTTGTAGCGTCGCATCACATAATAATTTACTAGACCATCAGCGTGTAGCCGCTCCATAATTGCCTGCACACTCGTGCGCGGCATACCGACCTTGTCAGCTATGTCTGAAATATGCGCCTCTCCAAGCCGCAAAGATGCCAGGTAGACTTTCGCCTCTCGGGGAGAATAACCTAACTGTTCAATAACTTTTTGATATTGCATATTAGTTTTTTAAAATCCGTTCGCTTTTGTTTTCTATACTCTATTTACAATAATTACACGTATAAGAAATCTGTCAATATTTTTTCTTATATAAAATTGCTCCAAATGGGTTTGTGCAGCTTGGCGATAATTCCAAACCTATAACAACGATTGAGAGCTGTTATAAAGGATAATCTCTATAAAATTCACCAAATTCGTTGATCCACTACATTCCAAACGAGCTAAATATGACGACTTTCCAGTCGTCACATTGATGCTGTTTATAACTTTAGTTACTAACGACATTTTTTACTTGTACTTTTTTTTACGAAATAAATATAGGAATTTCACTGAATTCCTAGAAGATGTAATAACAACGCAGACCTCCGTAGCCACAACAACCCTCCCCCGCTCGATGAATCTTTAAGCAAGATCTCATGATTACAGCGCAATGCTATGAGATCTGGCCGGAGGGTTTACTCACGTTTTATTTGTCTAACATCATAATAATTATGGCTACTAGAAATTATTCATTGCGACCAGCTGTGGGCTTTGCTCTGGCTTGCTCGCTAATGTTATTTGGAGCTGCGACGGCCTTTGCTGCTTCAGATAACGCAAGTTCAAACGAAGGCTTCGTTCAAGGTCTACAGAAAAATGGAGACCCTGTCAGTGTCCTTCGGTCAAATCCCGCTGATGCACTAGGTGCCACAGACGGCGCTTTTGTGTCGCTAGGGTATGACGGCGAACTAACTGTAGGATTTGCACAAAACATGAGTGGCAATTTGGACCTTGCTGTACAAGAGGTTACAGGTGGACCATACCCACTTGAAACGGCTGATGTATACGTAAGTACTAATCCAGCTGGACCATGGACATTGGTTGGTGAAGCGACTAATGAAGAAGGTCTTGATGATGGTGTTACTACACTCAGTATAGATCAATGCTATCAGTATGTGCGAATCATTGACACCACAGACGGTGATTTACATAACGCTACGTCAGACGGATTTGATATCGATTCGCTGACAGCTGACTTTGACGAAACCTGCCCAGTTGCAGATCCTCAAACAGCTACTCACGTTAACATCACACTACACAATGGTGCAATGGTGATCAACGAAACGGAAACAGTTGCAAACACTGGCGGCAACATGGCTGATGGCAGCTATTCCGGAGCTGGAGGTGACGGCGGCAGTATCGAAAATGCTGGCGGTGAACAAGACGTTGAAGGTTCAGCTACCGGTAACGGCGGCACTGGCGGTAACGCCGGATTAGGTGGCGCAGTACAAACTGGCGAAGCACTGGCAGTTTCAAGTATTGCTAACACTGTCAACAGCACTGTTGTACGAGCTGATGATTGTGGCTGCGACGGTACACTTGGGCGCGTTCGAGTACGAACCCATAACTTTGCCTTCCTAGGCAACCGCGCAATCACCGCTGCTAACACCGGCGACAACGCTGCCCTTGGTAGTTACGCAGGTGACGCTGGTGAAGGTGGCGACATCGAAAACGGTGACAACCACGGTTACGAAAATGGCCTCAGAGGAGGTGAAGATGACGACAGTCAAGACGACGCTGACCAAGAGGTCGACGACTCAACCACTGGTACCGGTGGTAACGGCGGAGCGAGTGATGCTGGAGGATCAGTTCTCACTGGCCCAGCAACCACCCGAGCTTCTATCGTGAACCTGGTAAACAGTAATCGAATTCAAATTCGATAGTTCAAATTCAGCAATCGGAGCATTTGCTCCTTTTGCCTAGAGCTGGAAGCACTAGTTCGAGCTCTAGGCCCAAAGGATATGCAATTAATTCACACCAAGAAAAAAATAGTATCACTAGCAATTGTGACGGGGGCAGTATTCCTTCTACCCTTGTCTTTTGCTGCAGCGCAAACGAGCCTATATCAGGAAGTACACACGTCCAGTAATAGTGGCAGTCAAACTAGTAGCTATAGTTCGACGGGACAAAACAATACAACTGTAGAAGTTACAAGTACAACGGTTATCAACGGGGAGGAGTACAACTACCACTTTTCTACCTCTAGCCAAAATGGTGTTGAGCACCAAGTCACCATTGTTGACGGTATACCTGTCTCGACTAAGACAGTGGTACCAGTAGACAGTGCTAACGGTGAACTAAGTGCTGAAGAATATAAAACGTATGAAGCTTGGATTATCAACTTGATGAACCTATTAAACTATCTACAACAATATGTCCCAACTACTTTCTAAAACTATAGCTACAGTAAACCAATACCTCAGCATGGTGCTGATTCTAGGTTTGTTGATGATACCTTTTCAACAAACCTACACATTTGCCCAAACACCAGATGAACTACCAGAGACTGAGACGTCTGCGGCAACAAGTGATGAAGATACCGTACCCGAAGAACCAGTCGTACTGATCGATACCGGGACGGCCGACGCCATGACTGAAACCTACAATTTTTCTAATACCAACCAGGTCGACACTCTACCCACACGTGAGCCCGCTACGAGCAGTAGCACTACTGAGAACTCAGATCCGGCAAACGAAACTAAAGTCACCGCAACCAGTACCAAAGAGACTGATGACGTCGCAAGTGCACCTGAAGATAGTAGCAATCTCCAAACAGCCTCGACTACAGGTGCAACCTCAACTCCTCCAGCAATGATTGTTGAAATTGAAAATCAGGCCACCAGTACCACAGCGGCCACCACCAGTGCCGCCACCGGTGACAATAGTGCGACCACTTCCGCAGATGGTGTCGCTATTATCAATAGTGGTGATGCTTACGCGTACACCAACGTGGTTAACCTAACCAACACCAATATCATTAACTCTGACGGTTTTATACTGTTCCTCAACCAATTATTTGGCACCTCAAATATAGATTTCCGAACTATGTTTGACGTCTTTTCAGATACCGAAACGACCTCTACACTCTGCCCAAGTACTGATTGTCAGTCAGGTACTCTAGAGACATACGTCTCAAACCAAACCACCATTAACAACAACATTACCGTAGTGGCAGATACGGGTAGCAACAATGCTACTGGTGGAACGGCGGCGGTACTCACCGGAGATGCCTACGCAGCGGCCAATGTGACCAACGTCGCAAACACCAACATCGTGGACGCAAACTATCTGGTGATGACTTTTAGTAATTTCGGTGATTTATTTGGTGATGTGATTCTACCTGGAGCTAACCTTTTACAGATGTTGTTTCAGTCTTCCCCATCGGTACAAACCGAAGCCATGATTACCAATAGTTCAACCATCGAAAATAACCTTGCTGTGGCGGCTGATACTGGGGACAATACCAGCACTGGCTCCTCAAGTGTGATCGAAACCGGTGACGCAACTGCTTATACCAATATTTATAATCAGACAAACACCAACGCCATCAATAGTGACTCATTTACCTTACTCTTTCGGGTACATGGTGATTGGGCAGGTGAAGTGTTTGGTCTGCCGGAAGGACTGTCATACGAACGCACCGCAGCCGGAATTATGATCACCAACACAACTAGTCAAAGTACTCCTGCTGTAGCTGGCAACATCACCGCAACCATAGCTAATGACGCCAGCATCACCAACAATGTTTCAGTCAAAGCAATTACTGGAAACAATCAAGCTGACGGAGATGAATTGGGGTACATCGGGACCGGAGATGCCTACGCAGCGGCCAATGTGACCAACGTTGCAAACACCAACATTCTTGGTCGAAACTGGTCACTGCTTATCTTTGATATATTTGGCAACTGGCAGGGTGATCTATCATTTGGTCAGCCGGACATCTGGATTGGGGGTACAGCTAACGCCCTCAATGGAACAACTGCAGCCGGCGCGGAAATCCTTTACACCTTTACTATCAGCAATCTGGGTGACGCCACCGCGAATAATGTTGTTCTCAATGGAAATCTCGACAGTGAGCTAATCACCCTAGCGCAGCCAATGGAAGACCTACACATCGGATCAATTGCTCCAGGTGAAACAATCGAAAAGACTTTTGTCGCTGATGTCACCAACACACTTCCGTCTGGTTCTTTTCCAGTAGATCTTGAAGCTGAACTGACCAGCAGCAGTCCTGATGCGAATTTCGACAATAACCGCGAGGTTGTCACCGTGATTGCGGAAAACCGAGTCTTCCGTGGAGGGGGTCGATCAGGCGCTGACCGGAGCGTTGTAACAAAAGACGGCGATATTGAAATTGTAAAAACAGCTAACCTGGATGACATCGCACCGGGAGGTACCGTTGCTTATGAAGTTACTCTCACGAATTCAGGTGGGCCAATCTACGACGCAATTTTGTACGACACACTCTACGACAGTACTGGTGCAGTTATGCTCGATCAAAATTGGCCGTTGTACACTATCGATACTGACGAGACAATTACTATCAATTATGACGTCGCGTTTGCTACCAGCACCACCGAAGGTACGTACTTTAACCGGGCGCAGTTACTGGGTTACCACAAAAATACCAACCCAAAATACATGCTGCCCTACGACTCAATGGTCAGCTCTGTTCCTGTAAACGTTGGGGAGCCAACCCCTATGGTGCTCGGACTAGCAACATCTACTGAATGTACTCCCTACCTCAACAGCTTTCTCAAGTACGATCAAACTAATAACGTCGAGGACGTGCGGCGACTACAAACTTTCCTTAGTGAGCAAAACTCTTTAAGCACTCCAATCACTGGGTACTTTGACCAGAATACGGCTGAAGCTGTCAAAGCCTTCCAGCTGGAGCACCGAGAACATATTCTTTCCCCGTGGGGTCTCACTCAGCCAACTGGGCATGTCTATTACACTACCCGAAAAACTATCAACGAAATCAAGTGCGCCAACCAGAGAAACTTTCCCTTCACAATTGCCCAACTAACTGAAATTGAACAGTATAAAAATCGCCGCACCCCAGCTATCGCTACTGCGCCATTACCCGTTGTTCCCAACCCGACTCTAACCACCATTGCTGCAATCGCTCTCCCAGAAAAAACAGCCGAAGTTAGTCATGCAACACCAGTACAGACCGCCCCAACCTGGCCAACCGAGGAATCCAATATCAGCGTAAACCAGCCAGAGACAACCAGCTCAGGCGTACGCGCAACTCTCACACACCTAATTCAAGCTGGAGTTCGTACGCTCGGCCACCTCAAATTCTGGTAAAACTAACTAGACTAATCACATGCATCTATGAAAACTGCTGATATTAAAAAAACTGCCTTAGAGTTTCTGAACGATCCGGAGCGAATCACTGCTGTAATTGGCTCGTGTCCCACCGATGGCAACACGCACGTAGCAACCGTGTATTACTATGTAGACGATCACTTCAATTTCTATTTCCTGACTGCGACCAATACCCAGAAGCACCGGAACTTGCTCGAGAACCCCAACGCAGCCATCGTCGTCGGGTTCGGACCAAGCTACACGACAGTTCAAGGGCAAGGTGCAGCGGTCTTACTTGAAAAGAATTCTGCTGAAGAACGTGAGTCAATCGCCCACCTGAAAAAACGCCTAGTTGATCACAACAATGAAACCTGGCCAATTTTTCTGCTAGATGATTACATCGATCAATCAATTGCCGTATTTAAATTCGTGCCCGAGACACTGCAGCTACTTAACCTTGAACGCGATAACCAGTTACCTATAACTACCGATGATACGTTGCAGATATTGTAGGATCGACCGCTGCAACGTTTAAGCAAACCACATGAACTGACGATAACTAGGAACAAGGAGCAATTAATGTATACCTGGGAAGGATCACATCACGTTGGATATATCCAGCTTGTGATTGTACTTTTGAAAGTGGACACAATGACTAGTCAAAAGACGGAGTACTCGAGTGACGGTCACGTAGTGATTGCGGAGAAAGCTTTCGATACTGGTGACATATACACTTGGCATGCGTACGCGAAAACCAAGCCCGGTGCAGACATATTCTGGATAGTTCACTGCACCAACAAAGATGCTGATTGCAATGAACCAACAGGAGAACCAGCCTTCACTTGTGCCTCAGATATTAATCACGACATCCGTGCCTTCATTGCTGACCAGCTAACATTGTTAGCAAAGCGGCACAAAATTAAATAAGAGCTACTGGGATTCGATTAAATCGAATCCCATTTTATATTCTCCTTCTCCTAGCTCCCCTGCAGCAGTACCTCGTACGCCAGGGCAATCAGCTGCTCACGGTCCTCAATGATTTCTGCTGGTACTGACCACCAGTTTCTTATCACAACCGGTTCTTCTCGATCCTCTCTCGTGTATTCAAACTGTTCTGACTCTAGCTGAGTAAACTTCTCCTGCAGTTCTGGCTCTTTCACTTTAAAATACAACGTATCATTAATCACAACCCCTAACTGTTTGTTGTTGATTTTCAAGAGCGTGCCGCCAAACATACGGGACGTCAAAATCACCCCGACAGGTTCGAGTTGATCAAGAATATAGTTCGTGAATTCGGGTGATGAAGCCATTGTAGTTACTGTATCCCACCAAGAATACCGATACTTCCCTATTTAGCAAGGCTATTTTGACAAAAGTACCTCGGCACAAAACAAGCACCCTAAAACTGGGTATATCGATTCAAAGAGTACAGGAATAATACCGAAGAAACCTACGCAATATTTCCTAAAATTCACTGGGCAAAATAATTAGCAATCACTGACTCAAGACCCCGATACCCATGTGCAGCTGCTACCAAAAAAAACCAAATACAAATTTCCTTTCTAATGGGTAAAAGTTTTGTGTGAGACTTGAACACAGTTGCAAGTGGATCAATAACTAGTGCTGGCCAAAGCAGGAAAAATGAAGCTCCATAACAACAACCCTGTTATGAATGCGACCACACTATTTTTAACAAGAATACTTTTGATACTTGTTTAAGTGTCGATTGCCTGATTCATAACTTTTTGTAACGCATCGTTAAACCCTCCTGTAGTCAGCGAAGCACCTCCTATTCTCGAAAAAGGTACATCTGTAATACTCGCACCAATCACCTCTGACTTATAGACCGCTTATCAACATCACACCAGCAATAGCAAGAAACCAGGGCATACCTTAGATAATGGTGACCACTAGCATCCACACAGCCATACCTACCATCATAATGTTTTCAGTGAGCGATACAAATCCAAGAGGTACATTAGTATCCCCACCAACACACGCGCACTTCAGCTCCCGCTTTTCTATATACACGGCTTTGAATACTGACCATGCTCCCACACCTCCTATAAATAAAGCTAGCGGAATGGAAACAACAGACAGTACGCCAGCAAACATCAATAAGCCTGCGGTAAGTTCTGCATAAGGATAGATGTATCCATATGGCACCCATCGTTTAGCCAACACGTCGACAATCCAAAGAATTTGCATTTACAAAGCTTATGACCTGCGGACTGTGTGGCTCAGGCATATCTGCAGAAGAAAAGTACAAACAACTGAAAGACGGCACTTCAGCTAAATACATCTACTACGGATGTGGACGATATAAGGATCGCCATTGTAAGAATCCATATATTCGAGAGGAAGATCTAACTACCCAACTCATTAAGCTTATGAAAAAAGTTGAGTTCAATCAGACTGCAGTACAAATGAAATTCGAAGAAGAACTCAAACGATACAACCGCTTTCATCGTGGAGTCCTTGGAGTGTCCGGTGACTCAAAGAAACATAAAGACATCGACCTAAAGACCTACGCGAAGTACATACTCAAAGAAGGCAGTAACGACGAGAAGCGTGATTTGATGGGGTGTTTGGAGAGTAAGGTGGTTGTGAAAGATAAAAAACTCCTTTTAATCAAAGTAACCACTCTGGTCTAATAGACCAATCTTTCAGAGGCAACATTTCCAGACTATTGGTTACACCTGTTGTTCTTGGGTCACTCATGGAGAACATGACATTCCTAGAAATAGAAGGCTTCTTAAATTCATCCCCTGGCTTTAAACCGTGAGAAACTCTAGTTATAAATTCATGAGCAATATCTCTCAGTATTGGTAGTTTTTGACGCACTGCTTTCTCATCATCAGTATCAATAAAAGCAATCCGACCATGCGCAAGATTACTCCTTAGCGAGCTGATAGACACACCTTCAGTTTCTTCATAAAAATCTTTAATATATTTATGTTCTTTGCCAAATACAGATTTGATTGCAGATTCTGTATCCTTTCGGATACTGGTAACACAAGAGAAGTATGCATCCTCGACAAATTTTATTGGATCACTGATGTATTCAGCGTCATGGAGAGCGGTAACACACTCTTTTCGAATTGCTTTACGTTCAGGTTTCGATTTCTTTTTGAAACCGTATTCGTCTGAAATATCAAGACCACCTCGCGCCAGTGCAGAGGCAACGATTTCAAACGCAATATAGTAGCAGAGATAGCTAGTGTAGATGTTGTTCGAGTTGCTACCATTCACAAACCAACTAATTGCAGCTGCAACTACTTGCCTATCATCAAATGAAATTTTCTCATTAGATATGTATTTATTGAGTTCATCAATATCTTTTTCTTTAACATTTAGTACACCCCTTATTTCTTGTGACATTGGGTACTTTAAAAACCACTCTGCCTTAACATCTAATGCAAATGCTAATTCACTTATAAAATATTGGATGTTAAAAATCCCTTCTTGAATAGTTTCGGCTGTCACTTCTGGAACTGTTACTGAACAATCATAAATGCGTTGATTACCTAAAAAGTTACTTGCTTGTTCGCCTAAGTCCAGTTTGTGCAAATAAATATCACCAAAGCCAGAAGTGTAAACTGTCGGCTGATGAGGGAGTTCAAAATCGCCTTTCACAATAAATTCAATATTTCTATGGCAGGTAGCAACAATATACTGAAGACAACCATAAACATTGCGCTTAGGGTCTTCAATGTCTCCCAGCAGCTTTTTTACCTCGATCTCAAGAGATCCAGCTGGTCCAGGGTATTCTAGTGGTTTCCATTCACCAAACTTGTTGTATCGTCCATTAGCACCAATTTGATATAAAGGTTTATCTCCAACCATCCAATGATGAGTTAATTTACCCAAGTCTCCAAACATAAATCCAACACCTTCAGTCTTCGTCATTAAGTTTAGTGCAGTAACCCCAGTATTGGATCTGGTGTATTCAGCATTCGAACCATTAGAAAAGTGAGCTTTAAATCCAATCAACCCTACTTTATCATTCCTTAAAAATTCAATTGCAGTGAAGTCTGCCGTCTTCATAAATCCAGCATCATCTTTAAAATTAAGAAGTATCTTTTTGTAAACAGACATGAAATCTTTAACAAACAGAACAATATTTGTGAGCCGCTTCTTAGGATACTCTTGTGAAATCGAGTTTAGATCAACCTCAGTATTAGTAAATAATTCATCTCCAAAAAGTTCCTGTAATTTTTGCTTGATTTGAGAATCTTGGTCTTTTGTCTGCTTATAAATTGCACTTAAAAATAAATTATCTTCGCGGGATGATTTAAGTGTCTCTGGGTAAGTTAATCCGAAAGGAAATGGTATGTAGTTTTGCCCTCTACTGTTGTTGTCCAAATTCGCTATAACTGAGAGCCATATAAAATTACCAACAATAGATTTCAATAATGTAAGATTGTCTATTTCTTTCTGATTATTTAACAGGCTTATGAAAACGGTCGCAGGATCTTCCTCATAAGACTCTAAACCTCTAACACGAAGTAAGGTCATCAAGTACTGTAAACCTCCTCCTGTTTTTGCATCCTCAAAAAATTTAGTAACTAGTTCAATATTATCCATATGTATATATGAATAGTAGTACATTTTTCAAGTAAGTAATAATAAATTTAAACTCCTGAGTATTAATACCCAGGAGTTTGAATGTACCATTTCAGAGTAATGGAAGGTCTACAGGTCATCCGATAACCGGTATTTTGTGCGGGCGGTGTGGGACGAAATCCGAACTAAACTACTCGATATTCCCTAAAATCCATTTAGCTAAGGAGTTCGCAATCTCATCTTCATGTCCTCTATATCCATGATTCGCATCTCCTAAGACTTCAGTTTCTACCTTACTGCTATTTATTAAAGCAGCTTCAATTCTAGAGAAAGTTTCTTCAATCGATACTACTAGCGCATCATCTTTCCTTCCCATTACCGCATAAGTTGGAATCGTAATCTTGCTTAGTACTTCCAACCTATCTTCAGGCTCATAAAAGTTAAAGATGCCAGCTTTAGATTCATCACCAAATAAACTGACAAATGTGTTTGCACTTAATGGAACTTCTCCCCAGATCCAATCTGTAAGCAAGGTTTCTCCCTCCCCTTTTTCAATTAGAATATTTGCTTCTGTGATATCTTTGTCAAACTGCGCTTTGTCGTCTCTCACAAGACCCAACATGTCTGAGGGTGAAAGCAGGGCTAAAGATTTTATTCTCTGATCATTAGTCTCGGTGACGTAAAAACTAGTTTTTGGACAACCTAAGCTATGACCTGAAAGATGTATGTCAGCAAAACCTTTTTCTTCCACAAAATCGACTGCTGCCTTTATATCAGGAATACAATCTTCAAATTTTTCATACGCACCACCAACTCTGATGATTTCTTGTGAGTCATCTTTTACTACTTGATACGTGTCTTTCATTAGCTCACACCCTCTATTGTTAAACACGCATAAAGCCACACCCTGTGAAGTAAGTTTTTCAGCAATTGCATCTACGAATTTATTTTCATAAAAGTTCCCCGCCATTCCATGCACGTGAACCAGAACTGATGTAGTTGTCTGATCTGGTTCATGCAACAGCCCGTGCAGTTCAACTCCGTCTTGCGTATAAATCCTGTGGAAGCTAGTTTTCATAGATCAACTATACCAAAAGTTCGAAAGTCTACTACTGTCTAAAAATAAAAGCCTTGAAAAACAAGGCTAAAATTTATGGCGGAGAGTAAGGGATTCGAACCCTTGGAACCCGTAAAGGCTCGGCAGTTTAGTAAACTGCTGCTTTCGACCACTCAGCCAACTCTCCAGTATTTTATTGTCGGTCAGTTGGCTTTGGGTCGAACAAGTTCGTCCTCCTCCCTGCGGTCGGATAGAAATGTACCCCGTACATTTCTATCCACTCAGCCAACTCTCCAGTATTTTGCATCTAAGAACGTTTCGACAGCACTATGCGTTCGAGTGCGTTCCCTCCTTTCTCCTGTTCGTTCTGCTTCACAACGGAGAATTATGACTAACGTCAGAACCGGATGGATTGCAACCCGCGTAGTATAGCGAACTCTGAGTAAAAATAAAGAAGTGTTGGTTGACATAGAGTAGCTATGCTTTGGTAGCTGGCTTCTTTGGAGATTTCTTCTCTGGTTTAATCCCAGTATTTTTGACTACCCCCTCTAGTCTGGGAGCTACTCGTGGTGGAGTGTCAGTACGTTTATTGTTTTTTTTCATAGTGAATAGTTAGAGTGTATTGGCGTCATCTTAATTATTGTTTTGTTTGTTAATTGCGTGAAGTCTAGTGTCTTTTGGTAATGACGTGGCTGGTGAGTTGTTTCCAGGGTCAGCTGCTTGTCTAAGTGCCTCTACAACATCTGCATCGGACACTTCAGGGAAGCTGGTGTAATAGGCCCCCACAGCACCATGGAACCTGGATTCATCTTTTAGAACCACCACTTCGTCTACTAATTGCGCCAGTTCGGTGATGGTCTCATGTGGTCCAACCGGAACCGCAAGCACCAACTTGCTCGGACGCTGTTTCTTAATTGTAGTAATCGCTGCCTTGATCGATAGTCCGGTTGCTATACCATCGTCGACCAGGATAGCGACCTTATCTGTTGCGCAAAGCGAAGCTGCGTTACCTTTGTAGGCGTTGCGGCGGCGATGCGCTTCAGTTTGCTGTGTAAACCGCTGAGCCTCAAGCCAGGACTCGTCTAATCCACAATCTCCCATGTCGTTGCGCACCAAATCACCATGTTCCGTGATTGCGCTGACGGCAAATTCTGGGTTGTAAGGATGGCCAATTTTCCTGGTTATTACTATATCCATTGGAGCGTGCAGTGCTTGAGCAATCGGTAGTGCCACCAGCACCCCACCACGTGGTATAGCGTATATGACTGTGTGTGATCCTCGATAATGTTCCAGCCGGCTGGCTAGTTGCTCACCCGCCTGATATCGATCAAAGAACATAAGACAAATTGTTACTTAACGCGAAGTTTCTGGTAAAAATCTTTGCTTGGTTACAGGGTCTTGTGCGGTGACTAATACGTCCGCTGACTGTTGTTAGGCAGACAAAAATCACTGTCAATTAGCGGGGCACATTGCGCCCAGTGTCTGATTCAACAATCAGTCCCCAGAAACTATTGGCTGCGATAACTGCGCCAATAATACCTAGTATCCACATTTGCGCTGTGTCAGATAAATCTACAAACGTGATTCCAACAATGACTAAGCCTAGGATGGCATTGATCCAATTTTCATACATATTTTAACTGTTAGGTTACTGCTTAATAAGTGCAACATTTTTACTCCACGTCTTCTCACATTTTGAACTGATTACCCAAGAAGTAAAATACTTGTACTCAAAAAAATATCACTCAAAATATAGTCATCTAATGCAGGGCGAATCAAAAAAATAGCAACAACAAAACCGTCGTCGCTACCAGCAGCAAGAGAGTGAGTGGATTACAAGACTTTTGTATCGATCATTATTTTGCTTCCATATACAAAAAATAGCACTCAATGAGTGCTATTTTTAGGGAGTGAATTAGAATTTATTCAACCACCTCTTCCTCTTCGTCGTTTTCACTTTCGCTTTCCTCTTCTTCGTTATCCATATCTCCATCTTCACTTTCTTCTTCCTCTTCTAGCTCCTCGTCTTCTTCGGCATCCATTTTGTCTTGGATCTGCTGTCTAATTTCTGCAACCCGCGCCATGATGGCTGCGACTTTTTCTGGTCCGGTCAAACCGGCAACATCTAGCTTAAATGCTTCTCGGGCTGCAACACGTTCTTCTTTGTTTTCAGAACGCTCTTCTTGTCGCTCCACTTTTGTTGCAGCCATCTCAGCTTTTCTCGCTTCGATTACTGCTTGGATGTTTGCAATATACTCCATCATAGCTACTCGTTTTGCGTCCTCGTCCAGCCCTTCTAAGCTTGTCATGAATTCTGCCTTATCAAGTTTGAACTCGGCTTTTTTCTCAGCGATTTCCTCTTTCACTTCGGCTACTTTTTCTTGATGATCTTCTTTCATGGCAGATTTACGTTCAGCGATCATTGCTCGCAGTGACTCGATCTGCTCCATCATGGCTGCTCGTTTTTCTTTGTCTACTTCTTCAGTTTTTGTTGCGTCTTCCTCGACAACATCTTCTTGTGCATGTGCAGCTTGTAGGCCAAATGCTAGAAATGCAAAACACATCGCAGCAACCATCACGAATGATGCAATATGGTTTTCATGAGTTTTAGTAAGATTCATGTTCTATATGTTTATTATAATAACTAATCGTGATACACACGACAGAGGCCGGTCCCACGCGGGACCGGCCTCCTGTTACTTTCATTTATACCACAAACTATAGTAGATGAGTGCTCCCCTGTGGATAAAAAATACTAGCGGAGACGAGAGGAATTTCTATCCTTACAGGATCGGTACAGGTTATCGATATTTTCACTCCTTTCAGTCGCAAAATATCAGACCAACCTCTTCGAATCCTCACGTGACAGTTTCCCAAACTGTTACTTCGTCTCTGCAAATAAAATATGCGCCAAAAGGCGCTATTTTATTTTGCGGAGACGAGAGGATTCGAACCTCCGGGGGCGTAAACCCCACTTCCTTAGCAAGGAAGCACGATAGACCACTCTGACACGTCTCCGTATGCCGACCACAATAGCACAATCGGCAGTTGAGAAAAAGCTATTTGATCGCACTAGCGACCGCTTTGACCAGACCCGGCTCGTTGTTAGTGGGAACAATTTTGTCGGCGGTTGGTTTTTTGACCAGACCGGCGATCTTTTTAGCGGCGGCAATTTTCATATCATCAGTGATGTCTCGGACCCCCCGGTCAAGCGCTCCGCGGAAAATTCCTGGAAAGGCCAGTGAATTGTTGATTTGGTTAGGCATATCGCTGCGGCCAGTAGCACAGATAAGCGCACCGGCTCGCTTGGCGTCTTCGGGCATGATTTCTGGGATTGGGTTTGCCAGAGCAAATACAATCGCGTTGTCAGCCATTTTTTCAATGTGCGCCGAGGCAATTGTGCCTGGACCAGACACTCCAATAACCACATCGGCCCCTTCAATTACCTGCATCAGGTCACCAGTAGTTTTGGAAGGATTGGTTAGTTTAGCAAGCTCACGTTTGTAGCCAGACAGGCCGGACCGACCATCTGCAATTGCGCCTTGCGAGTCAGTCACAATGATGTTTTCCACCCCAGCTTTCACCAGCAGCAGTGTCACAGCGCGACCAGCCGCCCCAGCTCCGACGACAACCACCTTCATCTGGTCCAGCCGTTTTTTAACTACCTTGGAAGCGTTGATTAGACCAGCCAATACCACAATCGCTGTTCCGTGCTGGTCGTCGTGCATCACGGGGATATCTAGTTCGGCCTTGAGTCGCTCTTCAATTTCAAAACACTTCGGCGCTGAGATGTCTTCGAGGTTGATTCCCCCAAAGCCAGGAGCAATCGCTTTGACCGCCGTAATGATTTCTTCTGGTTCTTGGGTATCAAGTACAATTGGAAACGCATCAACATCTGCCATCGCTTTAAAAATTGCACACTTCCCTTCCATCACCGGCAACGCCGCAATAGCACCGAGGTTCCCCAACCCCAAAATCGCTGACCCATCACTGATGACCGCCACCATGTTGCGTTTCATGGTGTACTCGCGTGCGTCCTGCGGATTTTTGGCTAAGTGCGCCGAGACTGCCCCTACTCCCGGTGAGTACATCGTACTCCAGTCGGTTTTTGTCTTGAGTTTACCTTTAGGCGCAATCGAAATCTTGCCCTTTAGTTTTTTATGGAGTTCAAGTGCGAGGCGGTTGTAGTCAGGTTTTTTGGCGGCCATGGTGTCTGTCAATTTAAAAGTAATGGACCTAGTATAACGTACGCACAAGGACCGGCAAGATTTGTTAAAAAAGCAAAGCAAAAAGCGACCAAGGAAGGTCGCTTACGGGTTTTTGGATTGTACTGAAAGTACATTTGGAAGATAGGGCTGGTTTATCTCGACGGCACAACGTCGGAAAAGAACATGCTTGGAACATCTACGCTAGTAGAGCCAAGGCTTTTGGGTCACTGCCACAGTTTCGATTTCGTTTGTATATTAATACTGACGATACTTGCGCAGATCCAGATAACTAATGAACTATCGCTACCCACAGTATATACCAAGATTGAGTTCGATCAATAGTAAAACCGGCAAGATTTGAGCTCTAATTGAACTGTAATCTTGCCGGTTTGCTCGTTTGCCCAGCGGTTATTCTTGTCGCTGTGCTAGTTACAAAGCATCCTTGGCCTCATCCATACTCTTTGGAGCTGGAAATTGTGCAGCTGTAATAAAAACAGTACCGACCAGGATCATAAGAATAAATAGTCTCATGTTGTGCCCTCTTTATGAATTTATTTGAGTACCGGCAAACTCAAAAAATGTACAAATTATTCTCCGGTTATACATGTTATAACCCAAGACACTTAAATTTGGCAAGGGATAACTTTTTTCTGGCACATACAAGAAAACAACCCACGAGCTTTGCGTAGGAAGTAAAAATGAGGGCGACTTTTGCTCTCTTGTGCGACTGAGATTAGGATCACCCCACATCGGATTCACTTCTTCCATTTTCACGCTACCCCACCATGCAAAGAAAGTCAGCAAGCACTTTTCACGTCCACACAGAGAAAAGGGTGGTGATTGTAAACAGAAAAAGTAAAAATTGGTATAGTTACAGAATGAAACTCTCTGACCAACTGACTGA
>Ga0075467_10000633_pt1 | contig 28426 bp, 27 predicted proteins | sample DEB08_DNA_9_FD_75067 | JGI IMG/M metagenome (GOLD analysis project Ga0075467, IMG submission 75067) | Aqueous microbial communities from the Delaware River and Bay under freshwater to marine salinity gradient to study organic matter... | ecosystem: Environmental > Aquatic > Marine > Coastal ... | reverse complement strand
CTGGAGAACGCGGGTGTGTTGAACGTTGTGCTGCGGCGTGACGAGGTGCGGCAGCTGATTCTGTCGTCCGCCGAAATCCCGGCGATTTCCTACAGTTTCGATCTGCGTGATCCCAGTGCTTGGGAACTGATCCGCGATGCGATGCGGCGTCTGTTCATAACCGAGGATCAGACCATTCGCGTGATCGGTCAGCCTGTGCGCGATGCTGGCCTGCTGATCGAAGTCACGATGCATGCTGCACCGTTGCGCGCGGCGCTGATCGACTATGGGCTGCGGATCCTTGCGCTGTCGGCGATGATTTCAGTCTTTACCGCCGCACTGTTGTTCCTTGCGGTCCGGCGGCTGCTGGTGAGCCCAATCAAGCGGGTGGTGACCCACATGAAGGATTACGCGGCCGCCCCCGAGGACCGGAGCCGCATCATCGTGCCAGCAGCCGGTGTGCGGGAGTTGCACGAGGCCGAGGTTGCCCTGCAGTCAATGCAGATAGAACTGACCAGCGCGTTGAAGCAGCGCGAAAGGCTGGCCCAGCTTGGCGAGGCGGTTGCCAAGATCAGCCATGATCTGCGCAATATCCTGACGGTGGCGACCTTGATGGCCGACCGACTTGAGGGGATCGAGGACCCAACCGTCAAGCGGACCACGCCCAAGCTGGTGTCATCGCTGATGCGGGCGGTGAACCTGTGCGAGGGCACCTTGGCCTTTGGTCGCGCGGAAGAGCCCGCGCCAAGCATGAACCGCGTGATGCTGGCAAACCTGTTGGGCGACGTCGTGGAGAACGAGCGGCTGGTGGGCGAGGGGGAAGGGGTCGAATACCGTCTGGATGTGGCCCCGGAACTGAACGTCCGCTGTGATGCGGAACAGTTGCACAGGGTGTTGTCGAACCTTGTGCGCAATGCCCGGCAGGCGATCGTCGCCACGGGCAAACCCGGCGAGATCACCCTGACCGCCGGTGAGGGCGAAGAGGGATGGTGGATCAAGGTCACCGACACCGGGCCGGGCCTGCCCAAGCGGGCGCTGGAGCACCTGTTCAAGCCATTTCAGGGCGGGTCGCGGAAGGGTGGGACCGGATTGGGACTTGCGATCGCGGCGGAACTGGTGCGCGGGCATGGTGGCAAGCTGGAGCTTGTACGGTCGGATGCCGGGGGCACGACGTTCTGCCTGAGACTGCCTGCGGGGCTTGCGGCGTGAATTCGCGCTTGCACCCCTGAGCGCGGGGCGCTAAACCCCGCCCGGCATGCGCTGGTAGCTCAGTTGGATAGAGTACTTGACTACGAATCAAGGGGTCGGGGGTTCGAATCCTCCCCAGCGCGCCATTTCAATCAAATAGCCAAGTGGCGTTCGCCCAGAGGCCGAATGGTGTCTGGTCATATCCGTGCGCCGTCGGTTTGAGTTGATCTTCCGATGATGCGGCGCCGATAGCGCCCTTTGAGCATTATCGGTAAACTGGGCTGAGAATTCGGATCCGCGGTTTCACGGACGGGGGCGGGCGATGCCCGGTTTCCGGTGACGGCGAATGAAATCCGCGGCCCTACATGCCTGATTTGCGGTCTGTCCACGACACGGTGGACCGTGTTGCTGCCGTGGCGGTGGGCGGGGGTGCCTCTTTCAGCACCCCCGAACAATCACAGACGGTCGTTCAAAGACGTTCCCCGTCTGCTGCAACGAGGGGGATTACGCGACGCCTTCGAGTTTGCGCGATGCCTGAACCGAAGGCCGGCTCTTCATGCGTTCGTAATGCGCCTGCACGTTCGGAGGAAGCGTCCAGCCGGCCACATCGACAGCCCAGTATTCGTTGTAATAAAGCGCCGTATCCGCGATCGTGAAGTTGCCCATCAGGTAGTCTTTGCCTGCTAATTGCTCATCCACCACATCAAGGGCGGCCAGCATCGCGGCCTTGCCACGTGTGCGCAAACCTTCCTGCGCCTCTTCGCTATCGGCATAGGCATCCGGGCGACGCCACATGCGCCATGACAGCATGTGAACGGTGCCGACGATGAAATCCATCGCCTCGATCGTACGTACGATCCCCTCGGGGTCGCTGGGCATCAGGTTCTTGTCCGGGTTGGTCATCGCCAGCCACATTGCGATGGCCGCGAATTCGGTCAGAACGCTACCGTCTTCACGCACAAGTGCGGCCACTTTCCCCTTTGGGTTCAGTGCCTTGTATTCAGGTGTCTTCTGTTCGCCCTTGGAAAAATCCACGATCCGCAGATCGTAGGGGGCTCCGATCTCCTCCATCAGGACATGGATACCGATCGAGCAGGTCTTCTTGGCGTAGCACAGTGTCGTCACGATAAATCTCCCTTGGCGCCGTTGTCGGACGGTCCGACTTTTTAGACGATATCTTGCGACACACGTATTGGACTCCGGGAACGAAGGCCAGAGGGGCCGACGGCAAGGCGGGGTGCCTAGTGCCGCGTCATGGTTCTCGCCTACTTGCCGAGGAGGCTTGCCCCGGCGGTCACTCTGGTTGGAATATCTCGTCCGCATATGCGGCACGCGCCGTCCGGACTGTCAGAACGGCAATTGTGATCACCAGCAGTGCCAGAAGGACAAACCCGATGCCCCGATGCAAGACCGAGCCCGCAAGATCGGCAAAGCGAAAGCTTGCAATAGTGATCGCAGCCAGCGGGAAAGACAGCGCCCAGAACGACAACGCAAACGGGAGCTTCAGGATTGATGGGATCTGGATCGCAACCAGCGCCGTGAAGAAGTATCCCAAGTTGATCAGGATGCGCGCCGGTGCGTCGATCACCCCGCCCTGAAATTGGACCCATGCCAGAAAGGCGAGGGCGGGCGGGGCGATCAGGATGACGATCGTCGGCTTCAGTTTGCCGGGCATCGGATCATGGAAGATCAACCGATTGAACACGAGGGTCAAAAGCACGATCCAGAATAACACGCCCACAGCAAAGAAATACCAGCTTGGTTCGACATACCCCAGTGGCACCCCCCCCACTGGCGCGATGACATTGCCAACGGCGGGGATGAACCATGCGGGCGACAATTGACCCGGACCAAAGGCGCGGTGCCCGATCCACGCGGAAATTACCACAAGCGTCAGGATGCCTTGCACGGTGGCGCCCACGACCCAGATCACACTGGCGATATCGGGGGCGGTGTCGCGCAGGAACGTCGCCATCAGCAGAAGTGAGATGCTGGTTGCGGGAAAGAAGGCCAACCGAACGGGATGCGCCCATTCCGCCTTGAGAGCCGCTGTATGGCGGATCGCCTTGAGGCCCAACGCGCCGAACAGCATGATCAGAACGCCGATCCCGACCGCGCCGACGCCGGTGGCGGGTCCCGAAAAGCCCCCGGCCCGAAGCGCCAGCGCAAGACCGAACACGCCCATGCTGACAGCGAAGAAGCTGATCGGGAAATGTTCCAGCCGGCTGGGCGGGCGCGTGGCAGATGTGTTTGTCGAGGTCATGACGCGGTATCCTTCATGTGCCGATCAGCGCCCCTAGCCTAGCGGGAGCAACAGCCATAGCAATTGCATTGATCGCCGCAACCGATTTGCGCGGGCACGATCAGGTGGGCGTTCGGTTTGAAAGGGGGCGTCGGGGCGTGGCCCACGCGCCGTTTCATGGAGCGGAGGGCTTATTGAGACAGGGGATGGTCGGACACTTCGGATGCTACCGCGTCGTCAAGCGGCGTTTCAAACGTGTTCACGATGAAACCGAGCGTGGAATAGAAGCCGACGGTTGCAAACAGATCGAGCGTCCCTTCGATACCCACAAGACCCAGCAGCGCCGCCTTGGTCTGAGGCTGAAGGCGTGCGCCTTGCATCAGATCATCGACCGCCGCCGCCAGAACCGCGTCGGCCGGGTCCATCTCTGACGTCGCGCCGCGCATGGATGCTATCCGGTGATCGGCCATGCCCAAGGCGCGCGCCCGCGAGAGGTGGTGGTTCCATTCATAGCTTGATTTGACATGCGTCGCGGCCCGAAGGATGACGATCTCACTTCTCTCACGGCCCAAGGCGGTGTCCTGGACGACGTGCTGACGCAAATCGACCCACGCGCGCAAAAGGGCCGGATGATGCGCCATGACCCGGTAGACGTTCAACCGCCCGGCGAAGCTGTCCTGAAGGTCGGCCACCGCCTCTGGCCAGTCCCCGGACGATATCGGTGCAAGGGCGGGCGTTTCTGGTTGTGGCATGGGGCAGCCTCCGTTTGACCGGGTTGCCCGGCGTCGTTGGAGGCGGAGTATTCCGTGGTGCAGGTAGGGAAACAAGCTCCAAACATCGGCAAAGGGGGAACTGCCACCTGAGCGGCATCGCAACCTGTCGGGCTGATGTTCAAGGATGAGGAATTAGGCAAATTACTTCTTAAGATAACACATTATAATTTGTTTTGATCCCCGTGCATGTCATTTTTGGTGCAACGGAGGCCATCATGAATGCATCGAATCCAATGACCGACCAGATCATCAACGCAACCGATTTGCGCCGCTCGCTTGGCTGTTTTCCGACCGGTGTGGCGGTGGTCACGGCGATGAGCCGCGCCGGCGCGCCGATCGGTGTCACGATCTCATCGTTCAACTCGGTGTCGATGGACCCGCCGCTTATCTTGTGGAGTCTTGCGCTGAAGGCGGGCAGCTTGGCGGATTTCCGCGCCGCGGGGCACTTCGCGGTCAATGTGCTGTCGGAGGCGCAGGCAGAGCTGCCGCGGACCTTTTCGAGCCCGGTCGAGGAACGGTTCAAGGGGCTTGCGTGGACGAAGGGGCACGGCGGAGCGCCCATCTTGGCGGGATCCGCTGCCGTTTTCGAGTGCAGCACCCACGCCCGCTACGATGGCGGTGATCATGAGATTTTCATCGGTCAGGTCCTTCGTCACGGACGGGGCGATGCGGCACCGCTGATCTATGCGAAGGGGCGTCTTTCAACGCTGCCTGAGACAGCATCCGCATGATCCGAACAGCCGTTTCCGGGTATGGTTGGTGGGGGCAGCATGTGGCAGGCCGCCTTGTCGGGCATGACCGCTTTGACCTTGCGGGGGTCTTTGCGCCGGAACTGTCCGGGGCCGCGACGGAGCAAGGGCACAGCGTCTATCCATCGTTCGAGGCAATCTTGGAGGATGCGTCGGTCGCGGCGGTGATCCTGACCAGTCCCAACGACCAGCATGAGCCGCAATCGGTTGCCGCGGCGCGGGCCGGAAAGCATGTGCTGTGCGAAAAACCCCTGTCGCTCACAGGGGAGAGCGCGCGCCGCATCGTTGATGCCGTGACGAATGCAGGCGTCGTTCTGGGCGTCGGGCACGAGCGCCGCTTTGAGCCCGCGATGCAGAGGCTTGCGGCGATGGTGCGGGCCGGTGATCTGGGAACTGTGATGCATGTCGAGGCAGCCTTCAGCCATGACAAGCTGGCGGGGTTGCCCAAGGACAACTGGCGCACGAAACCGCACCTTGCGCCGGCGGCGGGAATGACCGGAATGGGCATTCATCTGACCGATTTCATGATCTGGATGTTCGGACCCGTCGCCAGCGTTCAGGCCTTGACGGCGGATCGCAGCCTTGGGTGGGAGACGGGCGATGTCGTGTCGGTTCAGCTGCGGTTCCGCGCGGGCATGACGGCGACCTTGTCGGCCATCCTTCAGACGCCGCATTTCATCCGATATCATGTGTTCGGATCGGAGCAGTGGGCCGAGGTTCGCAACGACACGCACCCCGATACGCCCGGCGGGCAGGCGCATCTGTCGGTGTCGCGGACCGGGCGGGCCGTGACCACCGAGAGCTTTCCATGGACCGACACCGTGCTGGATAACCTCGGCGCGTTTGCCGACGCAATCGAGGGCCGCGCGCCCTATCCGTTCACGGCGCAGCAGATGGTCCATAACATCGAAGTCCTCGATGCCATCGCGCTCTCGGCCGGGTCCGGCGAAACCGTCCGGCTTTGAGGCCCGGCCCGGTGGGCAGGTGTTTCAGGCCAAGGGATCGTTCGCGCTGTCGAGATATTCGACCGTGGTGAAGCACAAAACCGTGTCGCCGATATTCTCAAGGTCATGGGTCATCGATTGGCCATGCGTGAAGGTGAAGTGCCGCGTGGTGCCGACGGCGTAGTCCATTTCGGCAACCTTGCCGTCGGAATAGCGCGAGCGCGCCCGCCCCGCGGTGGTGGCGACCCAGAAATAGTCCAGCACATGGGTATGAAACGGCAGGCGGTCGCCGGGCTGCATTTCAATCAGCCAGACCCGCGCGCGGTCGCTTTCGCTGACCAAAGTGGACCCGACCCGGCCACTGCTCCGGCCGGTCTCAAGCTCATTGATCAATTCGGGTGTCCAGTGCGGCCCCGAGAAGGCATCGGACGTTTTCTCAGCGGTTGGTGTCATCTGGCGCTCCTTCTGTCTCGCCTTTTAATTATAGAGTGATAAATAAGACGCGGAAAGACATAGATGAGGGAGCGGCATCATGGCAGGCACAGTGGCGATTATCGGTGGCTCGATCGGGGGGCTGTTCGCGGCGGCCGCGTTGAAGGCGGCGGGTTGGAACGTTCAGGTTTTCGAGCGTGTCGGCGTCCCGCTTTCGGGGCGCGGCGCGGGCATCGTCACCCATCCGCAACTGATCGCCGCGCTTGAGGGTGTCGGTGCCGACATCTCCAATCTGGGTGTGCAGGTGCATGACCGTGTGGCCTTTGATCTTCCGGGGGGGCATTTCTCGACGATGCCCTATCCGCAGGTTGTGACCTCGTGGGACCGCATGTACCAGACCCTGCGCAACCTGATCCCGGATGAGGATTACCATCTGGGCGAAATGTTGGAGACGTTCACCGAGGATGCGGACGGCGTGACCCTGCATTTCGCAAGCGGTCTGGAGCATCGCGCCGATGTTCTGCTGGGGGCCGATGGCTTCCGCTCTGCCGTGCGGGCGCATATCCTGCCCGAGGTTCAACCGGAATATGCCGGCTATGTCGTGTGGCGCGCGTTGGCCCAAGAGGCGGAACTGTCGCCCGATATGCGTGACCGGATCTTTGACGTGTTCGGGATGTTCATGCCCACCGGAACCCAGATTGTCGGCTACCCGATTGCCGGAGAGAGCAATGACCTGCGCCCCGGCCATCGCCGCTATAATTTCGTTTGGTACTGGCCGGTTTCCAAGGATGAACTGCACGACATGCTGACCGACGAAAGCGGTCAGACGCATGCCATCTCGATCCCGCCGCCGCTGGTGCGCGAAGATGTTCTGGCACGGATGGAAGAAGCGGCGGCGCGGTCGCTGCCGGATGTGTTCACCCACATTCTGAGCAAGAGCGAGAGACCCTTCTTCACGCCGATCTACGATCATCTGTCGCCAAGTTTCGCCAAGGGGCGGGTTGCGGTATCGGGGGATGCGGCCTGCGTGGCGCGGCCCCATGTCGGGATGGGGGTCACAAAGGCGGCGCAGGATGCGTTGGCTTTGGCAAGGCATCTGTCGGCGGCACCGATCCCGGAGGCGCTACAGGCCTATTCGGCGGAACGTGTGCCTGCGTCGCGCGCCGCGTTCGAGCGGTCACGTCTGTTGGGTCGATACATGATGGTGGCCCCGGAGCAGGGCGACAATGCGGATGGCCGCAACAATCCCAACATGGATGAGATCCTGCGCCTGACGGCGGTTGCCGATTTCCCCTGAGCCGCGGAAATCGGCCTAGGCGCGCAGCTCATCATACGATGTCATGACGACCCTGCCATAGGCCGGGCGCTGCGTGAGTTCGCCATACCAGCGCGCAATGTTGGGGTGGTCGCGAAAAGGGTCACACAGGTCCTTGGCGCGGTAGAACAGGGATCCTGCGGCGATATCGGCCATGCTGAAGGCCTTGCCGGCCAGATATGGGCGAGCGTCCAACCTTGCCTCAAGCGGCGGGAGCGTATCCAGAAACGCACGCCGGAGGGCGGGCAGATCGGCCTCTACGCGGTCCTGGGGTCTTGTGCGGACGATCTGCCAGAAAAGGCGAATGAACGACGGCTGCAGGGTGGAGGTGACATATTCCATCCACTGATCGGCAATCGGAAGGTCCGCTTCCGCAGGGGCAATCGGGGCACCACGGGTCCGCGCGAGCTGACGCAGGATCGCATGGCTTTCCCACAGCACCAGCGCCCCGTCCTGCAGGACGGGGACGCGGCGCACCGGCGTGAGGGCGGCAAATTCGGGCGTGTCGGTGCCGCCGTATCGCCCCCCCACGACCTCGTGGTGATAGGGCAGGTCCATCTCGTCCAGCGCCCAGATGACCTTCTGCACGTTGACCGAACTGGACCGGCCCCAAAGGGTGATCACTTGATCGCCTGAGGGTTGATCGGGGATCCGGCGGCACCCGGAATGTGCAGGGGCGGGGCGGTGAACAAGAATTCGTATACCCCGTCGTTTGCGCAATCTTCGGCCAAGTCCTTCAGATAGAAGATCTCTCCCATGGAAACGCCGATGGCAGGGATCACGACCCAGTGCCATGGCTGGTTTGCCTCGTCCGTTTCATTCGGGCGCACCTCGCAGCCCCAAGTGTCGGCGCAAATCGCGGCAATGTCGTTGTTGCGGATCCAGCGCGCCGTTTCAAACGCCAACCCGGGCGCATCGCCGCCTGCGTAGCCTGTCCAATCCCCTGCCGCGAGGCACCGTTCCTGATGCCCGGTGCGCACGATCACGAAGTCGCCGCGCCCGACCGACACGCCCTGCGCCGCGGCGCATCCGTCAAGATCGGCCCCGGTGATCGGGTAGCCGTCGTCAAGGCAATCGACACCCTTCCAGCGGGCGATATCCAACAGCACACCGCGCCCAACCATCTTGTCGCGCACATGTTCGATCCCCAGACGTTTCGCCCCGTTCACCGTCACGTCCGTCGCCGGGTAGCCGTTATACATCTTGTCATCGAGGAAGATGTGGCAGAGCGCATCCCACTGCGTGGACCCCTGACAGGGCAGGTTGATGGCGTCGTCCGCGTAACGCAGATAGGCCGTGCCGTCGCCGTCCTGTTCGCCGGTCACGGCGTCGGTGCCGGTCGCCAGCATCTGGTGGATCATGTTCCAGCGCCCGCCGAAAAGACCCGATTGGATCTTTTCCTTCAGGTCGAGGCCAAGGGCAAAGGTCTTGCCCTTGCGCACCAGCTTGGCCGCCGCGACGATATCCTCAGGTGTGATGTTGTTCAGCGTCCCGATCTGGTCGTCGTCGCCCCAACGACCCCAGTTCGACAACTCCTTGGCTGTGTCATAGATTTCCTGTCGTGTGAGTTGGGGCATCTGGTGTCCTCCCTGACGATGCGGCTGTTCTGGCTGGTCGCCTGAAGCTATCGCGCGACCCTCTGACGATCTTAAATCGGCAAACCGCGTTATGGGTAGCACATTCCTAATGATCGATCGATAAATATGCGCTAGCGTCCGACCATGATTGCCCTGCGCGAGCGCGGGGGACGCATGGGGAACGCAGGGGAGGCATCCATGACGGAACAGGCAACCAAGACATTTGAAGTGATCTTCGAGGGTACCGGGCGGTCAAGCGGCAAGATGCGCAACGACATTTCGGTCGAATGGCCGATGATGAAGGAAAGCTTCGAGTTGGCGACCGATGAGGGCCCGTTCCACGGCGGAGACGGCACCGCGCCGCCGCCGTTGGCGTTGTTCACGGCGGCGCTGACCGGCTGTCTGATGACGCAGATCCGGGCCTTCGCAAAGCGGCTGAAGATCGATATGCAAGGGGTCGAGGTGAAGGCGCGCCTGCATTGGAAGGGCGACCAGATCGGAATGGAGCCTTATGTGACCGAGGCGGTCAGTTTTGGGCTGGATGTGGATATCGACAGCGACGCGGCACCAGAAAGGCTGCGCGAATTGCTTGAATGCGCGAAAAAGGGGTGTTTTCTCGAACAAAGTCTCGCTAAGGGCGTTATCGTGGGGCATCGCCTGAAACTGAACAATGAATGGCATGATGCGTGAATGATGGCCCAGAAAATATCGAGAACGCCCCACCGCGCCGTCGCATGGCGTCTGAGGAGCGGCGGGAGGAGTTTCTGAGCAAGGCGATCGAGTTCTTCGCACAGGAAGGATTCGAAAGCTCAACACGCGATCTGGCGCGCCGTCTCGGCGTCACGCAACCCTTGTTGTACAGGTATTTCCCTTCAAAAAACGATCTCATCGCAGAGGTCTATGATGCGGTTTACGTGAAGCGGTGGCAGGATGGTTGGAGTTCTATCCTGACTGACAGGTCCCGCCCGGTGCGTGACCGTCTGATGGAATTCTACATGGCCTATACCGACGTCGTATTCCACAATCACTGGATGCGGATCTTTTTGTTTTCGGGACTGAAGGGCGTCGATATCAATCGCCGCTACCTGAAGCTTGTGCGCGCCCGTATCCTTGAGCCGATCCTGAGCGAGCTTCGTTTCGATGCCGGGCTAGAGGATCTGACGCCGTCCGACGAGGAGGTGGAATTTGCATGGATCATGCATGGTGGCATCTTTTACTACGGGGTGCGTACCTTGATCTACGAGGTCTCGATTCTCAACGACAAGGCGTTTATCATCGAGACCGCTATCGACAGCTTTCTGGGGCAGATCGGCCATGTGCGCGCCAACGTGACCCGGTAGGCCGCGCTGGCGCAACTTCTTATATATAAATTAGGCCTTGGTGCCGCGCGGCGGATACCCTGCCGCGACAGCTGGCACTTTCGACAGCAGAATGTCGAGGTTCGGACGCGCGAACGGCATGTTCGCGATATCGATCAGATAGAGCGTGCCATCTGGCGTCACCCAGAACGTGCCGGGTTCGGCGAAGACGTCGGTTTCGGCTTCCTTGATCGAGGTCGTGATGTAGAGGCCCCATTCCCGCGCCATCGCTTCTGTCATGCCATAGGCGACGGGTGTCTTTTCGAGACCCCATTCGGCCTTTGACTTGGTGGCGCGGTCTTCGCCGTCCATCGAAACCGCAATGACCGAAACGCCAGCCGCCGCGAACGCGTCGATCTTGGGTTCAAGCATGCCGCCGACAAAGTCCTTGCAGACCGGGCAGTGATAGCCGCGATAGACAATGATCATTGTCAGGGCGTTGGGCGTCTGGTCCGCAAGGGTCCATGTGCCGCCCCCCACAAGGGGAAGGGACAGGGCAGGGGCCTTGGTTCCGGGCATCAGTTTCATCGACATGGTTCACGGTTCCTTTGGGTGGGTCGGGTGTTGGGCGATACGGGGGCGGTGCATCAAAGCGGCACGGCCGTCCAGTTTTCGGTGATCGTGATGCCGCCGGCACGCATGACCTTGGCGACGGGGCAGAATTTGACGAGGTCGGACTGAATGGCCGCAAGCTGTTCGGGGGTGGCGTCGGTGGCCACTTCGATATCGAGCACGATGTTGGAGAACGGTGCTTCGATCTCCTGCTGCAGCATGGTTCCAAGTCGGTTGAAGTCAGCGCTCAGCACGATCTTCATCTCGCCAAACGCGACGCCCATGTCGTGGGCGATGCGTTTGGAGATCACATTGGTGCAGCCGATCAGGGACGACATCAGCGTTTCGGTAGGAGAAAATCCCAGATTGGTGCCGCCACGCACCTCCGGCTCGTCGATGGTGACCGAAAGATCGCGAACGTTCACGATGCTGCGGGCGTGGGTTTCACCCGTCGCCGTCATTGCCATCTTTACGGTCGCCTTTGGTTTGATCGTCACCATTGAAGCCTGCCAGTTAGACCTTGCTAGTTATTTATAGTTCGATAAATTATCTTCATGTGAGGGGAAAAGGCAAGGCGGGGACGATGCGCCCGGCCGCGCTTGGGGGGGAATATGAAAGCTGCCGAATTCAAGTACGAGCGACCGGGGTCGCTTGCGGAGGCGTTTGCGCTTCTGGAGGACGGGGACCTTGATGCAACGCCTCTGGCGGGCGGGCAAAGTCTTGTTCCCATGATGAATTTTCGGTTGGCGCAGCCCGGAATGTTGGTCGATCTGTCCGCGCTCGATGAGATCAAGGGGATCTCTGGGGACGGCGGGGGCCTCAGGATCGGAGCGATGACGCGGTATGTCGATCTGGCCGCCTCGGCTTTGGTCGCGGAGCGCGCGCCGCTGATGGCGATGGCGCTTCCGCATATTGCCCATGCGGCGATCCGTAATCGCGGCACCATTGGCGGCAGTGTCGCCCTTGCCGATCCCGCCGCCGAGATGCCCGCGCTTCTTCTGGCGCTGGATGCGGAGATAACGGTGCAATCAAGCGCAGGCACCAAGACCCATGCGGCTGCGGACTTCTTCCTTGGAATGTATGAAACCGCCTTACAAAGCGGAGAACTGGTCACGGCCATCACCGTGCCTGCGCCGGCCCCTGACCGCCGATTTGCGTTCTACGAACTGGCCCGTCGCCACGGCGATTATGCGATGGCCGGCGTGGCGGTTGCGGCATCGGGTGCGCCCGGGGGGGTGTGCAGCGATTACCGTGTGGCGTTCTTCAGTGTGTCCGACCGCGCGCTGCGGGCCACGGCGGCAGAGGCCGCGCTTGATGGCAAGGTGCCGATGGACGGTGCCGAGGCCGCGATCGCGGCACTGGGCGAGATCCCGTTCGCGGGCGACCTGAACGCCGCCACGGCGACCAAGCAGCACCTTTCGGGTGTCGTACTGAAACGCGCATTGGAGAGGGTGTGAGCATGCACGAAACCAGGACAATCAGCCTGACCGTCAACGGCGAAACCTCGACCAACGCGGTGCCGGTACGCCAGAATCTTGTTGATTTTCTGCGCAATACGCTGGGCCTCACCGGCAGTCACGTGGGGTGCGAACACGGTGTGTGCGGGGCCTGCACGCTTGAGGTGAACGGCGCGATGGTGCGCGGCTGCCTGATGCTGGCGGTTCAGGCCGACGGCGCGGAGATCACGACCGTGGAAGGTTTTGCGGATTCGGGCCGAGGCGCGGACTTACGGCAGGCCTTCGTTGACCGAAACGCGCTTCAATGCGGGTATTGCACTCCGGGCATGCTGGCCAGCGCGCTGGAATATGTCGAAGGCGGCGGCGTGGCCGATCGCAGCGCGATCCGCGAGCATCTGTCGGGCAATTATTGCCGCTGCACGGGTTATCAATCCATCGTCGATGCGGTCTGCGACGTGATTGACGGGAGGGCACGGTCATGAGCGGTCCACAGACGATCTTCGACAAGCCGAACACCTATATCGGCAAGTCGGTGCCACGGGCCGACGCCGTCCGCCTGACGCAGGGGCGGGGGAAATACGTCGATGACATCCAGTTGCCGCGCATGTTGCATGCTGCCTTCGTGCGATCCCCCGTGGCGCATGGGCGGATCGTGAGCATCAATGTGTCCGAGGCCAAGGCCGTTCCCGGTGTGACGGCGGTGTTTACCGGTGCCGATTTCGTGGGTCAAGTTGAGCCGTATGTCGGCGTGCTGAGCCACCTTGCCGGATTGCGCTCTGCGCCGCAGATGCCCTTGGCCGTCGACGTGGCGCGCTGGACCGGGGAGCCTTTGGTCATGGTGGTAGCAAGCAGCCGCGCCATTGCCGAGGACGCCGCCGCGCTGGTCGAGATTGACATCGAAGAGCTTGATCCGGCAACCGACATGGAGCGCGCGCTGGACGCTGATGCGCCCGTGATTCACGCGGAATTCGGCTCCAATCTCGCGTGGGAGCGGCTGGTGGAGGCTGGAAATCCGGATGCCGCCTTTGCCCGCGACGATGTTACCGTGGTCGAGCGGCGGTTTCGCTTTGGCAGGCACACCGGCGTGACGCTGGAAACCCGAGCGTCGGTGGTCGAATACGATCCGTCCGAAAGAATGCTGACCTATTGGTATTCGGGCCAAGCGCCGCACATGATGCAGTTCATTCTCGCCAAGCACCTTGGCTTGCCCGAGGAAAACGTGCGCGTTGTGTCCCAAGATGTCGGCGGGTCCTTCGGGATCAAGATCCACACCTATGGCGACGATATCGCAACGGCGGCGGCGGCCAAGATTCTTGGCCGTCCGGTAAAATTCGTCGCCGACCGGCTGGAAAGCTTCCTGACCGATATCCATGCGCGCGACCACGTGGTCGATGGCCGGATCGCGGTCACGGCTGACGGCAAGATCGCGGCGTTGGCGTTTGACGATGTCACCGGGATCGGCCCCTATTCGATGTATCCGCGCACCTCCGCGATCGAGGCCAATCAGGTTCTGAACCTGACCGGCGCGCCCTACTTGATCGAGCATTATCGCGCCCGGGCGCGGGTTGTGTTCCAGAACAAGAACATGATGTGTCAGTATCGCGCCGTGGGGCATCCCATCGCCATGGCGGTTGCCGATGGTTTGCTGGAAGATGCCGCGAACGAGATCGGAATGGACGTGGTCGAGATCCGCCGTCGTAACCTCGTCAGGGACGATGCCTACCCGACGGTGTCCGCGACCGGCATGAAGTTTGACGATCTGTCCCACCACAAGTCGCTGGATCGGTTGGTGGAGATGATGGACTACGACGCGCGCCGGGCCGAACACGCCCGCCTGCGCAAAGAGGGCATCCATCGTGGGATTGGCCTTGTCTCGATGGTCGAGGTCACGAACCCCAGCCCGATGTTCTACGGGATCGGCGGCGCGCCGATCGCCAGTCAGGATGGCACGACGATCCGGCTGGAGGCCGGTGGCGCAATCCACGTCTCGTCTTCGGTCACGGAGCAGGGGCAGGGCACGAACGCGATTCTGGCCCAGATTGCTGCGGGCGTGTTCGGCGTGCCGTTGGACCGCGTCAAGGTCACCACCGGCGACACCCGTTCCACACCCTACGGGGGCGGGACATGGGCATCACGCGGTGCCGGCATCGGCGGCGAGGCCACGCTTCAGGCCGCCCATGCGCTCAAGCAGCAGGTGCTTGAGGTTGCGGCCACGATTCTGCAATCCACCCCCGACAAGTTCGATATCGTCGATGGCCATGTCGTCGATGCGGATGGCGGGCCGCCACGGATGAGCCTCAGCGATCTGGCGCGGACGGTCTATTACAGGGGCAATGAGCTTCCCTCCGATCTGTCGCCCGAGTTGGTCGCGACGCGGCACTACCGGGTGTCGGATTTCCCGTTCGTGTTCACCAACGGGGCCATGGCAGCCGAGGTTGAGCTCGACCCTGAGACCGGCTTTGTGAAAGTTCTGAACTTCTGGGCGGTCGAGGATTGCGGCCGCGTGATCAACCCGCAACTGGTCGACGGTCAGATCCGGGGCGGCGTCGTGCAGGGGATCGGCGGCGCGTTCTACGAGGAATGCATTTATTCCGAGGACGGGCAGTTGGAAAACGCCACGATGGCCGACTACCTCGTTCCGATGGCCTTCGAGATGCCCGATATCTTCGTCGCGCATGTGGAAACGCCGACCAAGACCTCGGTTTTGGGTGCCAAGGGTGCGGGCGAGGCGGGCACGGGCGGCGCGCCTGCGGCCTTGATGAACGCGGTGAACGATGCGCTTCGACCTTTGGGCGCATCGATCCATCAGATGCCGATGACGCCGGAACGCGTGCTGAAGGCGCTGGGCACCGTATAGACTTTTCTTGCGGGGCCTCGCTTGGGACTTCGTGCGCAGCGCGCAGGGGCCGGTCGGGATATGGCCCCGCGCCCGACGTCGGCAAGACGCGTTGTCTTGGTCGAAAACGGGACATCGGGCTGTGGGATCGTGCGACCGCGTGGCGGAACAATTCGCCCGCCTATGCCGACCAAACACCTGCCGTGATGCGTGGCCCATGGTAATCACCGCGGGCAACGAACGATGTCATCTCGCGTCTAGTCTTCTTCCAGATCGCCTGCGGTGTTGACGCGAAGCCCGGTGGCTTGGCTCTGTTGCAGGATATGCGGGGCCCAATCGACGCGCCCTCCGTCTCCGGTTGTTTCCTTCGACCCGATGATTGCCATCAGCATTCCGTGGCTGTCGCCGATATTGCGGAACCCGCGGTAGACACCGGGCGGGAACGAGATCACGTCGAACGGATCGATCTCGATTTCCTTGTCGCCGTTCTCTCCCCAATAGGCGGCCCATCGACCGACCAGCGGGATGAAGACCTCGATCGTCTCATGGGCATGAAGTGCCGCGCCCTTGCCCGGCTCGGCCCCGACATAGGTAATGCCGAAATAGCGCGCGTCCGAGATTGACGGGGCAAGGTCCTTGTCCTCGGTCACGCCACGGCCGATCACGTTGTAGATGTCACGCTCGTAGATCGGAATCCGGGTGTCGACGAAAGCTTGAGGTGACGCGCGCAATTCCTTGTAGCGGGCGACACGGGCCTGCATTTCCTCGACACTGATATCAACGATATCCATCATGGCCGTCCTTCTGCTGCGATGCGGGCCATTTCGCCCCGGTACCAATCTCCGATCTGGGTGGCGGTCATCCAGGCGGTGCCGTCATGGCCGCCGACATGATCAAGAAGTGCCTCGAGATAGCGGATCCGGTGCGGCACGCCCGTGATGTAGGGGTGGATCGAGATCGCCATGACGCGCGCGTTGTCCGCGCCTTCGGCATAGAGCCTGTCGAATTGATCGCGCCCGCGCGTCAGGAACTCGTCGGAGCGGTGCCCCTGAAGCGCATAAACCGTGATGTCATTGGTTTCGACGCTGTAGGGCAGGGTCGTGATGGGGCCGTGCGGGGTGGCGATATCCTGCGGCAAGTCATCGATGACCCAATCCGCGACGTAATCGACGCCATGTTTCCGGAGAAGATCAAGCGTATCCTCGGTTTCGGTCAGGCCGGGGCTTTCCCAACTCCGCGGGCGCGTGCCGCAGAATGCCTCGATCCCATCAAGGGCGGCCATGATGGCGCCTTCCTGATCGTCGAGCTTGTGCATCGGCCCTTGCAGAAACCCGTGGCCCATGAATTCCCATCCTGCATCGAGGGCCGCGCCGGCCACGCGGGGATAGCTTTCGCAGACATGGCCATTGATCGCGAGCGAGACGGGGATGTTCCGGTCGGTCAGGGCCTTCCATTGCCGCCAGAAACCGGATCGCATTCCATATTCATGCCATGACCAATTGGGCACGTCGGGCAAAAGCGGTTGCCCCATCGGCGGCGGCAGAACGGTTCGTGGCATCGGCTTTTCGATGCGCCATTCTTCGACGTTCAGGATGACCCAGACGGCGACCCGTTTGCCGTCCGGCAGGTGCAACCGTGGACGGTCGATCAGGGCTTGATAGGGAATACGGTCCGACAGGGCCACGGCAGGTACCTCCGGTAAACGTCTTGGATGCAGCGTGCGCACCCGACGAAGAAAAAGGGCGGCCAGTTGGCCGCCCTCCGTTTGGTAGCGATCAGTTGAGCGAATACTCGTATGGCCACTCATATCCGGTTGCCGCCACGGCATCGAGATAGGCTTGCATCACCTCGGTACCCGGCATGCCGCGTCCGTCGGCCTCGGCTGCTTGCAGCCCCGGGAAAGTGGCCAGCGATTCGGCCCAACCCGTGCGCACTTCTGGCGCGATCTGGGAGATGACGGCGCCAGCTTCCTCCAGCCCCGCGATTCCGGATGCCTGACGCGCATTCAGCGACGCACCAGCCTGATCCTCATAGGCGCGGCCCACTTCGATGATGATCTGCGCGACGTCGTCGGGCAGGCCATCCAAGCTGCGCTGGTTCATGGTCAGCGCATTCACACCCATCGCGCCGAAGCCGATCAAGGTGTAGTAGGGCGCCGGCTCGTAGAAGCGGAAGCCGAGATAGGCCGATGGGAACATCAGCCAGCCATTGTAGACACCGGTCTGCATGGACAGATACCCGTCGGGCAGGGTCGACTGCACCGGAACGGCGCCCGCGAATTCCAGCCATGGCAGGTTGGGACCGGCGCCGCCGATCTTCACGCCCTGAAGATCCGCGACCGTTTCCCATGGATCGGTCGTGCCAAGGTGGTAGTTGTCCCAGCCGTGCAGACCAAGAAGCACCTGATCATATTCTGCGCTGAACTGTTCGGTCAGCCACGGCACCTGATCATAGACTGCGCGAGTGGCTTGCATCTCTTGTATGGAATCCTGCGGCCCGAAGGGGGCGTAGTAGGGGAAGTTGTGCAGGAAAAGCTTTGCCGGCTCAAAGCAGATGCAATAGGCACCGATGTCCAGGATGCCGTTTTGCACCGACTCGAGCGTTTCCGCGACGCCCGCGATGGAGCCGCCATACCCTTCGACGAATTCAATGGTGTGTTCGGTTTCTTCCGCAACGCGCCGCACCACTTCGGGTACGAAAAAGTCTGCAACGTCAGCGACATAGACTGCCGGGCCATTTGGGTGCCCCGCGCCGATGCGCAGCGTTATATTGTCTGCGAGGGCCGCGCCCGCGCCAACTGCCAGCGTGGTCGCTGCGAGAGCTGTTCCCCGCAAGAGTGCCTTTTTTGCCATGATGTATATCCTCCCATTCTGGCTATGATTTCTTCAGCGGTGTCCCAGCTGTGTGGGCCGTTGGTTCGCCCAATTCGGATGTTATCCTTATTTATCGACCGCTAAATCACACCGCATCTCCACACAAAATGCGCGTTCGGTCAAGCGCTCCGGCGCTGAAAAGGACGCTATTTATCGATCGCTAATTAACGACTTGACCAGCGGTGAGTATGCGATAGCGTTCGGGTGCGTCGATCAGGGCGACGGACACGGGAGGGTCTGATGGGGGTGCCAATCAAGATTGCGAAAGGGATTCACCTTGTATCCGCTTTCTGGACGATGGCGCTTGCGGTGCTGATTTTCGCCGACGTGATGGGCCGGCAGCTTTTCGGAGCGCCAGTGCCCGGCACCAAGGAGATCTTGCAGAACTCCGTCGTTTCGATCGCCTTCCTGCAACTACCGTTGGCAATCTATTCCGGGTCGATGCTTCGAACCTCCGTTTTCGCCGATGCGGTGCCGCCATTCTTTCGCAAGATCTTGCGCACGATCGCGTCGCTCCTTGGGATCGCGGTTTTCGTTGCGCTGGTCTGGAGCACCAGCGACTCCTTCGCGGACGCCTACCGGATTGGCGAATACGAGGGCGAAGGCGCGCTCCGGGTGCCGACTTGGCCGGTGAGGGGGGCTGTTCTGGTGATGTCGGCGTTCGTCGCCATTTCCTACCTGCAGATGATCGTGCTGGATTGGCAGGGCAAGCTAATCAATGAACTCGAAGCACCGGGGACCATTGCTCCCGGTCAAACAGACTAGGGCAGGACAACATCATGGGTGGTGATATCGTACTGTGGATGCTTGGCCTGCTGATCGTCTTGATCTTGCTGGGCGTCCACATCGGAGTTGCGCTGGCGGTTTGTTCGGGCGTCGGCGTCTTCCTGATGCTCGGCAACTTCGAAGCCGCGATCTCGATTCTGGGCAACACGGCCTATGAGGCGATCAGAAAGGACGTGTTCGTGGTGATCCCACTGTTTGTCCTGATGGGAGATTTCATATCAAGGTCGGGGGCGGCGTCGGATCTGTACCGGATCTGTGACCGGACCCTGAAGCGGCTTCCCGGACGTCTGGCTATTGCGACGATTGCGGGCAACACGGTCTTTGCCGCCGTAACCGGTGTGTCGATCGCGGCCGCGGCTGCATTCTCGCGCATTGCCTACCCCGAGATGAAGAAGGCCGGATACAAGCAGACATTCGCATTGGGCGCTGTCGCCGGATCCGCCTGCCTTGGGATGCTGATCCCGCCCAGTGTTCTGTTGATCGTGTGGGCGATCCTGACCGAGTTGAGCGTTGGCGCGCTTTTCATGGCAGGCATCGTTCCGGGCATTATTCTGGCGGCGCTTTTCATGGCGTATGTTGTGATTTCGGTGGTGCGCAAACCGGCGATTGCGCCCGCTTTCAAAGCGGATCTGGTCCCGATGACGCCTGAAGAGCTGCGTTCGGAACTGATTGGCGGTCTTGGGATTCTGGCCCTGATCTTTCTGGTGATCGGTGGCATCTGGAAGGGGTTCTTTACCCCGATGGAGGCCGCAGGCTTCGGAGCGCTTGGCGCGTTTGTCATCGGGGTGATCAAGGGGATGCGCGGCAAGGAGATCCTTGAGGCCGTCTATCAGGCGGGCCGCACCACGGCGCCAATCATGTTCCTGTTGATCTGCGCCCAGATGTATTCGCGGCTTCTGGCGCTTGGGGGGGCAGTAAGCTTTATCCAAGGCATGTTCTTCAGCATCGGTGCCGAGCCGTGGATGATCATCGGGATGATGATGTTGATCTGGATCGTACTTGGCATGCTGGTGGATTCCGTATCGATCATCTTGCTGACCGTGCCGATCTTCGCACCGATGGCCGCTGTTCTTGGCATTGATCCGATTGCCTTTGCGATCTTCGGGATATTGGTGATCGAGGCGGGGCTTCTGACACCACCGTTTGGCATTCTGGTCTATACCGTGAAAGGTGCGGTGCCGGATCCCACGGTGACGCTTGGGCAGATCTTTTATGGATCGGCCCCGTATTTCATCTTGATCCTTGTCGCGGCGATGATCGTGTTGCTGATCCCAAGCCTCGCGACGTGGCTTCCGGACATCATGTTCTAGGCCGGTTCGGTCAAGCGATCCAGTTCGGCCCTGATCTCTTCCAGAAAGAGGTGTCCCTGTGGCTGCAACGGGCTGCGGGCCGGTTCAATGACGACGAAATCGGAATGCAGCGGCGGATCTGCCAAGGGAGAGATCCGCCGCACCGCGCCGTCACCCTCGGCATCCGGGCTGCAGATGATCCAAGGCAGGATGGTGACCCAATCGCTTGCGGCGACAAGTTCCAACGTGCCCAGCATCGCATCCATTTCCAGCACACGGTCAATCTGGACGCCGTGGGTTTCAATATATTCGGTGATCTTCGACCGACGCACGTTGGCCCGGGTGGGAAGGATGATCTTCAAGGGCCGTTGGTCTGACAATCGCAGTGGCGCAAGATGGCGCAGGCCATGGCGCGGGCCCGATACAAGCATCTCGCGGCTGCGGTTCAGATGGGTCACCTTCAGCCCTGTCTCACCCGCAAATCCGGGGACGAGGGCAAAATCGAGGCTTTCCGCGCGCACGAGGCCCATCAGCGCGCCGCTATAGCCTTCGGTCACCTCGATCTCGACACCGGGATAGCGATCGGCAAATCGTTCCAGCGCGGGCGCAAGCGCGGCGCGGGTGAAGGCCGGGATCAACCCGGCGCGGATCTTGCCGGTCATCGTGCCATCGGCCTGTCGCGCCTCGCCTTTGGCGACTTCCAGGGCGCGCAATATCTCGATGCAGCGCTTGTAATAGCGCGCCCCGGCGGGCGTCGGGGTCACGCCGTCGCTGCTGCGTTCGAACAACGGGATGCCGAGCGTCTTTTCAACAGCGGCCACGTGTTGCGAGATGCCGGATTGCGTGGCGTTTTCCCGGTTTGCCGCCCGCGTGAAGGACCGTTCCTCGACGACAGCGACGACGGATTGGATCTGACGAAGCGTGACCATGTTGCCTATCAATAAATTTAATGGGAATGGTTATCCATAATTATTTTCCCTTTGGCAATCATCAAACTATTCTAAGGGATGCCTCAGGGAAGCGGAGACGAGCATGGACCTTGGATTTTTCACGATGCCTATTCATCCGATCGACAAGGACTGGCGTCAGTCCCTTCGCGAGGATCGTGAGGCCTTTTTGTTGGCAGACGAGTTGGGTTTCACCGAGGCTTATGTGGGCGAACATGTCACCGATTCCGCCGAGAACATAACAAGCTGTGTCATGTTCATCGCCTCGCTTGCATCGGCGACCAAGAACATCCGACTGGGCACGGGCACGGTCAACATGCCCAACAGTCATCCCGCCGCCGTGGCGGCTCAGGTGGCGATGCTTGATCATATGTTGGATGGGCGGTTCAATTTCGGTATCTCGCCGGGCGGTCTGGCGACGGATGCCGAGGTCTTTGGCAATCTCGACAATGATCGCGCCGAGATGTTTCTCGAATGCATCAATACGGTTCTGAAGATATGGGAAAGCGAACCGCCCTATAACATCAAGGGCAAGTACTGGAACGTGTCGACCGAGCGCGCCCAGATGACCGAGATCGGGCAGGGCATCATGCCCAAGCCGCTGCAGCGTCCGCATCCGCCCATCGTCGTGACCGCCGTGGCGCCGTTTTCCAAGGGCGTGACCGAGGCCGCCGCGCGTGGATGGGACCCGATCAGCGCCAATTTCCTGATGCCGCAATGGGTCAAGAGCCATTGGCCGAAATACGTTGAAGGCTGCGAGCGCGTGGGCCGGCCGGCCGATCCCGCGAACTGGCGCGTTGCCAAAAGTGTCTTTGTCGCCGACGACATGGACACCGCGCGCCGTTATGCCACCGATCCCGACAGCCCTTACCGGTTCTATTACAGCCAGCTCTACACCAAGCTGAAAAAGCATGGACGCATCAACCTGTTCAAGGAATACCGCGACCAACCCGATGAGGAGGTCACGCTGGACAAGGTCTGTGAGCGGCTGATCATCTGGGGCACGCCCGACAAGGTCGCAGACGATCTTCTGGCGTTCCGCGAAGAGACGGGCGACTTTGGCACGTTGCTCTATGCGGGCAAGGATTGGGCCGATCCGGCGCTTGGCAAACGGTCGATGGTCTTGTTGGCCGAACAGGTGAAACCCGCCGTGGACAGCGCAACCTCGGCCAGTGAGGCCGCTGAATGAGCGATCGCGTCGATCTTGGCGGATATGCCCTGAATTGTCGGCTGGATGGACCCCAGGGGGCAGATTGGCTGATCCTGTCCAACAGCCTTGGTGCCGATCTGACCATGTGGGACGACCAGATCCCGATGCTGAGCACCCGGTATCGGGTGTTGCGGTATGACACGCGCGGTCACGGCAGCAGCGACACCGTCCCGGGGGCGTATTCCTTCGCCGATCTGACCGGGGACGTGATTGCCCTGATGGATCATTTCGGGATCGGGCAGGCCGCCTTCATGGGGCTGTCGATGGGGGGCATGACGGGTCTTGGCCTCGCGATTGATCATGCCGACAGAATGTCCCGTGTCGTTTGCGCCGATGGCCGCGCCGATGCGCCGCCACCGTTCCGGGCGATGTGGGATGACCGGATCGCGAAGGTGGCGGCAGGCGGGCTTGAGGCCATTGTCGAGGGAACATTGGCCGGCTGGCTGACGGAAGGCTGGCGCGATCAAAACCCTGCGCGCGTGGCCGATATTCGCCGGATGGTGCTGTCAAACGATCCGCAGGGCTATATCGCGTGCTGTCATGCGCTGAAGGAGTTGGATTACCTTCGGCGGCTTGATCAGGCGGGGGTGCCGGTGCTGTATGTCGGCGGCGCGCTGGATATGGGTGCAGCCCCCGACGTTATGCAGGCGATGGCGGACGCGACGCCCGGTGGCACCTATGTTTCCATCCCGGACGCCGCCCATGTGGCCAATATCAACGCGCCCTCCGCATTCAACGCGGCGATTGCGGAGTTCCTTAACCTGTAAGGATAAGCGACTGGGTTCTTTCACAAGAACACCAGTTTCGATGCGCGGACATTCTGGCGATTGCGTCAGGCTAAGTGTGCATTGCTGCGGCAGCCGAGAGCTGGCTCATGGGACGTTTTCTTGGCCGTTGAGAGCCAAGGGATAGGTTAGGTCCGGGCAGGCGGGCTGCCCGGACCGTTAGCGTCATGCGACGAGGTCGAAACGATCTGCGTTCATCACCTTGGTCCAAGCCGCAACGAAGTCGCGCGCGAACTTCTCGGCGTTGTCGTCTTGCGCATAGACCTCGGCATAGGCGCGCAGGATGGAGTTCGAGCCGAACACGAGGTCCGCGCTTGTGGCGGTCCACTTGATCGCACCAGTCTTGCGGTCGCGGAGTTGGTAGGTGCCATCCTTTTCCACCGGGTGCCAGCTATAGGCCATATCGGTCAGGTTGACGAAGAAGTCGTTCGTCAGTTGGCCTTCGCGATCGGTGAAGACACCGTGCTTGGCGCCACCATGGTTGGTTCCCAGCACGCGCATCCCGCCCAGCAGCACGGTCATTTCAGCTCCGGTCAGACCCAGCAACTGGGCCCTGTCGAGCATCAGTTCCTCGGGGCTGACGGCGAACCCTTCCTTGTGCCAATTGCGGAAACCATCCGCCATCGGTTCCAGCACGCCAAAGCTGTCCGCGTCGGTTTGGTCGTCGGTCGCGTCGCCACGTCCCGGTGCGAAGGGCACGGCGATATTGTGGCCTGCGGCCTTGATCGACTGCTCCAAGCCCACATTGCCCGCCAGCACGATCACATCCGCGAGGGAGGCACCCGTGTCGTGGGCGATAGGACCGAGGATACCCAGAACCTTGGCCAGACGCGCAGGTTCATTGCCTTCCCAGTCTTTTTGCGGCGCCAGACGGATGCGTGCACCATTGGCGCCGCCGCGTTTGTCCGAACCGCGGAAGGTCCGGGCGCTGTCCCATGCGGTGGCGATCATCTCGGCAGCCGTCAGGCCGCTGCCCGCGATCTTGGCTTTCACGTCCGCCACGTCATAAGCGGTGCTGCCTGCCGGGATCGGGTCTTGCCAGATCAGATCTTCCGCAGGCACGTCGGGGCCATAGTAGTTGGCCTTGGGGCCCATGTCGCGGTGGGTCAGCCTGAACCATGCGCGGGCGAACGTGTCGGAGAAATATGCGGGGTCCTTGTGGAAGCGCTCGCAGATCTCGCGATAAATCGGGTCAACCTTCATAGCCATGTCGGCGTCGGTCATGATCGGGTTGTGCTTGATCGCCGGATTGCTTGCGTCGGGGACCTTGTGCTCTTCCGCAATATCGATCGGTTCCCACTGCCATGCGCCTGCGCGGGATTTCTTCAGTTCCCACTCGTAACCGAAAAGAAGCTCAAGATAGCCATTGTCCCACTTGGTGGGGTTCGTGGTCCATGCACCTTCCAGACCCGAGGTATGCGCGGTGTTGGCCTTGCCGTCGAACTTGGGGTTGTGCCAACCCATGCCCGCTTCGGCAATCGGTGCGCCCTCTGGCGCGGGGCCGATATCGGCTTCAAGGCCGTGGCACTTTCCGACGGTGTGGCCACCGACGGTCAGGGCGGCGGTTTCCTCGTCGTTCATCGCCATCCGCGCAAACGTCGTGCGAACGTATTTGGCGGTAAGCGCCGGGTTCGGATTGCCGTCGACGCCTTCGGGGTTCACGTAGATCAGGCCCATGTGCGAGGCCGCCAGCGGGTTATACATCGAGTCGGCATCGTCGATGTCCGCGACCCGCTCCTCGGTCGGGGCCAACAGAACGTTTTCACTGCCCCAGTTGATGTCGATTTCGGGGCCCCAGATGTCTTCGCGTCCAAAACCGAAGCCGAAGGTCTTCAGACCCATGGAGCTATAGGCAACGGTGCCCGACAAGATAATCAGGTCGGCCCATGACAGGGCGTTGCCGTATTTCTTCTTTACCGGCCAAAGCAAGCGCCGGGCCTTGTCGAGGCTGGCGTTGTCCGGCCACGAGTTCAGCGGCGCAAAGCGAATGTTGCCCGAACCGGCACCGCCGCGGCCGTCGCCCAAGCGGTAGGAGCCCGCAGCATGCCAAGCCAAGCGGATAAACAGGCCACCGTAGTGTCCCCAGTCGGCTGGCCACCAGTCCTTGCTATCGGTCATCAGCGCATGCAGGTCCGACTTGACCGCCTCGTAATCCAGACCTTTTACCGCCTCGCGATGGTCATAACCCGGATCCATCGGGTTGGTTCGCGCGCCATGCTGATGAAGGATGTCGAGGTTCAGCGCATTCGGCCACCATTTCGTAACCGGGCTATCCATTCTGGTGTTGCCGCCGTGCATGACAGGGCAGCCTCCTGCGGCGTTCACGTCGTTTCCGTCCATGGGGATCTCCTATTCAATGTCATTGAAACCGGCCAAGGCCGATAGGCTTTTCTGGGCGTCTTCTATCGTGCGCATTCTATAAAATCCAATTGATTAATCTAAACCCTACGATAAGTTACGCAAATGATGAACTTGACGTTTAAACAACTCCGCTACTTCGACGCATTGGCGCGGCACCAGCATTTTGGCCGTGCCGCCGACGCATGTTCAATCTCGCAACCCGCGCTGTCCCTTCAGGTTCAGGAACTGGAAAGAATGTTCGGCGTGCCACTGGTTGAACGCAGTGCGCGAAAGGTGCGGCTGACCGCAATTGGCGAAGACCTGATCAAGAAGGCCCGCCAAATCCTGCTGGCCGTCGAAGAACTGGATGATCTGGCGCGGGCGTCGAACGGTCCGCTTGCCGGACGGCTGCGGCTTGGCATCATACCGACTGTTGCACCGTATCTGTTGCCCGAAATCATTGCGGCGCTTTCCAATCGCTATCCTGAACTGGAACTGGAGTTTCGCGAATCAGTGACCCGATCGTTGGTAGACGATCTTTTGGAGGCGCGCCTTGACGTGGCCATCGTCGCGCTGCCGATTTCGGAACCAACCCTGACAGAGTTCGCATTGTTCGCGGAGGACTTCGTTCTGGTGCGTCCCTCGGAAGATGCGGGGAAACCGGTTCCCAGCCCCAAGCTGTTGCAGACGATGCGTTTGCTTTTGCTGGAGGAAGGGCATTGTTTTCGCGATCAGGCCTTGTCCTTTTGCCAGTTCGCAAAGGCCCAGCCGCGTCACCTGATGGAGGGCAGTTCGCTGTCGACACTGGTTCAGATGGTTGGCGCCGGTATGGGTGTGACGCTGATCCCGGAGATCGCCCTGAGCCTTGAAACACGGTCGGCGGATGTGGCGCTGGCGCGGTTTCCACGGCCCGCCCCCTCCCGCACCATCGGGATGGTCTGGCGGAAAACGAACCCGCTGTCGGATCAGTTGATGCAGATCGGGGAAGTGGTGCGCGCGGCGGGACAACAGAAACGAGACACTGTCTGCAATCACTATTGACGCCGCGGGGTCAGCATCCTTGTGCCCGCTTACCCCCCCCACAGGTCTAGAATGTGGTGGGCCGCTTTCGGGTTCAGCCGTGCCTGATGCGCAGGCCAATTGCGGGGATATGTTCGGGTACGAATCGACCCCTGATGCATGGTGTTATCAGGCTCCGACAAAGGTGGAAGTCCACCCCACTGGCCCCCTTGATGGTTGTGTAAGGTGGCATTCGACCATGTGGCTCTCTTAATACTGATGAAACGCTCTGTTCCCGCTCGCTGCCGCAGCGTTGGCCCTTTTCAAGACACGAGCGGCGATCTAACGTGCCCGCCACAATGGATATCGAAGTCCAACTTGGGAGAGAAAAATGAAGAAGTTTCTGCTGGCGTCCGTCGCCACCGCAGCGTTGTCCGGCGCGGCCTTCGCGCAAGAGAGCATTACACTGGGCGTGCTACTTGGCTTCACCGGCCCGGCAGAATCGCTCGCTCCTGGCATGGCCGACGGGGCCGAACTGGCTATGGCCGAAGTGACCACCAGTGATGCGCTACTGGGCGGAGCATCGGTCACCTCTGTGCGCGGCGACTCGGCCTGTGACGCTGCGCTATCCGTCGCTGCCGCTGAGCGCCTGATTACTGCCGATAGCGTCAACGGCATCGTCGGTGCCCTTTGCTCGGGCGCGACCATTCCGGCCCTAACCAACGTTGCCATCCCCAACGGCATGGTCATGGTGTCGCCGTCGGCAACCAGCCCGGCCCTTTCGACGCTCGAGGACAATGGCATATTCTTTCGCACGGCGCCCTCCGACGCACGTCAGGGTGTTGTGATGGCGGAAAACATTCTTGATCGCGGCTTTGACACCGTGGCCCTCACCTACACCAATAACGACTACGGGCGGGGCCTCGCCGACAGTTTTGCAGCCGCATTCGCGGAGCTTGGCGGCACGGTCACCCTGGTCGCGGCCCATGAAGATGGCCGTGCGGATTACTCGGCCGAGGTCGGTTCGCTGGCTGCGGCCGGTGGCGATGTGCTCGTCGTCGCGGGATATATCGACCAGGGCGGTCCGGGCATCATCCGCGCCGCGCTCGACACCGGCGCCTTCGACACCTTCGTCCTGCCCGACGGCATGGTCGGCAACGCTATCACCGATCGCTTCGGCACCGAGATAAATGGCTCCTTCGGCCAGTTCCCCGGCACCGACAGCGAGGGTGCGGCGATCTACTTCGGCCTCGCGGAAGCAGCAGGCTTCGACGGCACCTCGGCCTTCTCGGCCGAGGCCTATGATGCGGCGGCGCTGATCATGCTGGCGATGCAGGTGGCCGGGTCGTCGGCCCCGCGCGATTACGCACAGCACATCATGGACGTGGCCAATGCGCCGGGCGAACCGATCCTGCCGGGCGAACTCGGTCGCGCGCTCGAACTCATCGCTGCCGGCACCGATATCGACTATATCGGAGCTACCGCGGTGGAATTGATCGGCGGCGGCGAATCTTCAGGCGCCTACCGCGAGATCGAGATCATCGACGGGGCAGTTCAGACGGTCGGCTTCCGCTGATACGACTGTCACGACAATGGTAGAGCAGCCCGGTCCAGCACCGGGCTGCTTCGCTTTACCAAGGGGATCGCCATGATCGTTGTCGAGGATATCCAGAAGCATTTTGGCGGCTTTCGCGCTGTGGACGGTGCCAGCCTGACCATCGAAACCGGATCAATCACCGGGTTGGTGGGGCCGAACGGTGCGGGCAAGACGACGCTGTTCAACGTGATTGCCGGT
>Ga0075467_10000632_pt1 | contig 28437 bp, 23 predicted proteins | sample DEB08_DNA_9_FD_75067 | JGI IMG/M metagenome (GOLD analysis project Ga0075467, IMG submission 75067) | Aqueous microbial communities from the Delaware River and Bay under freshwater to marine salinity gradient to study organic matter... | ecosystem: Environmental > Aquatic > Marine > Coastal ... | reverse complement strand
TCTCCCTCAAAAACACTAAAACTTATATCATTGACTGCTCTTATTACTGACTTCGCATTGAAAAATCCAGCATTGCTGTAATACTCTTTCCTAAGATTATGAACCTCTAATAGCGGTGTGCGAGTATAGATTTTTTTATGTTTGAATGCGCGTTCTTGGGCGGTTACTTCTTTTGGCTTAAACGACTTGTCTTTCAAAGAGGCAATTGTAGGTAGTTTTTGTAAACGCTTGTTTAACTTAGGTCGAGAAGCTAGCAAAGCCTTTGTATACTCATTCTTAGGGCCCGCCCCATCTTTATTAAACAACTTGGAGGAAACTTCCGTTTCGACAATATTACCTTTATACATTACGATAACACGATCTGCAATTTCAGAAACCAAAGCTAGATCGTGTGATATAAAGAGCAAACTCATACCAGTCTCTTTCTGCAGTTCCTTTAGAAGCAACATAATTTCTTTTTGAACTGTAACGTCTAATGCGGTAGTTGGTTCATCAGCAATTAGTAATTTTGGCTTACAGGCAATAGCAATGGCAATCATCACCCTTTGCATTTGACCTCCACTTATTTGATGCGGATAACTAGAAAAAATTGCATTGGGTCTAGGCAGTTTTACTTTTTGAAAAAGTTTTAGCGTTTCTTTTTTTGCTTCGGAATAAGATAGTTTTAAATGATGCTGAAGAATTTCACAAACTTGATTTCCACATTTCATAGAAGGGTTTAGAGCACTCATTGGCTCCTGAAAGATCATCGCTATATCTTTCCCTCGAATCTTTCGAAATTGTTTTTCTTTTTCTAGAATAAGGTTTCTTCCCTTAAAAAGTATCTCACCCTTCAATTGGCTCGATTTTTTGGGTAGTAAACCTAAAATAGACATAGAAGTCACCGATTTACCTGATCCAGACTCACCAACCACACCCAAAATTTCATTCTCTTTAATTTCAAATGAAATATCGTGTATGACTTCGACTTGTGTTTTATTATTTCCGAAGGAAATAGATAGGTTTTTTACGAGAAGAATTGGTTTTACCGACATTAGTTCAAAGATAACATTTTAGAGAGTGCCTTCCGAATTTCATTTTATGCTACCAGAGTATTCATATTTATTATGTAGGAAAAGGATTATTAATGAATTTATAATATTTATTTGTGCAGTTCATCGAAAAATATTTCATTATTAACAGAAAACATGTAATTTAATCGGCGAACTATACATATAAACACTAATAATTTAAAAATACGCTAACCTATTATGAAAAAAACTACGAATGTCATTTTTTTATTAAGCTTGTCTACTTTGTTTTTTTTGTCTGGTCTAACGACAGCAGTTGCGCAAAGTGATAGCCAGGAAAAAAAGGATGTGCAAAAACCATCGAGCCTTATAGTTTTGAATAAATCCCAAAACTACACCCTTCAAAACACCTCTGTTTTGTTCAAAGAAGTTTTAGATCCATCACCACAGACTTCTTTTCTACCAATAAAAACAGAACAAGATCAATTAGGATTTACGCATCAGAGACTTCAGCAATATTATAATGGAGTTAAAGTTGAATTTGGAACATTAATCGTTCATGGCAAGAGTGATGCTGTCGAATCATTAAGTACAGAGTATTATCCGATTCAAGAATTTGATGTAACCCCAGGAATTACTAATACGCAGGCATTTTCAAGAGCTATAAGTCATATTGGTGCACAAAAATATATGTGGGAATTTCCAGATGCTGCAAAGGAAATGGACAACTACCAAAAGCCAAATGGAGAACTGGTGATTCTGCCAGATTTCAATAGCGGGCGGGATGTAGCAGATGTACAATCCTACAAACTTGCTTATAAATTCGACATGTTTGCCACAAACCCGATGAGTCGTGGAAATCTATACATAGATGCGAGCAATGGGCAGGCACTATTTTATGATGCAATTATTAAGCATGCGACTAGTTTCGGTTATGTAGGGGAGACGCCCGTAATTGTTGAGACAGAGGCAGATTTCTGTTCTAGAATTGAAAGTGAAGAAGCTATGTTTCTAGTGAGTGGAACTGCAGCAACGCGTTATAGTGGTAGTAGGTCGATTGAAACAAGATTAAGTGGAGGGAACTACATTTTAGAAGATCTTGGAAGAGATGTATATACGCGTGATGCTTTAAATCAAGCTCCCGGAAATAACTATCCTTACGTGAGCAATTATGCCCAATTCACAGATAATGATAATAACTGGACCGCTGCAGAGCATAACAATTCAGCAAAAGATAATGCTGCTTTAGATGCACATTGGGGAGCCATGATGACATACGACTACTGGCAGGCTCAACATAATAGAGATAGTTATAATGGGTCGGGAGCTCAAATACGAAGCTACGTGCATGTTGACAGTAATTACGACAATGCCTTTTGGAATGGTTCAGTAATGTCTTATGGAGATGGATCTTCGAATGGTAATGAAGGAAATGGATATTTTGATGCCTTAACCTCTATCGATGTGGCTGCGCACGAGATTGGCCATGCAGTTACTACTTTCACTGCGAATCTTGCATACCAAAGAGAATCTGGGGGGTTGAACGAAGGTTTTTCAGATATCTGGGGAGCTGCTGTTGAACATTTTGCCAAAGGAAATGGAAGTGATACAAATCCTGCTGCTACAGTTTGGCTAATTGGAGATGAAATTGACAGGCGAAGTGGTTCTGCTGCTTTGCGATCTATGAGCAACCCAACCTCTTTGGGTCAACCTGATACCTACGGAGGAACCTACTGGCAAAATCCAAATTGTGGAACACCAACAAATAATAATGATTACTGTGGAGTTCATACTAACTCTGGAGTATTAAATTACTGGTATTACTTATCTGTAGTGGGTGGTTCAGGCACGAATGATGTTGGAAATGCTTTTAATGTTTCGGGTATTGGGATGGTGAAGTCTTCAGCAATTTCCTATAGAACGTTAAATGTTTATTTATCTGCTAACTCAACTTTTGCAGATGCAAGAGCCGGAGCTATTCAATCTGCAAAGGATCTTTATGGAGGTGGTGGCGCCGAGGAGCAAGCAGTTACAAATGCATGGCATGCCGTGGGAGTTGGTGCCGCTTATGGTGCGCCTTCTAGCTACTGTGCCTCAGCAAGTACAAATACAAATGACGAATATATTAGCCGAGTACAATTAGGGTCAATCGATAATACATCGGGAGCACAATTCTATTCTAATTTTACCAGTCAATCAACCGATTTAAATGAAGGGCAAAGCTATACCATTACGGTAACCCCAACGTGGACGGGAACAGTTTATTCTGAAGGGTATGCCGTTTGGATTGATTATAATGACGATCAAGATTTTGACGACACAGGAGAACTTGTTTGGTCGAAAGCGGCTTCTACGAATACTCCAAATAGCGGGTCATTTACTGTACCTACTGGAACAGCTGGAACTGCAACTAGAATGAGAGTTTCAATGAAATACAACGGTGTACCTACTGCATGTGAAACTTTCACTTATGGAGAAGTTGAAGACTATACAGTTAACTTAGGTGGTTCGACAGCCGATACACAGGCGCCAAGCAATCCTACAAGTTTAGCTGCTTCAAATATCACTCAAACAACAGTAGATCTTTCTTGGAATGCTTCATCAGATAATGTAGGTGTTACAGGCTATGATGTTTATCAAGGAACTTCAAATTTAGGAACCGTGACTGGAACATCTGCACAAATAACGGGTCTTACGGCCTCAACAGCTTATACTTTTAGTGTACAAGCTCGTGACGCCGCTGGAAATATTTCTGGTGCTAGTAATTCGGTTAATATAACAACTGATGCATCTCCAGATACACAAGCACCGAGTATTCCAACGAATTTAGTTGCTTCAAATATTGCTGAAACTACAGCGGATCTTTCCTGGAGTGCTTCTAACGACAATGTTGCTGTTACAGGTTATGATGTTTATCAAGGTACTGCAAACATAGGAACCGTTGCGGGTACCTCTGCTCAAATAACGGGTCTTACAGCTTCGACTGCCTATACTTTTAGTGTTCGAGCTCGTGATGCTGCTGGAAATGTTTCAGGAGACAGTAATTCAGTAAATTTCACAACGTCTGCACCTGCCGGAGATATACAGCCACCGTCTGTACCCGATAGTCTTGCAGCGTCTAACGTAACTCAAGATACAGTTGATTTAGCTTGGAATTCTTCAACAGATAATGTTGGAGTAACGGGTTATGATGTGTATCAAGGAGCAACCATTTTGGGTACAGTTTCAGGGACTACGTATCAAGCAACAGGACTAACAGCCTCGACATCTTACACATTTAGTGTTCGGGCGCGAGATGCTGCTGGGAATGTTTCGGGAGCTAGTAACACTGTGGCCGTAACAACGAATGGAACCGGTGGTGGTCCAACGGTATTACATCAAGGGTTTTTTGAATCTGGATGGGATGGATGGATAGACGGTGGTTCTGATTCGTCCCGTTATGCTGGATCACGTTCTTCGGAAGGTACGTATTCAATTCGACTAAGAGATAATACGAACTCATCTACGATGACATTGGGCAGCTTTGATGTTACTTCTTATAGTTCAATAGATATAGAATTCTATTTCAATGCGCGAAGTATGGAGAATAACGAAGACTTCTGGGTTCAATTCTATAATGGATCAAGCTGGCAAACAGTTGAAACGTATGCAAGAGGTACAGACTTTAATAACAACACTTTCTATTCTGCGACAGTGAATATAGATAGCGCTAGTTATAATTTCTCATCTAATGCGCAGTTCCGTTTCAGAAATGATGCAAGTGGAAATAACGATCAAGTTTATATCGATGCTGTTACCATTACTGGAAATAGTGGATCTTCGTTCGCACCAAATTCAATAACTTCTTTAGGAGGAGGAATTCAAGGATTTACAGGAAATGATGATGACGAGTTTGATTTTGACGGTGACTTCTTATTATATCCTAATCCAGCACAGACGACGCTGAATGTTAAGATGCTAGACGCTAGTGATACGTTTACTTACAGAATTTTAAATATGCTTGGACAAACAGTAAGAAATGGAGATTTATCATCTACTTCAATCGATGTTCAAAATTTACAAAGTGGAGTATACTTTATTGAAATAAACGACGGAGAAGAATTTTCTACGCAACGCTTTATTAAGAAATAATATATTTCATTAAATCTAAATTAAAACCCGCTCGAAAGAGCGGGTTTTTTCATTTTAGGAATACAAGAAATGTTTTTTTGAAAGGAAAATCGAACACCAATTCTGATACTATTTATACTGAAAGTATTTCTTCTTTACATAATAAATCCTCATTTCGAAGTCTTAAGATAATTTGAGCAACTGTAATTGTATCTTTTTCACAATAGATAACAATACGGTCGATATCATTTTCTGCATAATATACATTTCTAACTTCACTTCCATCAATGTCATCCTTTGGAGATGGAATGCCTAAAACATGAGCCATAAGCTTCAAAGAGGTAAAAGTCTTATAATCACCAAATTTCCACAACTCTAAGGTGTCTAAATGAGGAACCTCCCATGGTTTTTTTCCGAAGAGATTCAGTTTAAAAGGAATATCAATCGAATTAATAATCATTCTTCGTGCTATGTATGGAAAATCGAATTCCTTCCCATTATGGGCACATAAAACATGATGAGGGCGGTTAAAATGCGATTCAAGTAAGGCGTTAAAATCGTTTAGAATTTTTATTTCATCGCCGTGAAAACTTGTTACTCTAAAGTTGCGAATGTCTCCAGTGATTTTAAAAAAACCTACCGAAATACAGACAATTCTACCAAATTCGGCCCAGATTCCGGCCCGATCATAAAATTCGTCTGGAGTGAAATCTTCTTTCCGTTGATATCTGGTTTTTTGTTCATATAAAACCTTAGCTGCATCATCTAAGTCATTAAAGCTAGGGTACTGTGGAACAGTTTCAATATCCAAAAAAAGGATATGCTCCAAATTCATTCTTTTAAGCATAATTTTGAAAATAATAAAGGAGGAGTGGTTCTATAAAATTACAAAAAAATTAAGAACCCATCCCTGTCATTTCATAAACCGCATCAATATAATCATAGAATTCATTTGTAAACGGACGTCCTGAGTATTCACCACGCTGATGACCAAGGCGAACAATAATAAGGTTGTCCTCTGGAATGCTAATTACATATTGCCCTAAAATACCTCGCATTACAAAGATATTTTTATTTAGATGATCACTGAGCCAGAATCCATATCCATATTCGGGACTTTCTTTAAACCGCTGCTGAGTTGAGGTTGCAACAAAACTAGAATCTAATATAGAAACAGATCTCCAAGTTCCAGAATTGGAATATAATTTTCCGAAGCGAGCGAAGTCACGAGCATTACTTGCAATGCAGCAATATGATTTTTCAAGACGATGTTCTGAATCATCTAATTGCCACAGGGCTTCATTTTCAAAACCCATGGGCTCCCAAAAACTTTCGGCTAGGTATTTAGACAATGTTTGACCGGTTGCTTTTTTAATTACCATCCCAAGTAATTGGGTATTTCCACTTAGATATTTATAACTTTTTCCGGGAGTCTCGATAATTTTTTGATTTAATATGGTTTCGGCTAAATTGTCGTCGTAATAAGAACGTGCGGTAACGCTAAACGGACTTGTGTACGACTCATCCCAGTCTAAACCCGATGCCATAGATGAAAGATCCCCTACGGTCAATCCGCTTCCTGCATATTGCGGGTAGAAATCCCCAACAGGTTGCTCCAAATTAGCAATAAAACCATCTTTAATAGCTTTCCCTAATAAGGCAGAGGTAATGCTCTTTGCCATAGAAAAGGAATTTGTTTGCGATTCTTTTCCGTATTCTTCGCTATATTTTTCATGCCAAATACTATCATTCTTTATAACTAGAAATGCGATGGTTCCTAATTCCTTATGTATCTCTGAAAGCTTTTGTGTAGGTTCAATTTTGTTGTAATCCTCATGAATAGACCAAGGTTGAGGATTTGAACTCGCTGGAATTCGTTCATTTTCAAACGAAGGATGATCATCAATATACGCGGTGGTGTGTCCTGTTAAATATACGACACGAACTCCTTTTAATATGTAATTATAGTCTGTGAGATATAGTAACGCAATAATAAGAGCGATAATACCGATAGGCCATTTTATAATTTTTTTCATTTTATTATTCTAAAAGAGTGATTGTTGTTTTACAGGGTTTTCATGTTGCAGAAGCCATTTTTTTCGATGTAAACCTCCTGCATATCCAGTTAAGGAGCCATCACTTCCAACAACACGATGGCAAGGAATTATTATTGAAATCGGATTCTTACCATTAGCAGATGCTGCTGCACGAATCACTTTTGGGTTCCCTAGTTGATTTGCCATTTGTTGGTAGGTCATCGTTTTACCAAATTGAATTTCTTGAAGCTGTTTCCAAACCTTTTTCTGAAACTCGGTTCCTTCAGGAGCTAATTTTACGTCAAATTGAGTTCGATTTCCTTCAAAATATTCTTCAAACTGTTTTACAGTATTTTCAATTTCTTTTATTCCAGAACTATTCACAGCTGGGACTATTTGTTCTTTATCATTAAATTGGGCGACGGTAAGTTCAAATTTTGAATTAAAACCTAACGATATAACACCAATTGGAGAGTCGATATAGACAATAAAATCACTTTCCATTTTCCTCTTCATCAGATTTGTCTTGCAATTGTATACCCATTCTTTTCGCCCGACGTTCCCAGGTTTTGCGTGCTTGTAATTGCATATCTTCAATCGCATCACTTTCATCCATAATCTCGAGACCTAGCAATGTTTCTATAATATCTTCCATAGTGACGATACCTGTTGTATTTCCAAATTCATCGACCACTAAAGCGATATGCGAGCGTTGTTTGATAAAGGTATTGAAGAGATCAGGAATTGGCGTATTGTCTTGTACAATAGGAAGTTCCCTTTTAATATCGCTTAAAGGTTTGTTTCCATGTTCATCAACAATTTCAGCCAACAGGTCATCTCTTAGGATAAACCCGGTGATGTTATGACTTTTATCTTTATAAACAGGAATTCTAGAGAAATGTAAATCTTTATGAGTGTCGTGAAATTCACTTAGAGTAATAGACTCATCCTCACTGGTTACCACAGGAAAGGGTGTCATTACATTTTTTGCAATGATGGATTTAAAAATCAGCAGGTTTTTAATGACGGCACTTTCATTTTCTTCAAACACTCCTTCTTGTTCGGCGGCGTCGGTAATTGCCATGAATTCTTCTCGACTCATATTGTTTACATGCGCCGACTTGCCAATTAGTTTAGTCGTTAGGGTGAGTAGCCAAAGTATTCCAGTATATTTTAGGGGCAGGATAATAACCTGCAGGAATATGGCAGTGAAGCCTCCTAGTTTTTTCCAATAGGTAGCGCCAATAGTTTTAGGAATGATTTCAGAAACAATTAAAATGAGTAAAGTCATAATTGCCGAGACAATGCCGACCATATTAACACCTAAAAATTCCACCTTATAAGGCAGTTTTTCGGCCTGTACACCAACTAGAATGGCTCCAACCGTATGGGCAATTGTATTTATAGTCAATATTGCAATAAGGGGTTGATCAATGTCTTTCTTAAAATTTGCGAGCGTTTCAGCATATCCCTTTCCTTCTTGTTTTTTTATACTTAAGAATGTTGGGGTAAAACTTAATAGCGAGGCTTCTAGTATAGAACATAAAAAGGAAAAGAAAACAGAAAGTACAGCGTAGACTATTAGGAGTGTCATTAAGATTTTTTTACAAGTTAAAACATTAGAAAAAAATAAGTGCTTAAAAGAACTATGAATTTTGCCTTACACGACATTTAAAATAGTGCTTTTTATCTAGCCTATTACCAACCCACATATTTCGGGGGCACTTGGTTTTTAAGGTTGAGATATACAATTAGTTGCCCGCGATGGTGCGTGACATGGTCTTGCAATAAGTTCATAATCTGTAATTTACTTTTTGGCCCAGCAAAAAAATTAACGGTTTCTTTAAGTTCTTCACTAGATGATTTTTTGATTATTTCTGAGTTTGTATCGAAGGCCTCTCTTAGCAATTTAATAGTCTCTTCCTTTGAAATCGCAGAATCTGTTTTTACTCGTTCATAGGCTTCCTCAGAGAAATAAGTTCCACTTAGCCAATCCATATTCTCTTTTATATGCAACAGTTGCTCCTTAAAGCTGCTTTGCCTTTGGGTTGGTTTAAAGTCGTAAAACTCTTCTGGCATTAGTTCGGCCAAAGCGATTAAGTAGTCTCTTGAGTTGTCCCATTTTTCCAAAAAGGCCTCTTTTGGAGTCTCCTGTTGTGAAAAACCAATTGCGAAAATGAAAAGAGCTAGGAGTAGGGTGATTTTTTTCATAATTAGATCAAAATTTTCCTTTCGATTTTGAAGTTTCAGGAAAAACTAAATTTACGAAATTAATTTTACTACGTCCTTGGCGAAATAGCTTGCAATAATATGTGCCCCAGCCCTCTTAATAGCCGTTAATTGCTCCATCATTACAGCATCATGATCTAGCCAACCTTTTTCTGCAGCGGCTTTTAACATGGCATATTCCCCGCTCACTTGATATACGGCGACAGGAACATCAACTACATTACGTATATCACGAACGATGTCGAGATAAGACAATCCGGGTTTTACCATGACGATATCTGCTCCTTCGTTAATATCCATTAGCGTTTCTTTTATTGCCTCGTCACGATTGGCAAAATCCATTTGATAGGTTTGTTTGTTTTTTGGAACATCTTTTATATCAACAGGAGCCGAGTCTAAAGCATCCCGGAAGGGACCATAAAATGCCGAAGCATATTTGGCACTATAACTCATAATGCCTGTATCATGAAAGCCCTCTTTTTCAAGCAAGCCTCGAATTTCAAAAATACGGCCGTCCATCATATCGCTTGGAGCAATAAAATCGGCTCCAGTTTTTGCGTGGGAGAGTGACATTTCGGCTAAAACCGCATTTGTATCATCGTTGATTATTTTTCCTTCGGAAACAATTCCATCGTGACCATAAGCCGAATAAGGGTCTAAGGCAACGTCTGTCATGACAAGCATATCGGGAACAGCGTTCTTAACGGTTTTAATGGCGCGTTGCATTAACCCATCTGGATTCAGGGCTTCCGTACCCGAATTATCTTTTAGGTTATCGGGGACTTTTACAAATAAGAGCACCGATTTAAGGCCCATGGACCACAGCTCTTTTACTTCCGAAGTTAATAAATCTAAACTATAACGATAGTAATTTGGCATTGAAGGGATTTCGTCCTTTACCCCTTTGCCCTCTACAACAAAGATGGGTACTAGAAAATCATTTGGACTGATAATGGTTTCTCTTACTAGGCTTCTAATTGCGTCAGAGGTTCGTAATCGACGATTTCTTCTAAGTGGATACATACGTAGTTTTTTAAACCCAATTTATGGGATGTTGTAATATATTAATTAATTTTTCTTCCTCACTTCCTTCATCAGGAATGTGATTATAGACCCACTGAACATGTGGTGGTAAACTCATTAAAATACTTTCAATTCGTCCGTTCGTTTTTAAGCCAAACAATGTTCCTTTGTCATGAACTAGGTTGAATTCGACGTAACGTCCGCGTCTTATTTCTTGCCAATTTCTATTTGCTTTTGAAAAAGGCAGGTCTTTTCGCTTTTCCACGATAGGAATATACGCTTCCAGAAAACTATCGCCAACTTCAGTAACAAAATGAAACCAATCGCTCATTTGCATCGTCTCAGAAACAGCTAAGCGGTCGAAAAACAATCCTCCTATCCCACGGCCCTCGTTACGGTGTGTGTTATAAAAGTATTTGTCGCATTGGTTTTTATATTGCGAATAGAAATCTGGATTATGAGCGTCACAGGCACTTTTACATACCGAATGAAAATGTTTTGCATCTTCCTCAAATAGGTAGTAAGGTGTTAAATCTTGACCGCCGCCAAACCATTGCGCTGCGATATTTCCAGATGGGTCATAGAGTTCAAAATAACGCCAATTAGCGTGCACTGTCGGTACAAATGGATTTGTTGGGTGTAAAACTAGACTCAAACCACAAGCAAAGAAATCGGCATCTTTTACGCCGAAGTACTTCTGCATGGATTCTGGTAATTTCCCATGAACTTCGCTAATATTTACCCCTCCTTTTTCGAAAACATTTCCGTTTTCAATTACTCTAGTTCTGCCGCCACCTCCTTCTGGACGAACCCAGTTATCCTCTCTAAAAGTAGCTTTACCATCACATTCTTCTAATTTGGCAGTAATGGTGTTTTGTAATTTCCTTATATAGGTAACAAACTGTTCTTTCATTTTTGTCCCCAAATAATTGGGAGTTTTTTTAATATTAACTTCCGGCATTTAATTCATAAAGCTCCATATCAAGCGGAGATTCATTAACCGGAGTATGCTCATTTTTTAGGGTTCGCTGCCAAACATAACCGTTTTTTCTAGCAATTTTACAACTTCCCAAATTCGATTTGTGAGAGATTATTTTTAATTTCTTGAGACCTAATGTATGAAAAGCATATTTGCTTAACTCCTTAACGGCAAGTGTTGTCCATCCCCTACCTTCAAATGTTTGATCCATAGCGTAAGCAAGCTCCCCGACCTTATGAGTCATGTCAAGGTCTTTCAGAATAATAATCCCAGCTACCTTTTGGGTGCTATTCTCCTTAATAGCAAAAGTAAGTTCTATTTTATGTTTGTTTTCAATTGCCTTCCGAAGAATATAAGCTTTTGAGTCTTCAATAGTTAAATTTTGAGATAAGGTTTTTGGAAAATATTTCTGAAATCGCTCCAAATTTGAAGTCATCATATAGCATAGGCTTTTGGCATTAGACAACTCCAAATCGGTAATACAAAATACATCCGAGTTATACATTTATTTTTTTCAGAGCGGATTTCGATTCCTTTAATCTATTTGCTTTATCAATTAATTTTACAGTTTCTGTAGTAGAAGCTGTAACAGATAGTGGTAAGACTAAAATAATTCCAATAACTGGAATTAATAACATGGCCATAAACACCATTCCATTGCCAACAGCAATTCCCCGATTGCCCTTCACAAACTCAATACTATCTTTTACTTCAAAATGTCTTTCTAAGGTGTAGTCCATATTTCCGAATCCGGCGTAGTATGATTGCACTAAAAATAACAAAACGGATGAAAATATATTAATAATAGGTATAAAACTTATAATCAGTATTGGGATGGTAAGGAGCAATTCCATTCCAAGATTACGGAGGTTAATTCGGATTCCACGCCACAATTGAGATAGGTTGGTCGTATTACGATGTGTGTTTTCTAATCCCAGAAGGTGTAATTCAATTTTTTCGGAAACGGTGCTCATAAAGGGAGCACTTAGTGCCATTACTATATGTTTGTATACAATTAGGCCAACAGCTAGTATCACTAACCCACCTAGAATTTCACTAACGGTTCTGAAAGTTGAAGCTCCCCATTCCCAAAGCCATATCTTGGAAATAAGTTCGCCAATATTATCAGATAATCCCCAGGCAGCAAATCCAATGAAGATCGCAGTAAAAAAACTAATGATCATGGGCACACCAAAATATTTCCAAAGGCCTAATTGGCCAATGAGTTTAAAGGCACCTCCATATGCTTTTATTCCTTTAAATATATTCTTAATCATATCAATACATCATAAAAATAGATAAGGTAAATTCTTAATACTTTACTCTAAATGAACTAAGCCCGGATTAAATATATCAAGATCTTCGAAACTGGTCACTTTTCGACTATTTTTTATCATTTTTTGTAATAAAACAATGATTTCTTCCTCTTTTTTGTCAAAAACACTTAAAAATAGATGAAGTCCCACTTTGTTATTATGTAAATCCATCGCCTTCTCTATTTCGTCATTATCTGTGACTTTTTCATATAAATTGGTCACTTTTTCTGTCCAAACGATCGATTTTTCTTTATTTTTTGTTCTTTTTAGTGTTTTATGACAAATTAAAATATTCCACAATGCATGTCGAAAAGCGTTTGCTTTATTGCTTCTGTGATGTGCTTTCCCAAAAAGTTCGTCACACAATACCATGGTTCTTTTTGTAGCCTTTAAGGTTGGCATAATTAGAAATGGCTGACTTAAAAAAAGTAGCGACAATGGTATTAATTGCCTTAGTTTTAAGCGCCGAATCCTTAACCAAATATTCACTATTCCGATGTATAAGATTTCACTGCTTCGATAAAAGCTGCAGCATTCTCAACTGGAATATTAGGTAAAATTCCATGACCTAAATTAACAATATATCTGTCTTTTCCGAAGTTGTCAATCATTTCATGTACCATTTTTTTAATAGTCGCTGGTGGACTTAGAAGTCTAACTGGATCAAAATTTCCTTGAAGTGTAATTTGCCCGCCCGTTAAATAACGTGCATTTCTTGGAGAACAAGTCCAGTCAATTCCCAAAGCTGAGGCCCCACTTTTTGCCATGGTGTCTAAGGCAAACCAACATCCTTTTCCGAAAGCGATTACTGGGATTTCATCTTTTAATGCATCAATAATTTGTTGCATATATTTCCAGCTAAATTCTTGATAATCTGTAGGAGATAACATTCCTCCCCAGCTATCAAATAGTTGAACCGCATTGACCCCAGCCTTCACCTTTGCTTTTAAATATAGAATTGTTGTATCTGTGATTTTCTGAAGCAAACTGTGAGCTGCAATAGGATGAGTAAAACAAAACCCTTTAGCAATATCGAAGTTTTTACTCCCTTGCCCTTGAACACAATAACATAAAATCGTCCATGGACTTCCGGCAAAACCAATTAATGGGATATCGTCGTCGAGTTTTTCTTTGGTCATTTTGATTGCCTCCATTACATATCCTAATGTATCCTCGATATCAGGAACGATGACTTCATCAACGTCTTTTTGAGATCTTATTGGATTAGGTAGCCAAGGACCCACATTGGGTTTCATCTCTACATGAATATTCATGGCTTGCGGTATTACCAGGATATCGCTAAATAGAATAGCCGCATCCATTCCATATCTTCGAATGGGTTGAACGGTAATCTCACTTGCGAGTTCTGGAGTTTGGCAGCGCGTAAAGAAATCGTACTTAGCTTTTATTTCCATAAACTCTGGCAAGTAACGTCCGGCTTGGCGCATCATCCAAACGGGAGGTCGATCAACAGTTTCACCCTTTAACGCTCTTAGAAATAAATCGTTTTTAATATTACTCATAATGAATCTTTTTTATCAACTAGGATTTATTGGAAACTTATAAATGAAAATTTATCGAAACCATCATAGTGAGGTTATTTTAGGTTTTGTTTAGTAGCGAAATAGTTTTTTCAATCACACTTTCGATTGTGGTACTTTCCGCTTCAAAAATGTTATTGGTATGTTTTATCACCTCTGAAGATGTTGTTTTCCCAATACAAAAAGCAGTGCTATTGTCAATTTCATTTTCGATGCAAAAACTTTGCACTCCACTTGGGCTAAAAAACAAGATTCCGTCCCATTTTTGTTCAAATTTGACCGTTTTTAGTATGGTTTGGTATGTTTTTACTTCAAAATTAGCGATTTCTTCAGTTTTTAAAGCAGAAGGAATTTCATCTCTGCGTAAATTTCCGCAGAAAAAATAGAATGTATCGTTTTTATGCATTTTTTTGATAAAACCTGCTAGTTCTGATGCGGTTTTCATCATTTTGGTCACTTTTTGGCCATTTTTCTCCAAAATGGATTTAGTCTTTTCACCAACACAGAAAACCCTATCAATTTTACTAGAATTGCGATTGTGGTCACTAAAAAAAGCTTTCACCGCATTCTGACTTGTAAAAATTCCACAACCGATTTGTTTTGGAGATTCAAAGTCAATATAATTGATTTCAATCGCATCATAATCTATGACAGAAATATCCAGGTTTTGAAACATTTTCTTTTGTGAAGATGTTAGTTTTTTGGTAGATAGAATTGATTTCATTTAGCCTCAGCTTTTATCTGCTGCATCAATTTTTTTCCGCCATTTGCTAAAATTTCCAAAGCGCAATTTTTCCCTAAACTCTTATAGTTAAGAAGAGAAACGGTTTTGTCAACCGCTAACTTGGTTAACCCATCTGGAGAAAATAGGACACCTTTTAGGTGAATTGTATCGTGTTTTATTGTCGCAATGGCTCCAATTGGAGCGGTGCAGCCTCCCTCAAGAACGCGCAGAAAATAGCGTTCAACGTAGGTCGTGATTTCAGAACTTCGATGGTTGAGACTGGAAATGGCTTCCGAAGAGAATGTATCATTTTCAAGTGTCACAACTACCATTGCACCCTGCGCTGGCGCTGGGATCATCCAATCAAGATCGTTATAGTGGTCTGGCAAAACATTTATTCTTTCTAATCCTGCTTTTGCGAAAATCGCTCCCTGCCAAGCGTTTTCCTCTGTTTTTTGCAAACGCGTATTTACATTTCCACGCAAGCCAACAATTTTATGATGGGGATAACGATGGAGCCATTGTGCCTTTCGCCGCATACTGCCTGTAGCGATGGTACAAGGGTTGTCAAAACTGTTTGTTCCTTTTGTTACTAAAATATCTAGGGAAGATGCTCTTTCAAGAACAGCTTTTTGAACGATCCCATTTGGTAAAATAGTTGGAACGTCCTTCATACTGTGAACCGCTACGTCTACAGTGCCATTTAACATAGCAAGATCAAGAGTTTTGGTGAAAATCCCAGTAATACCTAATTCATATAAAGGTTTGTCCAAGATTAAATCTCCTTGCGATTTAACCGCTACGAGTTCTGTTTCGTAACCTAAGTTATCAAGTTTTGCCTTAACTTTATTAGCTTGCCACAAAGCTAATTCACTATCACGTGTGCCGATGCGGATGCGTTTCTTCACGATTCTGGAGTTGAAATTTGAAATACCTTATGAATTAAATCAACACTTTCGGTGGTTGGATAGGAGTCATCTTTTAGATGATTGGCAAAATGTGTTGTAATCTTTTGAATGATTCGGTTGCTAATTATTTCTGCCTGCTCCTCATTGAAGTTGGTAATTTTCTTCCGTTGAAAATTAATTTCACCAGATTTTATTTCGGCTAGTTTTACCTTTAGGGCCTGAATTGTGGGCGCAAATATTCGGTTTTCAGCCCAAGTATTAAATTCTGTTTCTACCTCGCGAATAATACTTTTAGCAAGAGGAATTTGAGAGGCTCTTTGCTCTAAGGTGTTGTCTGTAACAGTTGCCAAATCGTCTAAATGAACTAGGGTTACTAGGTCATTTTCAATAACATTGTTGGCCACGTTTTTTGGAATTGAAAGATCCAAAATAAGAAGGGGTCTTTTAAGGAAGAGTAATTCTTTAGAGATCGTAGGTTGTTGAGCACTTGTTGCAACAATCATTACGTCAGATTGTGCAATTTCACTTTGAATGTCTGCGTAATCCTTAACGACTAAATTAAATTTTCCAGCGATCTTTTCAGCCTTGTGCTTCGTGCGGTTGATAAGTGTTATGAGTTCGTTCTTAGTATGCTTGATTAAATTTTCACAAGTGTTCCGTCCAATTTTACCTGTTCCAAAAAGTAAAATATTTTTTTCAGAAACATACGGAACGCGCGCCAAGATATATTGAACTGCAGCGAAACTAACGGAGGTAGCTCCACTTGAAATCTTTGTTTCGTTTTTAATTCTCTTACTAGCCTGAATAACTGCATTTGCAAGCCTTTCCGTAAAAGGGTTCAACAGACCGATATTCTTAGACAATCTGAAACTTTTTCTTAACTGACTAATAATTTCAAAATCTCCAAGTATCTGACTATCCAATCCTGTTCCGACCTTAAAGAGGTGAGAAATAGCTTCTTTGTTTTTATGAATGTAAGCTACTTTTTCAAATTCCTCTACAGATCCCTTAGTGTGCTCACATAGAAGCTTAATTATTTGGAAAGGATGTTGTGCAATTCCATAAAGTTCTGTTCGATTACAGGTAGAAATAATGATTAGTGAAGGCATGCCTTCTTTCTTGGCTTGGGTCAATAAATTGATTTGTGCAGTTTCATCAAGGCTAAAATGCCCTCTAATTTCTGCATCTGCCTTTTTATAGTTAAGACCAATAGCGTAGAAGTTGCCAACTTGTGAAGAAGTTTGATTTTTACTCATAAATTTACCTAACGGCGCAAATGTAATAGCATTTTTTATTTAAAAGTAACGCTAGGCGTATCAATTGTGTCGACAACTGTTAATTTTGTCTAAAATATGACATATCTCATTGAAATCGCCTAAATTCGATGCTTTAAAGAGCTTTTATTCTTTATTATTTAGAACAAATCTAAATAATAAAGAAAATACCGTCAGGCATTTTATTAAAAAATGTCGCTCAAAGTTTGATTTTATTATCATAATGGTTACTTTGATTTAAAACAACTTGAATAGGAATAACCCTACTTTTTAACGCTAAACTATTGTTTAGAAAACTTAATTCACCTATGGTTTCTACAGAAAATATTTCGGAAGGAGTTTATATTGAGACAATTATAGAAGAAGGCTTTTATATTTTGGCTTTTAACAATGAAATAGGCAAAGACGTTTATTATAAGAGGGAAGTGGGATCAAATTTTGTTCAATTTCACTTCTGTATAAAAGGTCAAGCACGCTTCAGTTTTAACGATGGAAATTATATGTTACCCTTATTAGAGGATAATTCCTTACTTCTTTATAATCCAGAGCGAGACTTGCCTCTTAACCTAACTGTCAATCCAAATTCTTGGGTGCTTTCGGTTTTATTACCTATAAAAAAATTTCATGGTTTGTTTTCTACAGAGGCAAATTACATAACGTTCTTAAGCGAAGAAAATCGAGATAGAAAATACTATAAAGACGCAATTATTTCTCCATCTATGGCTATTGTACTAAATCAGCTAATGAATTATAATCTTCATCCTTCGGTTAAGCCCTTATATTTTAAAGGGAAGGCATACGAATTACTGAGCCTATATTTCAATAGGCCAGTTGATGCAGACACCGAACAGTGTCCTTTTTTGATAGATGAAGACAACGTTGCAAAGATTAAGAATGCCAAAAAAATTATTATATCAAGAATGGCTGAGCCACCAACATTAAAGGAGCTCGCTGATGAAATTCAGCTGCCGTTGAACCGCTTAAAAGAGGGCTTTAAGCAAATTTATGGGGATTCTGTTTTTAGTTTTCTGTTCGATTATAAAATGGAGATAGCACGTCAAATGTTGGCAACTGGATCTCATAATGTAAATGAAGTTGGTCTTAAGGTAGGTTATAGTACCTCCAGTCATTTTATTGCTTCTTTCAAGAAAAAATTTGGAACAACCCCAAAGAAATATGTGACGAGTTTAAACAACTAGCTCACAAATATAAAACTACAGAATAATTTAAGGATATTTTGGGTTTCATTTACTTCCTAGGTGTTATTTTTGTACTTCTTAAAAAACGCTTATGAAGAAAGGAGTTCTCTTAGTGAACCTCGGTTCGCCAGACAGTGCGAATCCGAAGGATGTAAAAAAATATCTCGGTGAGTTTTTAATGGACCCACGTGTTATTGACGTGCCTCGATGGGCGCGAATTTTACTGGTAAGGGGTATCATATTAAATACCCGTCCAAAACAATCGGCAGCCGCATATCAGAAAATTTGGTGGGAAGAAGGCTCTCCTTTAATTGTACTTTCTGAAAGACTGCAGAAAAAAGTTCAGGAAAAAACTACGGTTCCTGTGGCTTTGGCAATGCGTTACGGAAGTATGACGCTGAAGAAAGGACTTCAGGAATTGGTCGATCAAGGGATTGATGATGTTTTAGTTGTGCCTCTTTACCCCCAATTTGCAATGGCAACTACTGAAACGATTGATGTAGCGATTGATTCTTTGAAGAACGAGTTTTTTCCTCAGTTAGATATTACATCATTAACTGCGTTTTATAATAAACCAGAATATATAGAAGTGCTTTCTCAAAGTATTTCAGAAAAGATAAAAGACTTGGATTACGAACAATTGTTGTTTAGTTATCACGGTATTCCAGAGCGACATATTCGAAAAAGTGATATTACAAAGTCACATTGTAAGATTGATGGAAGTTGCTGCGAAACACCCTCAAAGGCACATGAATTTTGCTATCGCCACCAATGCAAAGAAACAACTAGATTAGTTGCAGAAAAGTTAGGCTTAAAAGAGGGTTCTTTTTCAACTTCTTTCCAGTCCCGATTAGGTTTTGACCCTTGGCTGCGTCCATACACAGATCGTACTATTGAGCGATTGGGAAAAGCAGGAGTAAAAAAAATGGCAATAGTTACGCCAGCTTTTGTTAGTGATTGCCTAGAAACGCTAGAAGAAATAGCTATGGAGGGAGAGGAGATTTTTCACGAAGTTGGAGGAAAGGAGTTTACCGTAATTCCTTGCCTTAATGATCGAGATGATTGGGCTACAGTCATGACAGGTTGGATTGACGAATGGCGAATTAAAGATGTGAAAACGGCAATAGCCTAATGACGACTCCTAAAAAATCGGATGCTCTCGGAATTGAACCTATTAGTAGATTACTGGTAAAACAAGCAGTTCCTGCTTCTATCGGGATTTTGGTAATGTCGCTTAACATGATAGTCGATACTATCTTTGTAGGGCGGTGGATTGGTGCGTTGGCGATTTCAGCAATAACTGTTGTAATTCCTGTTACATTTTTCATTGCGGCCATTGGGTTGGCAATTGGTATTGGAGGAAGCTCTGTTTTATCAAGGGCTTTGGGTTCCGGAAACAATTCGAAAGCACTACAGGTTTTCGGAAATCAGACGACCTTAACCTTTTTAGTTTCTGGTGTTCTCGCTATCCTAGGGTTAATTTTTCAAAATGACCTTATAGAATTTTTTGGTGCAGATGAATCTTTTAAAGAACTAGCTCTCACTTATTATCGCATAGTAATGTATGGAATCGTTATGCTCGCCATGTGCATGATGGGTAATAATGTAATAAGAGCTGAAGGCAAACCAAAATTTGCAATGTATGCCATGATGTTGCCTGCAATTGGTAATATTTTTATGGATTACCTGCTCATTAATGTTTTTGACTATGGAATGGAAGGCGCTGCCTGGGCTACTTTTATTTCCTATGCGATTTGTTTTGGATTTATTCTTTGGTTTTTTATTGTGAAAAGTGAACTTCGTCTTACTTGGGAGTCCTTTAAGCTTAAAAGGGATATTGTTGGGGAAATTAGTAGCTTAAGCTCGGTGACTTTGGCTCGGCAAGCCGTTATTAGTGTATTAACAATTTTATTGAACAATGTTCTCATCGTTCATGGAGATGCTCTTGACGTTGCCTCCTACGGAATTATTAGTAGAATGCTCATGTTTGCTTTGTTTCCTGTAATAGGAGTGAATCAAGGATTCTTGCCCATTGCAGGCTATAATTATGGAGCACAAAAATTTGATCGAGTTCGAGAATCTATTAACACATCTATTAAATATTCAGGCGCACTAGCATTGATGATCTTTGCTATTATTATGATTTTTCCGACAGAAATAGTTTCCATTTTTGTGAGTAATAAAGAAGGATTAAGTGCCGAGACCTTGGCTCAGAATGGAGAAATTTTAAGTAGAACTCCTTCTGCCTTGAGATGGGTTTTTGCAGCAACGCCTATTATTGTGGTTCAATTAATTGGAGCGTCTTATTTTCAAGCAATAGGCAAGGCAATTCCCGCTTTACTTCTAAGTTTAACCAAACAAGGGTTCTTTTTGATACCATTAATTCTAATATTGCCTAATTTTATTGGTGTTCGCGGTGTTTGGATTTCATTTCCAATTGCAGACATTCTTTCAACTCTTGTTACAGGGTATTACCTGAACAAGGCGATAAGAATAAATTCAGTATATTAATTTTTTCATTTTATAAAACATACACTAGTAGCACTGATAAATATCATTTTTTAACCATCCGTTAAAACTGATATTTATCCATTAAACATGTACTATGCTCAACAAAGAAGATTTTCAGAATTCCAAAAGTAAAGAAGAGTTTTTATCTACTCTAAAATCTAAAGTTAATGAAGAGAAAGTATCTGAGATCTTGCACAGTATTCAGTATGAGAGAGAGCTAATTAAGTTACAAGCCGAATTAGTGAATCTTCAGCAGTGGGTTGCTAAGCATAAGAAGCGTGTTTGTGTAATTTTTGAAGGGAGAGACGCTTCGGGCAAAGGAAGCACGATTCGACGCTTTATAGAGCACTTGAACCCTCGTTCAATTCGCGTTGCAGCTCTTGATAAGCCAACTGAAAAAGAACGGGGGCAATGGTATTTTAGACGCTACATTAAAGAGCTTCCGAACGCTGGAGAAATTGTTTTTTTCGATAGAAGCTGGTATAATCGGGCCGTTGTCGAGCCTGTAATGGGATTTTGTGACGAAGATGAATATGACAGTTTTATGAGACAAGTGCCAGAATTTGAACACATGCTTTATGAAGATGGCGTGCATATCATAAAGTTTTGGTTTTCAATTTCTAAAGAAGAACAACTTGAAAGATTTAATGCTAGGCTAATTAACCCCTTAAAACGCTGGAAGTTTAGTGAAGTGGACCAAGAAGGGCAGCACAAATGGGAGCAATATACATTTTATAAAGAGCAGATGTTTAGTAAATCGCATACATCGATTAGTCCTTGGATTATTGTGAAAACAAATGATAAAAAAGAGGCTCGTTTAGAAAGCATACGCTATGTCCTTTCTCAATTTAAATATGATGGGAAAGGAGATTCGGAAGTCTCAATATTTCCAGACCCAAATATAATTCAACGCTATCACAGAATGGCCCGACAAATAGACTAAATATGCCACAATCTATATCAACTAAAGAGTTAAAAAGTTTAAATTCTAAGAAAGGAATTAAGCAGTTTTTAAATGAAAATGGAAGTTTTTCTAAGGCACTACGTTTTGTAAAATATGAGAACCGCTTAAAGGCTTTGCAAGAAGAGCTTATTAAATTACAGCATTGGGTTGTTAAGAACGACGAAAAAGTGGTAATTATCTTTGAGGGTAGAGATGCCGCAGGAAAAGGTGGTGCTATTCGAAGATTAACAGAGCATTTAAATCCAAGGGAATTTAAAGTTGTTGCCTTGCCAAAACCATCTGATGAAGAAAACGGGCAGTGGTATTTTCAACGATATATTTCTCAATTGCCCAAAAGCGGGAAGATTGTTCTCTTTGACCGTAGTTGGTATAATAGAGCTGTAGTCGAACCTGTTAATGGTTTTTGCACTGAAAGAGAATACAGGGTTTTTATGAACCAAGTGAACGATTTTGAACGCATGATAATTGAATCGGGAACACGCCTTATTAAATTCTATTTTTCAATATCCAAAGAAGAGCAAGAAAAGCGATTTGAAGAAATAAAATCAAGTCCAGTTAAAAAGTGGAAATATAGTGAGGTAGATAAAAATGCACTTGCGCTTTGGGATGATTATACCTTATACAAGAAAAGGATGTTTCGTAAAACAAATACCCAAATTTCTCCCTGGATTATCGTCAAAGCCAATAAGAAGACCAAAGCTAGAATTGACGCTATTGAATATGTTTTAGCCAAAACCCCATATACCCCAAAGAATCAAGAACTAATTAAACATATCGAGATCGAGGTAGACTGATAAAAAAATTCCAGAGGTTAGATTTTTAGAAATGAATTTGAACGGCTATCTTTAGGCAAACTTATGAATCAATAACGATGCAACTCTTTCAAACTCGCGGCTCAATTTTTGTTTTTCTTTTATTCGCAATCTTCTCATCCTTTTCGTATTCTCAGAGTTTTGATGAGAAATTATACGATGCCCTAGACTATCGTCTTTTGGGTCCTTTTAGGGGTGGTCGTAGTGCTGCTGTAACCGGTGTTCCTGGCAAACCGAATCTTTTCTATTTTGGCGCTACGGGGGGTGGTGTCTGGGAAACTAAAAATAGAGGAAGGACATGGAAAAATCTGTCTGATGGATTTTTTGGAGGATCTGTTGGGGCTATTGAAGTGAGCACAGATGATCCTAACGTAATTTATGTTGGTGGTGGAGAAACTACTGTTCGGGGAAATGTTTCCTCCGGATATGGAGTTTGGAAAACTGAAAATGCTGGGAAGTCCTGGAAGCAAATGGGACTTGAAAATAGCAGGCATATACCTAGAATTAGAGTACATCCAAAAAATCAAAATATTGTGTATGCCGCTGTTCTAGGGAATATTTACAAGCCCACACAAGAACGGGGCGTATATAAAAGCACCGATGGCGGAACCTCATGGCGTAAGACTCTTTTCGCCAATGAAAATGCAGGAGCTGTCGATTTAATTATGGATCCAAATAACCCAAGGATTCTATACGCATCTACTTGGAACATTCAGAGAACACCTTACAGTTTAAGTAGTGGTGGTGATGGTTCCGCGCTATGGAAAAGCACCGATAGCGGAGAGAATTGGAAAGAGATTTCAAAAAATAAAGGGTTTCCTACAGATACCTTAGGGATAATAGGTGTTACGGTTTCACCAGTAAATAGTGATCGCGTCTGGGCTATTGTTGAGAACAAAGAAAAAGGCGGTGTGTATAGAAGTGATGATGGTGGAGAGACATGGAAGCAAATAAATAGCGAAAGAAAATTGAGACAGCGGGCTTGGTATTATACCCGCATTTATGCAGACCCGCAAGATGAAGATATTGTGTATGTGCTGAATGTTCGCTATCATAAAAGCACCGATGGTGGTAAGACGTATGAAACGTTCAATGCACCTCACGGAGATCATCACGATTTATGGATAGCACCTGAAGACCCAAACAGAATGGTTATTGGTGATGATGGGGGAGCGCAAACAACCTATGATGGCGGAGAAACTTGGAGTACCTACCACAACCAACCAACCGCTCAGTTTTATCGAGTTACCACAGACAATTCCTTTCCGTATAAAATATATGCGGCACAACAGGATAATTCTACCATTCGAATAACACATAGAAATGAAGGACGAAGTATAAATGAAGATGATTGGGAAGAAACTGCAGGAGGAGAAAGTGCTCATATCGCTATTGATCCATTGGACAATGATATCGTTTATGGAGGTAGTTATGATGGCTTTTTAACGCGTTATAATCATAAAAAACAAACGATTAGAAGCATTAGTGTTTGGCCCGATAATCCGATGGGTCATGGGGCCGAGGATATGAAATATCGATTTCAATGGAATTTCCCGATATTCTTCTCACCTCACAATCCGAAGAAGTTGTACACCGCTTCCAATCATTTACACGCTACCACGAATGAGGGTGAAAGCTGGGAGCTATTGAGTCCTGATTTAACACGGAATGATCCATCAAAACTAAAATCCTCAGGGGGTCCAATTACGCAAGACAACACCTCGGTTGAGTATTATTGTACAATTTTTGCTGCAGCTGAATCGCCTGTAACAGAGGGAGTCATATGGACTGGAAGCGACGATGGATTGATTCATATTACAAAAGATGGAGGTGCTAATTGGGAAAATATTACACCAAAAGGAATGCCCGAATGGATGATGATTAATAGCATAGAGCCTTCAGTTTTTGATGCAGGAACCTGCTATGTTGCAGGAACTAAATATAAGACTGGAGATTTCGCACCTTATTTATATAAGACAAATGACTACGGAAAGACCTGGAAAAAAATCACCAATGGAATTCCATCAGAACATTTTACGAGGGTACTTCGTGAAGACCCAAAACAAAAAGGAATCCTTTATGCCGGAACCGAAACGGGAATGTATATTTCTTTTGATGACGGTACCAATTGGAAGACATTTCAGTTAAATCTGCCCATAGTGCCAATTACAGATTTAGCAGTAAAAGACAACAATCTAATAGTGGCTACACAAGGAAGAAGTCTATGGATTATTGATGATTTGAGTATGCTCCATCAACTTTCAGAAGCAAAGAATAAAGAAAACTTTATCTACAAACCCAAAGATGCGTATCGAATGGGCGGGAGATCTAACAGTGAATCTTTAACTACTGGCACAAACCACCCAAGCGGAGTTTTGACATATTTTAATGTCGCGAACCCTGATGAAAAGGAGATTAAACTTAGTTATCTGACAAAGCAGGGAGATACGATCAAATCATTTACAACCAAAGGAACTAAAGAAAAGAACAACAAACTTGACGTTGAGAAAGGTTCAAATGTTCATAGTTGGAACATGCGTGGAGATGGTGCTGAAAAGTTGAAGGGGATGATTTTATGGTGGGGAAGTACTGCAGCTCCTATGGCTGTACCCGGAGAATACGAAGTTGTACTAACAGTTGATGACGAACGTTATTCGAAACCATTTACTATCATCCCTGACGGTAATTCGGAAACAGATTTGGCAGGAATGCAGCGACAATTTGATTTTATCACAGACGTGAATAATACAGTTGACAAAGCTCATAAATCGATTAAAAAAATTCGTAAAATAAACACTCAGTTAGAAGCCTTTCAGAAGCAATACAAAGAAGACGAAGCAATAAAGGACTTGGTTGAGAAGGCTAAGAAGTTGAGTACATCATTTTCAGAAATTGAAAAAACCTTATACCAAACTAAGAATAAGAGTGGTCAAGACCCATTAAATTTCCCCATACGATTAACTAATAAACTAGCACATTTAAATAGTTTGGTTGGCATGGACGATTTTCCGCCCACACAGCAAGATATAGCAGTAAAAAATGAGTTATCTGGTCAAATAAACGCCGAGTTGATTAAGTTCGACCAGTTAATTTCTGAAGAGATTTCAGCATTTAATGCTGCTTTTAACCAGAAGAAACTAAATTATCTTTTTGTTGAGAACGACAAGGAATAATTTATAGCAGAAATTTTTCAAAGAGGTTTTTGTAGAATGATTTAGTTAATTAGAAAGAGATCCCGGCCTGCGCAGGGAATAGGTATGGAATATTACTACATTAAAGCACTTCACTTAATATTTGTTATAACTTGGTTTGCAGGCTTATTTTATATAGTGCGCCTTTTTGTGTACCAAATAGAAGCATCGCAAAAACCTTCTCCAGATAAAGAAATATTAGGAGAGCAGTTTAAAATAATGGCGAAACGCCTCTGGTTAATTATTACCTGGCCCTCCATGATATTGGCTGTTGTATTTGCAGTTTGGCTTATGGTATTGCGCCCATTTTATTTTTCAGAATCCTGGATGCAGGTGAAACTTGGGTTTGTAGTATTATTAATTATCTATCATTTAAAATGTCACAGTATATATAAACAATTACAAGTAGGTGTCATTAAACATTCTTCAAACTTTATGCGACTGTTTAATGAAGGGGCAACAATCATACTGTTTTCCGTTGTGTTTTTAGTGATACTGAGAAATGCTGTGAATTGGATTTTTGGCGTTATTGGCATCATACTGTTTTCGGTGTTAATAATGTTGGGGTATAAATTTTACAAAAGGATTAGAGAGGGTAAAGAAGGCGCTAAATAACACTAGTGTCGAATTCTCAAAAGTTGGTGCAATTATTGGTGCCTAACCGAATAAATATCAATAGATGACTTTTTATAGATCGCTGCGATTTAGAATATTTTTAGCAATGTTGCTGTTGTTGTTGGGCGCGTCTGTACTTATTGCAATAGTTACTGTATACCAATACAGAGAAGAAGCAGAAGACTATCACAAAGAACGTTTGTCACGAAAGGAAGAAAATATAAGGAAGAATATTGATTTTATCCTCAAAAACACTACGTATCCTGTCGAGACGAATCAAATTCCACTCATCTTTAAGGAAAAAATATACGAGCTAAAAGCCATTCATAATCTAGAAATATACCTATACGATTTGAACGGGAACCTGCTAAAATCTTCTAAAGCTTCTTTTATAATAGATACATCTGCAACAAGGATGAAACAGTACGCTTTAGGCGCGTTAAAACAATCGGCCGCTAAGAGCTTCACAGAAGAGTTTGAAGAAGAAGGACAAGAGTACAGATCCTCGTATACGTATATTACAGATTCACACTTTAAGCCACTGGCGATTCTAAATCTTCCATATATTGAAGATGATGGATTCATTAAAAAGGAACTAAGAGAAAATTTATCTCGTCTTGGGATTGCTTATTTTTTTATGTTACTTATCGCTGTTGTGCTAGCTTATTTCTTATCAAAGTATATTACTCGCTCCTTGAATGAAGTAAGTGAAAAAATCACAGAAACACGACTGAATAAAAGAAATAAGAAGATATCAATCAAAGATACTTCAGAAGAAATTTCGACCTTGGTTAATGCTTATAATGGAATGATCGATGAGTTAGAAAATAGTGCAGCTCAGTTAGCAGCTAGTGAACGTGAAGCGGCTTGGAGAGAGATGGCAAAGCAAGTAGCTCATGAAATTAAAAACCCATTAACTCCCATGAGATTGACAGTACAGAGCTTTCAAAGGAAGTTTGACCCGAGCAATCCAAACATACGAGAGAAGCTAGATGAGTATACCAATACTATTATTCAGCAGATCGACACCATGAGTTCTATAGCTTCTGCTTTCTCAACCTATGCTACTATGCCTGCACAAAAGGATGAGACGCTTAATATTGTAAAAATCACCAAACTGGCACTCGATATTTTTAATGAAGATTATATCTATTTCTCTTCGGAAGAGGATGAAATTATAATAAAATTTGATAGAACACAGTTGATTCGAGTTGTAACCAATCTTATTAAGAATAGCGTTGATGCGATTGCTCAAAAGCAACCTGATGAGCCCAGAATCTCCGTTAGAGTTTTATCTGAAGAGAATTCTGTTTCTATATCAGTTACGGATAATGGAGTTGGTGTTTCAGAAGAACATAAACATAAGATTTTTGAACCTAAATTTACGACAAAATCAAGTGGAATGGGTCTCGGCCTTGCTATGGTTAAAAACATTGTAGAAACGTATAACGGGCATATTATTCTGGATTCTTCTTTAGAAAAAGGAACCACATTTATTGTTACTTTTCCAAAAGTGGTTTGAGGATTTTGTAATTTTGTTTCACAGGGAAACTAACTTTTTATTGATACATCGAATCCATGAGCTACGAAAATATTCTAACTGAACACGATACTGGAATTACTACTATTACCATTAACCGTCCGGCCAAACTAAACGCATTAAACATTGCTACTATAAAGGAGTTGCACGATGCATTTAAAGAAGCCGACGAGTCTAAAAAGACGAAAGTGATTATAGTCACTGGCGGTGGAGATAAAGCATTTATTGCGGGAGCTGATATTAGTGAATTTGCGGATTTCTCTGTAGTCGAAGGAGGCCAATTATCGGCCGAAGGACAGGCACTATTATTTGATTATGTTGCCAATTTAGCGACGCCGGTGATTGCTGCTATAAATGGTTTTGCCTTGGGTGGCGGACTGGAATTAGCAATGGCAGCGCATTTTAGGATTGCAAGTGATAATTCAAAATTAGGTCTGCCAGAAGTTTCATTGGGT
>Ga0075467_10000630_pt1 | contig 28533 bp, 24 predicted proteins | sample DEB08_DNA_9_FD_75067 | JGI IMG/M metagenome (GOLD analysis project Ga0075467, IMG submission 75067) | Aqueous microbial communities from the Delaware River and Bay under freshwater to marine salinity gradient to study organic matter... | ecosystem: Environmental > Aquatic > Marine > Coastal ... | reverse complement strand
TTTTTTAGTATGCAACTTTACCAGGGATAATTATTTTCATTTTTAGGAAAATAATTTAAAAAACTTCAATTATATAGCACTGCGTTGATAGTGATCTTGATTGGCTTGATGTGTACTGTCTGATGGATACACATAAATCACTTCGTAATGACTTATAACAGGGGATTTTTGTGTGGTAAAGTTACGAACTTGCCCCCAACTAGACGACTTAATTAGCGTGTACTGTAAACTAAATAAGCCAGAAACCAACAAGAGACTAACGAAGACGATTTTTTTCATATCAAGTTCAATTATTTTCGTACAACGAAGAATTAAGAAATCATAGTATTGAAACGAGTACATTTAATTGCCATAGGTGGTGCGATTATGCACAACTTGGCCATCGCATTGCATAGAGCAGGATACAAGGTTACCGGTAGTGATGACGCTATTTATAATCCCGCCAAGGAAAACTTAGAAAAAGAAGGACTCCTGCCTACATCAATGGGCTGGGATGCATCGGTGATATCGCCAGATTTGGATGTGGTAATAGTAGGTATGCATGCGCGTGGTGATAATCCTGAATTAGCTAGAGCGAGAGAACTTGGATTGAGTATTATGTCATTTCCGGAGTTCGTTGCTCGTCATTGCCAAGATAAAAAACGCATTGTGGTAGCGGGAAGTCACGGAAAAACTACGACTACTGCCATGATTATGCATGTGCTTTCTGAACTACGTTTAGATTTTGATTATTTGGTCGGTAGTTCTATCGACGGATTTGATTTATCAGTAAGACTAAGCGAGGCTCCTTTGGTTATTATTGAAGGGGATGAGTACCTTTCTTCGCCGTTAGATTTACGATCTAAATTCTTATGGTACAATCCACATGTATCTATTATTACAGGTATTGCGTATGATCACATTAACGTATTCCCTACGTTTGAGTTATACGTGGATACATTTAGAAAATATATAGCTACGCATGGTGATGATGCTGTTTATTTTTGGTTTGAGAAGGATGAATATTTAGCTCAGCTTGCTGCAGAAACTACAGTCAAAAACAAACCGTACAATACGCCAAACTTTATCTCTGATAAATATGGAAGTGTGCTTAAACATGAAGGTAAAGAATATAAGCTAAACGTAGTAGGTAAGCACAATTTAGAAAATCTGCATGCTGCCCAATTGGTTTGCGAGCAGATAGGGATAAATGCCGACTCTTTTTATAAAGCTGCTGGAAGTTTTACAGGAGCTGGTCGTAGAATGGAAAAAATAAAGGAGACAGAAAATCAGGTGGTATATAGGGATTTTGCGCATTCGCCTAGCAAGCTAAAGGCAACTACAGAAGCTATAAAGGAAACGTACAATGGTCCGCTACTAGCGGTATTTGAGTTGCACACATTTAGCAGCCTAAATCGCGATTTTTTACCCCTTTACAAAGGCGGAATGGCCGCTGCAGATAAAGCAATTGTGTTTTATAACGATGCCGTTTTTGAGCATAAAAAAATGCAATTTGTGGAGCCCAATTACGTAGCAGAATGCTTTGAAAATGTTGAAATAGTGCATTCTCCAGAAATTTTAGCAGCATTAGTAAATGCGGCGTATCAAAAAGGGGATAACATTTTACTCATGAGTTCCGGAAAATTTGAAGAAGCAAAGTTTGAGTTTAACTAAGCCTTATAACTGCTTTACACGGAGTTTAAATTCTAAGGATTCGAGTCCTTGACTGGTAACAGAGGTAGGTTGCAAAGCGAAATACTTTTCTTTGTTTTTTACGATTAAAACAATCTCATTTTCAGTAAATGCTTGCTGAGCTACAAAATCCCACCTAAAAAATGGACTGAGTAATTGGTCTGTCCGAGTATAGGGTAAATCACGCGCATAAAAGTAATCGATTTCATTAAAGCGGGTAGATGTATCAAGATATATCTTGTTTAGATCTTGGTTTATATTGAGGGTTTGAAAAAGTCCAAAGAAAGCATTAGCAGTGGGGATGTGGGGTAAATTAGGATGTAGTTTGGTCGAGTCCGAAATATAGGTAAAACAGATGTTCCAATCTTCTTTATTGGGCTCTAAGCGGGTAAAAAGAGCATCGTCTTTTAGGCTAAAGTAAGAGTGGGCGTAATTTTGATTTTTTACAATCCATTTGGTTTGTCCTACTGAATCATTAAGCGCACCATACCGAATATGATAGGCAGAGTCTGTCGCGTCCAGGAGTTGAAATTTATAAAAATAATAGGTACCGGTTTCTTCCCAAGTCATGATAAAAACGTCTTTATAGGATTCCGGATTGCTAAACGAATAATCACCCCACGCACCAATGGCTGGATAGGTGCCAGATGCCGTTGGAATATCTACTTGCCATGTAATTTTACTGGTCTCATAGCTAGAATTTATAGCTTTAAAATCGGTATTGGTGGTATTATGTATTCCTGCTTTGGCGAGTGGATTGATGTATATAGCCCAGGCATTTTCCGCATGCTGAAACTTGAGTTGCCATTGGGTTTGTACCCCAATGTTGTTGTTTAAAAGATTGCTTAGGTTTACATACGTGGCTTGGTTTGTAGAGGTATTAAGTCTAATTGTAATTTCATTTACTTTTTGCTTTGGCAATACTTCATCGGGTTCAAAACAAGAAGTTAATAGTGCCGCAAATGCTATGTAGAACAGGTTTCTCACTTGAGTGTATACTTTAGTTTAAAGTAAAAAGATCGGGGTCTAGAATTAATTAAATCAAAAGAGCCGCCTTCGGTTATCGCTGTTTCGGTTAAGGTGAAGGTTGTTCTATTAATTAGTGTGCTATTTAGCGTATTGATTACCCCAAAACCCAGTTGGAGTACGTTACTCGCAAATGCGTAATTTAGGCCTGCGTTTACGTTGTTCATGGCGTCATATTCCTTCAATAGGATGGTGCCGTTTTTTAATTCAGAAGAGGTTTTACGACCTATTAATCTTACGACGGTGTAACAAGTTAGTCCTGTTTTGGGAACGGTTAAATTACCTAGTATGGTTAGTTCAGGCTGAAAAAAGTTTAATCCGGTAGTGTCTTTTACTTCATTGGTGCCGTGTATTACCGCAGTAGGTTGGAGCATCCAAAAATCACCTTTATACTTCATGCTGATATACGTTGCAGATCCTGAGGTTTCGCTTTCATTTTGCCATTTGGTGCTGAATTCGTTACGAGGCAACTTATTATTTCTATTGTACAATAGGCCACTGTTAATGGTAATCACGTCCTTTTTAATCAATAAATTAAGATGCAGCGTGCTCAAGTCTGTGGGTTCTAGTAATATGTTGTTTTGGTAGGTATTGGTTAAGTTGCTAGGATAAAACCATTGGCTAAATTGTGGATAGGACGTACTTCTCTGAAAACAAGCAGATAACTGCACGTCATTTGTAGGTGCTAAGGTTAGCTTAGCCATCGGCATCGCCTTTGGTTTAGTGAGATTGTTATTTAAGGTTTTAACTCCCCCTTCTAGTTTGAATGTATTCCTAAATTGATATTCAAATAGGCCAAATAAGGAATAATCGGCATATTGGGTTGCAATGGCGTTTATATTAGAAAAGTGGTTGTCAATGGTATTGCTCAGCTCTATTCCTAAGTTGTAATTTAATTTCTTTCCGGCTGATTTTAGTAGCAGTTGCATATAGCCGTAGTCAAATCCTGAACTGTAAATACCAGCTGCATCATTGTATTTATTCTGCTTTCCAGTGCTTAAGTCTTTGTCCCAAATAGTGATATCATTGCTCATCCTACTAATTAGTCCACTAAGGCTAAGGGTATGGTATCGGGAGAGTGCAGTACTCAAGCGGCCATTTATATTATGACTGCTAAATTGGGTGGTTTGGTCTCTAACTCTGGAGGTACCTTCCAATATACTGCCTTTCTTTTTGAGGGTTAGCATGCTGTGGTTACTGGCAACATCTAAGGTTAAACTACGTAATATTTTATAACTGTATTTGAGGTTTAGGTCATAGCGCTCGGCAGGGTGAATGAGCGTTGAACGCTCGTTTTCAAGTGCAAAAAGAGCTGAGGTAAAACTTCTATTTAAGGCAATTTGTCCTGTGTGAACCCTATTGGTAAGTCCCAACGAAAATGAAGTATGAACATCACTTGCGGAGTTATTTACAACCTGCGCAGAGGCTCTTATTGGTGAATTGGGACCTTTAAAGGTGCGCAAGTGAATGATGAGGTAACCACTGTTTTTTATACCTACAGAAATATTACTAGTATACAGTTCCATTCGCTCGATATCCCACATGGGTATTGCTTTTAGATCGTATCCTATGTTCTGATCCATCATGAGTGGGAAATTGTCTTTGTAAACGATGATGGAATTAGCAGGTAAATTACCGACTGTATTTATAGTATTATCACTACTTGTTAATTGATAGAAAAATGGGGTGAGTTGCAGCGCCTCTTCTAAGTTTGTAATGTTGTTGGCCGCTATATCTTGTGCAGTAAACGTAAAAAAAGCAGTACTATCCTGTGCACAAGACACAGAGACAAAAACACCCAAAATGAATGTCATTATGTACTTCTTTGCGGTCAAAACCTATAAAAGCCTTTACAGCTACAATGATAAGCACTAAATAAGTTAGATATCTAAATCCTACGGAGATGCATAATATTTTAGGTAGATATTACATCTACCTTACGTTTTACTAAAGAAGTGCCGATAAATACTACCATAAACACCAATCCAATAAAGGTAGAAATAGCTCCTGCTACGGATACATCCAGCCATTTAGCGGCATAATAACCTCCAATGGAACATAAAATACCAACCAGGCAAGCCAATATGAGCATCTTTTTAAAGTCTTCTGTAAGCAGATAAGCAATGGCTGGCGGTCCAGATAAAAAGGCAATAACTAAAATTGCGCCTACAGATTCAAAACTCACTACGGTAGTAAGAGACACGCCGCTCATTAAAAAGTAATGCCAAAAGGTTACTGCTACGCCGGTTGAAAGGGCAAAATCGGGATCAAAAGTGGTAATAAACAAGCCTTTGTAACCCCAAATAACTGCTCCAATTAGGAGTACAGCAACGGCCAATAGAATAACAGTTTGCTTGGGTAACACTATGCCAAAAGCTATGGGTTGTAGCCAAAATGATATTTGTTCAATCTCGCCATACAACACACATTGTTGATCTAAGTCTGCATTCTGTCCCCATTTAGAGATGAGTATAATGCCAATTGCAAAGAGCAACGTATAAGAAACTCCAATGGCAGCATCGCTTTGTAGTCTTGCTTTTTTAGTAAACCATTCTATCATTAAGGTAGCAAGAATGCCACTGAACGCAGCCCCCGCTAGTATGGGTAAACTTGCGGTGGAACCCGAGATGTAATATGCCATAAAAATGCCCGGTAATACAGCGTGAGATATAGCATCCCCTATCATGACCATTTTACGCATCATTAAAAAACCGCCCATTAAAGCGCAGTTTATAGCAACAAGGCTAGCGGTTAGTATCGTATAAAAATCATTCATTAGTATGGGATTTCACTTTGGTGCGGGTCTATTTCAGGTCGTTCTAAGAGTTTGATTAAATGCTTTTCTATTTCTGGGGTTATAACGTGTTCTATACCTTCGGCATCATCATGCACGTGGTCCTCTTGCATTTGAAAATACTTGGACAAGTAAATTTCCCATAATCTATGCTTACGGATAACTTCTCTTGCGGCTATTCTACCTCGGTCGCTTAGTATAATAAAGCCACGAACTTGATCTAAATAGTCTTGTCTTTCCAAGCGATTTAAAATAGCTTTTAGTTCAGATGTAGCGTATTTTTCTTGTTGTAAAAGAATGGAGGTTTCAATGGTTTTTTGGCCATCATCTGCTAGTTTGTAAATGTCTTTTAGTACGTTCTCGTTATTGATTTTGATGTGATTTCCTTTTCTTAATTTCAGTCTGGCAATTACGCCGCGTTGTTTTCCAAGCATAATTGCTGTGATGGTAAATAAGGATAATACCACTACAATCCAAGGTCCTGTGGGCATCCCAGTCCCACTATAGCTAATAAAAACACCAATTACCCCACTCAGGAATCCAAACAAACCGGCATACATCAGCATTCGTCTGATAGAATTGGTTAAAAATCGAGCCCCAGCGGCAGGAGTAATAAGTAATGCAGCCATAAGCACTACGCCCACGGCTTGTACGCCAATAGCCACCGTAAGTACAGTGAGAAGTGCTAAAAATGATTTAAGAAATTTAATGTTAAAACCAATACCACGGGCATAGTTCTCATCAAAACTCACCAAGCTAAAACCGCGTAAGAAGATAAGAATACAGGCAATATTTATAGCGGCAATAATTGAAAAAAGCTTTACGTCGGCTATGCTCATGGATGCTGCTTTCCCAAATAAAAAACTGTCTAAGCCGCTCTGCGCATCGTTGCCGCTATGCTGTATTTTAGTGAGTAAAACTATTCCTAAACCAAAGAAAACACTCAAGGTAAGTGCCAATATTGCATCTGGTTTTAACTTAGATTTGGCTTGTACGTAATCCACAATCCAAATGGCCAACAAGCCAGAAATAACAGCGCCGATTAAGAAGTAAACAGGATTTTTAACTCCAGTTAACATAAAAGCAATTGCAACCCCAGGCAATACAGAGTGGGATATAACGTCACCTATCAAAGCGCGTTTTCGCAAATAGGTAAAGGTACCTACAACGCCAGAGGCAAAACAGAGTACACCAGAACCAATTCCTACGACAAAAAGCGTGTAGTTTTCGGCTGAGAAAAAAGTGGTGATATGTCCCCAAAATTCCATCATTTATGGCGAATCGGAAATTCTTTATTTTCGAGTTCTTGACTTATTTTAGATATGGTGGTAAGCTTCCCGCCATAGGTGTCTGTAAGTATTTGGTCGGTAAAAACTTCTTCCGTTGGTCCACTTGCTATAAGTCTTGTATTGAGCAGAACCAGGTGGTCAAAGTAAGATTGTGCAGTGTGCAAATCGTGGTGTACAATAACAAGGGTTTTGCCTGCCTCTTTCATGTCTTTTAGCAGGGAAATAATCATCTCTTCGGTAGCAATATCTACTCCTGCAAAGGGTTCGTCCATTAGGAATAGATCACCTTGCTGAGCGATAGCTCTGGCTAAAAATACGCGCTGCTGCTGCCCGCCAGAGAGTTGGCTTATTTGTCGTTTGGCGTAGCCTAGCATGTTTACTTTTTCTAGACTGTCGGTAATTATATCTTGGTCTTCTGTGGTTAGTTTTTTGAACAATCCACGTTTTTGATATCGGCCCATCGCTACGATTTCCCAAACACTTGCAGGAAAATCCCAGTCTATGTCCTGTCGCTGTGGCACATAGCTCACTCGATCTCTTACGTTATTCAGACTTTGGTCGTACACCTTGGTAAATCCGCTAGTAGGTGTAACAACGCCCATAATGCTTTTGAGCAAGGTGCTTTTACCGCTGCCATTGGGACCCATTATGCCTATTACTTGTTTCTCGGGTAGGTCAAAGTCTATGTTCCAAAGAGCTGGCTTACGGCCATACAACACCGTAAGATTATGTACTTCTATAATAGGTGGTTGCTTCATTTTAGCCCGTTTATAATGGTGTTTACATTGGTTTCAATCATGCCGATGTAGGTTCCTTCAAAGGTGCCATCAGCACCTAAAGCATCACTATACAAGGTTCCTCCGATAGTTAATTGGTAGTTTCGTGCATTAGCTCCGTCAAGAACGGCTTGCAGGTTTTTATCGGAAACGCTGGTTTCCACAAAAACTGATTTTATGTTATGCGTAATAATGTAATCAGTCAAATCTTTGACGTCTCTAGCGCCATACTCCGCCGCGGTAGATATACCTTGTAACCCTCGAACCGCAAAACCAAAAGCATCTCCAAAGTAAGAAAAGGCATCGTGACTGGTAATTAAAATTCTTTTTTCTTGCACCAGATTGCTATCCAATGCAGCAATTAGCTTTGCTTGAGATGCGTTTACTTGCTGGGCATATACGTCATAATTGGCGTTCGTTTTTTCTAATCCTTTAACCTTAGACAGCTCGTTTGCAATTCCTTTTAAACCTTGCATCCAAAGCGTAGGGTTAAACCAAACATGTGGATCTACAAGGTCTGAAGAACCGTCTACGCGCTTGAGCTTTGCAGGGTCCATATATGAACCAATGGCGTAAGTAGGTTTTTGCTGGTTATAGTTTTCGAGCATTTTTGCCATTTTACCCTCTAAATGTAGCCCATTGTAAATGACAATATCTGCATTAGCTAGTTTTGAAATGTCACCTTGCGAGGCCTTATACAAGTGAGGATCTACACCCGCACCCATGAGTGAAATTACTTCAGCTTGATCGCCGACTATGTTTTGCACGCAGTCTGCTAGTATTCCGGTGGTAGTCACTATCGTAATCCTGTCACTTTTTTTGGACTCGGCGCACCCAGATAGTATAAGGACAAAGAGCAGCCCAGCGTATATGGCCAATTTATACATTCAGCAAAGATAGGGGCTTTGTGCGCTTTTAGTATATCGTCTGTTGTAATTGTAGGCTATGAATTGAGCAATGGTATTTTAGCAAGCGGTGGTGGTATCTGTGAGTTTTTATACAAGAATTGCCGTGTAATAGCACTTTGTATTTAGATTTGTTTCGAAATATAAATGAGGTTTCTTTTATCTTTTTTACTGTTTGGGAGTTGGTGTATAGGGCACGCACAACTGTATACGCTCAAAGATCCTGCTAAGGATAGTCTGGGTATTCAGCTCTTGTATGACTCCTTACCCCTCATGTGTGATTCTTTTTACCTTACCTTTAGTCGTGAAAAATCGGCAGATCTCAAGAAATTTGTGCCCGATGTAAAATACATCAAAGCTACCTTTGATACCTTGGCCATAGTGTACAGAGAAGAGCAAGTAGTCTACCGGCAGCAAGTATTGCTAAGGCAACTTCAAAAAGACTATAAACGCATTTTAAAACTAGCTAAAAGCGAAAAGATAAAACTTGATAAACTCCAAAAAGGGCTTACAAAATATAATTATGGCGAAGATGCAAAGGGCAATGAGTATAGTTATATCACCGTAACCTGCACCTATCGTAAGAAGGTGTTCGAACTCAAGTATTTGGCCATTATGCTCAACGGTAAATGGTTTGTAGGTGACGAGTTGCTCTTAGAACGAATAGAATGAGAGGCATTGTGATTATAGCTATTTGGGGAGTTTTTCCCTCGTGGGCGCAGACGTGGCGTGTGGTCCAACATCCCGACCATTCAAAAAAAGCCATAGTAGCTCAAGATAAGGTAATCTCGGATTATGTGTATACCGAAGTAAGCGAATTGTCAGAAGGCAAGGCCTTTGTATCTCAAGGTTCCTTGTATGCTTATATAGATGCGCAAGGCAACGCATTAACTCTCTATCAATTTACGGTTGCGAGTAATTTTAAACATGGCTATGCCCTGGTTGGCGATAGTTTTTCCATGAGCGTGCTCAACGATAGTATGAGGCTAGTTATTCCTTTACAGTATCCTCGGGTTAAGTTACCTTCAAGTGATCTTATTGCGGTGCAATCTGCAGAGGGATATTGGGGAGTTTATGATGTGTACGGAAACCTTCGCTTGCCCTGTATTTTTGACTTACCTCCCCGAATTATAAGTAAGGATATTATTGTGGTCCGTCAAAACGAGTTGTATGGCGTAGTAAATGATTGTCATGAGTATCGTTTTTCATGTGCGTATCAATACATTACCCCAGACGGATTTGGATATAAACGTGGAAAATATGTGCGCCTATTTTAAGCTATGAGAAGTAAACATCAACCTCTATTGGTCCTTTTACTTTTGAGCTGTATAAGCGCATGTACAAGCCAGTATAGAGGAAGAATGGTGCGTGTAAAAACACCTATAACTACTCAAGTTGAGCGTCAAGGAAAGGTTAAAACACAACACGAAAATCCGGGGATACGTGAAAATAACCAAGCCGTAATAGAGGTTACCGCTAACCTTGAAACAGAAGAGGTAATAGGTCTGAATACGGATTATGACACAGTGCCAGAAAGCAAGCATGCTTCTCCGTTTTATACTATTCCATTGCGCACTTCCCAAAAGCGACTAGCGCCCAGAGATTCTGTGTTGTCCACAGCAGAAAAAGAAGATATAGACTACCGAAAATGGAAATATCGCCAAGCTAATAAGTACGCGTTGTGGGCGTTGGGTTCCTTATTAAGTACTTTTTTAATGTCAGTTTTCGGATTAATTGGCGCTATTGTGCTCTCTGCCAAGGCCGTACATATTTACTTTAGATATAAAAATCCGGGAGTAACTGAACGGTACGGATTAGCCCTTGCGGTTCTCATTATTTCGATAGTACTCTTACTATTACTCATTGGACTAGTAATGTTATTAATCTTTTTCTAAAACCGGAGTATTTGTTTACCCTTTTCTATTTCTCGCTTTATTTGCACTATGCAAATGACCACGAGTAAAGAGTTCGCCCAGAAATTAGATAGTGAAGATACACTTGCCAAATACCGCGGCCAGTTTTTTATACCTCCGGGAAAAACTAGGGCAGAGCAGCTCTACTTTACAGGAAACTCATTAGGATTGCAGCCTAAGTCTGTTGTAGATTATATCCAACAAGAGCTTAACGATTGGCAAAAACTGGGTGTTGAAGGTCATTTTCACGGTAAAAACCCTTGGTTTAGTTACCATCATTTTTTTGATAAAGAAGCAAAACTCGTAGGCGCCAAGCCAGAAGAAGTAGTGGTGATGAATAACCTTACGGTAAATCTCCACTTGCTACTTGCTAGTTTTTACCGACCCACACAATCGCGCTATAAAATCATCATGGAAGGCGGTGCTTTCCCGAGCGATATGTACGTAATAGAGAGCCAAGTAAAACAGCACGGTTTTGCGTACGAAGATGCTGTGGTAGAGATAAACCCAAGAGCGGGTGAGTATGCGCTACGTACAGAAGATATAGTAGCCAAAATAAAAGAAGTAGGAGAGGAGTGTGCATTGGTGTTTTTTAGCGGGGTGCAGTATTACACGGGTCAAGCATTTGATATAAAAGTACTTACAGAAGCGGCACACAGCGTAGGAGCCTATGCAGGATTTGATTGTGCACATGCAGCCGGTAATATAAAAATGGCACTTCACGACTGGAATGTAGATTTTGCTGCGTGGTGTACCTACAAATATTTAAACAGTAGCCCTGGAGGTGTAAGTGGTGTTTTTGTGCACCAGAAGCACGGCAATAATCCTGATACTCCGCGACTAGCAGGTTGGTGGGGACACAAGGAAAGTGAGCGTTTTCAAATGAAAAAAGGTTTTATACCTGAGCCCGGAGCAGCAGGCTGGCAGCTAAGCAATGCTCCCGTACTGGCTATGGCAGCACATAAGGCATCGCTCGATATGTTTGATGAAGTGGGAATGGATGCACTTGTAGCCAAAGGCAAATTATTAAATACCTTTTTAGAACACGTAGTAATGGATGCACAAGCGTCTAATGATAAGCTAGAGTTTGAGATTATAACCCCGGCCGAGCGTGGTTGCCAACTGAGTATGCTAACTAATGAGAACGGTAAAGCACTCTTTGATTACCTTACAGAACGAGATGTAATAGCCGACTGGCGACAGCCCAATGTAATACGCTTAGCTCCTGTTCCTATGTACAATTCATTTATGGATGTATGGGAATTTGGGGAGCTGTTGAAGGGGTTTTAGCAGATTATAGTACCCACCCAAATAGGACAGTTCAGATGATTAATAAATGTGAATTGTTAAATGAGCAAAAAGAGAAAAAAATTCAGTTTAGGGTTTAAGGCTGCTTGTTGTAGGTTTAATATTCGCCGCTGGTATTTCCTTTGCAAATCGGCATAAAGAATGACGGCTAAGCCAAGAAAAAGAATTGCCTAATTATACTTTCAACAGTCTGATTTGGGTTAAGCTTTCTTGGTAATTAGCAAATCCCTTTACAACTAGAATGAGATGTGTATTGCCTTGCTTAAAACTAAAATGAGAGGGTAAAGTGTTAATTTTAGCCAGTATGTTGGTAAAGGTTTTGGCCTGGTAAAATTGCTCTCCTAAGTCATTGTTAAAGTAAAGATGTACCTCTTCTCCGTTGGTTTTTACTTTTTCGGCAAATATGTTTTGCGCTGCCATTTTAAACCGAACACTTAGAATAAGATTACTCACGACTTTGGGCAAACTCCCAAATCTATCCACTATTTGAAGCGAATATTTTTCTAGCTCTTCTTCGTCATCCACCTCAGATAAGCGCGTATATATGTTTATGCGTTCGGCTACATTACTTATGAAATTTTCAGGTATTCGGGCATCAAAATCAGGTTCTACCGTGGCAGTTATGGTATAGTTTATGGCAGACTTACCTTCTTGCAATACTCCGTCAAATTCTTCTTCTTGGAGCTCTCTTATCGCTTCATCTAGTATTTTGTGGTACATACTAAATCCTATTTCAGATATAAATCCACTTTGCTCTGCGCCCAGAAGATTTCCGGCACCACGTATATCCAAATCTCGCATGGCTACATTAAATCCAGACCCTAAGTCAGAAAATTCTTCTATCGCTTGTAGCCTTCGTTTGCCATCATCTGGTAGCGAGTGTACAGGCGGCGCCAATAGATAACAATAGGCTTTTACGTTGCTACGACCTACTCTACCCCGCATTTGATGTAGGTCAGATAACCCAAACATGTGGGCGTTGTTTATGATTATAGTATTGGCATTGGGTATATCGAGTCCACTTTCTATAATGGTAGTGGCCACTAGCACGTCATACTCACCTTCTATAAATTGCACCATTACCTGCTCTAAGTCGTCACCTTTCATTTGTCCGTGACCTACTATTACACGAGCGTGTGGCACCAAGTTGCGAATGCGTTGAGCTACTTCTCCAATGTCTTTTACCCGATTATGAATCATAAACGCTTGACCGCCACGGGCAATCTCATTGCTTATAGATTCTTGTATGATCTCATCGTTCCATACCTGCACCTCTGTTTGTACCGGTCTTCTGTTGGGCGGAGGTGTTTGAATAATACTCAAATCTCTAGCTCCCATGAGCGAAAAATGAAGCGTTCTAGGTATAGGAGTAGCGGTAAGGGTTAGCGTATCTACATTGGCCTTAAATTCTTTGAGTCTTTCTTTTGCACTCACCCCAAATTTCTGCTCCTCGTCTATAATCAACAGGCCTAAATCATGAAATTTGGTTTTTTTACTTAGTATCTTATGGGTACCTATTATGATGTCTACCTTACCTTCTTCCAGGCTCTTTAGCGTTTTTGCTTGTTGTGCGGCAGTTCTAAATCTATTGATATAATCTACATTACACGGGAAGTCTCGCAGTCTATCCCTAAAGGTATGGTAATGCTGCTGGGCTAAAATAGTGGTAGGCACTAAAATCGCAACTTGCTTACTGTCGGTTACCGCCTTAAAGGCTGCACGTACGGCTATCTCGGTTTTCCCAAATCCCACGTCTCCACAAATAAGGCGATCCATTGGGTTAGGACCTTCCATATCCTTTTTGAAATCTTCGGTGGCCTTGGCTTGATCTGGCGTGTCTTCGTATAAAAAACTAGCTTCTAGTTCTGTTTGCAGGTAGGTGTCTGGCGTAAACTGATACCCCTGTTCGGCTTTTCTCTTGGCATATAGTTTTATCAGGTCACGGGCAATGTCTTTGACTTGTGCTTTGGTTTTGCGTTTTAAATTACTCCACGCATCACTACCCAGCTTATTGATTTTGGGTTCGGTGCCGTCTTTTCCTTTGTACTTAGAAATTTTGTAAAGCGAGCCAATATTGACGTACAATAAATCGCCGTTTTTATATTCTATTCTCACGGCATCTTGCATTTTACCGCCCATTTCAAGACGTTGCAGACCTTTAAATTGACCAATGCCGTGGTCTATGTGCACGACGTAATCTCCTGGGTTAAGGTCTTGTAATTCTTTGAGAGAAATAGCACCCGAAGTAGAAACCGACTTACCCGATTTTGCAAGATAAAAACGATTAAATATTTGATGCTCGGTGTAGGCGGCTATTTTTAAATCGTGATCAATAAAACCCTCACTCAAGCTTTTGTAAACGGGCTGTATGGTATAGCCAGATTCTAGGTCGTCAAAAATACTCTCTAACCGCTCTATTTGCTTGGCACTTTCAGAGAAAATAAGCGTAGTGTATTTTTTAGCATCAAGAGATTTAAGCGTATCTATGAGTAGATTAAAATTTTTATTTACGGGAGGTTGCGGTACTTGATTAAACTTTAGCTTTATAGAAGGTCTAAAGAATGTCTGACTACTAAATTCGATAACTGGCTTTTTTTGAAGCTGGTTAGCAATGGATGCCTCGTCAAAATATAAATCAGTAGGATTGTGTTCGTCCGTGCTTTTTTCTTTTGCTTTTTCCCATCCTTTTTCAAGCTTGGCAAAAAGATAGGGTAGGTCATAAGCGCATACAATGGGTCGTTTGCCTAAGTATTCAAAAATGTCAGTGTGGCCGTTTTCTCTTCCGCTTTCTTGCACGTTAGGCACTACCGTAGCGCGCACCAGTTTACGAGTGCTCAGTTGACTAATAGGGTCAAACTCACGAATGCTTTCTATGGTACGACCATCTAATTCAAGTCTGAATGGCAAGTCGCTGGCGTATGAAAATAAATCAATAATACCGCCGCGTATAGAAAACTGACCGGGCTCATACACAAAGTCTTCTCTGTAAAAAGCGTATTCGTTTAAGATTTCAATCAAAAAATCCAGATCTACTTCTTCGCCTACTTTGAAGGTGATTTTACTTTTTTGAAAGGTTTCTTGCTGTACTATTTTTTCGACGAAAGCTTCCGGATACGTTACGACTATTTTTGCTTCGTCTAAGTCTGAAAGTGCGTCTAATACGCTGGCTTTACTTTGTATTTTAGTGCTTTCGGGTATGGTAAGGTCAAAACTCCTACGGAAAGAATCCTTCCATAAAAAGACATAGTTATGGTCGGTAAATACCTGCAAATCGGTGTAAACGTATTCTGCGTGTTCTTGGTCATTGCATAAAATGAGTAGGCTTCTGTCGGTATGTTTTTGCAAGTGTGCAAAGAGGACAGATTTAAAGGAACCTATACTGTTTTGTATACCAAATCGGGTTTTACCGGCCGCGAGTTCCCGCTCCAATTCTTGTAAAATCGGATATTCATTAAATTGTTGTACGAATTCTCTACTGTTCATTAGAGGGCTGCGAAATTAACTTTTTAGTGGGCTCTGACTACAGAAAGAAGTGCATAATTTCGAGGGAGTTAGCGTGAAAAATAGCGCCTTCCTTTTTTACCTAAAAAAAGGATGTCAATCCAAACCGCTTTTCTATTTTTGCCATAACATAAAATTCATGTTAAAACATTCTTATCTAAGCAATGCAGATGTAGATGCTACCGAGCATTTATACCAACAATACAAAGCAGATAAATCATCCGTAGATGAAAGCTGGCAACGGTTTTTTGAAGGTTTTGACCTAGCTTACGGCGATCTAGGACTAAATGATGGAGAAGGGTCTTCTTCAGCGCAAGGACAGACGGAAGTTTCAGGTTGGATGATTAAGGAAATAAATGTCCTTAATCTTATCAATAACGGATATCGTACACGTGGACATTTTTTTACCAAAACAAATCCAGTAAGAGAACGTAGAACTTACACGCCTGATCTGTCTATTGAGAACTTTGGTTTAGAGCAAGCTGATTTAGATAAGACCTTTAATGCAGGCGTAACACTAGGCATTGGGCCAGCTAAACTTAAGGATATTATAGCACATTGCGAAGCAACGTATTGTCAAAGCATAGGGGTTGAGTACATGTACATGGCGGATCCTAAGCGCATAGAATGGTTACAAAGCCGCATGGAGCAGCGTAAAAATCAGCCTGATTTTACCATTGAACAGAAAAAATTAACTTTAGCAAAACTAAATAGAGCAGTTGCCTTTGAAAACTTCTTACATACTAAATATGTGGGTCAAAAACGATTTTCACTGGAAGGTTTAGAAACCTTAATACCCGCTTTAGATTCTATCATAGAATTGGGCGCTAGTCACGGTGTAGAAGAGTTTGTAATAGGTATGGCGCATAGAGGAAGACTAAATGTATTGGCCAACATTATGCAAAAAAGTTATGCTGAAATTTTTAATGAGTTTGAAGGTAAAGCATACGCAGATTCTATTTTTGAAGGCGATGTAAAATACCACTTAGGCTATACCAGTGAAATAGAAACAAGCTTAGGTAAAAAAGTAAAACTTAACCTGTGTCCAAACCCAAGTCATCTAGAAGCGGTAAATCCCGTAGTACAAGGAATTACTAGAGCTAAGCTAGATCGTAAATACGGAAATGATTTAAGTAAAATAACGCCTATTTTAATACATGGAGATGCGGCTATAGCAGGTCAAGGTATTGTGTATGAGGTGCTTCAAATGGCTGGTTTAGAATCCTACAATGTAGGCGGTATCGTGCACATTGTAACCAATAATCAGATTGGTTTCACGACGAATTACACAGACGGGAGAACATCTATTTACTGTACTGATGTTGCAAAGACAACCAAGTGCCCTGTTTTTCATGTAAACGGAGACGATGTAGAGGCACTTATTTATACCATGAAGCTGGCCCTAGAATTTAGACAAACCTTTAATACAGACGTGTTTGTAGATATTCTAGGCTACCGTAAATATGGACACAATGAGGGTGATGAGCCTAAGTTTACGCAACCTTCACTCTACAAAGCGATTGCTAAACACGCCAATCCACGTGAAATTTATGCCGAAAAATTGAGTGCGCAAGGGAGCATTGAAGCCAATTTGGCCAAAACAATGGAGCACGATTTTAAAGAACTTTTGCAAAAAGACTTAGAAGATGTGCGTGCAAATGTGCAACCTATAAATAACAACTTACCCAGGAATACATGGAGTAAATTAAAGTCAGGTACCAAAGAGGATTTTGAAAAGGCAGTTAAAACGGCTGTTAGCTCAAAAGAATTGCTTACAGTGGCTAAAGCAATAAGTGATATTCCGTCTAAATTTTTACCGATTAAAAAAGTAACCAAGCTCTACGAAGATCGCCAAAAAATGATAGAAGATGGTGTCTACGACTGGGCAATGGGTGAGCTTATGGCCTATGGAACACTGGTGCAAGAAGGTCATGCGGTGCGTGTAAGTGGTCAAGATGTGGAGCGTGGTACGTTCTCACACAGACATGCGGTGGTAAAAACAGAAGATGGAGACGAAGAATACGTTCCGTTAGATAATATTTCTGACAAACAAGCCAGATTTGAAATCTATAATTCGCTTTTATCGGAATATGCGGTACTTGGTTTTGAGTATGGCTATTCAATGACTTCTCCCAATGGATTAACTATTTGGGAAGCCCAGTTTGGTGATTTTAGTAACGGTTGCCAAGTGATGATAGACCAGTTTATTGCCAGTGGCGAAACAAAGTGGGGCAGATTTAGTGGTTTAACCATGTTATTGCCGCACGGATATGAAGGACAAGGACCAGAGCACAGTAGTGCCCGTTTAGAAAGATATTTACAGTTGTGTGCTGCGGCTAATATGCAGGTAATGAATATTACTACACCTGCCAATTTATTTCATGCATTTAGAAGACAGGTAAAACGAGATTTCCGTAAGCCTCTGGTAATCATGAGTCCAAAGAGTTTACTTCGTCATCCATTGGCAGTAAGTACCACGGAAGACTTTACTGAAGGAGCTTTTCAAGAGTTAATAGACGATAATTACGTTGATACAAAAAGTGTGAAACGTGTAAATCTGTGTACAGGTAAAATCTATTACGATTTGCTCGATAGACAGCAAACAGATAAGCGTAAAGATGTGGCAATTGTGCGCTTAGAACAAATTTACCCAATGCCAGAAGCGCAGATGGAGGCATTGTTTAAAAAATATCCAAATGCGCAATTCTGTTGGGTACAAGAGGAGCCAAAGAACATGGGAGCATGGATGCATATATTGCGTTACGATTGGGCAAGAGGGTTTAAAGAAATCACCCGAAAAAGCAGTGCAAGTCCAGCTACTGGATATGCATCTGTGCACAAAAAAGAGCAAGAGACTATCGTAGCTGAAGCGTTTAACGTGTAGTTGCTAAAGGATACATTCAGGTAATTGGATGTAGACACTACGTTTATTTTTGGTAAACGATGATCTTCCGCTCTTACTTCACCTTAAATGCTGTGTGACAGTCAAAACACCAAGATTGCTTGGATACCAGCGGGAAGGGAAATCCTAAAAGAAGCGTTGAAAGTAATGCAAATGGACCTTTGAGCCTTGGTTCTCCTACATTCCATGAGTTGCAATTTGGGCATTGAAATGCGTTGGTTTCCGATGTAGTTTCTGTAATTTGATCTGCATCTTGTTCGGCAGAATAATCCAACGCTAAAATTTCTTTTGCCTTAACCAAATCTTCCGCAAGTACATGAAGTTTCACGCCGCCTAAAGCGTTTGAGTAAAAATTATTGGTTTGTATGGTTAGCTCATCCAGTATAATACTTTCAATGCCATGTGCATCTAACTTCCCCTTGGCTAGATGTGCCTCGTGGGGATACATAAAAGTGGCTAACTCAACTAAGTTCATTATACGTTTTTAGAGCTCATCCTCTTGGTTACGTTTTTTTACCATGGTAAGAATAGTTGCCAAGGCTACCGTGTCTCCGGTTTCGTCATAAACGTCTACTAAGAATTTCACAATTCCTTTTGCAACATCATCTTCCGATTTTTTTTCTTGGTTTACTTTTTCTTTCACAGTGAAACGCACACCTATAGTTGCTCCTGGATAAACGGGCTTGGTAAATCGGCATTCATCTAGTCCATAGTTTAAAAGAACAGGGCCTTTTTTAGCGTCCACAAAAAGTCCTGCAGCTTTGCTTAGTACAAAATAACCATGAGCCACACGACCTTCAAAAGTGGTTCCTTCAAGAGAGGTTTCATCCATGTGCGCGTAAAAATTATCTCCACTCACATTGGCAAAGTTTACGATGTCTGCCACGGTAACAGTGTGCTTAGCTGTGATTACTGTATCTCCAATTTCTAGGTCTTCAAAATACTTACGGAACGGATGTACATCTTTTTCTTTATAAACGCCACCATACTGATAGCGTTGGGTTATTTCGGTAAGCATACTTGGGTGTCCTTGTAAAGCGGTTCGTTGTAAATAGTGCTTTACACTGCCTATTCCGCCTAGCTCTTCTCCTCCTCCAGCTCTTCCGGGGCCACCGTGCATAAGCTGTGGCATCGGAGATCCGTGACCGGTGCTTTCTGGTGCCGATGCTTCGTTCAATATTAAAATCCTTCCGTGATAAGAAGCGGCCTCTATCGCATATTCGGTGGCTATATGTACATCGGAAGTAGCAATAGTACTTACCAAAGAACCTTTTCCCATTTTAGCCAAGGTAATCGCTTCTTCAATACCATTGTAAGGCATAAGTGTACTTACAGGCCCAAAGCATTCAATATCATGACTGTCTGTATTGATAAGTGGGTTTTCATTTAGCATAAGAATAGGTGGCAGGAAAAATCCTTTGTTGGCATCTGCACCTATTACTTCAAATTTATCTAAGTCACCAAATACAATGGGTGTTTTTTGGGACATTTCTAAAACACGGTTCCGTACAACGTCTACTTGAGATTTATTGACAATAGCGCCCATGCGAACTTTTTCATTAGCAGGGTCACCAATGGTTGTTTGCGCTAAACTTTTTCCGAGTGCAATTTGCACATCTTCCAAGTAGTTTTCAGGAACCATTATTCGGCGAATAGCAGTACATTTTTGACCCGCTTTGGTGGTCATTTCCCGACGCACTTCTTTAATAAAAATATCAAAGTTTGCGGTGCCTGGAGCAGAATCTTCCCCAAGAATGGCTGCGTTCAAACTATCGGCTTCCATGTTAAATGGAATGGAATTTTCAATGATATGAGGTAAGCTTTTTAACATTCTACCTGTTGTAGCTGAACCGGTAAACGTAACTAAATCTTGTGATCCCAATGTGTCGAGAATTCCATGTCCTTTGCCGCAGTCCAGTTGGATTGCGCCTTCGGGTACTATGCCACTCGCTATAATGTCTTCTACCATGGCTTGTGTTAGGTACGAAGTAATTTCAGAAGGTTTTACAATAGCTGGAACGCCGGCTATCAGGTTGGCACTTAGCTTTTCGAGCATACCCCATATGGGGAAGTTAAATGCATTTATATGAACCACTACACCTTGCTTGGGGCTCATAATATGCTGGCCCACAAAAGTGTTATTCTTACTTATTTTGGCGGTATCTCCATCTACGTAAAACCGTTGATTACCTAGTTGACGTCGAAGACTTGCATAGGTAAAAAGGGTCCCAATTCCACCGTCTATATCTACCCAACTATCGCTTTTGGTAGCCCCAGAAAGGTAGCTAATCTGGTAGTACTTCTTTTTAAGACTATCTAAGTGTAAGGCTAATTTTTTAAGCATAAAACCACGCTCATAAAAAGTCATAGACCGAAGTGCTTTGCCGCCTATTCTGCGTGCATAGTCTGTCATGGCCTCATAATCTAATCCTTCACTGCTGGCAGTACTGATAAGATCTCCAGTTATGGCGTTGTATTGTTCAAATCCATAGCCTTTGTGTTCTACCCAACTTCCTTCGGCGTAGTTTTTTAGTTTCATAAAAATAAAATTTAGTACTCGACAAAGTTACACAAATCAAGCATTCACCACATTACCCACAATGCTATCTGTCTCTAATCTAAATTTCTTAACCTTGCACCATGTCTTATAAACTGTTGTGTACTGATATAGACGGTACACTGCTCAATGCCGAAAGAGAACTAGCTGCGGAAACCATTGCAGAGTTTAAACGAATAAAATATACCTGTGAAATTATCTTAGCATCGTCTCGTATGCCAATGGCTATGAGGCATTTACAAGCAGAAGTAGATATTTTACATTTACCCATGATTGCGTATAATGGCGGCTTAGTGCTAGACGGAGACCAAGTCCTAAGCAGCACAGAAGTTAGTTTAAACGATGTAAGAAAAATTGTGGAGCTTAGCAAAAACACAGAGATTCATATTAGTATTTACCACCACGATGAGTGGTTTGTGCCTACTATGGATTATTGGGCAAACAGGGAAGCTAACAACACCAAGGTAGTTCCTGTTGTACAGTCTCTAGAAGATACCTTATCCAATTACGCAAAGACAAATAAAGGTGCTCACAAAGTAATGTGCATGGGTCCGGCGGAGGAAATAGCTGTTTTATATGCTGGTTTAATAGAAGATTTGAATGATGATTTACATGTCTATAAGTCTAAGGATACATACTTAGAAATTGCGAGCAAAAAGATTTCTAAAAAGTCAGCTATTGCAACCCTCTTAGCGCATAAATACAAAGACCTAGATTGGGAGCATATCATCGCCTTTGGAGATAATTATAACGATATGGAAATGCTGGAAGCCGTGGGAATGGGAGTAGCAGTGGGCAATGCCAAAGAAGAAGTTTTGGCCTTAGCCAATTATATTACGGCTTCTAACAAGGAGCACGGAGTAGCGCTTGCCGTTAAAAAGCATTTCAAAAGTTGATATAGCTCAGCACAGCATGTATTAAAAAATGTAGATTTGCAACATCTTTAGAATCAAAAAAATGAATACAAATACCTTCGATCTTCCTAAAATATACGATGAAGCGCAAGATTTTATGCCTCTTTTAGGGACAGACTATATTGAGCTTTATGTAAGTAATAGTAAACAAGCTGCTCACTTTTACAAGACGGCTTTTGGTTTTCAAGATTTAGCGTATGCAGGTCTTGAAACCGGTTTAACCGACAGAGAAAGTTATGTCGTGGTGCAAGATAAAATTAAGCTGGTGTTAACCTCACCGTTAAAAAGTGGAACAGAAATAGGTAAGCACATTGAAGCTCACGGAGACGGGGTAAAGGTCGTTGCGCTATGGGTTCCTAATGCAACCAATGCGTATAACGAGGCTATAAAACGAGGTGCAAAACACTATATGGCTCCTGTAACGGAAGAAGATGAACACGGTAAAGTAGTTCGCTCGGGTATTTACACCTATGGCGAAACAGTTCATATTTTTGTTGAAAGAAGTGAATACAGTGGGGTTTTCTTACCAGGATTTCGAGCCTGGAAATCTTCGTATCATCCTACTCACGTCGGGTTACAATATGTAGACCACATGGTAGGTAACGTAGAATTAGGTGAAATGATGACCTGGTGCAATTTTTATAGAGACGTACTTGGTTTTGCTCAAATAGTTTCCTTTGACGATAAAGATATTTCTACCGAATACACAGCTTTAATGAGTAAGGTGATGAGTAATGGAAATGGTAGAATTAAATTCCCTATCAATGAGCCAGCGGACGGTAAAAAGAAATCGCAAATTGAAGAGTATTTAGATTTTTATGAAGGCCCTGGCGTTCAGCACATTGCCGTAGCTACGGATGATATTATCGGCACAGTGAGAGAATTAATCTCACGCGGGATTGAATTTTTGCGCGTACCAGACACCTACTATGATGTGGTATTGGATAGAGTGGGGCATATAGACGAAGACATAGCACCGTTAAGAGAACTAGGTATTCTTGTAGATAGAGATGACGAAGGGTATTTGCTTCAAATATTTACTAAACCAATAGAGCCTCGTCCAACGATGTTTTTTGAGATAATACAGCGCAAAGGAGCCACTTCATTCGGTAAAGGAAATTTCCAAGCTCTTTTTGAAGCCATAGAACGTGAGCAAGAGTTAAGAGGCACGCTATAATTGAAAAACAATAAAAAAATATAATGTATCTGAATGGCTGAAAGAACTCTTTCGGCCATTTTTATTAATCATAAGAAATGAACAAAGAAATACAAGAAGCTGCGGGACTGTTGTGGGAAGCGCACAATCAAAAAAGTACCATACCTCCGGTTAGAGAATTGATTGGTACAGAAGATTTAAATGCGGCATATGCGGTACAAGAAATAAATATAAATCGCAGAAAAGCAAATGGCGAAGTCGTAACAGGCAAAAAAATAGGCTTAACCTCCTTTGCAGTTCAAGAACAATTAGGAGTAAATCAACCCGATTATGGTATTTTATTTAACACCATGGAGGTTAAGAACCATCAATTGGCTTTTTCGGAATTGGTGCAGCCCAAAGCAGAAGCAGAAATAGCATTTGTGATGGCAGAAGATTTGGATGGCGACATCAATATTAGTGATCTTATAGATGCCATAGAATATGCTACGGTAAGCATAGAAATAGTGGGGAGTAGAGTGGCCGATTGGAACATTAAAATTACAGACACCATTGCAGACAATGCGAGTGCAAGCCACTACATTTTAGGGACGTCTAAGGTAAGTTTGGATGATATTGATTTGGTAAATTGCCAGATGTCATTGACCAAAAATGGGACAATAGCATCACAAGGAAGTGGGAAAGCATGTATGGACAATCCGCTTAATGCTGCCTTATGGTTAGCGCAAAAAATGGTAGAACAGGGCAATCCGTTAAAAAAAGGAGACATCTTGTTGTCAGGAGCGTTAGGGCCGATGGTGGTTATTGAAAAAGGAGATGAATTTGTGGCAAGTGTGGAAGGATTAGGAGAAGTAAGATTAGAGATAATTTAAGAGTTTTAACGTTGAAAAAAGTAGCAATAATAGGTAGCGGCAACATTGGGACAGACCTAATGATTAAGATAATGCGTACATCCAAAGTGCTCGAAATGGCTTGTTTTGTTGGAATTGATGCCGAATCTGACGGTTTAGCGCGTGCCAAACGAATGGGCGTGGAAATTTGCAGCACGGGGATTGACGGCTTACTAGAAATGCCGATATGGAATGACATTGAAGTAATTTTTGATGCGACAAGTGCGAAGGCGCATCTCTATAATTTTGACAAGATAAAGGCTTTCCCGAATAAGAAAGTAGTAGATCTGACTCCAGCGGCGATAGGACCATATGTGGTGCCTGCTGTATCGTTTGATGCTGATCTGAGTAAAAAACTAAACTTGGCTGTGAACCTAGATTCAGGTTTAAACTTTAATATGGTTACCTGCGGTGGTCAAGCCACAATTCCTATTGTAGCAGCGGTGAGTAGAGTGGCAAAAGTGCATTATGGAGAAATTGTAGCGAGTATTGCCAGTAAATCTGCTGGACCTGGTACACGCGCCAATATTGACGAGTTTACAGAAACAACGTCAGAAGCCATAGAAAAAGTAGGAGGCGCCACCAAAGGGAAAGCGATCATTATTTTGAACCCGGCAGAACCACCTTTGGTTATGCGTGATACGGTATTTACGCTTAGCGAGCAGGCAGATAGAGAAATGATTAGAAAAAGCATACACGAAATGGTAACAGAAGTACAAAAATATGTACCCGGTTACACCCTTCATCAAGAGGTACAATTTGATGATATACCCGAGGATAAACCGGTGTTTATTGAAGGAGTAGGTCTTAAAAGTGGACTTAAAACAACCGTGTTACTGCAAGTTATTGGCGCAGGCCATTACTTACCAGCCTACGCAGGAAATTTAGATATTATGACCAGCGCAGCATTAGCGGTGGGAGAGAAAATAGTAGGTGTGGCGAAATAATAGGAAGTTCAAATAGTTAAGATTTTATGCATAAAATTTACATACAAGACGTAACCCTAAGAGATGGCATGCACGCCATACGTCATCAATACGATAAAAAACAACTGAAAGAGCTTGCCATATCGCTCGACAGAGCAGGAGTAGATGCGATAGAAATAGCGCACGGAGATGGCTTAAGCGGTGGGAGTTTTAATTACGGATTTGGGGCACATACAGATTGGGAGTGGTTGGAAGGTGTGGCTGAGGAGTTAAACCATGCCGTTCTTACTACCTTACTTTTACCAGGCATTGGGACTATTGAAGATCTAAAAAAAGCACATGCACTAGGGGTAAAATCAGTTCGTATTGCAACCCACTGTACAGAAGCGGATGTCAGTAAACAGCATATAGAAGCCGCCAAAAAACTAGGAATGGATGTAGGTGGATTTTTGATGATGGCACACATGAACGAGCCAGCAAAACTTGCTCAGCAAGCTAAACTTATGGAAAGTTACGGAGCAGACTGTGTGTATGTAACGGATAGTGCGGGGGCCTTGCTTATGGATGATGTAGCTGATAGAATGAAGGCTTTTAAAGATGTGCTCGATAGTAAGACCGAAGTTGGTATTCATTGTCATCACAACCTAAGTTTAGGAGTAGCCAATACCATAGTAGCTATGCAACACGGTGCTACGAGATTGGACGCTTCACTTGCAGGAATGGGAGCGGGGGCAGGTAATTGTCCGTTGGAAGTGTTGGTTGCCGTACTAAATAGAATGGGCGTAGAGCATAATGCAGATTTATATCGACTGATGGATTTGGCAGATGATGTTATTCGTCCATTACAAGACCGTCCCGTTCGTGTAGATAGAGAAACACTTAGCTTGGGTTATGCAGGAGTGTATTCTAGTTTCTTACTTCACAGCGAGCGTGCTGCACATAAATACGGTTTAAATACAGCCGATATTCTAAAAGAATTGGGCAAGCGTAAAATGGTAGGCGGGCAAGAAGACATGATAGTAGATGTTGCTTTGGATATGCTAAAAGGCAACCAATAAAGGAATTGATTTCATCTGAAAACGCTTTGAGATTTAGGAAGGAAGATTACTCGGTTGCAAGAATAAAAGGGGCTGATTTAGAAATACTAACTGTTTTTCATAGTGATAAAAAGACGATTTGAAGGCAAAAACAAGATGCCCAACAGTTAAAATGCTTATTTGTAGCCTTTTGACATTGTTGTAAAAACTTTACTTTTGTACAAACTAAATCATTAGTATATGGAAGAAACAGAATTGTTACCACAGGAAGAGACTAAAACTAAAAAGGGACCTTTGTTCATTTTTATTGTTTTGTTCCTGGTCTCTCTTGTTTTTAGTGGATATCTGTTTTTAAAGTATACAGAAAATGCTAAACAAAATCAGCGTCAAAATGACGAACTGTTACTGGCATATGAGGTGTTAAACTTAAATGCAGATTCCTTGAGAAATTTACTTGATTTAACAAAACAGGAACTGGATGCGCGGATGAATGAAATCGCGAATCAAAGTGATCTAAATAGCGACTTAAGATCGCAACTTGAGGCAAAAAGAATTTCGCTGGACGCCGCATATACCCGGATAAATAGTCTACTTGCAGGCGACGAAGGAGTTGATTTAACTGTAGCTACACCCAAAAATTTACTAGAAGCAAAACGAGAAATTATCAAACTAACTAAAAGTAATAATCTATATATAGGTCAAATTGAGCGATTGCAGAAAGAATATGAAATGGCCAAAAAAACGTCAGCGGAATATGCTGATGTGGCATTTTCCTTAAAGGCAGGTAATGATAGTTTGAAAATAATGAACGATTCCTTGTTCAAGAAACTTAAAGGAACGGGTAGCTTTAAAATCGGAAATTTGAGTGTTGTGCCCGTAAGGACAAGACACGGGAAATTAGCGATGGAGGCGCGTGCCTCCAAGGTAGAGCAAATAAAAGTAAATTTTAAAGTTCTTATCTCAGAATATGCAAAGGAAGAGCCAAGAAGCATTACGGTACGAATCACCGCTCCCAATGGGTCTGTGTTAAGTGATGAAAATGATAGTCTTATGGATTCTAATGAATTGAACACCATTATAGAATCTGTTCGATATGATGGTAAGGAAAAAACCGTCAATCTTTATTACCGTCAGAAAGCGAAATTTGCCAAAGGCGAATACGATGTTGAAATAGTGGATGGAAAAACGCTGATAGGCATTTATTCGTTTATCCTAAACTAGGGTAATACCAGCACCCTAGTCCAACAAACCAATATTTAGCGGATAGACGTATTTGTTCAGTTTACAACAAACCATTATTTGTTAATTCAAGCAGACACTGTTTTCTTCTGGCCTGTGGGAAAATTCTAAGGTAACAAGTTCATTATCTTTTTCCAAACAAAGTCTTTACTATCAAAATAGCCTAGGAAACGGTCTTAAACAAATCTGTAGAGGAATCAAAGAGTAGTTAAATTCATATTTAACACTTAATATTGAATAGCTCACTGTGATTACACTATTAGTCTAAATGCGGCCTTACTATCTATTATTTTCTTTATAAACGGACTGCTCTTTTTGCTTTTTACTTTAGGCTTTAGCTTAGTAAATAACGTCTTTCCTTGTATCAAGAATAGATTATCGAATTGTTGTATGGTGAGGTGGTCAAAAGATATAGGCCAGATAAAGCTGCTGGCCTTCTTGCGGAAGTGTAGGATGATGCCATTAGGTCTAAGTTCAAGATTGCATGTGCGCCCATAATCTTGACTATCAAAGTCGATATTAAATTCTGGGCTAGATGCGTAAATTACAAACGGCTCAGAACCGATGCTTCCATTTCTCAGTTTGTATATAAATCCAAATGGTTTTCCGACAAGTTGGTCGACTGCTTGGTCAATGTTTCTATCTGTACGTGTGACATTGTATATCATTAAGAGCGGCTTATTTATCTAATTTATATGAAACATAAACAGGACTCCAATAGTTTGGAGTCTAAAAATGACGCAAGCAAAATTCCCTGATTGAAGTAAACGAGATGATATTAAATCTGCTAATTTTACAACCTGACAGAATTAATGCGACAGAACCAGGCTAATTACCAAGAGACGTAAAAAATTCAATAGTGCTATAAGAGCTATATTTATTTTGTACAATGTTTGTACTAGAGTATAAAAAAAGGCCGTAACTGCCAGTTAATTAGCGTGTTACGACCTTTAATTGTAGAGGCTTTGCTCCTATTATCTAACCTTTGACTTACGATCTAGTCTAACCAAATTACATCTTAACTAGCTTTACAGAGGCATTAGTAGATGTGCTGGTAATCTGCAGGAAGTAAGTCCCTGGAGGAAGGCTGCTCATACCCATGCGTGCTACGCTCGTATTGGCAACTTGAGTAAGTACTTCTGCTCCCAGTCCGTTAGTTATGCTTAGGTTGTGAATTAGATCACCATCACTCATTTCTATAAAGATCAATCCTTCGGTAGGATTTGGATAAACTTTCACAGTTCCTTGGTTGGTTACCTGCTCTTGGTTTACTGGTATACCAAACCCGTACCCTTCACTATTTGCAAAACATTTTTCTGTATTACCAACTAACACTGAATAGATGCCTAATTCATATACTCTCAGAAGTTGCTCAGTTTTATCCTCTAGAGCAGTGCCATTCCTATACCACTGGTACGTATTATATTCTAGACTAGTTATTATCTTGTCAGAAGCTACTCTATCAATAATTGGAATACTCGGAATCGATCTTACTTCCATCTTTATACTATCTTTTGAGATGCAACCCATACTATCTATGAATATTCTGGTTATTAAATAATTCCCTGAACTTGCCTCCATGGGATTAAATGTAATCTCATCTGGTTCTATACCTTGACCCGTGAAGGTTAAATTAGTATAACCACGGCTCAAGTCAATCTGAGCATCATTTTGACACAGCGAAATGTTAGTAGTATCAAATGGCATATATCGATCTCTTATGTCCACC
>Ga0075467_10000629_pt1 | contig 28540 bp, 22 predicted proteins | sample DEB08_DNA_9_FD_75067 | JGI IMG/M metagenome (GOLD analysis project Ga0075467, IMG submission 75067) | Aqueous microbial communities from the Delaware River and Bay under freshwater to marine salinity gradient to study organic matter... | ecosystem: Environmental > Aquatic > Marine > Coastal ... | reverse complement strand
GCCGCGAATAGCATCTGCCAAATCGCAATAAATATTGGCCACAGCCAGCGGGAACCCTTCGGGATGGGCAATCGACACCCGGCTCAGGCGTTGGGCATCGGCGTGCAGCCCCCCTTCACCCTTCTCTATAATCTGGGTACGGCCGTTCACAGGAGTATAGATCAACTGGTTCGGCTGCTCGGACGCCCAGCGAAAACCGCCTGTCTCGCCAAACACCTGAATCTCAAACCCGTGCTGCCGCCCAATCGCCACCGAAGACGTCCAAAGCCGCCCCACCGTGCCGCCCGTCATCCGGAAATTGACCATCGCATCATCTTCCAACTCGCGGCTGGAAATGGTCGAGGCGAAATCCGCCGAAAGCTTTTCCACCTGATCGTCACAGATAAAACTCGCCATATGCAGCGCATGAATACCGCAATCGGCAAACTGCCCCGACACCCCCGCCATCGCCGGGTCATAACGCCAGCGCACCCGTGGATTGTCAGCATTGGTCGCATCGCCGTGGTGACCGTGGCTAAAGTTCGTCACCACCAACCGCACCCGCCCCAATTCGCCCGCCCGCACCATCGCACGGGCTTGACGCACCATCGGATAGGCGGAATAGCAATAATTCACCGCACAGATTTTGCCCGTGGCCGCCGCGACCCGCACAATCGCTTCGCCTTCTTCAACCGTCATTGTCATCGGCTTTTCGCATAGCACGTTGAACCCGGCCTCAAGAAATGCCTTGGTAATCTCAAAATGCGTGGCATTCGGCGTGGCTACGGTTACCAGATCACAGCGATCCGCACGCCCCTTCTCACCTGCCAACATCTCACGCCAGTCACCGTAAGCGCGGCCGGCAGCAATCCCCAACCGCTGGGCGTAATCGCGCCCCGCATCGGCGCGGTGATCCAGCGCACCTGCCGCAAATTCAAACAGCCCATCGGCCTGCGCACCCAAACGGTGGGCGGGGCCAATCTGGCTGCCTTCGCCGCCACCAATCATGCCCCATTTCAGTTTTGCCATGCCAAATGCCCCTTAAAACCCAATTGATTGCAGGTATTCGCGGTTCGCCCGCGCGTCTTCCATCGGCGTGCCGGGCTTGGACGGGTCGCAGTCTTGTTCCACCGTGCACCAGCCTTCGAACCCAGCATCCAACAAGCGCTGGCGGACGGCGGGGAAATCCACATCGCCCTTGCCCAGATTGCAGAAAATCCCCTGCCCGCAAGCCTCGTAAAAATTGGTGCGGTTTGCCACGACATCAGCTTTGACCACCGGATCAATATCTTTGAAATGCATATAAGAAATACGTTTGATATACCGATCCATAAAGGCAACCGGATCAAAGCCCGCGTAGGAATGATGGCCCGTATCAAAGCAAATCTTCAAAATGCTTTCGTCAACCTCATCCAGCAACCGCTCCAACTCCGGCTCAAAATCCATGAACCCCGCCGCATGGGCATGAATGCCAACGGTCAAACCATAGTCTTCAGCCCCCATCCGCGCGATGGTGGCGATCCGGTCGCGAAACGCTGTCCACTCGGCTTTGTCCATTTGTTCGGCCTCCGCAGCCCGCCCGGCAGTTGGCGCACGGCGCGGCGAAATGCTGTCGATCAGGACCAAATGCTTGGCACCATGCGCCACGAGCGCCTTGCAGGTGCGCACGCTCGCATCCATCACATCGTCCCACTTGGCCGCGTCATGAAACGCCCGAAATACCACGCCGCCAATGATCTCAAGCCCACGCTCGGCCAAGGCAGGGGCCAACACTTTCGGATCCTCGGGCATAAAGCCAATCGGCCCCAGCTCAATCCCCTTATACCCCGCACCTGCGCATTGGTCCAAAACCGACTGCCATGTCGGATAGGACGGGTCGCTGGCGAATTCGATGCCCCAAGAACAGGGCGCGTTACCGATTTTGATGGTCATGTCAGTGCCTTTCGCAACTTTAAAATGCAGCTACATCCACCCATGCTTTTGCACGGGATGACGCAAGAGCCGCGGTGACAATTTGGGTCACGTCCAGCCCATCTTGGAATGTAGGCCAAACGGGGGTGTTGGTTTCAATCGCGCTCAGAAAATCCCGCGCCTCGATGATGATCTGGTCTTGGTACCCTGTGCCATGGCCGGGGCCCTGACAAAACGGCAAATAGTCAGGATGCGCAGGTCCGGTCAGGATTTTACGAAAGCCGCGCGTGGCCTCGGGTTCATCCATACTATACAGCCAGAGCGCGTTCTGATCCTCTTGATCAAACTTGATCGCACCTTTTGTACCTGTAATTTCATAAGCATAGCCCATCTTGCGGCCATGGCTGATCCGGCTGAAATACATCTGCCCCATCGCGCCATTCGCAAAGCGGCACATCATCTGCGCATGGTCGTCATTGGTCACAGCCCCACCGGGCCGCACGGCATGGACCGTTTCCACCTCGGCAATCAACGACCCGATCGGCCCAATCAAGGCTAATGCCGCGTTAATCATATGCGGCGCCAAATCGCCCATCGTCCCATTGGCATCACCCAGCATGCGCCACGTCGCGGAGCTGTTCGGGTCGGCCATGAAATCCTCGGTGTGCTCGCCTCGAAACCACGTTACCTCACCAATCGCCCCGCTCGCCACCAACTGACGGGCAAACTGGCTGGCGGGCGTGCGGATATAGTTGAACCCCGTCATGCTGATCTGGCCCTTGGCCGCCGCCACCATTGCGCGACTATCGTCCAATGACGCGCCCAACGGCTTTTCGCAAAACACCGGCTTGCCCAGCGCAAAGGCCGCCAGCGCAATCTCGCGGTGGGTTTCTTGCGGGGATGCAATTACAATCGCCTCGACCTTCGGGTCATTAACCAAAACCGTCCAATCCGCCGTGGCGCGGGCAAATCCAAACGCTTTGCGATACCGCTCCGCACTCGCGCCACTGCTCGCGCAAACCATCTCCAACCGAGGCCGCAACGCCGTATCGAAAACCGCCCCCACAGCCGCCATCGCCACCGCATGGGCCTTGCCCATATAGCCGCCACCGATGATCCCGATACCAATGCTTGTCATGGCGCCCCCTACGGGTTAAATCTGTTTGCAACCGGTTGCAAAACTTGTATCCTTGCACTGATATACGCGCAAGCGACATTTCAATCGCGCGCGCTGGCTTGGAGAAAAATCAAATGACAGATGGCACGATAACGCTGACCACCGCGCAGGCAATCATTCGCTACTTGTCCAATCAGTATATTGAGATTGACGGTGTCGAACGCCGGGTGTGCGGCGGCGGCTTTGGCATTTTCGGCCATGGCAACGTGACCTGTCTGGGCGAGGCGCTCTATGACGCCCGCGATGCTTTGCCGCTCTACCGCGGCCAAAACGAACAAAGCATGGGCTTTGCCGCGGCAGGGTATGCCAAGCAATGGCTGCGTCAGCGGTTCATGTTTTGCACCGCCAGCGCCGGGCCGGGCACGGCCAACCTGCTCACCTCGGCGGCCCTCGCGCATGCCAACCGCTTGCCGACGCTCATGCTCTGCGGTGACAGCTACCTCACGCGCCTGCCCGATCCGGTGCTGCAACAGCTTGAACATTTCGGCAATCCGACCCTTGGCGTGAATGATGCCTTCAAGGCCGTCACCCGCTTTTGGGATCGCATCACCCACCCTGCCCAAATCCTGCAATCCTTGCCCGCAGCGCTGGCCACCATGCTGGACCCCGCCGATTGCGGCCCCGCCTTCATCGGCCTGCCCCAGGATGTGCAAGGCTGGACCTATGATTACCCTGAAAGCTTTTTCGCCAAGCGCATCCACCGTATCCGCCGCCAAACGCCCGACATCGCCGAAATCAACGATGCGGCAGCCCTGCTGAAAACCGCCAAACGCCCGATGATCATCGCAGGCGGCGGCGTGCAATATTCGGGTGCCGTGGCCGAACTGACCGCCTTTGCCGAGGCTCATAACATCCCTGTGGTCGAAACCATCGCTGGCCGCGCGAACCTTGTGCAAACCCACCCGCTAAACATCGGCCCGTTGGGTGTGACAGGGTCAGACAGCGCGAATACCATCGCCGAACAGGCCGACGTTATCCTCGCCATCGGCACCCGTTTGCAAGACTTCACTACCGGATCATGGACCGCATTCGCCAAATCCGCACAAATCATCGGCCTGAATGTCGGCCGCCATGACGCGATGAAACACCTCTCGCTTCCTGTGGTCGGTGACGCGAAACTGGGCCTCGCCGCCCTGTCCCAAGCCTTGAACACCCACCGCGCGCCCGCAACTTGGACCGATTTTTCGCAAGCCGAGCGCACCAAATGGGTCGCCTACACCGACCAGATCACCACCCCCTCAAACGGCCCCAATTCCTATGCCAAGGCAATCCGCGCGGTAAACGACCTGTGTCACCCCCGCGACCGCGTTGTCGCCGCCGCAGGTGGCCTGCCCGCCGAGGTGACAGCACATTGGCAAACAAAAGACGCAGGCACGGTGGATGTCGAGTTCGGCTTTTCCTGCATGGGCTATGAAATTGCGGGAGGCTGGGGCGCGCGCATTGCACAATACGAACGTGAACCCGACCGCGACACTGTGGTTTTCACCGGCGACGGCTCATATCTTTTGATGAATTCGGACATTTACTCTTCGGTCCTGACCAACCGTAAACTGATCATTTGCCTGCTGGATAACGGCGGCTTTGCCGTTATCAACAAGCTGCAAAACAACACCGGCAATGAAAGCTTCAACAACCTGATCGCCGATTGCCCCACCGTCCCCGCCCCCTTTACCGTTGATTTCGCAACCCATGCCGCGTCCATGGGCGCTCATGCCGAATACGCGTCCAACCCCGCCGAATTTGCCGCAGCTTTCCAGCGCGCCCAAGCCGCCGACAAAACCTGCGTCATCGTCATGCAGGTGGATGCCTATGACGGTTGGACCACCCAAGGCCACACATGGTGGGAAGTGGGCACGCCTCATATCACCAAAAACCCAAAGGTCGCAGCCAAGCATCTCGAGGTGGAATCCAGCCGCACCAAGCAACGAAAGGGCGTATGATGGATGTCACCTCAGGCATAGCCAAAAACCGCTTCGTGGTCATTGGCCGCGTGGGCATGGACCTGTTTCCGGCCCCCGGTCAGGCCGTGGAAACATCTGATCAGTTTACCGCTGATATGGGCGGCTCATCGGCCAATATCGCCGCAGGCATCGTCAAGCTGGGCGGCCAAGCGGCGCTTGTGACCCGCGTATCTGATGATGCCGTGGGCCGGTTTTGTGTCAACAAACTGCACCACTATGGCGTCGATACCACTCATGTAAAATCCATCGGCGGCGAGGCGCGCAATTCTCTCGCCCTCTACGAAAGCCGGATCGAGGGCCACCAATCCGTCATCTACCGCAACGGTGCCGCCGATTTCCAAATGACTGTCGCAGATGTCGAGGCGGTGGATTACGCCGCTTACGGCGCGCTCGTCACTGCAGGCACCGTCTTCGCGGCTGAACCCTCGCGCACCGCCGCCTTTCGCGCATTTGAGCTTGCCCGCGCCGCAGGCCTGCCCATTATCTTTGACGTTGATTACCGCCCCTACTCTTGGCCCTCGCCCCAAGTCGCGGCCGAAGTGCTCTCGCGCGCAGGTGCAATGTCGGATGTGATCGTCGGTAATGATGATGAATTCGGCTTCATGGCGGACGGCAAAGACAAAGGCCTCGCATGCGCACGCGACCTCGCCAAAACCGCTGCTATTGTCATCTATAAAATGGGCGAGCTGGGTGCCATCACCTTCGCCCAAAACACCGAACTCAAAACCGGTATCTACCCCGTCACTGCCCTGAAACCCACAGGCGCGGGTGACAGCTTCATGGCGGGCATGCTATCCGGCATCGCCGCAGGCCAAGATCTACAATCAGCAGTCCTGCGCGGATCGGCCTGTGCGGCCATCGTCGTCGCCAAACCCGGCTGCGCCCCCGCCATGCCCTACCCCGCCGATCTTGACGCATTCCTTGCCGCGCACCCCGGCCCCACTCAACCGAAATAGGACAAATCATGCATTACGCCCCCCATGACAACCACAACAAACCCATCGTAGACGCAGATGACGCCTCGGTGCCTTTGAACTATTTCAACATCGTCAAACTTAAGGCCGGTGAAGCATTTGAATATCAGGTGCCGCGCTATGAAACCTGCATCGTCCCTGCCACAGGCACCGTCGATGTCGAGGTCGAAGGCATCACCTATTCAGCCCTTGGCAACCGTACCCTTGATGTCTGGGACGGCGAGCCAGAGGGCGTCTATATTCCCGTAGGCGCAAAGGTCACAATCATAGCAACCCGCGACACTGAAACTTTCATCGCGGGCGCACGCTATGACAAAGTGCTTGACCCTTTCGAGGTCCGCGTGGCCGATATCGACAAGGTCCAATATGGATCTGACGAAACCAAAACCCACCGCAAAATCAAGCACATCCTTGGCACCAAATACCATGACAAAGTCGGCCGCCTGTTGGTGTCCGAATTGTTCACCGTGGGTCAAGGCGGCTGGTCCGGCTTCCCCGCCCACAAGCATGACACCGACCGCAAAGACGCGTCAGGCAACATCATTGAAACCCGCCATGACGAAACCTACAACTTCCGCTTCCGCCCCAATCATGGCTCGGGCGTCCAAATTATCCAGCACGAAGAGGGCAAGCCAGGCGACGCCTATCAACTTATGGACCGCTCGACCATTACGCTGAAAAGCGGCTACCATCCCTGCGTGGTTATGCCGGGCTATGAGATGTATTATTTCACCATCCTCGGTGGTTTGACCCAGCGCAGCCTGATCCAATATTTCCAACCCACCCATGCTTATCAGATCGAAACGATCCCCGGCATCAAAGACATGATTGCAAAGTTCAAATGACCCTCGCAACCCTTGCAGATGTGCTGCAGCCCGCTCTCGCGGGTCGCTATGCCGTGGCCGGTCTGGTCACGCTCGGCTGGGAAGATATGCGCGCCTTCGTGGCCGCAGCCGAGGCGGAAGGTTGTCCTGTGATCCTTCAGGCCGGCCCGTCCTGCCGCGCCCATACCCCCTTGCCGATCCTTGGCAAAATGTTCCGCCATCTGGCCGAAAATGCCTCTATTCCCGTGGTCGCCCATCTTGACCACGGCTATACCTATGATGAATGCCGTGAGGCGCTCGACAGCGGCTTCACCTCGCTGATGTTCGACGGTTCGCGCAAACCGCTTGCCGAAAACATCGCAGAAACCGCCAAAATCGCCGAAATGGCCCACGCCGCAGGCATTTCCTGCGAAGGCGAGATCGGCTTCGTCGGCTACGCCAATGGCGAAAACTCGGCAGGCACTGACCCGGAGGAGGCTGCGCAGTTTGCCGTTGAAACCGGCGTGGACGCCATGGCCATTTCAGTCGGCAACGTCCATTTACAACAAGACAAAGAGGGCGGATTGGACATCGCCCGCATCCGCGCGATAGAGGCGCTGACAGAGGTCCCCCTCGTCATTCATGGCGGCTCAGGCGTGCCCGTAGCGCAACGCCGCCTGCTCGCGACCACCTCGAAAATCTGCAAATTCAACATCGGGACCGAATTGCGCATGGCCTTTGGCGCAGCCTTGCGCACAGCCGTCAACAGCGATCCTACCCGTTTTGACCGCGTGACAATCCTGAAAGAAACGCATGACCCTATGGTCGCCGCAACCCGCACCGTCTTGCGGGCCTTTATGGCCAATCAAGCAATATAAACGCAGCCAAAGCACCTCCGCCCAAGACACGAATTGTGAACCCCGCAGCACCGCGCTAAGGTGACAAAATATCAGGTAAAATTTCAATTCGGGCGGGGCCATATGCAAACGTATTCGACAAGGCTGGGCGTGGATATCGGCGGCACCTTCACCGATGTGGTGTTGGAAAAAGACGGTGCCTCCTTTTCCACAAAGGTGCTGACAACCTACGCCGCCCCTGAAAACGCCATCATCGACGGCATGCATCAGGTCTGCGCCAAGGCAGGCCTAACCCCCGCCGATATTGGTCAAATCATCCACGGCACTACACTTGCCACCAACGCCTTGATCGAACGGCGCGGTGCCAAAACCGCGCTCATCACCACCAGCGGCTTTCGCGATGTGATCGAGATGCGCACCGAAAGCCGGTTTGAGCAGTACGACCTGAATCTAACTCTACCTGAACCGCTGTTGCCGCGCCAATCCCGCTTTACCCTTGTCGAACGCGTCGATGCTTTGGGCGATATCCTCATCCCCCTCGACCCTGCCGAAATAGAAGCCGTGGCCGACCAAATCGCCGAAGGCGGCTATACATCCATAGCCATTGGTCTAATCCATTCCTACCTCAACGACCGCCATGAACGCATGGTATGCGATGTGCTGGCCAAACGCCTGCCCGATGTGATGATCTCCATCTCATCCGAGGTTTCGCCGCAAATGCGCGAGTATGAACGCTTCAACACCGTGGTCGCCAACGCCTATATCAAACCCTTGATGAAGTCCTATCTGGACCGCCTTGCAGGCCGCCTGAAGTCCGAAGGTGTGGGGTGCAACATCTTCCTCATGCATTCCGGCGGCGGCATCATCTCCATCGAAAACGCTGCTGATTTCCCCGTCCGCTTGGTCGAATCCGGCCCCGCAGGCGGCGCGGTTTTTGCCGCCAACATCGCCGCGCGCTACGGGTTGGACAAAGTCCTGTCGTTTGACATGGGCGGCACCACCGCCAAAATCTGCCTGATCAAAAACCAAACCCCCAAAACCAGCCGGGTGTTCGAAGTCGCCCGCACCTACCGTTTCAAAAAAGGCTCTGGCATGCCCATTTCAATCCCGGTGATTGATATGGTTGAAATCGGGGCGGGTGGCGGCTCGCTGGCCCATATCGACGCCATGCGCCAAATCCGTGTTGGCCCGGAAAGTGCGGGGTCCGAACCGGGGCCTGCCTGCTATGGCCGCGGTGGCACCAAACCCGCAGTGACCGATGCCGATTTGGTGCTGGGCAAACTCGACCCCAACGGTTTCGCGGGGGGCACCATCACCCTTGATACGCAGGCCGCAAAAACCGCGCTCACCACAACACTCGGCACCCCTTTGGGCATGGATGCCGCCACAGCCGCCTTTGGTTTGGCCGAGGTAGTGGATGAGAACATGGCCAACGCCGCGCGCGTTCATGCCGTGGAAAATGGCGAGGATCTGTCTGACTATACGATGATCGCCTTTGGCGGTGCCGCCCCCCTGCACGCGGGTCGCTTGTGCGAAAAGCTGGGCGTGCAGCGCCTGCTCGTGCCACCGGGTGCGGGCGTCGGCTCTGCCATCGGCTTTCTGCGCGCGCCTTTCAGCTTCGAGGCAAACCGCTCGGTCTATATGCAGCTCTCGCACTTCAACCCTGCCCAAATCACCGCCCTTTTAGCGGATCTCAAATCCGAGGCGACAGGCTTTGTGCGCAATTGCGATGCCAAGGCCAGCATCCTGTCTGAATACAAAGTCTATATGCGCTACACCGGCCAAGGTTGGGAAATCCCGATTGTGCTTACCGAAGACCAAGCCACCACGCCCAACCCCGCCACATATGAGGCGCTGTTCAAATCCGAATACATCAAACTCTTTGGCCGCGTGGTCGAAGGCCTTGATGTCGAAATCACCGTTTGGTCGGTAAATGCCACCACCCCGCCCGAAGCCGTGGCAAAGGTTGCACAAATGCAAAAAGCTACCCCCGCTACTCCTCAATCCAGTCGCCAAATGTTCGATCCAGCCTTGGCCGAGTTTGTGCCGGCCAGTGTGGTCCCACGCGCCACAATGTCCCCCGGCCAGCATATCATCGGCCCCGCCATCATAACCGAAGATGAAACCACCATCATCATCCCCTCCAGCCGCAGCGCAATGTGCCAGCCCGATGGCTGCATCGACATCACTGTATAAAGGCCCCGCCCATGACAAACTTGACAAAGCCGCCCTCAACCGTCGCCTACCAAGTCATGTGGAACCGCCTCATCTCGGTGGTCGAGGAACAGGCCCAAGCCCTCGTGCGAACCGCCTTTTCCACCTCTGTGCGAGAGGCGGGCGATCTCTCGGCCGGAGTCTATGACGCCCAAGGCCAGATGTTGGCCCAAGCCGTCACCGGCACCCCCGGCCATGTGAACGCAATGGCCGATGCCTTGGCCCATTTCATTCGCCGCATCGGCCCGAAGAATATCTTTGAAGGTGACGTCTACATCACCAACGACCCATGGGAAGGCACAGGCCACCTGCACGACTTTACCGTCGTCACCCCTTCCTTTCACAAAGGCAAACTAGTTGGCTTTTTCGCCTGCACCGCCCATGTCGTCGATATCGGCGGTCGCGGCTTTGGCGCCGATGCCGCCAGCGTGTTCGAAGAAGGCCTGTACCTGCCCATCATGAAATTCGCCGAACGCGGTACGGTTGATAAAACCTTGCTGCAAATCGTGCGCGGCAATGTGCGCCAACCAGATCAGCTGATCGGCGACCTTTATGCACTGGCCACCTGCAACGACATCGGCCACCGCCGCCTGAACGATATGATGGTCGAATTTGCCCTTGATGACCTGACGGGCGTTGCCGAATTCATCTTTGACAACTCGCGCCGCGCCACGATTGAACGCATCGCAGCCTTGCCGCAAAAGCAGTCGCGGGGCAGCATGACCGTTGATGGGTTCGACACGCCCATCACCATCGCCGTGCAACTGACCATTGCATCCGACCACATCCTGACCGATTTTACCGGCACAAGCGGGGTTGATAAAAAGGGCATCAACTGCCCGCTGGTCTATGCCAAGGCCTATGCTTGCTATGCCCTGAAATGCGCGATTGCCCCCGAAATTCCCAACAACGCAGCGTCATTGGAACCCTTCCGCGTCACAGCGCCCGAAAATTCCATCGTCAACGCCGTTCACCCTGCCCCTGTGGCCCTGCGCCACATCATCGGGCATTTTGTCCCCGATGCGGTCTATGCCGCCCTTGATAAAATCATCCCCGGCGTCGTTCCTGCCGAAGGGGCGGGTTGCCTTTGCAACTTCCAACTCTCCCTGCGCCCCGCCCCGAACAGCCACCATAAGACACGGGCCGAGGTGCTGACCTTCAACTCCGGCGGTGCGGGTGCGCGTCCGAACCTCGATGGCCTGAACGCCACCGCATTCCCGTCAGGTGTGATGACTATGCCGATTGAGGCGACCGAACACGCGGGCCCCGTCATCATCTGGCGCAAAGAACTGCGTCCCGACAGCGGTGGTGCGGGCAAACAGCGCGGCGGCTTGGGCCAGTATATGGAGGTCGGCGCGCGCGAAGGCTATGAATTTGACTTTTCCGCCATGTTCGACCGCGTGCACTATCCGGCGAGGGGTCGCCAAGGCGGAATGAGCGGCGCGCCGACGACCATCGCACAAGATGACGGCGGCAAAATGCAAGGCAAGGGCAAGCAATTCGTAGCCGCTGGCCGCCGTGTCATGCTCGCCTTGCCAGGAGGCGCTGGCTACGGCGACCCCGCCACCCGCCCGATTGAGGCCGTAAAGCGCGACTTGGCCCGCGGTTACATCTCAGCGGGTGCCGCCGCCCGCGACTACGGACTAAGCGCCGAAGCGATAGCCGAAGTGCAAGCCATGGTCCGCAAAGGCGACACGCTCTAATGTGGTTTGCCTTCAATCTGCGTCAGATTGCAGGCAAACCAAAACATGCAAACCTTGGGTCAAGTTGCGTTTAACATTTGATCTACAGCGCCAAATAAGATGCAAAGCGATCTAAGCTACAAAGGAAAATCCCCATGAAAAAACTCGTCCTCACAGGTGCCGCCGGCCGTCTTGGCTCATACTTGCGCGAACCCTTGTCCAAGCTTTGCGATGAACTCGTCACAACCGACCGCATAACGGACATCGGCAAACTTTACGCTAATGAACGCTATGTGCAGGCCGATCTGGCCGACCTCGCCCCCATGGTCGCCTTACTGGAAGGTGCGGATATGGTAGTCCATTTCGGGGCCATCGGGGATGAGGCGCCTTGGGATCAAATCCTGCCCTCTAACATCATCGGCGCCTATAACGTGTGGGAGGCCGCTTACCAAAACAAGGTCCGCCGCGTGGTCTATGCCTCCTCTATCCACGCGGTCGGCATGTACCCCAAAAACCAGTTTATCGGCACTGATGTGCCGCACCGCCCCGACACCTTCTACGGCCTTGCCAAATGCTTTGCCGAAGATCTGGCCAGCCTTTACTGGGAAAAACGCGGCGTGGAATCCGTCTGCATGCGCATCCTCAGCGCCGCCAAAGTCGGCAATCCCCGTGCTTTGGGCTCATGGCTCAGCTATGATGACCTGATCCATTTGGTCACGCGGTCAATTGATACCCCTGTCACCGGTTTCACCATCGTCTACGGCGTGTCCAACAATGACCGCGCCCCGGTTGATAACACGCTGGCCCACTACCTAGGCTACCGTCCCAAGGACAACGCCGAACAATTCGCCGCCGAAATACTTGGCAACGCAGCGCCCCTGAACCCCCAAGACCCCGGCGATATGTGCCACGGCGGCCCCTTCGCCTCTATCCCCTTGGGCGAAAGCGGCGTGGCAAAACTTAAAATCGTTGATGACAGCAAGAAACTCTAACGCGCAGCCCAAAAACACCTTAACCCGCCGCAGGCTGCCCAAACAGCGCGCCTAGCAGCGGGTTGGGAAACTTGCGCTTGGCCGTCACGGCATAAAAGCTTTCCGACAACCCCACCACGAAATCAGCTTCCTTCAACAACCCGGACTCCAATTCGTTCTTCACCACGATCGGCGGCAAAACGGCCAATCCAATATCTTCCCGCGCCAGCAAGCGCATCATCGCCATATCATCCACCTCGGCCGCAAACACCGGCCGCACGCCCAACTGCGCACACAGCGCGTCAAACCCAACGCGCAGCGGGCTTTCCAAGGTCGGCACAATAATCGGATTCACCTCCAAAAGTTCAAACAACGTCGCCCCAGCCTCAATCCGCGCGGGCTTGCCAATCAAACTGACAGGTTGCTGCGAAACAGGGTGCACAATGAACGACGCCAGCGCATCGGGCGTGGGTGCCCGATTGGTCAGCACCACATCAAGGCTTAGCGTTTCCAACCCTTGCAGCAGATCCATCGACGTGCCCGACCGCAGCACCAATTCCACCTCGGGCTTGCCCAACAGCGGGCGCAGAAACTCAATCTGAAAGTTGCGCGACAAGGTCGCCAGCGCCCCAACCCGCAACACCTGCCGCGCGCTGCCCGTGCGGCGCAGCGTGGCCATCAACTCTTGCCCTGCGCCAAAAATCGTATCGGCGTAATCCAGCGTGATCCGCCCCGCTTCGGTCAAATGCAGCTGCCGGTTACGCCGTTCAAACACCGGTTGGCCCAACCGATCCTCCAGCTTGCGGATTTGCACCGAAACTGCCGATTGCGACAAGTTCAACCGCGCCGCCGCACGGGTCAGGTTGCCGTCATGAGCAACCTCCCAGAAATAGCGCAGATGGTTATAGTTTATATCTGACATAACGTTCACTTTAAACGAATGACATGTTGCGAACAATGAATTTTTCAAGCGATGCAGCATTGCCTATGACACACCAACCCAACTTGCTGCCAAAGGACATTTTATGCTGATCCATCTGCTGCCCTTGCTCGCCCCTGCTGTCCTCATCGGCGCGGCTGTCATGCTGCATAAACGCCAAGGCACGCCTCAAACAGCGGCAAAGATTGGCGAGGGCGCATCGCTGGCAGCCCTGTTCACAGCACTTCTGACCTGCGCGGCCGTGATCAATTGGGGCGCTGGAGACAGCCCGCTTTTGGGTTTGGCAGGCATTGGCCTGTCCGCGCGGGTCGATGTGGTCAGCGTGACCATGCTGCTCCTTGTCACCTTTATCGGTTGGGTCGTGGTCCGCTATGCCCGCACCTATCTGGACGGCGAGGTAGGGCAGATCACCTTCACCATCTGGCTGCTCGCCACCTTGGCCGCAGTGTCTCTCTTGGTCCAATCCGGCAATATCGTGCAATTCGTCGCCGCTTGGGTCGCCACCAGCCTGTCGCTGCACCGCTTGCTGCTGTTTTACCCCGGCCGCATCAACGCCCAGCGCGCCGCTTACAAAAAGTTCGTCACGGCGCGGGCTGGCGATGCTGCCTTGATCATCGCTGCCGCCTTACTGGTTGCAAGCTACGGCACCACCCAAATCTCAGCCATGCTGGCCGCCGCAAAACTCGGCCAAGGTGGCGGACTGGTCATCGGGGCTGCCGCCCTTTTGGCCTTGGCCGCCGTGCTTAAATCGGCGCAATTCCCCACCCACGGCTGGCTGACCGAGGTGATGGAGGCCCCAACCCCCGTCTCCGCCCTCCTGCACGCAGGCGTGGTCAACGGGGGTGGGTTCTTGCTGATCCGCTTTGCCGATGTGATGCTGCTGTCGCCACTCGTCCTCGCGGTCTTGGTCGGCATCGGTGGGTTTACCGCCCTGTTCGGCGGGGTCATCATGCTAACCCAACCCACGGTCAAGGTATCTCTGGCATGGTCCACCGTCTCCCAAATGGGCTTTATGATCTTGCAATGCGGCTTGGCGCTTTTCCCCCTCGCCCTTTTGCACATCGTCGCCCACTCGCTCTACAAAGCGCACGCTTTCTTGTCGGCAGGCGGCGCTGTTGAACGCGTGCTCGCAACCCGCAGGCCCGGCCCTGTGGCCGTCCCCGGCCTTGGCGCAGTTGCACGGGCCTTTGGTCTGGCCATCGCAATCTATGGGCTGGTCTACCTTGGCTCGGGCGCGCTCATCGGCTTTGGCTCTAAATCCCCGCAAGCGGTGGCCCTTGGCGCGATCCTGATCTTTGGTGTCGCCTACTTGCTGGCCCAAGGTTTGGCCGATGCTGCCCCCCGCGCGCTGACACGCCGCACTGCCTTGATGTCGGTCTTGGCTACGCTGGCCTATCTGGCCCTGCAACGCGGCTCGGAATGGCTGACCGCAGGCACCTTGCCACCTGCCCCGCAAGCTGGGCCGCTGGAATGGGCGCTGATATTGCTCGCCTTGTTCAGCTTTGGCGCGGTGGCCTTGGCCCAATCAACCCTGCCCTTGTGGTCGCACCACCCCGCCGCCCAAGGCCTGCGCGTGCATCTGTCCAACGGCTTCTACATCAACGCGATCGAGGACCGCTTGCTGCGCGGCTGGTCCCGCAACATCACACTCAAAGGAAACAAGCCATGAAAGCGGACACACACGCCGGATTTTCCGGAACCCATCTTGAATTCATCGCTATGTCCGAAACCGCAAGCCGCGCCATCCCGCCGCTTTGGCCGCTTGCAGCCTCGGTCGCGGTCAACCCGTTCCTGGGCCAAACCGACCAAACGCTGGCCCAAACATCGGGGCTTCTGGGCCGGGTTGCAGGCGTCCGCATGACCATGCCAAACGACTGGTACAAAACCCGCATAGAAAACGGCACCATCACCGATGCCGATTTGTCGGCGGCCCTTGCCAATGCCCCCACAGGCGGCCCCCAAACAGTTGCCGAATTGAAAGCCGCCGCCAACGCCCCTGATGCCACCCTGAACGCATGGCCCACCGTTGCCCATCTGGCAAAAGACGCTTCCGGCATCGACTGGCCTGGCCTGATTGAGGACCGCATCGGCACATGGGCCGCAGGCTATTTCGACACGGGCCAAGCCCTCTGGCAAGCAACGCCGGGTCGGGACGCCTTTGAAAGCTGGCAAGTCTTTGCCAGCCGTGACCTGACCCCCGAAATTGCAGGCCTTTCAGGCTTTGCCGCACGGGTAGCCGCTTTGCCGGTCCGCGCCCGGACCTCCCTTTCCTTGGCCTGCGACGCGCTGGGCCTGACTCCAGAATCCGCAGCCACCTATTTCCACCAGCTCCTCCTCAGCTTGGGCGGCTGGTCGCAACTGGCGCGCCAACGGCTGTGGCAAGCCGAACTCAAAGGCCAAAGCGATGCCATAACCACCGATTTGCTGACCATCCGGCTAATCTGGGACCAAGCGCTTTTGGCCCAATACGCCCCGCAAATCGCAACGCTTTGGGCGAAAACCGCCACCGACCACGCCACCGCCCCCGATGCCACGGTGGCCCAAATCGCCGCCAGCCTGCTGCAAGAGGCCGCCGAACGCGCTGCCCAGCGCGGCCTCGCGGGCATCCTTTCGGCACCCACCGCTGCCGCCCCCGCAGGCCGCCCCACCGTGCAAGCCGCCTTTTGCATCGACGTGCGGTCCGAAGTGTTCCGCCGCGCCTTTGAAAGCGTCGATCCTGGCATCCAAACCCTTGGCTTTGCAGGTTTCTTTGGCCTAACCCCTTCGCATAACGACTTTGCCTCGGATGTGGGTGAGGCGCGGCTGCCGGTGCTGTTGAACCCCGGCTTGCACAGCACCGCCACCAGCCCCAAAAACCAAGGCGCGGATCAAACCGCCCGCCTCAGCGCCCGCGCCAACCGCGCATGGGGCCGCTTCAAACTGGCGGCTGTATCGTCCTTCACTTTTGTCGAGGCGACAGGCCCGCTCTACATCAGCAAACTCATGCGTGACGCGCTGGGGTTAGTGCCCGGACCAAAGACCCCCAGCTTTCAACCGCACCTCAGCGATGACTTTGGCCTGCCTGACCGGATCGCAGCCGCCGGCACTATCTTGCGCGCGATGTCGATGACCGAAAACTTTGCCCCCTTGGTGCTGTTGGTCGGCCACGGTGCCAATGTGGTCAACAACCCGCATGCCAGCGCGCTGCATTGCGGCGCGTGCGGCGGCTACAAGGGTGACGTGAATGCCCGGCTTTTGGCGGCGATGCTAAATGACAGCGATCTGCGCGCGGGCCTTGCCAAAACCGGTATCACCATCCCCGCCGATACCGTGTTCCTAGGCGCGCTGCATGACACAACCACCGATGCCGTATCACTGTTTGACACCGACACCGGCCAAACCGCGCCAAAGGCGAAACTCGACCAAGCCCGCGCTTGGCTTGCAGCCGCAGGCACAATGGCGCGAACCGAACGCGCCTTGCGCTTGCCCCGCGCAGACAAAGGCAATGCCTTGATCGCCCGCAGTGCCGATTGGGCCGAAACCCGCCCCGAATGGGCGTTGGCCGGCTGCTCCGCCTTTATCGCCGCCCCCCGCGCCCGCACCCGTGGCAAGGTCTTGGGCGGGCGGTCATTCTTGCACGACTATGATTGGACCAAGGATGATGGCTTCGGCATTCTGGAACTGATCCTGACCGCCCCCGTCGTGGTCGCAAGCTGGATCAGCTTGCAATATTACGGCTCGGTCACAGCGCCATCCTTGTTCGGCGCGGGCAACAAGCTTTTGCACAACGTCACGGGCGGCATCGGCGTCGTCGAAGGCAATGGCGGCAACCTGCGCGGTGGCCTGCCGTGGCAATCAGTGCATGACGGCGACAAGTTCGCCCATGACCCTTTGCGCCTGTCCATCTGCGTTGAGGCGCCAAAAGACGCAGTCACCGACATTCTGTCGCGTCACCCCGGCGTGCGCGCCTTGTTCGACAACCGCTGGCTGCACCTGTTCTTGCTGGACGGAAACGGCCAAATGGCCCAGCGCTATGCGGGCAATCTGGAATGGCAACCCTACGAAGCGGAAACCAAAACAAAACCCAAAGCCGCCGCCTGACACGGATAAAAAAGGCCGCCGCAAGCATGTGCGGCGGCGGCCTTCAAACCCCTTATGAGGCTAATATCAAACGCCCAAACGGTCGCGCAGCGCGTAATACCACGACCCAACCATCGAATACGGCACCCGCAACATCCGTCCACCGGGGAACGGATACCACGGCACTTTGGCGAACACGTCAAACCGGCTTTTGTCGCCATCAATCGCTTGGGCCAAAATCTTGCCAAACGTATGCGACCCCGTGACCCCATGCCCCGAATAGCCATGCGCGAAATAGGTGTTCGCCGCCAAACGCCCCATCTGCGGCACCCGACTGAACGACAGCGCAAAGTTCCCGCTCCAGGCAAAATCAACTTTCACGCCCTTCAGTGTTGGGTACACCTTCTCCATCGCCGGGCGCAGCTTTGCTTCTACATCCGCAGGGTCCGTACCGCCGTACACCGTCCCGCCCCCAAAAATCAGCCGCTTGTCGGCGGTCAGCCGGAAGTAATCCAGAATATAGCGCACATCCTCCACGCATTTATCCGTAGGCAACAAGGCGTTGGCCCGTTCTTCGCCCAAAGGCTCCGTCGCCATCATCTGCGTCGACACCGGCATCACCCGCGCGGTCAGCGCCGGGATCACATGGCCCAGATAGGCATTGCCACACAAAACCAGCGTGCCACAGGTCATCGTCCCATGCGCTGTGCGCACCACTGGCTTGGCCGCCTCGGTATCGCAATTAATCACCGGCGATTGCTCATAAATCACGCCGCCAAGGCTTTCAAACGCCGCCGCCTCACCCAAACACAGGTTCAAAGGGTGCATATGCCCGCCGGTATGGTCAATCATCCCACCTGCATAAACATCCGACCCGATATGCTCGCGCAACTGCGCCTTATCCAACATGTCTTGGTTATGGATGCCATAGCTGGCCCAAAGCGCGCGCCGCGCCTCCAACTCTTTCATGTGCGCCGCTGTCAGACCGGTGAAAATATTCCCCGGTTTCAGATCGCATTCAATCTTATAGGTCGCCACCCGCTCGCGGATAATCTCGCCACCTTCTTGCACCAGACCGGCCACAAAATGCGCCGTGTCCTGCCCATAGCGCTTCTTGATGGTTTGCAGGCTGGCATTCAGCCCATTCACAACCTGCCCGCCATTGCGCCCCGATGCGCCCCAACCCACGCGCGCACCTTCGATAATCGCAACCTTATAGCCCTTTTCGGCCAAATGCAGCGCGGTCGACAGCCCGCTATACCCGGCTCCCACAACACAAATATCAATGTGCTGATCGCCCTTCAGCGCAGGGCGGTCCGGCGATGGGTTTGCACTTGCGGCGTAATAGCTGGTGGTATGCTTGGTTTGCCCATTCTGGGCAAAAGTCTCGATAGCCATCACACAGACTCCAGATAGCTATCATATTCAAAGTCGGTCACATAGCGCGAAAACCGCTTCAATTCCTGCATCTTACATTCGACCAACATGGTTTGCAGCCGCTTGGAAAACACGGTCTGCACATGTTTACCCCGACGGAACGCTTGAATGGCGGTCGCCCAATCCAGCGGCAAGTGGTCCAGCTTTTGGCTATAGGCATCGCCCACAATCGGCTCCATCGGTTCCATCTTGCCTTCAATCCCAACCAGCGCGCCGCCCAAGATACTGCCGAGCACCAAGTAAGGGTTGGCATCGGCACCCGCCACGCGATGCTCAATCCGCCGCGCCTTGTGGCTGCCCCCCGGAATACGGATTGCAGCCGTGCGGTTTTCATAGCCCCAGGCCACGCTGGTCGGCGCATGCGCCCCAGGCAACAAACGGCGGTAAGAGTTTTGGTGCGGCGCAAAGGTCAGCGTGTTTTCCTGCATCGTTTCCAGCAAACCCGCCACTGCGTTCAGCATCAACGGCGTGCCATCTTCGCCGCCATTGTCAAACAGATTCACCCCGTTTTCATCGACCAAACTAAAGTGAACATGGAATCCGCTGCCCGACCGATCACCATATGGCTTGGCCATAAAAGTTGCCGCCAACCCGTGCTTGCGCGCGATCCCGCGCACAAGGCGCTTGAACAGCACCGCATCATCGGCCGCCTGCAACGGGTCGGCCACATGCACCATATTAATCTCAAACTGCCCCGCGCCGTTTTCCGAAATGGCGGCGTCGGCAGGGATGCCCTGCTCATGGCACGCATCATAAACATCGTTCAAAAACGCATCGAAATGCTGCAATTCATCCAACGACAGCGCCCCGTCCGAATCCAACCGCTTGCCTGTCACGGGCGAACATGGCGGTTGCGGCTGTGCGGCACTCGGATCACATAGGTAAAACTCCAACTCGGTCGCCACAACAGGCGTCAAACCCAGCGCTTTGTAGCGGTCCACAATGTCGGCCAAGGCGCGGCGCGGGTCGCCCGGAAAGGCTTTGCCATCCTCGGTTTCCATCCAAAACATCACCAATGCCGACGGCCTGCTGGTCCAGTTCACTAAGACAATCGGCCGCCCGGTGTATTCGCAAATCCCGTCCGCATCACCGGTTTCGAACACGAGCTCGTTGTTCTCAATATCCTCACCCCAGATATCGACGCTCAACACCGACAGCGGCATCCGCAAGCCGCCGTCCATAATCTCTTTAGCCTTTTCAATCGGCAACCGTTTCCCGCGCATCGCACCGTTCAGGTCACACACACAGGCAAAGACGGATTCAATTTCGGGCCGCTCTTGCAACCATGTTCTGATGTTTCCGGTCGTCATGTCTCAAAATTCCTTCCGCATCTCACTGCGCATATGCTTCGCCGTCCGGCCAACAGGCGGCCCCGAAATCTGCATTCCGTCAGGCACCTGATCTCCAAGTGCTACTCTGTCCAAAGATAAATTGAAACAAGGATCACCACGGCCCCTCAGGCCTGTCCATCGTCAGGTTTTTTGGAACCACGCGCGGCTTAAACCAAGAGAGAGTTCGGCTCATCTGGTTGGTTCCATTATGCGGCGCGTTGTCTGGGATACAAGCGTCGCGTTTCGAGCGTCTTGCTTTTGATCCTGCCTCATTGTTGTCGAATGGCTTTGTCGCGACGAAAGAAGACGTCGGTGGGTGTTTCACACAAGAAGCCGACATTCACGGTTCTTTTCGTGAAACCTCGCCCCGGCTGATTTCATTAACTAACCCAGAGTAGATCAAAACTGTGAAACTCTCGTATCCTCAAGTTTCAGAAGTTGTTCGCGCAGGTATTGCTTGAACGCACTTGTTAATACCGAAGCAGGCCTGTGTGCAGGCAATAGTAGCGCAACACCGCTGTTAATCCTGGGCGAGAAGGATCGAAAAACGACGTTTGGCGCTGGGCTTGTTGCAGCCGTAATCCGATCGATGACAGCGCCGCAAAGTCCTGCTCCAACAAGCTGAAGTGCGGGCAAAAAGGTTCTAAGCACAAACCGACGGTTAAGCATCGCATTACTGTTTGCAAAGGCGCTTTGCGTGGCAAGCGTGACGGGGTGATCCCCAAAAAGCATCGCCATAGGATACCCAGCCAAGTCTTGGGGCGTCAGCACGCTCTTGTCCGCAAGGGCATCATTTTGCGGAAGGGCGATCACGCACTCCAGATCGAAGGCATCAATCTTAATTGAACTTCGTGGGCTGGGGGTTTCGGCCAGTCCAATGTCATATTCCTGCGAGGCGATCAGATCTTCAACAATTTGCGAAGTGCGCATCATAAGATCGGCTTTGACCTCGGGTCTGTCCTTTAAGAATTCGGCGAGGAGTTTCGGGAGGAAGAATCCAGAAGAAGCGGGATGGCAGGCAATGCGAATACTACCGCGATCTAGTGTCCCGAATTCGGACATTGTCCGGATGGTTCGGTCCATGCGCTCTAGAACTTCTTCGGCTTCCTCCAAAAAGTAATGCGCCTCGGGTGCTGGTATAAGCCGCCCGCGTTCACGGATGAAAAGGTTAAAGCCCAACTCTTCCTCAATATTCGCAATCATAGTGCTAACAGCGGGTTGCGTCCGAAGAAGTGTGCGGCTCGCCTCAGAGATTGACCCGCTGCGCATCACCTCGCGAAAGGTTTGCAATTGGCGAATGGTAAGGTTTGGCAACACGACATAAATCCTTTTTATGGGTTAAACGATATTTTAAATTAGGATTTATGCCTAGTACTGGATGATCCTTTGTCAACGCTTTTGTGCGAGGGGGAACCATGGACCGTTTTGCGGCTGTCTTATTGACAGGACTGATATGCATTGTTGCTTTGGGGCAGTTTGTGCAAGTTATCACACGCTATGTGCTTCAGATCCCCGTAATGGGGCTGGAAGAAACGATGCTTTATCCCACAATTTGGCTCTATATGTTCGGAGCGATCAATGCCTCGCGCGAAAACAGCCATATCCGCGCAAACGTGCTGGAGATCTTCATATCCTCCGAACGGGCCCATACAATCCTAGCGATCGTCGGGGAAATCATCAGCCTTGTTGTTGGCCTTTGGATTCTAAGCTGGGCTTGGGATTACACCAAATACGCATGGCGTGTTTGGCGCGAGAGTCCCACGCTCTATATTCCGACATTTTATTCTGATGTTGCCCTGTTCATAGGCCTAATGCTGATGATGTTTTACACCGCGTCACATCTTGTCCGCCATATTATTCGCCTCAAGAATGGAGCCACAGCATGATCGAGATCGCACTGCTTGCAATCGCAATTTTGGTCATCACACTGACCCTTGGCGTCCCGCTTCCTTACTGCTTTGGAGCGGCCTTAATGGTCATGTATTTTATCGGCGATGTAACGATGAAAGGCATGATGCTTTGGGGCGTGCAACAGCTTGGAAATCCAATTCTACTTGCAATCCCGTTGTTTGTTTTGGCTGGCACGATCATGTCTGAAAGCGGCATTGCGGCGTCACTGCTGCGGTTTGTGAATGCCTTTGTTGGGCATATTCGCGGCGGTTTGGGCGTTGTGGCGGCGGTAAGTTGCGCCATAATCGGAGCGATTTCCGGTTCGGGTTTAACAGGCATCGCGGCCATCGGTCCAATCCTAATTCCGGAAATGGAAAAGCGGGGCTATCCGCGCGAATATGCGACAGCTTTGATTGCAAACTCCTCGATCCTCGGGCTGCTGATACCGCCATCTGTGACAATGATCGTTTATGGATGGGTTACCGATACTTCAATCTTGGCATGTTTCTTGGCAACACTAGGGCCCGGCTTGCTGATCATGTTCAGCTTTTCGGTGATGAACCTCTGGATGAGCCGCAAGTTCAATCTGATCCTTGATGATAAGCCAACTTTTAACGAGTTATCGACAGAGGTTGTGAAGCGCGGCATCCATGCCTTTCCCGCGCTTTTGATGCCAATCATCATTCTCGGCGGCATTTATGGTGGCATCATGACCCCGACCGAAGCCGCTGCCGTTTCGGTTATTTATTCGGTGCCTGTTGGATTCTTGATCTATAAAGGCTTGCGTCTTTCAAACTTTTTAGAAGCTGGCAAAGAAGCCGCCACCGCAGTCGGTGCGATCATGCTTATGATCCTGTTTTCCATGATCTTAAGTCAAATGTTTGTCTATGAAAGCATTCCGCAGCAAATCGTGTCGAGTATCTTTCAGATAACCGAAAACAAAGTCCTACTGCTTATTGCGATCAACATCCTGTTGTTCCTCGTCGGAATGGTCGTCAACGATGTCACGGCAATTATTCTGATTGCCCCATTGTTATTGCCCTTGATGAATGCAATCGGCGTCAGCCCGGTGCAATTTGCAGCCATCATGGGCGTGAACACCGCGATGGGTGGTGTGACACCGCCCTATGCCTCAATCCTGTATTTGGGCGCGCGGATCGGCAAAGTAAAAGTCACCAAAGTCATCCCGCCAGCGATGTTCCTGATCGTAACAGGCTATGTGCCGGTCGTGTTTCTGACCTCATTTTGGCCCGATCTTTCACTCTATCTACCACGTCTCTTTGGATATTGAGCCGTGAACTTCCCTAACAAACAATCCCTACAATAAGGAGGATAACTATGAAGACCCGTTTCCTGGCAACAGCCCTTGCGACCCTGATGGCCGTTTCGCCCGCCATCGCCGAGACTCTGAAGATGAGCCATGTTCGCCCCCAAGACGCGACCATTGATGTAGAATTGCGAGCATTTGCAAAATCCGTTTCTGAAGCAACAGGCGGCGAAGTCGATATTCAACTATTCCCGGCCTCGGCGCTTGGGGATTATACTGCGGTTCAAGAGCGCATCAGCGTAGGCGCTTTGGACATGGCAACTCAGCCTGCCGCGGCAGCAGCTGATCGCCGTATGCAAATCTCGTCTTTCCCTTACTTGGCCGAGACTTGGGCACAGGCACGCAAAATCTATGGTCCGGACGGTGTTGTGCGGAACACAATGACTGGCCTATATGCCGAGCAAAACATTACCATGCTTGCCGCCTATCCAGTCTACTTTGGCGGGATTTCCTTGAATGTAGCCAACCCGAACCCTGCAAGCACAGAGCCAAACGGCATCAAAGTGCGTGTTCCGGGAATTAAATCATTCCAGCTGACCGGCGAAGCGCTGGGGTATATCCCGTCGCCGATTCCGTTTTCGGAAGCCTTCACAGCGGTTCAGACCGGTGTTGTTGATGGCGTTATTGGGTCTGGCGCTGAAGGCTATTATGCCTCTTTCCGCGACGTTACCAAAACCTACATCCCCGCCAATACCCATTTCGAGGTTTGGTATATGATTATTTCTGACGAAAGCTTTGCTGCGTTGTCCGAAAACGATCAAGCTGCGCTGAAAGATCAAGCGGCAGCATTTGAAGCGACACGTTGGGAAGTGGCCGAGGCAGATCAGACGCGCAATGAGCAGCGTTTGATTGATGACTTGGGGACTACAGTTGCCAAACTGTCTGACGCAGACCTTGCCGCAATGTCAGCCAAGGTCCGCGCAGAGGTCTGGCCAACAGTCTTGGAAGATGTTGGCGCAGACTGGGGCCAAGCAATCCTTGATCAAGTGTCTGCTGCAACCAAGTAAGCACAACGGCGGGGCGGCGCGCTGTGCTGCCCCGATGCTTTTAGGAAAGACCTCTCATGACTTCGGATTATGCCATTATCGGCGGGGGGATTGTTGGCCTCTCGACCGCTTGGGGCCTCCTTAAGCGCGGACTACGTGTCACAGTTCTGGATGGCGACGACGGGGCGTTCCGCGCCAGTCGGGGCAACTTTGGTCTTGTTTGGGTGCAATCCAAAGGCATGAGCCAACCACGATATGCGCAATGGTCACAGCAATCGGCAGCTGCGTGGGCAGGTCTTGCCGATGAATTGGCCGATGCGACAGGTATTGATTTGGGGCTGGAGCAAAAGGGTGGCTATGACTTTCATTTCTCGGAAGAAAGCCTAGATGCCACGGTCGCAAAATATGAAATTTTGAAAGAAAAACTTGGCGGGGACTATCCTTTCGAAGTGCTTGGTCACAATGCGCTGCGCCGCGAAGAGCCTGCAATTGGCCCAAAGGTCGTCGGCGCGATCCTTCACCATCAAGATGGCCACGCAAATCCGCTAAAGTTACTCCGCGCTTTGGCAGATGATGTGCGTCGTTTGGGGGGTGTTATCCTTAACGGCAAGACTGTTACCCGCGTGGACAAGTCAGATTTGTTCCATATTCATTGCGCGGACGGCACCGAAGTGCGCGCCCGCAAAACGGTTCTTTCGGCGGGGCTAGGTGCCGTCACGCTTGGCCCCATGATGGGTTTCAAAGCGCCTATCCGCCCGCAACGAGGGCAGGTCATGATAACAGAAAAACTACCGAAACTTATCAACCGGCCATCACTGATTGCCCGTCAGGTTGATGAAGGTGGCATTCAGATTGGCGCAACGAATGAAGAGGTCGGCCTTGATGATAGCGTAACGCAACCCGGTCTTTCGGGGCTCGCAGCCGAAGCAATTGCCGCCTATCCGGCACTAGCCAAAGCGCAGCTTGTACGCAGTTGGGGCGCGCTGCGCATCTTGTCGCCGGACGGTTTGCCGATTTATCAGGAAAGCGCCGAGATGCCGGGTGCTTACCTTGTGACATGCCACAGCGGCATAACGCTGGCCGCAGCCCATGCGCGGTTCCTTCCGGCTTGGCTGGAAGGGGCGGATGCCGCGCCAAACTTGGAGGTGTTCAGTGAAGCCCGTTTCGCTGTTTCGTGAAATTAGCCCGCAAGGGGATATGGTGACTGTTCGTTTCGCTGATGCCGAGCTTCAATTGCCTTTGGGGGAAAACCTTGCAGGCGCACTTCTCGTCGCCGGTATAATGCCCTTTCGTCATACCCCCGTGTCAGGGGCCCCCCGAGGACCGTTCTGTATGATGGGGGCATGCTACGATTGTTTGGTAGAAATTGACGGTGTGAACCGCCAAGCCTGCATGCTGCAAGTTACCGATGGAATGGAAATCAGCATGCCGTCGACAAGAGGTGGCAGCGATGCATAGTGCCGATCTTATTGTAATTGGCGCAGGGCCTGCGGGGATGTCAGCGGCCCGCCGCGCGGCTGAAATTGGGCTGTCAGTCCTTGTCTTGGATGAACAACCCACGCCGGGCGGACAAATCTACCGAGACGTGGACCGAGCCAGCAAAGAGCGCGGGCCTATCCTTGGAAAAGATTTCACCGATGGCCAAGCGCTTACCCAAGGTCTGGTTCATGCTAACATCACCCATCTGCGGGGGGCCGTGGTCTGGCAGATCGAAGAAGGCACCCGTGTTGCTTTCACAAAAGATGGCAAAGGGGGCCTTGCTTCGGGCAAACGTATTCTTTTGGCAACGGGTGCTCTTGAACGGCCCATGCCAGTGCCAGGATGGACTTTGCCCGGAGTAATGACCGCAGGGGCGGCGCAGATCCTGCTAAAACAATCTGGAATTGCTTGTGAACGTGCTGTTTTGGTGGGGTCGGGTCCATTGTTGTATCTTGTCGCGACACAGATGGTGCGGGCAGGTATTCCACCTCTCGCCCTCGTCGAAACACAAACAAAAACCGATCTGGCAAAATCAATACAGCATTTTGGCGGCGCATTGCGCGGCTGGCCCTATTTAGTCAAAGGGGTGCGAATGCTATTGGAACTGCGTCGCGCGGGCATTCCCAGACACGTCGGTGCTACGGAGATTGCGATTGAGGGCGACAGAACTGCCTGTGCTGTAAGATTCCGCATCGGGCAAAAAGCACATAGAATTGAGTGCGGCACCTTGCTGCTTCATCATGGTGTTGTGCCCAACACTCAGGCGGCAAGATCAATAGATATCCCGCATCGGTGGGATGAAACCCAACATAGCTTCGCTCCTGAATGTGATCTTTGGGGCCGCACGGCAATCGCGACTGTTTTCATCGCAGGGGATGGGGCTGGAATTGGTGGTGCAAAGGTCGCGGCGCTAGCGGGCGAGATGGCTGCTTTAGAAATTGCCTACGATCTGAAGAAGATTACAAAGGAGAACCGTGACGCGACAGCCCTTCCGTTGCGCCGCGGTTTAAAAGCAGAGCGTGCTGCGAGGCCATTTATCGACAGCGCGTATCCGCCCTACCAAGGTGCACTTTCCCCAGCCGATGAAACCATCATTTGTCGCTGTGAAGAAGTCACTGCGGGCGACATTCGGCGGATGGCAGAATTGGGATGCCTTGGCCCCAATCAAACCAAGGCATTTGGGCGAGCGGGGATGGGCCCTTGCCAAGGTAGATATTGCGGACTTTCTGTAACGCAAATATTGTCTGATACGCATAAAAAATCACCGGACGAGACGGGCTATTACCGTATCCGGGCGCCTCTTAAACCAATCACCTTGGGCGAAATTGCTGCATTGACCGAAACTGAGGCACAAGAGCAAAGACCATGATTGATAAGATTGTAACCGGCCGACGCATGAGCAAGCGCCTGACCTCAGCGCCTCAAGCATTCACAGTACTACCTCCCCGACAGGGACTTGAGTCCGCTTTAGGCTGGAAGCAAACCTCAGACGCGTTCTGCACCAAAAGGCTGCCAAGTGCCGCCCACGCGAAACCACCAGTGTTTAAATTTTAGAAGCTTTCATTTCTAACCCTCATGAGGCTGAGAAGGTAGGTTTACGACCAAACGAGGTCGTGTTCGATGTAGAATGGCGTCCAGCGCGGTGTTATAATCAGCTGTTGTGCTTTTGCGGAGGACGAAGGGCAATGCGGTCTGCGCTTTTCCAAGCGATGCTAGAAACGATCGCGGCCGCATATCAGGCCGAGCCTGATCCGATGGGGCCGCACACCGCGCGAACACTGATGTCGACACCATCGCCTGTAGCATTTGATCTGGTTGCACCTTGTACCCTTGATTCAGGTATCCGTTCCGTCCTTGCAACAAGCGATCATCCCGTTGCACAGGCTGCGCGCATGGCACATGAACGGTTACCTTGGGGAACAAACCCCGTGGAGGATCTGACTGAAGGCTCGATAGCGGCGATGATTAGTGTAGCCACTCTGATGGGCCCGGAAGGGCCGATCCCTGCTCCAGATGTGCGCTTGGGTTTAGTCTATATGCGGCCCAACAGTTATTACCCGCTTCATCTCCACGATGCCGACGAGACCTATTTGATCGTCGCAGGGCAAGCGCTCTGGACGGCCGGTGATGATGTCAGAATGCGCGGAGCGGGTGAGATGATCCATCATCCCAGCCTGATGCCCCATGCGTTTCAAACCGGCCCGGAAGGCTTTCTTGCACTTTGGCGCTGGAGTGGAGATATCAACACGCATTCTTATGCTTTCCTCGAAGATCAGGGCGTAGAATTGTCGGCCTGATGAGTGGCTATTCAACCTCAAAAGGCACTCTTCTTCACCCAATCGAGCGCGTTCAAAGAAGGCAGGTAGCTTGACGCACTATTTCGAAGATCAAGCTCAAAGCAGTCGTTAACCGCAAACAGTTCCAAGGTCGGTTTAAGCCCGTAAGCGACATTTCCAAGGCCTAAATGAGAGTTGACTACTAAGCAGCAGAAATCTTATTCTTGAAGGTGGCTTCTTGAGAACCGATAATGTGGCCATGGCAGAACATCACAAAGAAGGTCAG
>Ga0075467_10000624_pt1 | contig 28648 bp, 20 predicted proteins | sample DEB08_DNA_9_FD_75067 | JGI IMG/M metagenome (GOLD analysis project Ga0075467, IMG submission 75067) | Aqueous microbial communities from the Delaware River and Bay under freshwater to marine salinity gradient to study organic matter... | ecosystem: Environmental > Aquatic > Marine > Coastal ... | reverse complement strand
ATAAAATCACCGTGAAATAATAGCCTTGCTCGTTGAGTAGCATATCGGAATTCCATAAACCGATGCAATAGGCAATTAGTCCTATTCCTAGGCTAAACCAAGAAGCACCAATGAAGGCTGCACCGGGTCTGATGCCGTGAAAGTCGTTTTTAGCTTTTTTAGTCTTTGTTCCTGTTGATTCGTTTTCAAACATAATAATGTTGTTTATAATTCTGAGGCAAAGATGTGGCGAGTAGAGGCGCCAATAAAACTAAAATTGATACATTTATTGCGATATATTTGACAAGTAAATGGAAGTTTTGCGCTAATAAAAAGGGTAATAGTAATAAAAAAGCACGATATATGATTGCAATAAAAGATTTAATTGTCCTTCAAAGTGAAAAGGACCAAGCCGCTTTCATTAGTTATGTAGAAGGGCGAAATAAGCGGCATGATACCCGTAATGTGGAACTTTACAGGGCTTTTTTAAAGGATGAGGAAGAACAGATTTTGCGTGAAATTGGTTCCAATGCCTTTGGGTCTTTAAAAAAAAGACTCTGCGATCAATTAATAGAGTTTTCGGGCGGGCAATTGCTGGCAAAGGAGCTTTCGCAAGAAAACGAGGTACTAAAGCTGATTGCTCTGGCGCGGAAGCTTTTTGAAAATAATCAGATAAAAACGGGTCATACCCTCTTAAAGCGTGCGGAAAAAGTGGCCCTCAGTCTTGATCTTTTCGCCCAATTAAATGAAATCTACCACCTCTTAATTGAGCAGTCGCATAAAATTGAGGGTTTAGACCAAGGCAAGCTTTTTACAAAACTGGAAAAGAACAATGCCCAGTTTATCGCCGAAGAGCGGCTGAGTGTTTTATACGCTAGTATGCAGAAGCATTTTAACTCGAAGCTGGACGGAGAAACGGTAGATTCTTTAGAAAGTATTTATGAAAAGGCTTTGCAAAAGTTTGGCGTCTCTGCGGATTTAGCTTTTAGCTTTCGGGCTTTAAATCAGTTATGCGTGCTTTCTGATTTATTCGCGTCCCAAACTAAAAATTATCATGGCTTAGATCTGTTTTTTGAAGGGAAGATTGCCGAATTACAGGGCAGTACCAAGGATAGTGAAAAGACTTTGCCCTATCATTTGTCCTTGCTTTATGGGATGAGTACCATTTATTTCCGGAAGAATCAGTTGGGCAGAAGTAGAGCGTATTTAGAACAGATGTTTAAGCAGATGCAGCGCTATCAAAAAAAGTACTTTACTATTTGGCAAGCGCGTTATGTAAATCTTTTGGCCTTAAATTTAAATTTTTCGGGTCAGCCTGTAAAAGCGCGTGAGGTATTAATTGATTGTTTAAAAAATGCATCTCCTAAAGAAACAGAAACGGCTCTTTTGCAATTAAGCTTGGGCATGATTTACTTTCAGCAGGGCGATTTAAAGGAGGTCAAAAAAATCATTGCTTCCTTTCAAAAAAGGGATATTTGGTATTTACGATACTTGGGCAATGAATGGCTTTTTAATTACAAAGCGATGGAGATTTTACTGCATTTCGATTTGGGTAACGACCAATTAGCAGAGTCACGCATCTTAAGCTTTCAGCGCATTTTCGCCAGGCATTCTAAAGGTGACAAAAGTAATCCGCTTTGGCCCTTTTTAAAGCTGGTGAAATCCGCACTTTTCGATCCGGAATATATTAGCAGCCCCGCTTTCGCAGAAAAGGTAGAAACCTCTATTCCCTGGAAAGGCGAAGAGGAAGACTTTTTCAACCGTTGCTTTTACGCTTGGTTAAAAGCAAAGATGTTGAAGCAGCCGGTTTATGAAACGACATTGGACTTGTTAAAAAAGCCCCAGCACTAATTCAAAAAAAAACGACCCAGATAATTCGGGGTCGTTCATTCTATTCTATTTCATCTGCGCAAGCGCCTAAAACTCCGCGTTACCAGGGGTTCTTGGGAAAGGTATTACATCGCGAATGTTAGTCATACCGCTTACAAATAACACCAAGCGTTCGAAGCCTAAACCAAAGCCACTGTGTACGCAAGTACCGAATTTACGCGTATCTAGGTACCACTGTAATTCTTCGGGATCGATGCTAAATTCTTTCATTTTTTCTAAAAGTATATCGTGGCGTTCTTCCCTTTGCGAACCGCCTACAATTTCTCCAATACCGGGGAAAAGGATATCCATGGCTCGCACGGTTTTTCCATCTTCGTTTAAGCGCATATAAAAGGCTTTAATACTAGCGGGGTAATCGAATAAGATTACGGGCGCATTAAAGTGCTGTACTAAGAATTTTTCATGCTCACTCTGTAAGTCAGCGCCCCATTCTTCGATGAGGTATTTAAACTTCTTCTTTTTGTTCGGTTTCGAGTTGCGTAAAATGTCAATCGCTTCAGTATAGCTTACTCTGCGGAAGTTATTATCGGCCACAAACTGCAGTTTTTCGCGCAAAGGCAAGGCGCTGCGTTCGTTTTGGGGCTTCATTTTTTCTTCCTCCAATAAGCGAGATTCTAGGAACTCTAAATCGTGTTTGCAGTTTTCGAGAGCGTAGGTAATAACGTACTTTAAAAAGTCTTCCGCCAGATCCATATTGCTATTTAAATCTGCGAAAGCAACTTCCGGCTCAATCATCCAAAATTCGGCGAGGTGACGACTGGTATTGGAGTTTTCCGCTCTAAATGTAGGGCCGAAAGTATAAACTTTGCTTAGAGCCAAAGCGCCCAATTCCGCTTCGAGCTGCCCCGAAACAGTGAGGTTGGTTTCTTTAGCAAAAAAGTCTTGACTGTAGTCGATGCGGCCATCTTCCTTTAAGGGAGGATTTTTCTTGTCTAAAACCGAAACATTAAACATCTCACCTGCTCCTTCGGCATCACTACCCGTAATAATAGGGGTGTGCATCCAAAAGAAGTTATTTTTATTAAAGTACTCGTGTACGGCAAAAGAAAGGCTGTGACGTAAACGCATTACCGCACCAAAAGTGTTGGTACGCATTCTTAAATGCGCGTTTTCTCTTAAAAACTCCATGGAGTGTTTTTTAGGCTGCAGCGGATATTCTTCCGCATTACTGTCGCCTAAAATCTCAAGTTTTTCTACCAGAAGTTCTACTTCCTGTCCTTTGCCCTGCGAGGCAACTAAATCGCCACTTATTGCCAAGGCGGCCCCAGTGGTAATACGCTTTAAAAGGCTTTCATCAAACTTTTCAAAGTCAACTACCGCTTGTAAAGTTCTAATGGTACTACCATCGCTTAAAGCAATAAAACGATTGCTGCGAAAGGTTCTTACCCAGCCTTTTACACTATGGCTTGTGCCGATGGGCTTTTGATCGAGTATATCTTTTATTAGGAGCATGTTGTCTTTTCTAATTGGCGGCAAAGGTCAAAATTTTTCTCTTGCAACGGAATGAAATGTAAAGAAACCATTAAACTAAGAAACTTTTCATGTGATATAGTTTCCGCGTGTAAACTTTTTCTACTTTTGCGGCCGCATGGAGAAAATCGAAAAGGAAATATTAGCACGCTCAGTGTCTTTATTTAATCGCTATGGTTTGCGACCTGTAACCATGGATGATATAGCGAAAGACCTAAGCATTTCAAAAAAAACGCTGTATAAGTACTTTGCAAATAAGGAGGAGTTAGTACGCAAAGGCGTGAATGAATCGTTCGCTTCCATAAGTAGTCGCATGCTGGCCTTACTGGATTACAAAGACGGAAATGCCATTGATATGCTCTTTCAGATGGATGCACAAATCTGCGTAAGCATAGAAGAGCACGACCCGAGCATACAGTTTCAATTGGAGCGCTATTACCCCGAGGTAAGTGCCTCACTAGAGAAACGCAAACGTGAAATAATCTTTCGTTTAATGACGGAGAATATCAAACGCGGCAAAGAAGAGGGTATTTACCGCGAGGAGCTGAATGCCGAAATTGTCAGCTTCCTTTATTATAGTAGAGCGCGATTAATGCTGCAAGAAGAAAGTTTCTTTGAGCAAAGCAAGTGGTCTATTACCGAAATAATGCGTGAAATTTTAATCTACCATATCCGTGGTATCGCTTCTGCAGAAGGGATAAAATACCTCGACTACAAACTAAAGAACAATAGCTAATTATATGAAATTAATGTATCCCAGCCTTTTGCTAGGCCTATTACTAAGCAGTGGCATTATGGCTCAGGCAGATGCGGCGCGCTTTAGCCTTGCAGAAGCAGAAGACTATGCGGCACAGCATGCTTACACTGTGCAAGACAAAGTTTTAGAGTTCGAAAAGGCTAAAAAAACCATTACCGAAACAGCCGCAATGGGCTTACCGCAGATTAGCGCTTCATTCGGTTATTCCTACAATGCCCAAATTCCTGAGTCCCCTATTCCCGCTCGCTTCTTCGACCCTACGGCGCCAGAGGGAGAATTTGCTACTGTTGCCTTTGGGGTAGCCCATCAAAACCAAGCGCAAATTCAGGTAAATCAATTGCTTTTAGATGGTTCTTACTTTGTGGCTTTGCAAGCTTCTAAGGTTTTTAAAGAAACCAAAAGGCTAGATAAGGAGCAAGCGGAAATTGAAGCGCGTAAAAATGTGGCGCAAAGCTATTATGGGGTTTTGGTAGCGCAAAAAACCAAAGGGATTTTAGAGAAAAATCTTAAAATACTGAGCGATAATTTTAGAGAAACGCGCAAGCTTTATGAGAATGGCTTTTTAGAGGATCAAGACGTAGATCAGTTGGAATTACTGATTAACAATCTTCAGAATAATCTTAGTAATACCGAACGTCAGTTAAACTTGGCCTATCAACTGTTAAAGTTTAATATGGGCATGTCCCTAAACAAGACGATTGAGTTGAGTACTACCTTGGAGGAGCTAATTACGCCTGCACAAATTGCAGTGGGTTTAAGTTTGGATAGCTTTAATGTGGAAGATCACATTACCTATCGCAGCACTTTGGCTAATGAACGTGCCGCGCAATTATCACTGGCCAACGAGAAGGCAAAATACTATCCTTCCTTAAGTGCATTTGCAACCCATAGCCAGAGTAACTTTGGTAATGAGTTTAACGATGTATTTAATTTTGACACCTATTGGATACCTGGAACAACCATCGGCGCAAGCCTAAGCTGGAACGTGTTTACCGGTCTAGCCCGTCACGCGAAAGTGCAAAAAGCTAAGATTGATGTGTATCGCATTAGCGTGGCTAAAGAGGCAACCGAAGGTCAGTTAGACCTTGCCTACGAAAGAGCTTCCAGCGACTATAAGTTTGCTATTGATAATTACAATAATCAACTACGCAATTTAGAGTTGAGCGAGAAAATTCGCAATCGGACACTTATAAAATACAAGGAAGGTTTAAGCAGTAGCCTCGAATTAAGCCAATCGGAAAACCAATTACTACAAACACAAACCAATTATATCAACGCCATTTTAAACGCCTTAAACTCTAAGGAAGCTTTAGAGTACGCTTTAGGTAAATAAAACAAGACAAAACATGAAAAAAGTAATCTACATATTCACAGCCATTAGCTTATTTGCCGCCTGCAACCAGGAGCCTAGCTTGGAGGATTTAAAAGGAGAGCTCTCCACTGCTCAATCTGAAATGGGCGCTTTACAAGTGGCAATCGACTCTTTGGAGAAGAAAATCGCCAAGCTGGATACCAATCGCGTGGCTGAGCCAGTAAAATTAGTACCCGTGCAAGTGCGTGCCATCGCACTGCAAAATTTCGAGCATTTTGTAAAAGTATCGGGTTTAGTAAGCAGTAAGCAAAATGTTATGCTTAGCGCAGAAGGCAATGGCCGTGTAATTAGCATCGATGCTAAAGAAGGCGATCGTGTAAGTGCTGGCCAAGTAATTATTCGCTTAGAAAATGATTTTATCAGCAGTCAATTAGCGGAAGCAAAAGCGGGCTATAAACTAGCTAAAACCACCTTCGAACGTCGTGCACGTTTATGGAAAGACAGCATTGGCTCGGAAATAGAATACTTAAATGCTGAAACTAATTTCCTTTCTTCTAAAGATCGCTTAGCGCAGGTAGAAGCCCAATTGGAAAACAGTAAAATTATTGCTCCCGTAAGCGGTGTAGTAGATAATATTAACGTTAATAAAGGCGAGTTTGTAGGCGTGGGTACTCCAGTAGTGCGCATTGTTGATTTAAGCAACCTTGAGGTAGAAACGGATCTTTCCGAAAACTACTTGAAAGCCATTAAAAAAGGCGATCCCGTGCAAGTGAATATTCCCGCTTTAGGTTTAAACCAAGAAGAGAAAATAATTTTCACCAGTCAATTTATTAAACCCGAAAATCGCAGCTTTACCGTAAAAGTGGCTCTGGATAATAAAAATGCGATGATAAAGCCTAACCTATTGGCGGAGCTTACTTTTAAAGATTACCAAAACGATTCGGCTTTTGTGGTTCCTTCTATTGCGGTTAAAAAAGATTTGAAAGGCAATTATGTGTACACCGTAGTAAGCGATGCTAAAGGGAATGTGGTGAAGAAGCGCTACATCACTACCGGTTACTCTTTTTCTGATAAAAGTGAGATTACAACGGGTCTAAGCACCGGCGAACAAGTAATTATTGCGGGCTTCAACGAAGTGTCGGAAGGACAAGAAGTAAGCGTACAATAATATATTCTCAACAAGATTATGGCTAATAAAACCAATAGAAACTTCGGACTAAGCACCCTGTCGCTGCGCAACAGCATCAGTGTGTTTATCCTCTCGGCCCTCCTTATTCTTTTTGGGGTGTATTCCTACATCACCATGCCCAAGGAGTCTTTCCCCGAGATTGTATTCCCGCTTATTTATGTGCAAACACCTTACCCAGGTAACACGCCCGTAGATATCGAAAACCTAATTACACGTCCCCTCGAAAAGGAGATTAAAAGTGTAAGTGGTATTAAAAACCTTAATTCTGAATCGGTTCAGGATGTAAGTATCATTAACGTTGAGTTCAACATTGACGTGGATACTGAAAAGGCTCTGCAAGATGTTAAGGATGCGGTAGACCGCGCCATGAGTGATCTTCCTTCCGATTTGGATCAAGACCCCGTGGTTTTAGACATCGATCTTAGTCGCGTACCCATCTTAAATATTAACCTTTCGGGCGATTACTCTATCGACGATTTGGTAGACTATGCCGAGTACCTGCAAGATGAAATCGAAGAGTTAGGTGAAATTTCAGAAGCTACCATTACCGGTGATAAAGAGAAAGAAGTACAGGTAAATATCGATTTACCAAAAATGCAAGCCAATCAGCTTAGCTTTAATGATGTGCAAAGTGCTTTAGCTTCGGAAAACATAAATATTGGAGCGGGTGATATCTTGCTGGGTAAAACCCGTCGCAGTATTCGTACGGATGCCGAGTTTACTAGCATGAATGAAATTCGCAATGTAATTGTGAAGCATGAAAAAGGCAATATCGTTTACCTAAAAAACATTGCCGATGTACTTTTTACTTACAAAGAAGTAGAGAGTTTTGCTCGCTTAGGTGGCGAATCGGTGGTTTCCTTAAACGTAATTAAAAAGAGCGGTGAAAACCTACTGGATGCGACCGATAAAATTCGCGCTCTGATCGCTCAAGCCAAGAAGGACATTCTACCAGAAGGTCTGCGTATTACGATTACCAACGATCAAAGTAAACAAACACGTAATCAGTTGGCCAACCTAGAAAACTCGATTATTTCGGGGGTAATTCTGGTAGTAATTACGCTTTTATTCTTCTTGGGTTTACGTAATGCCACTTTCGTGGGATTGAGTATTCCTTTCTCTATGTTTATTAGTTTCTTGGTGCTGAGTGCGCTGGGAGTAAGCTTAAACTTCATCGTACTCTTTTCGCTAATTTTAGCATTGGGGATGCTGGTGGATAATGCTATTGTAACCATTGAGAATATTTACCGGCTTTACGCGGATGAAGGCTATTCCGCTTTCGAAGCAGCCCGTCAGGGTGTGGGTGAAGTAGCAGTGCCTATTATTAGTTCTACTGCCACCACTTTAGCGGCCTTCTTCCCTCTTTTATTTTGGGATGATATCATTGGTGAGTTTATGGGCTATTTACCGCGTACGCTGATTATCGTATTAGGTTCTTCCCTTTTCGTGGCCTTGGTTATTAACCCAGTTATTGCTTCGGTATTTATGCAGAAGCAAGATTTGGATAAAAAGGTAAACCATAAGAAAGCCATTATTTTCACCGCCATATTCTTGGTATTAGGAATAGCGCTCTTACTAGGGGATAACACCATTTCAGGTAATTTAATGTTAACCATTTCGGGAGGAGTCTTACTTTTCAGCTATCTCTTAACTCCGCTTTCCGCTTGGTTCCAAAAGGTAGTTTTGCCGCGTTTGGAAAAAGTATATGCCGTAAGTTTAAAGTACTCTTTAAGTGGCATTCGTCCTTACTTAATTATACTAGGTACGGTAGTTTTAATGTTTGTTTCTATTGGCTTTTACTTCTCTTCCAACCCTAAGGTTGAGTTCTTCCCGGTAAACGAACCCAATTATATTAATGTATTTGTAGAGGTTCCCCTGGGAACGGATGTTCTAGCCACAGACAGTGTTACGCAAAGAGTAGAAAAACGATTAAATGAGGTTTTAGCGCCTTATTCTGATCTAGTTGAAAGTGTGGTAACTAACGTTGGTGCTGAAACCGCTAGTCAAAATGAACTGGGCGGTGGCGGCGGTGGCCAAAATACGCCTAACAAAGCGCGTATCACGGTCTCTTTTGTAGAATACGAATTCCGTAATGAAGTACGTACTACCGATATCCAACGTGAAGTAACCGATCAGTTGAACAACTGGTTACCTGGCGTTACCGTTAGCGTAGAGAAGGAAAATAACGGTCCCCCGGTAGGTAGAGATATCAGCCTTGAGCTAACCGGAACCGATTTCGACGTATTATTGGCATCTGCGGAAGCGATAAAACAAAAGCTTGACCGCTCTGGCATTGAGGGCATTGAAAACCTGCAAATTGACTTAGAAACCAATAAGCCTGAGCTTTTAGTTAAAATTAACCGCGATCATGCGCGTCGTTTAGGCGTAAGCACCCAGCAAGTGGCTCTTGCTTTACGTACCGCTTTATACGGTTCGGAAGCGAGTAAGTACAAAGAAGGGGAAGATGATTACCCTATTGAAGTGCGTCTTAAACGCGAGTACCGTTACGATGTCGCTAGTTTGATGAACCAATTGGTAACTTTCCGTTCGCAAGCCAGTGGCCAAATCGTTCAAGTGCCAATTTCGGCCGTAGCCAGCTATGAATTTAATTCTTCCTATAACTCCATTAAGCGTAAAGACAGTGAGCGTTTGGTGACGGTTTACTCCAATGTAGTGGAAGGATTTAATAAAACGGAAATCAATAACTCAATTAAAGAATTATTAAAAGGCCAAGAGCTGCCCCAAGGTTACAATCTTAAATTTGGAGGTTCTCAAGAAGAGCAGGAAGAAAGTGGCGCCTTCTTAGTTAATGCCTTATTAATTGCTATTTCTTTAATTAGTATTATTCTCGTTTCACAGTTTAACTCAGCCAGTAAGCCTTTTATCATCATCTTAACCGTGCTCTTTAGTACCATTGGTGTATTCTTAGGATTGGGTATTTTCCAAATGGAGTTTGTGGTAATTATGACCGGTATTGGTATTGTTTCCCTTGCGGGGATTGTTGTAAATAATGGGATCGTTCTTATTGACTTTATTGAGCTTAGCCGTAATCGTTTACGCGAAAAACTTGGTTTAGAAGACAAAGAAGAATTGGATGATATACACTTAGTAGAAGCGATTGAACTAGGTGGTATGACCAGATTACGTCCTGTATTACTAACCGCCATTACTACGGTATTGGGTCTTTTACCATTAGCGGTAGGATTAAATATCGACTTTATCGGTCTATTAGATAATAGAGGCGCCAATATTTACTTTGGTGGCGATAACGCCATCTTCTGGAGCCCGATGGCTTGGACGGTAATCTTCGGATTAGTATTTGCGACCTTCCTAACCCTTATTGTTGTACCGGTTATGTACCTTTTATTAGAGCGCCTGAACCGTTGGTTTAGGAAAGTTGTAAAGCTTGCCTAATAGAAATACGGTAGATTGTATTAGTAGAACCCCGCTGGAAACAGCGGGGTTCTTTGTTTAAAACCTGAGTTTGATGTAAAATAAGGCCTCAGACCACTTGTAAATAGTGGGTTTCAAGCCGAAGCGCTGAAACAATAGCGGGCTATTGTGAAGGGCTAAGACGCAGAAAAACGCTTTTTAGAAGGGGCTTAGCAGTGTCTTTTCTTTTTCTTGAAAATCTGAGGCGATAATTTTACGCCGAACTCAGGTTTATAACCTGAGTTTCTATCGAACTCAGCTTTAAAGGCCGAATTTTACCTTAATTGATTGAACGGTTTTTTTTCTTCGTTATCAGATATTAACTTGCCCCGAAATACTCAATACTATTTTGATATCTGCTTCCTTAAAATCTCACAGCATTAGGCAAAGTGTGAAAATTTTCTATTTACTTAAGGCTAGTTTAAAGTTTTATGTACTAGGATTATTATTAATTTTTAAAGCTAGTGCGGCCTTGTTTGCGCAAGCTTTGCCAGCGCAAGATTTTAGCCATGACTATTTCCCTATTCAAGCCGTGGGTGAGGTTCCCTTCGATTTTATCAATCATTGGTATGCCTTTGATGATTTTCATGATCAGGAAAAATCCATTGAGAATTACCAAATTAATCAGTATTACAGTACGCGCTCTTTGGTTAATAGTGGTAAGTTTTCTTTTGGTGATCCTATCACGAATTATCTTGAAAGTATTAAAAATGAGCTACTGAAAGACGATAAAGAGCTGGCTGATACTATACGAATTTATCTCTATCGTGGGGCCAGCCCGGGTTTAGGTTTTATGATGTCAACCGGCATGATTGGCATAAGCAATGGTCTTATTGCCGGCCTCGGTTCTAAGGCAGAGCTAGCATTTGTAATTGCCCATGAAATTGCGCATTTTAAATTAAGTCATGCATGGGAATCGTATTCGCAGGGCAAGCTTAATGAAGATGATTTAGACAAAGTTGAGCTGATTGAGAACCAGCTGATACGCAGTAAAAAGCAAGAGAGCGAAGCAGATTCTTTAGGCCTAATCATTTTTAAAAACGCGGGCTATGATACTCCGGCTGCGATTGATTGCCTAAAGCATCTTTATGAAACCTATCATCCCTTTGGGCGCTGTGATGTAGATGCGGATTTATTCGAATTGGAGAATGACTTTAAACTCCCGCAGTTTTATTTACGCGAAACGGTAGATCCTATTGCAACCGACTACAGTTATCAAGATCGTCGACACACGCACCCTAATATTGAAAAGCGCATCAGTTTAATTGAGGCAATGGATAAAAAAGTGGCAAGTAGCCCTTCTTCCGCTTCTGCAGATGCGGAGTTTGGAGCCATTCAGGAATTGTGTAAAATGGAAACGGTACACTGGCAGGTTTTGGAGCGCGATTATATTAATGCTTTTTACAATTCGAATTGCCTTTTACAGAAATACTCACAAAACCGCTTCTTACGGAAGTCTAATATACGCGCGGTTTACGGCATGGTAGTTTTAAAAGTGGCTAAGCGAAAAATTAATGATTTATTAGTAGATCCAAAGCGCATACCAGGACCAGTTCAAGAGTTACATCATTTATTACGCAATTTCAACACGCCCCAATTGGTAGCCCTCAGTCGGCAAAAGGTTTTAGATTATTTGCAGCAGTTTCCAGAAGATCAAGAGGCAGAAGAAATACTGCGGAATATCAACCGAATTTTGCAAGAGGATCCTTCCATGCGCGATATTTACGCGACCCTTTTGAAACCCAAGCCCGATTTAAATCCGATTTTGGATTCTGCTTTAACCGAAAGGCAGAAGCACATTAAGTTAAAGTACCAGCTGGCTGATTTTTACCTCTATTTATTGGCTGATTTAAGGGATAGTGCAAGCATTAACAACTTTATAGAACCATACAAAGGCATTCAGGATAGTTTGGCCCTAGTGAGTCAACTTAAAGAGGATCCCTATAATTTCAACCTCATAACTAAGGCCCCTGAGAAGGTAGTGATGATAAGTCCTAATATATTTCCCTATGCGCGCGAGTTGTGGTTAATGGACTTTCAAACGGTACGCCAAATTGAAGTAGATGTAAAAGATCGTTTGGGCGAATATCGCGCTACTAATGCAGCTAAGCTAGATATCTTGTATCGCTTGGAGTGGGAGAGAAGTAGTGTTGCGGATTACAACCGGATGAGCGCGGTGAAAGCTCTAGTTCAGGAGGCGGAAGACTTTAATCACTTTGGTTATTCCACCGCTCGCTCTTATCAAAAGTATTTATTTAAAGAAGGACCCTTGGAATATCTTACTTTAAGTGATGCACTTTATAATATCGATGGTTCCGATTGGTATCGTTTCCGATTGTTTGATATGAAAACTGGAGCCACGCTTTATCAAAGAGAGGATAAAAAAGGATCCGAAATAAGCGATCGAGAAATCGCGAACGGAATTATGGATGATTTGCAAGAGATAGGCCTATTAGAATGATAAGGCGTTTTTTAGAGCTTGTACCTAAGCATTCCATGTACGAAGTAAACAAAAATTTTTCTGGAAATACGACGATAAAAAACCCAAATATGCTACCGCAATTTACGAAAGCGCTATTAGGCTTCATTCTCCTATTTTCAGCCTTAGCGCTACAGGCTCAAAAAACAGAGTTTGAAACCATCGGTATTGTTCCTGAATCTAAGCGAGACTTCAATAAAGTCTTGAACTTTTTTGAATTTGAAGAAAGCTATGTGGTTTTAAATTCTCCTAAAACAAATGCAAAAGAACTGTTTTTTGTAGATAAAAAGTCAGGCGCGGTTTTGATGGAATCGGAGCTAGAAGATTATTTCATGACCAGGGTAGGAATGGGAATAATAAAGAACCAGTTTGTAATTATTGGCTTGGAGCCCGAAGAGGATGAGTTTTATAGCCATGTGGTATATTATTGTTTTAATCCGAAAGGCGAGCTGCTTAAGAAAGGAGTCCTATTAAAAGAAATGGCAAACAAGGGTCAGCTGCGCGAAAAGGCTCAAGCGTATTTCGATCCCAAGGGTAATTTCTTGGTCCTTAAATCGAAGAAGGAATCGGAACCTGAAACAATTTACACAGCGGCCTTTGATGCTGAATTATCCCTGCTCAATGAAACGAATGAAACTTTTCAAAGCGTAAAACAGGTGGACAAAAGCCTTCGAGCGGCTAACCAAGAGTTGGTTTTTGATGAGGAAGGCAATTTCTTTTTCCTAGCGGAGGATAGAAGCGGCATTCGTTTAGCGCAAAGGATAGATGGGTACACTAGCCTAAAGATCAGAATGAATTTTGATGCCTTAGGTATAGGAGAAGGGCTGGGCTTGGTGCACTTAAATAAGCTTAATGAAGATAGCCTATTGATTAGCGCCTTAGTAATGAAAGAAGGCGAGCCAGAAAGAGAGTATTCCTATGTGGGGATTGGTAAACTTAAATTTTTCAACCTTTTGGGCTACTACAATTCGCTTTATAGTATTTATGATCAAGAGCTAATTTCGGAGAAGATTATTTATTTCTCCGAGGAAGAAAAAAAGGCATGGCCCCTAACCCATGCCGCCACAGAAAAATATCGGGTATCTTTCTCTCAAAGTTTCGACCAGCGAATTCTGCCCCTAGAAAATGGCAATTTTCTATCCATTACAGAGCATCGCAACCTAATCTTGGATAGCTTCATTCGTGATTTTCTAATCATAACCCTACATGAGCCTAATGGCGATATCATTTGGACGAAGAATATCGCAAAGTATCAAGGGACACCTTCAGAAATCAACTACCAGAATTACTATTTTTTCACGAGCTTCAGCTCAGTTATAGTAGATCAACAATTAAAGTTAATTTATAGTCAAAGAAATGATACGACTAGAGGCAATATTATTAACAAGCCTCAAATTTCGGTCATGACAAAAGGAGATATGAAGAAGGCTCAGCATAAAATCATATCCATAGATTTAAAAACAGGTGAAACCCTCACCGAAGAACTAGCAAATTATGAGGAGAATTACCCACGTTTTTTGCGTGGCGAGTTTAGTGAAGACCTGTTCCCTGCGGGCCCTTACATCTTGATGCGCGATTTCGAATTAGACCGTGACGTGGTGGTTAAGCTTAAATCAAATTAAAAAACCCCAATATGATACATCAATTTTCTAAAGCCCTTTTAAGTTTCATTGTAGCTTTTTTAGCTTTTCAGTTAAATGCTCAAAAAACAGATTTTGAGACCCTAGTACAGATTCCTGAGTCGGACCGAACCTTTAATAAAGTTTTGAATATTTATGATTTAAAAGAAAGTTATGCGGTTTGGAATTCACGTAAGCGCTTAAAGGAAGAGCTTTTTTTCATAGATAAAAAAACCGGGGCTGTTTTAAATAGAGCAAGTATAGAAGACCTCGCGGTGGCTTATCCCATTGGTATCGGAGTTTTGAATAATCAACTGGTTCTGCTTGGCTTAGACCCCAAAGAAGACAAGTTATTTGGAAGCAATAAAGGGTTTAAAGGTAACCCCTTGTTTTATGTTAGCTTTAATGCCAAAGGGGAAAAGATTAGCTCAGGTAGTCTATTTAAGGAAGCCGATACCAAAGATTACTTGCGTCAATCCGCGACTGCCTATTTTAACCCAACGGGTGAGTTTTTGGTAATTAGCTCTAGCATCCCTGGCGATAACAGGAACGTTTACACCAGTGTTTTCGATGCGGAACTTAATTTCTTAGGAGAAGGCTATGATGCCTTTGATGATCAGGAAGAAGCGAATTTAGCCATCATGTTTCACGCTTACAATACCAGAGTAGTGGACGAAGAGGGTAATATATTTTCGCTTTCTAAAGACGGACACAGTATACAAATCTCGGAAAGGGTGAATAACTATTCAACCATTAAGATAAATGTATCAGAGGATCTTATTGCCCTAGGCGAAAGCATTGGGCGTATTCAAATAGACCAATTAAATCAAGATACGATTTTGGTGACCGGCTTGGTTTTGAAAAAGGGCAATGCAGAATTTAATGGTCAGGGTTATTATTTCGGCGACTTTAGGTTTTATGAGCTTCTGGGTCAATATAACATGTTGATTAATAGTTTCACGCAAGAGTTAATCTCAGAGGATGTTGTTTACTTCACTGCAGCAGAAAAGCAAGGGTGGCCTCAATCTTTTACCGCTGCCCATGAAAGTGTAGAGTCTGTTTCTCAGCACTTCGATAAGAGAGTATTCCCACTCGAAAAAGGAGATTATATAACCATTATAGAGCATCGAAATTTAACGACGGGAGTTTTTATCAGAGACTTCCTTATTGTAAGCCGCCACCGAGCTAATGGTGATATAGTTTGGACGAAGACAGTGGATAAATTTCAAGGTACACCGGCCGACCCAGCTTACAGTTTCCATTATCTTTTCTCGGGTTATGGCTCCGTTATTTGCGACAACCAATTGAAACTTATTTTTAATCAAAGAAAAGGCGACAGACAGGATGATTCTATTCCCAAAATTTTGCTAGTAGCCAAAAACAACCTGAAGAAATCAGAGCAAAAAATTATATCTCTCAATTTGAAAACAGGTGAAGTATTGTCCAAAGAAATTAGCAATTATAATGAAACAGCACCACGTTTCTTAAAAGGCGAGTTTAGTGAAGATAGGTACCCAAATGGTCCCTATATGATTATGCGCGATTTCGAATTAGACCGCGACGTGGTGGTTAAGATAAAGGAGTAAAATTTTGCTTGGCGATAAAGGCGCCCGAGTGGGATATCATAGAAAAAACACCCTAGTAAAAGCCAGCTAGGCAAGAGCATTTATTCCTTCTCAAGATTTACCTTTGCCGGCCATGAGTGATTTGCTAAAAACGTATCAAGGAGTTGATTCCTTAAGGTCTCTAACACAGGCTGAGCTTCCCGCTTTTTGCGAGGAATTGCGCCTTTTTGCCCAGGTAGAAGGCCAAGGTAAAAAAGGTCACCTGCTCTCCAGTTTAGGCGTAGCCGAGCTGAGCGTGGCTTTGCATTATCATTTCAATACCCCACAGGATATCCTCGTTTGGGATGTGGGGCATCAAGCTTATTTCCATAAAATTATTACCGGTCGTAAAGAGGGCTTTCGCCAGAATCGCCAGAAAGAGGGTTTATCGGGCTTTACGAATCGCTTGGAAAGTATTTTTGATCCTTTTGGTGCTGGGCATTCTTCTACCGCACCTTCGGCTATTGCTGGGTTTTGGAAGGCGGCTCAACTGAAAAAGGAAAAGGCCGAATTTATAGCCGTAATTGGCGACGGTGCTTTTACCGGCGGTATGAGCTTTGAAGCCTTAAATTACTTAGGTCAAGAGCAGGCCAATGTGTGGATTATTTTTAACGATAATGGCATTAGCATCGACGAAAATGTGGGCGCTCTTAAAGAGTTTGGTCTTTATCAAAGTCTCGCAGAAAGTCTGGGCTTCCAATATATCCATTTAAGCGAGGGTAACTCTATTCCCGCTCTCTTGTCCGCTTTCGCAGATGCGCAAGAAATAAAGGGACCGAAATTTTTACACCTTAAAACTTCGAAAGGAAAAGGCCTACTAGAGGCATCTCGCCCCCGAGCGGAAGAAATCGCAGCAACAACCAGTTTTCAGGATGTGGTAGAAGCGAGCCTAATGGCCGAGTTTAACACAAATGACAAGTTAGTGCTTCTAAGCCCAGCCATGTTAGCAGGAGCGCAGTTAAATAGCCTTAAAGAGGTCTTCCCCGCCCGGGTAATTGATGTGGGCATTGCCGAACAACATGTAGTTACCATGGCGGCGGCAATGGCGGCGGCAGGACTAAAACCCATTGTGCATATTTACAGCACTTTCGCCCAAAGAGCCATCGATCAGATTATTCACGATGTAGCTTTGCAAAAGTTGGCGCCCGTTTTTCTAATCGATCGCGCAGGCTTAGTGGGAGAAGATGGCCCTACCCACCACGGAGCTTTTGATATTAGTTTATTAAGCGCCGTTCCTAATCTGCGCATTGCTGCTCCCGCGGGAGAAAAGGCCTTGCGGGAAATGGTTAATTGGTCGCTAGCCCAAGAAGAAGCTTGTTTTATCCGTTTTCCTAAAGACGATATTGATTTAAGCAAAGAGCATTTGTGGAAATCCTACCGTCCGCATTGGTGGCAAAATAAAAAGCAGAAATTCATCATTAGCTTTGGTTCTTTGGCGGCACAAGCGCAAGAGGCGGTGCAAAATAGCGAATGGGGTCATTTACATCTTCCCATCTTAAAACCCTTCCCCGACGGAGATATTCTTGAGCAACTAAAAGAAAGCGAATTAATAATTTGCTTAGAAGAAAACACCTATGCCGGCGGTTTGGCCAGCAATTTAGCTCGCCTTAAAGCCGAACATAATCTAAAGGGCCAAATTAAAAGCATTTGTCTACCCGATTATTTTATTGCCCACGCATCTCGCCTTGAGCAGTTGGAGGAACTAGGAATGACGGCAAATGCCTTGAAGAAGTATTTAACGTGAGTTCGACGTAGAATTAGGCCTTTCAGACCTCTTGTAAATAGTGGGTCTCAAGCCGAAGCAGTGAAGCAATAGCGGGCTATTGTGAGCTGCTGAGTTTTAGAAGGGGCCTAAACGGATTTTCCAATAAAAATGAAAATCCTGCATCTAGCTCATTTGCTGTAGCCCGCTACAGCTGCACGATCCAGACTAGTCTTTTCCTTCCATTGAAAATCTGATGCTCTAATTTATTGTCGCATTCACGTTATTTAGCTCGTTTTTCCTAAAATCCGCGCCACATATTTACCCACTACATCAAATTCTAAGTTTACCGAATCGCCGGGCTTTAGGTTGCGGAAACTCGTGTGCTCGTAGGTATAAGGAATTATCGCTACCGAAAACCAATCGTCTTCCGAATCTACCACAGTGAGGCTAACGCCATTAATGGTGATAGAGCCTTTTTCTACGGTAATGTGATTGGGGTTTTTGGGATATTGAATTTTAAACTCCCAGCTACCGTCTTTTTCTTGCACCGATTGGCAAGTTCCCATGGTATCTACATGGCCTTGCACAATATGTCCGTCGAAGCGACCATTAGCCGACATACAGCGCTCTAAATTAACTTGATTACCAACTTTTAGGTGGCCTAAATTGCTCCGCTTTAGGGTTTCATCAATGGCGGTTACCGTGTAGTTTTTGCCATCAATCGCGATCACCGTAAGGCATACGCCATTATGCGCTAAGCTTTGGTCAATCTTTAATTCATCTGTAAAAGCCGATGAAAAAGTAAGGTGAAGATTAGTGCCTTCAGCTCGCAGAGCCTCAAGTTGGCCCATGCTTTCTATAATTCCCGTAAACATAAATTTGATTATCTAAATAAGTGGACAAATCCGGTGGCAACTTGTTCGCTGGAATCGCCTAAACTTTCGGCGGTAAAGCTACAAACGTAATAGTAAACGCCTTCTGGTGCAGGAGCATTTAATTGCTGCGATTGCCCCGTCCAGCCGGGTGAAAGAAACTCTTCTACGCTTTTGGCTTCGTAAACTAAGCTTCCCCAGCGGTTGTAAATCTGAATTTCCAAGTCTTTAACTTGGTCAATTTCGGTGGGTAAAAACTCATCGTTAACACCATCGTTATTGGGCGAGAATACATTGGGAAAGCCAATGGTAAAACAACTTTGAATACAAACTTCGCTGCTTAAAGGACTTTCATTGTCGGTGCCACCAGGATCATTGCCGGCGTCATCTACCGTAGTGGCCGCATAACAACCAAATATGGGTGAGTCGCTCACAAATTTAATGGTAGAATCGCCCTTAGTGGGGATGCTTAAAAAGGGCGTGTCGCCGTAACCGCCTGTGCCCGTGCGGAAGTAAATATTAATGCGCGCCACATCATTACTGCAATTGCCTAAATCTTGCAAACGCCAACTGAAGTAAATGGTATCGGGGCAAACATTGCGCAGACTAAATTGTGGGGTGCAAGGCGCAATGGTATCGCGCGCCACATTGCAGCTAATCTGGCTGCGATTTAAAAGCGGTTGGGGCAAACTATCACTAGCGGTATAGCGCCCCACACTTTTTACATAGTAGCAATAATTTTCGCCATTCGTTAAACCGGTATCGCGATAGCTGGGCGTAAAACTTTCGGCAATACTATCGAAGTTCCCGCTGCCACTAGGGTTTTCGCGGTAAATTACAAAGCGATCATTTTGCCAGGGCGTTATAAATTCGAAATTTAATTGCATGCCGCTATCAAGCCCACTGGTTTTTAAAAACACCGAGCTGGCTTTGCTAGAAGAGCCCACAAAATCGCGGTTTGGGCCAGAGTATAAATCGATGGTATATACGTAAGAGCTATCGCGCGTATTCAGCCCTTGATCGTTGAATTGGCCATTTACTAAACCGTTTTGCGCAGAAATTAACACTGCGTTGCCCGTATTTTCGGTGCTGCTGCGTTTCAGTTCATATTGGTAGGGTGGAGGAAAAACCACACTATCAAATTTGGGGGGAGCAATCCATTCGATGTCGATATCGCCTGTTACCGTTGAGGTACTCGCCACATCTACTTTAGTAAGCATGGGTAGATTTAAAGGCAGGGCGGCACAAAACTCTTCCGAAGCATAACTTTCGGCTTCATCGGCAAAATAGGCCACCACCATGTAGCAATAAAGCTTACCGGTTTCTACATTTTGATTATCTAAGTAGCTACTAATGGCCACGCCACTGCTCAGGGAGTCAATAAACTCATAGCCTGTATAGGCGGGCACCCCTGTTTCACATTCACTAGGAACAAAGCCATAAGTACTTTCGCGACGGTAAATTAAATAACCCTCGGCTTGCGCACAAATACTGGGGTCCCAGTTTAAGCGTAAGGCTCTGCCCTCCGGTCCGGCCGATGGGTTCTGTGGGGCAGGCGCAACTACAGTAATATCAGTCGTATATAAATCAGTAAGGGGAATATCGTTAAAAGCAGGAGCATCTTCAGCTTTAAAAGTTACTTGATAGGGTTGCTTGCGCACGAGGTCGCAGGTAGTGGCCCAATTAAAAAAGCCTGAAACAATAGGTAAACCCGTAGCGCCCGAAAAGGTAGCCGCAGGATTAGTGATAAAGGGTCCGCCAAAAGCGGTTAGATCCACTACATCATTGTCTTGGTCATCGGCCTGAACCACGAAATTTAAATTCGTTCCTGCTTCTACGCAGAAAGGGCCAATGGGTAATATTTCGGGGGGATTATTGGGACAGTCCTCAATATCAATCTGTAAATCGCGGGTAACGTAGCCGATGCGCACGTAGCGACCCTGTGAGTTTTTGCGAAATTCTACAATTTCAAAAGCAAAATTATATTGCCCCACATTTTTAGGTACATCCCAATAAAACAAACCCGTGGTAGGGTCAATTTTTACGGAATCTTGCACATATTGTGGATCGTAAATAGTTTGAATGGGGTCACCATTTTCGGTGCGCGAAAAAGTAAGTCGATAAGCTAAACTATCGCCATCAGGATCAAAGGCGCCAGGATTGTGCTCAAAACGCCTGTCTTTACAGCCGCGCTCTACCGGCGGATTGGTTAAAACGGGCGAACTATTAGGGCCTAAACTGGGCGAGATAAAAAGTTCGCTGGCAATGTAAAAAGGAACCTGGTCACTATTAATAATATTGCTAATACCCGCATTGCGGTTGCGATCTTCCATGTAAATGAGGTAGCTACCTGCGGCAGGATAAGTATGCGTGCCGGTATAAGTATTTTTGCGAATGCGGTTTACCTGATCGATAATTACGCCATCGCGTCCCGTTAAGCAACGCGTATTATTACCGTTATTTCGCAGAAGAACATCGCTACTACCATCGCCCCAGTTAATGGTTAAATCGCAGCGATCGGCACAAAGTTCACAAGCACGGGTGTAGGTAGTAATCGTAACTTCATAGGTAAAACCGTTTAACCATTTATAGGTAATTTCCCCTGCACGGTTATGAGTAGCCTGCAGGCCAAAAAAACAAATTCCGAATAATAGGGTAGCGATTTTTTTCATAATCCTTTTCAAGGTCATCTCCGTTTTAGCTTAACGTAAAAAACAGCTAATTGTGTTGGTCTTTAAAAGCTTTTATTGTTTCGCCCGCTGAAATGATAACTTTGTCCAAATTTAAAGATTCTTTGTTATGAATTTTAGAACTCAGGTGGCGAATGAAAAATTGAGCCACGAAATATACCTTATTAACCATTTTAATCAACTGGGGGAGATTCCCTTATCCGAGGATCAGCGCGACTATCTGCGGGAAAATCTAAAAGCTTCTAACTTTATTTTCTTCCCTCAAAAACCGGCAAATATTTTTGTCGCTTTCGCAGATGATAATGCTAAAGAGCCTTATCAAAAACTAGAAAAACTGCGTTTATTGGCCAATAAGTTGGTCTCCAGCTTAAGTGCTCAAAAGGCAGATAAGGTTTTATTAAGCTCTTCTCTTAAGGATGCTGAACAAGCCGCTTTCGCAGAAGGACTGGCTTTAGGTGCCTATCGTTTTACCAAGTATTTTGTGCGGAAGGAGGAAAAGCAAAGTTTGCAGGAAATAGTTTTCCGTCAATTAAATGCGGATACCCTAAAAGATTTGCAGGCGGTAGTAGAAAGTACTTATGTTGCGCGCAACTTGGTAAATGAGCCGCTTAGTTATCTTACTGCCAAAATGCTGGCGAAAGAAATCGAAAAGCTGGGCAATGAGACGGGTTTCAAGGTAGAAGTTTTCAATAAGAAGAAAATCGAGGCTCTAAAAATGGGCGGATTATTAGCGGTAAACCGTGGTAGTCAAGATCCTCCCACCTTCAGCATTTTAGAATACAAATCTGCGCAAGCAAAAAATAGCGCCCCCGTAGTTTTAGTAGGAAAAGGGGTAGTTTACGATACGGGCGGTTTAAGCTTGAAGCCCACACCAGGCTCCATGGATTCTATGAAAAGCGATATGGGCGGTGCCGCGGCAGTAATTGGGGCCATTAATGCCGCTGCCAAAGCCGAATTGCCCATTCATGTAATTGGTTTAATTCCCGCGACCGATAACCGTCCGGGCGAGAAAGCCTATGTACCCGGGGATGTGGTGAAAATGTACGATGGTTCTACCGTAGAGGTTTTAAATACGGATGCCGAAGGACGAATGCTTTTAGCAGATGCCTTGGCGTATGCTAAGAATTATAAACCACAAGTAGTAGTAGACTTAGCGACCTTAACGGGTGCTGCAGCCATTGCGATTGGTAAATATGGGGTAGTAGCTATGGGAACGGCGGACGATAAAGACTTTGCGAAACTCGATGCGGCGGGTAAAGAATGCTATGAAAGAGTAGCGCGCTTTCCTTTTTGGGATGAGTACGACGAATTGCTTAAATCGACCATTGCCGATCAAAAGAATATTGGCGGTAGAGAAGCTGGTGCCATTACCGCGGGTAAATTTTTACAGCATTTTACCGACTATCCTTGGATTCACATTGATATTGCGGGACCCGCCTTTTTAGATAGTGCCGACCACTATCGCAGTCAGGGTGGAACAGGTGTAGGAGTACGTTTGATGTATGAATTCTTAAAATCACTATAATGGACGATCAATTAGAAAAACCCATTATCGGGATTAGTATCGGTGACGTAAACGGCATCGGCATGGAGTTGATTATTAAATCTTTCTCCGATCCAGAATTGTTGGATTTGTGCACACCAGTGGTTTTTGGCTCCACTAAAGCGGCATCTTATCATCGCAATGCGATTGATATGCGCGATTTCAATTTTAATATCTGTCGAGATATATCACAAATACAAGAAGGCCGCGCCAACTTGATTAATGTGTACGAACAAGAAGTTAAGATCGAATTCGGTCAGATAAGCCAGGCGGCGGGCGAATTGGCTTTGGCTTCTTTAGATGCGGCCTGCACCGCTTTAGAAGAAGGAAAAATTCAGGCTTTGGTTACCGCACCAATTCACAAGAAATCCATGCAGAGTGATGCTTTTCGTTTTTCAGGACATACCGATTACTTAGAAGCGCGCTTTAAAGCGAAGGCCTTAATGATGTTGGTTAGCGATGAAATGCGCATGGCCTTAGCTACCGTGCATATTCCGATAAATAAAGTAAGCGAGGCTTTAAGCGAAGATTTGATCCTAAGCCGCTTGGAAAGTTTAGCAAAAAGTTTGAAGGATGATTTTCATCTCCCGAAAGGGAAAATAGCCGTATTAGCCTTAAACCCGCACGCGGGCGACCAAGGCGTGATTGGCAAGGAAGACGATGATATGGTGCTTCCAGCTATCGAAAAGGCAAAGGAAGCAGGGATTATGGCTTTCGGGCCTTTTCCGGCAGATAGTTTTTTTGGAGCGCAGATGCACACAAAGTACGATGCGGTTTTGGCGATGTATCACGATCAAGGTTTAATCCCTTTTAAAACTATGGCTTTTGGAGAGGGCGTGAATTACTCGGCGGGCTTGCCTATAATCCGCACTAGTCCTGATCATGGCACGGCTTTCGACATTGCAGGAGAGGCTAAAGCAGATCCGAGTTCTTTCCGTCAGTCGCTGTATTTAGCCATCGACTTGATCCGCAATCGGGCGATAAGTTCGGAGATCAATTCCAACCCCTTAAAAATCAAAGGCAAAAAAAAGTAGAAAGCTCTTGGGGAGATTAAAAATTTTATACATTTGCCCTCCCCAAAAAAAACAGTGGAAATGAAGAATTTGAAAGCATTTGACATTCAATTCTCAGGACTGAAATTGGGGGAGCATCAGTTTGATTTTGAGATTGATGAAAAGTTCTTTGCTCATTTTGGATATGAGGAGTTTGAAAAAGCGGAGCTGATAGCAGATGTTATTTTTGTAAAAAAAGAGAATCAGCTAGAGTTAAATTTCACAGTTTCGGGCCGAGTTTGGTTGTATTGTGATATTAGCAATGAACCTTTTTGGTTTCCCCTAGAGGCCGAATCTCACTTGATGGTGAAATTTGGGAATGAGTTTGATGACAGCTTAGACGAACTACTTATAATTCCGCATGGAGATCACAAAGTAAATATTGCTCAGTATTTATACGAAATAGCAGTATTAGCAAAGCCTTTAAAAGTGGTGCATCCCCAGGTTGAGTCTGGTGAAATGGATTATGACGCTAAGAAACACTTAGTAAATGCCATTCCAGAGGAAGAAGAGGAAGAAGAACAAGACGAAAAGATAGATCCCCGTTGGGATAAGTTAAAAGATTTATTGAATTAATTATTTGAGATATGGCACATCCTAAACGCAGACAGAGTACAACTCGCCGCGACAAAAGAAGAACCCACTACAAAGCTGAAGTTCCTACGGTAGCGGTTTGCGCTGTTACTGGTGAAGCTCACCTTTACCACCGTGCATACTGGCACGAAGGAAAACTTTACTACAAAGGCAAAGTGGTAATGGAAAAAGATCAAGCAGCCGCTTAACAGCGCAGCTGTTTGTATACAGTACTTAAGGCAGTTATAAAAAACTGCCTTTTTTTATGGTAAAGCTGGGTATAGATTTAATGGGAGGCGATCAGGCCCCGTCTGCAGTGATGGAGGGCCTGGAACGCGTATGGCATCATCTCAAGCCTGAAACAAGCATATCATTATATGGTACCATCGAGGCTTTGGCTTTGGTACCTTATTCTCCCCGTATCGAAAAAATAGTCTGTAGCGATTACATTGCTATGGATGAGCATCCCGTAAAGGCACTGCAACAAAAGAAAGATAGTACTCTGGTGCGCGCTTTCGCAGATGCGGCAGGGCAAAAAATTTCAGCCGTAGCTAGTGCTGGTCATTCAGGCGCTATTATGGTTGCCTCTATGCAAATTCTGGGACTAATCGATGGTATTAGTCGTCCTGTGGTACTTTCCGTTTTCCCTAAAATCGACGATAAGCCTCTGGTGGTTTTAGACGTTGGGATTAACGTAGATTGTAAAGCAGAGCAGTTTTTAGAGTTCGCCAGAATTGGATCGACCTACGCCGAGAAAGTCTTAGGTATTCCTCATCCCAAAGTTTCCCTTTTAAATAGTGGTACTGAAAAGTCGAAAGGAAGTTTGCTTTATCAAAAAGCCCATTCCTTATTGGCAGAATATGCGGCTATTCATTTTGAAGGTAATTTAGAACCACGCGATTTATTTGATAATGAAATCGATGTGTTAGTTTGTGATGGATTTACCGGTAATATTGTACTGAAAGAAGTTGAAGCCTTTTTTAGTTTAAGTCAGAAATTAGGCCTGGAACATTCTTTTTTAGAGCAACTAAATTATGAGAACCACGGCGGTTCTCCTATCCTCGGCGTAAAAGGAAATGTAATTTTAGCCCACGGCGCCTCAGGCCCCGAAGCAATAAAAAACATGATTTTAAGCGCCGAGTCAATTGCTCTTGCTAATTTTGTTAGTCAACTAAGCAGTATTTAGCATAAATATATGGCAGTAAAAGCAGCGATTACCGCAGTAGGTGCCTACCTTCCAGAGTTTAAGTTAACCAATAAGGTTCTGGAGACAATGGTAGATACTTCCGACGAGTGGATTACCACTCGTACCGGTATCAAAGAAAGAAGAATCCTTAAAGAGAAAGGCGCAGGGGTTTCCACCATGGGAATCAAAGCCGCTCAGCAGGTTTTAGATAAGCGCGGAATTTCCCCCAAAGATATAGAGGTTGTAATTTTTTGTACGGTAACTCCCGATATGCCCGTGGCGAATACCGCGGCTTTTGTTATTTCGGAGATGGGTATGACGAATGCTTTTGGTTACGATTTACAGGCTGCCTGTTCGGGCTTCTTGTTTGGTCTAACCACCGGTGCACAATACATCGAATCGGGCCGTTACAAAAAGGTATTAATCGTATCAGGCGATAAAATGTCTTCTATAATCGATTATACCGATCGTACCACTTGTGTGATTTTTGGTGATGGTTGTGGAGCAGTACTTCTCGAACCCAATGAAGAAGGTTTAGGAATGCAAGACAGCATTTTACGCAGCGATGGCATTGGTCGTCAATTCTTAAACATTAAGGCAGGAGGATCGATGTATCCCCCTTCTAAAGAAAGCGTAGAACTTGGACAGCATTTCGTGCATCAAGAGGGACAGCAGGTATTTAAATTTGCCGTTACCAATATGGCGGAGGTTTCTGCCCAAATAATGGAACGCAATAATTTAGTTTCCGACGATGTTGCTTGGTTGGTACCACATCAAGCCAATAAGCGTATTATTGATGCTACTGCTAAACGTATGGGTTTAGAGGCATCCAAAGTGATGCTAAACATTGATCGTTATGGTAATACTACCAATGGTACTTTACCCCTTTGCTTATGGGATTATGAGGATCGTCTCAAGAAGGGCGATAATCTTATCTTAGCAGCATTTGGAGGAGGTTTTACTTGGGGCGCCGTCTATTTGAAATGGGCCATTTAAACCTCGTTATTTTTTTTAGTTTTGTTTCAACACGTTAATTAATACTATAATTATCCATGGACTTAAAAGAAATTCAGAATCTTATAAAGTTTGTGGCCCGCTCTGGAGCCGCTGAGGTAAACCTCGAAACTGAGGATTTTAAGATTATTATCAAAACTGAGTCGGCTATGATTCAGGAACACCAGCCGACCCAGGTAATTAGCATGCCTCATCAAGCCATGGCTCCTGCTGCTCCTGCAGCTGCACCTTCTGCATCAGCAGAAAGTACTCAAGCTAGTGATGATTCAAAATATGTTACGGTAAAGTCTCCAATGATTGGTACCTTCTACCGTCGTCCTTCCCCAGACAAAGAACTTTTTGTTAACGTGGGTGATGAAATTAATGAAGGCACTGTAGTTTGTATTATCGAAGCGATGAAGCTTTTCAATGAAATTGAAAGTGAAGTATCCGGTAAAATCGTTAAGATTTTAGTAGACGACCAAAGTCCGGTAGAATATGATCAACCGCTTTTCTTGGTAGATCCTTCTTAGTCAACCAAAAACAGCGATTATGTTTAAAAAAATACTTATCGCCAATCGTGGAGAAATTGCCTTAAGGGTAATTCGTACCTGTAAAGAAATGGGTATTCCTACGGTGGCCGTATATTCTAAAGCAGATAAGGAAAGCTTACATGTGCGTTTTGCAGATGAAGCGGTTTGCATAGGTCCGGCAGCTAGTTCAGCTTCTTACCTAAACATTCCTAATATTATTGCGGCAGCAGAAATTACTAACGCGGATGCGATTCATCCTGGTTATGGTTTCCTTTCAGAGAATGCAAAGTTCTCGCGTATCTGTTCCGAAAACGGGATTAAATTTATCGGGGCTAGTCCAGAAATGATCGATCGCATGGGTGATAAAGCCATGGCGAAAGAAACCATGAAAGCGGCAGGGGTTCCTACTATTCCCGGTTCTGATGGATTGATTGACACTTTCGAAGATTGTCAGCGCACCGCCAAAGAAACGGGCTATCCGGTAATGCTTAAAGCCACCGCTGGTGGTGGGGGCAAGGGTATGCGTGCAGTTTGGAAAGAAGAAGAGCTTTTAAAGGCTTGGGAAAGTGCAAGACAAGAAGCAGCAGCAGCCTTCGGAAACGATGGCATGTACATGGAGAAACTTATCGAGGAGCCTCGTCATATTGAAATTCAGATTGTAGGAGACTCTCGCGGAAAGGCTTGTCATTTATCAGAAAGAGACTGCTCTATTCAGCGCCGTCACCAGAAACTTACAGAAGAAACACCTTCACCTTTCATGACGCCCGAACTACGTCAGAAAATGGGAGCAGCAGCAGTAAAAGCAGCTGAGTATATTAAGTACGAAGGAGCAGGAACAATAGAGTTTTTGGTGGATAAGCACCGTAACTTCTATTTTATGGAGATGAATACTCGTATTCAGGTAGAGCATCCCATTACGGAGCAAGTAATTGATTATGACCTAATCCGTGAGCAGATTAAAGTTGCGGCGGGTGAACATATTTCAGGTAAAAATTACGAGCCTAAACTGCACTCTATTGAGTGTCGTATTAATGCCGAAGATCCGGCGAATGATTTCCGCCCTTCACCAGGTATCATTAAGACTTTTCATGCGCCAGGTGGCCATGGAGTGCGCTTAGATACGCATGTATATGCAGGGTATATGATTCCTCCCTATTACGACTCCATGATTGCTAAATTGATTACTACTGCACAAACGCGTGCAGAAGCAATTGATAAAATGCGTCGTGCTTTGGATGAATTTGTAATTGAAGGTGTTAAAACCACTATTCCTTTCCATCGTGCTTTGATGGATGATCCTGACTATAATTCAGGAAACTATACCACTAAGTTTATGGAAGACTTCAAGTATACAGGAGCTTAGTGATAGGCTAGCATAATAATGAAAGGGCGCTTTAGGCGCCCTTTTTTTGTGGTCTAATCAGTCCTTTTTTATATCCATTGGGTTTAATCAAGTCCCACAAGTTGCCGTGTAAACTTGAGTTCTGTGTAAAATTAAAGTCTCAGATTTTCAAGAAAAGGAAAAACCTGCTAAGCCTCTTACTAAAAGCGTTTTTCTTCGCCTTAGCCCATTGAAACAGCCCGCTATTGCTTTAGTGCTTCGGCTTAAAACCCGCTATTTATAGGAGGTCTGAGGCCTGATTTTAGATCGAACTCAGTTCCTCTATGAGCGATGCTCCTATTATCTATTTTGATAACTGGATGTTGCTTACCTTGTGGTGAAACAAAAACGGGAATTGTGAAATCAAACCTTTTTAAACAATGGTGCTT
>Ga0075467_10000623_pt1 | contig 28663 bp, 19 predicted proteins | sample DEB08_DNA_9_FD_75067 | JGI IMG/M metagenome (GOLD analysis project Ga0075467, IMG submission 75067) | Aqueous microbial communities from the Delaware River and Bay under freshwater to marine salinity gradient to study organic matter... | ecosystem: Environmental > Aquatic > Marine > Coastal ... | reverse complement strand
AAGTAGTCCGTGGTCTCCCCGACGACTTCGGCCCAGGTTTCTCCGTCGGAGCCCCCATCCCACTCTAGGTTGTACGTGAGGACGGGTGACATGCCGTCTTCCGGTGGCGCAAGCGCCTCCCAGTCGACCTTGATCTGGGTGGTTGTGGTGGCGTCGGAGTCGCGGAGCGGGGCAGGCATCTGCAGTGGCTCGGTGATGACCACTGCACCGGCGGTATTCTCCTCCGAGAACGGGCCCCAGCCCCTCGCGTTGCGCGCCTGCACTTTGGCGACGACAGTGGTTCCAGGCGGGAGCGTGAACGGGGCCGCGACGAGGACCGCCACAGGTATTCGGCAGCGGAGCTCAGCCATGATGTCGGGCGCGCTGGCGTCGCAGTTCGTCAGATCTTCGATGAACGTGGCCGACGAGCTCTCGACCGCGACTCGGTAGGCGTCGAGGCTCTCGTAGTTGTTGAGCGGAGCCGTCCAGCGGATCTCGATGTTCTCGTTGACTTGCACGGTCGTGACCGGGTTCGGTTAGGCGGGGGCGCTCGTGGCGTAGATCACAGCCTCCTCGGAAGCCACACCCCAGCCGTGGATGTTGTGCGCCGTCACTCTGAAGCGGTAGTCGTTGCCACCAGTGACTCCGGGGACAGCCCGGGCCGTCAGCAGCTAGTAGGCTCCTTCCTGGCCCATCAGGTCGGCCCACGCCCCAGTGCCCTGATCCCACTCCAAGTGGTACGAATCGATGGCAGCACCGCCGCGTTCCACAGCCGTGGTGAGGGCCGTGAAGACCACCTCCAACTCAGCAGTCGACGTGGCGCTCCCCATCACCGGGGCCGCCATTCGCGTCGGCTCGGTCTGGACCCGCGCTCCGACGAGGTTGACCTGCGAGAGGCTTCCCCAGCCATTCGCATTCTTGGCCTGGACTCGAGCTTGGACGAGCTCGTCGTAGGCAAGGCCGTAGGACGCTCGAAGGGCCGTGAGTGGAACGTCGCAGGACAGCGCAGCGACGATCGCAGCGTCGGCCCCGTCGCAGTGAGTGGCCTCCTCCGAGAAGGAGCCATCGGCGTGCCTCACCCAGATCTTGTAGGCTTCGATGGGGGCGGCGCTGTTCTCCGGCTCTGAGAAGGAAATTGTGACGACTGTCCCAGCGTTGGTTGTCACGGCCTGGAACGGCTGCGCGGGGAGGCCAGCCGCGTAGGCTGTGGTCGCGGTGGAGGTCGGGCCCCACCCGTAGAGGTTCTCAGCGCTGAGCCGGAACTGGTACCCGTGGCCCGGGGTCAGCCCTGTCGAGACGGTGAACGTGGGGGTCAGTGAGCGCACAGTGAAGCCCGCGAGCGCGCTCCAGCTCGCACCAGCAGTGCCGGCGTCCCATTCGAGGCCATACGAGAGGATGGCGGCCCCACCTGTGTCTTCCTCTGCTGTCAGCGTGCTCCAGGTCAGCACAATCTGCGAGTCGCTGCTGGTGGGGTCTCGCACCGGTGGGTGCATGAAGGTCGGAGGAGTCCTTACCCTGGCCCCGTCCGTGTTGGTCGCTGACTCGACGCTCCACCCGTTGGAGTTGTACGCCCGGGCCCTCGCCTGCACGAGATCCCCTCTCTCGAGGCTGAACGGAGCCGCTGACAGAGTCGCCATCGGGATCGTGCACCGGCTGGCCGCCCGCACCGCCGCCGTAGACCCGTCGCAGTGGGTGCCCTCTTCGCTCCAGGCGAGCCCGTCGTGGTCGAGCACTTCGATCGAGTAGGCCGTGATCGGGGCCGCATTGTCTGCCGGAGGCGTCCAGCTCAGGGCCACGGCTCCCGTGGTTGGCTCGAGCGCGGTCACGACCGGGCCCATCTGCTCCGGGGCGGCGCTGGGGGCGGCAGTTAGCACGCTCGAATACTCGCCCCAGCCCCACATGTTCTTGGCGCGGACCCGGAAGCGGTACTCGGCGCCGGGGCTGATGCCCGAAGTCACGGTGAAGCCGGTGGCAGCAAAGTCGGAGAGGTAGCCGACCAGATTCTCGAAGGGGCCAGCGTTGCCTTGGTCCCACTGCGCATTGTACGAGAGGATCGGCGACCCTCCGGTCTCGGCGGCTGTGACCAGGGCTTCCCACACAAGCTCCACCTGACTCTCGGTGGTCGCAGGGCCAGCCACGAGGCTAACGACCTGCTCGGGTGCCGTCTGCACCGCCACGCCAGCGGCATTGGCCGGAGACAGCTCTCCGGCGCCGTACTCGTTGTGCGCCCTGACTTGGGCCCGCACTATGTCGCCTCGCGCGAGGCTGTAGGTCGCCCCACGGAGCACTGCCATGGGCACCAGGCAGTAGGCCTCGGCGAGCACGGTCGGGCTTGCGTAGCCGTCGCAGTAGGTCGACTCTCGGGCGTAGCTGCCGTCTTGCCGGGCCACGTAGACGTCGTAGCCATCGATGTCGGCGCTGTTGCTGGCCGGCTCTGCCCAAGCGATCTTGACGTAGATGTTCTCGATGGAGGTCACTGGGGCGTCGGGCGCATCAGGGGTGGCAGCCGCGACCACAGTCGCCGCTGCGGAGGCTGCTCCCCACCCGTGGGCATTGTGGGCGCTCACGCGGAACTGGTAGCTCGTGCCGGGCGTGATGGCCGGGCCGGAGACCGTGTGAGAGGTGAGCAGGGAGTAGTCCCCGGGCTCAGGCCCCCCTTGTAGGCTCTCCCAGGCTGCTCCTCCCGAGGCCGCGTCCCACTCTAAGTGGTAGCTGTCCACGGCGGCGCCCCCGGTGGCGAGGCCCGCTAGTGCCAGCCACTCAACGTGGACCTGGCTAGTGCTTGTCGACGTGCCCCTAGCCACCGCAGCCATCTGGTGTGGCTCGACCTCGACGAGGGCCGCCGCGTCGCCCTCCTCCGGATTCGTGGCCGCGGAGAGTGGGCCCCAGCCGATGGAGTTGTGAGCACGCACCTGGGCGAGGACGGGCTCTCCTTGCTGGAGGCTAAAGGGCGGCGCCCGGAGAGTGAGCAAAGGTATGTCGCAGTAGTTGTCGCTCACAGGGCCCGCGGAGGCCCCGTCGCACGCGGTGAGCTCGGTCTCGAACGTGCCTGCACTGGTCGCGATGAGCACCTCGTAGGCATCCAGAGGGTCCGAGTTGGCGTCGGCGGCTGCCCAGGCCACCCTGACGTAGACCTCGCCGGCGATGGCTGAGGTCGGGGCGAGCATCAGGTCCGGGGCTGCGCTGGCCACGATGAGGGCCGCAGGGGAAGCGGCGCCCCAGCCATGGGCGTTGTAGGCGCTCACTCGCACTGCGTAGCTGCCACCGGGGTCGACGCCGGTCGTGGCCACGAACTCTGTGCCCAGGAACGAGGCTGTCAGGCCCGCCAGCTCGTACCAAGCGGCCTCGCCGCTGCCAGCATCCCACTCGAGGCCGTACGACGAGACCACGGCCCCACCCGTCTCCGCAGGCGCCGTGAGGGCAGCCCAGCCGATGTGGAGCTGCGTCTCGGAGGTGAGCGCAAGCCTCGCGGGGGCGGCCATCTGCACTGGCTCGGTCTGTATCCGGGCTCCAGCCACGTTGGGAGCCGAAGCGGGCCCCTCGCCGTTACCGTTGTGCGCGCTCACCACGGCCGCCACGAGCGCGTCGAATGCGAGGCCGAACGGGGCCTCTCTCAGGGTCGTGAGCGGGATCTCGCACGCCCGGCTGGCGACGACTGCGGCCGATGCGCCGTCGCAGTGGCCTGTTTCTTCAGCGTAGCTGCCGTCGGCGGCCTCCAAGGCTACCGTGTAGGCCACGATTGCGCTGCCGTGCGCCTCCGGCGCCGTCCAGCTGATGCGAGCGTTGCTGCCCGAAATGGCCGTCGTGACGGTCCCCACAGCGCCCGGGATGGAGCTGGCCTCGACATCGAGGGTGGCGCTGGGCCCGCCGACCCCCCACTTGTTCCAGGCTCGGAGCCGGAAGCGGTAGGTCGTGCCCGCTGAGACGAGACCCGAGGCCAGGAGGTAGGTGGTCGCGAGATACGGGCTGCCTGGCGCGCCGGCCAAGCTCGCGAATTCGTCGCTCCCATCGCCCGAGTTCCACTCGAGATTGTAGGACGTGACGGGAGAGCCGCCGGTTGCGCCGGCCAGCGTCATGGCCGTCCACTCCACTTCTACCCGCGTGTGGTCTGTCCTCACTCCTCGCGTGGGCGCCGGAGTGGAGGCTGCGAAGGGCTCGGTCTGCACGAGAGCGCCGACTGCGTTTGCCGTGGACCAAGGGCTCCACCCGATGGCGTTCCTGGCGCGCAGCACAGCGACTACGAGGTCGGAGTACTGCAGTGAGTACGGAGCTGCCCGCAGCGTGCTCATGGGCACGAGGCAGTAGCGGCTCCCCACGATAGCTGGCCTGCTGCCCTCGCAGAACGTGGTTTCCTCAGCATAGGTAGCCCCGTCCGCCTGTCGTAAGAGGATCTCGTACTCCTCGATCGGGGCGCTCCCGTCGTCTGGCTCGGCCCATGCGAACCTCACGTAGTGGTCTGCGATTGACGTAGCGGCCGCAGCTGGCGCAGCGGGGGTCTCGGCGGCCTGGATGGTTACCTCGTCGCTGAAAGGACCCCAGCCGTACTTGTTGGCTGCCCTGTAGCGGAAGCGGTAGACTCCTCCGGCGAGGAGCGCCGCTGTCTGGGTGTGGGAGGTGGACAAGTAATCCGCGGCCACGCCTGTCAGGTGCGGCCCGTAGGTCCCGGTGCCCTGGTCCCACTGCAAGTTGTAGCTAGTCGCTGCACTCCCTCCGTTGTCGGGGGCAACGAGAGCGTCCCAGTCTATCACGAGCTGGGCCTCGCCCGTGCCCGCTCCTCTCCGCGGAGCGGTAGGCGGCTTCCGAGGGGGGACTTCGGCGAGCACCGTTTGCGCGGAGGCCACTGGTCCTGGTGCTCCGTAGCCGATCACGGTCGCGGCCGCCACCCTCGCAGTTATCTCATCACCCTGGCTGAACGCAAAGCCGGTCGCAGGGTCGGCACTCGTGAGCGTGCTCATGGGGATCGTGCAAGAGCCGGCTGCTACTATTGCGGGGTCCGAGCCGTCGCAGTCGACGAGGTCCTCTTTGTAGGCGCCGTCGGGGAGCCGGACTTCGACCCTGTAGGCAGTCACGGCGATGCCGGCCCCTCCGGTGTCGTCAGGTGGACTCCAGGTGACCTGCACGCCTGCCCCCACGAGGCTCAGAGCGGGCTCGGGCGGCGCGTCTGGCAGTGTGGCTGCCACGATGGTCCCGATGGGCGAGTCTGGGCCCCATCCGTGCACGTTGTAGGCCCGGTACCTCAGCCGGTAGGTGAGGCCGCTGGCGATGGCCGTCGTGAGCTGCGCTGAGTTCAGAGTGTAGGGCGCGGTCAGGGGTGAGGCGCCAACAGCAGGGGCAAACGGTCCCCCGGCACCGTCGTCGACGTCGAGGCCGTAGCTGAGAAGGGGGGAGCCGCCGTCCTGCCCGGCTCCGGCCAAGAAGGCCCAGTGCACATCCAGCAAGGACTCGGTCGTGGCAGCGCCTCCGTACGGGGCGCTCGGCGGGGCGACGGGAGGGGTCTGCGCGGACACGCCGGCCGAGTTGAGCGCGGAATACGCTCCGGTGCCCGCAGCGTTCGATGCTGCGACTCTGGCGACGATGAGGTCTCCAAGGGCGAGCCCGAGGCCCCCGCTGTTGAGGCCCGCGCCGTCATAGCTCGTCGCGGCCGTGAAAGCCGACATCGGGATGCCACACCGCCCGGCACTGCGCACAGTCGGCGCGGAGCCGTCGCAGAGGTGCGGGTACTCGGCGAGCCCGCCGTCGGCGTCTAAGAGCTCGATCGTGTAGGAGGTGAGCTCGATGCCCTGCCCTCCCGTGAACGGCTCCTCCCACTCGAGCAGGACCGTAGCCCCGTCCATGGAGGTGGCGACAGGGCCGGCTTGGCCTGGGACTCGCATAGCAGTCGCGGTGAGCACGGGGGAATAGCCCAGGGACCAGCCGTGGACATTTTGCGCCCTGTACTTGAAGGCGTAGGTTGCGCCAGAGGTCAGCCCGCGGACTGTGACCAGGCTCGTGCTCGACGACACCACAGTGTAGACAGACCACTCGGTTTGCTCGAGGCCGCGGTCCCAGGCAACGGCGTAGTAGAGCACCGGGGAGTCGCCGGCCGCCAACCCCGAGAGGTGCTCGAGAGAAACGGTGGCGCTGGTCTCGTCGTAGGCTACGAGGGCCGGGCTGTTCGGCGGTGGACTGGGCTCAGTCTGCACGCTGACGCTCGCGGTGTTGACGTCCGAGTAAGCCCCTTGGCCCACCGTGTTCGTGGCCGCGACTTTGGCGTAGATCATTTGGCCGAGTGTGAGGTCGAAGGGAGGGGCTCTCAGGGTCACCAGCGGGATGTCGCAGTGCCCGGCAGTCATCAGGGCGAGCGAGGCGCCATCACAGTAGGTTGGCTCCTCAGAGAAGTCCGCTGGGTCGTCGCCGTGCTGGAGAAGGACGCTGTACGCCGTGATGGGGCTGCCTCCGCTGTAGGGGGCCGTCCAGGCCACCGTGACCGACGTCGGCGACGAGGCGGAGTAGCTGACTGTCGGGTGGGTCATCGCCGCTGGCTCGGTTGCTGTCAGGATGCCGAGCAGAGGGGAGAAGCCGCTCCAGCCGTGCTTGCTCTTGACACGGTACCTGAAGGTGTACACGGTGTTCGGCACGAGGCCGCTCAGGCTGAGGGCTGTCTGGGCAGTGTTCGTGTCCGGCACTTCGCCGATCAGCGAGACGAAGTCATCGTCTACCGCAGAGCCTGCTGTCCCTGAGCCTAGAGGGCCGCCCTGGTCATACTGCAGGTTGTAAGACGTGATCGCGGACCCGCCTGTCTGGTCTGCAGCGACGAGCGGCATCGAGACCGCGAGCGACTGGGCCCCTGCGCTCTCGCGTAGCGGGGCTGTGGGCGGCGAGGCCGGGGCCTGCTGCACGGTCACAGCGAGCCCGGCGTTCGGCGGCGAGAAGAGGGGGCTCCAGCCGATCGCGTTCGCCGCCCTGGCGACTGCAACTATGGGGTCGCCGAGCGCCAGGCCAAAGGGTGGAGCGACCAGGGTGCTCATCTGGACCTCGCAATAGAGCTGGCCCAGAGCCAAGGCCGCGGCCCCGTCGCACTCGCTCGTCGCCGCGTAGTCCCCAGGCGTCGCGGACTAGATCTCGATCTCGTAGGCGGTGAGCGGGCTTCCGTTGGCGGCGGGGCTCGTCCAGTGGATGCTGACTGACGGGACTCCAGCGTCGTCGGTGACGGTCACCATCGCCATCTGGGCGGGCACTCCCGCGGCGAGGATGCTGACGAGACTGGAGTACGCTCCCCAGCCCTGGGCATTCTGGGCCCGCACGCGGAAACGGTAGGTCGAGCCTGCGGTCAGGACTTGGGCTGGGTCGGAGGGTGAAGTGGTGTAGGTAGTGGCCACGTATGCCGAGCTGAGGCCCACTAGCTCTGCCCAGGGCCCTGTCGGCGTGCCGGCGTCCCACTCGACATGGTACGAAGTAATCGCCACTTCACCGAGGACGCCACCTCGCTCCGCGTCGGTCGCCAGGGGTGACCAGGCGACCTCGATCTGGCTGGCACTCGTGCCTGGGCCTGAGGCCAGGCCGTACGGGGCGGCGGGCAGGGTCTGGATGCGGGCGCCGTCCGAGTTGGCGGGCGATGGATCACCCTGGCCTAGCTGGTTTACCGCCCCCACACGCGCCACAACCAAGTCACCCCGCTCGAGCTGGAAGGAGCCGGTGGGAGAGGTCAACGTCGACTGAGGGATGGTGCACGATGCGGCGCTGAGCGTTGCGGGGTCAGCACCGTCGCAGTCGGTGGTCTCGAGCTGCCAGCCTCCGGCACTGTCCTGGATCTCGATGACGTACGAGAGGATCGGAGCACCGTTCGCCGCGGGGGCCCCCCAAGCCACCGTGACGGTCGAGCCCACCAGCGTGGTGCTGGGCGCAGCTGGGGCTGAGGGCTTGCTCGCTGCCATTATCTGGACCTCCGGGGAGTAGCCGGCCGACCAGCCATGGATGTTCTTGACCCGGTATCTGAAGGTGTAGGTCTGCCCCGGCGCCAGTGAGTCCACCGTGGCCGTCCGGTCGAGGCTCTCGGTCGTCTCCCCGACGACCTCGTAGAACGCAGTGCCACTGCCCTGGTTCCACTCGAGGTTGTAGGAGGAGATCGCCGTACTCCCTGCGGCCAGGCTGCCCGAGGCAATCTCGGGCATGGTCAGCTGAATCTGCGTGGTCGATGTGCCTGCCTCGTCTCTCTCCGGGGGCAGCGTGGGCGTGTCGGGAGGAGTTTCCACCGTAGGGCCAGCTGCAACGCTGCTGTAAGGCCCCGGGCCGATGTCGTTCCACGCTCTCAGCTAGAGCGCTAGGGCGTCGCCCTGGACGTAGCCGAAGGGGGAGGCGGCTGTCGTGAGCCAGAAGCGGCTCATGGGGATGGTGCACTCCGCAGCCTCGACCACGGCTGGCTCGCTCCCGTCGCAGAAGGAGGTCTCCTCCACGAACGCTGCCGCGCCGGCTGGGCTCTCCGCGAAGAGCACTTCGTACCGCGAGACCGGGCTGCCATTATCGGCGGCGGGGCTCCAGGTGACCTGCACGTTGGTGCCCACCTTCACGACCGTCACGGCGGCCGCATCTACTTGGCCTGGCGCTGCGGTGGTCGCGATGGCGGCAGCGTCGGAGTAGGCGGGACTCCAGCCGAACGCGTTCCTCGCCCTGTAGCGAGCCTGGTACACCGTCGCGGGCGCGAGCCCGGTCTTGATGACGGCCAAGCTGAGGCTGTTGCTCGAGTAGCCCTGCAGCTCTGTCCAGGCAGCGCCCGCGGTGCCCGCATCGTACTCGACGTGATACGAGAGAATGGGGGAGCCACCCGTCGCGGCTCCTGCGAGGGCCTGCACCACGGCCTCTATGCGATCGAGCGAGGTCGCCGGCCCCCTCACAGGAGGGCTCGGGGGCGTGTGCGGCGCGGTCCGCACGTCTGCGTAGCTCTGCCCCGGGTTGACGCCGTCCTCGCTGAAGGGGGAGCTGCCAACGGCGTTGCTGGCCCGCAGCCTCGCCACCACGAGGTCCCCTGGCTGCAGGCTGTGCGGAGCCGCACGTACGGCGCTCATGGGGATCACACAGTAGCCGCGCGCGCGAACAGTGGCGTCGCTCTCGCCGTTGCAGTAGAGGGGCACCCCGGAGTACGAGGCCCCGTCCGCAGCCCGGATCTCAATCACGAGGGCCGTTATCGCGGAGCCCCCGTTGTAGGGCTCGGTCCACTCGACTCGCACCGAGGTGCCCGTGTTGGAGGTCACTGGCTAGGCTGGGGTAGCGGGAGGGGTGGCTGCGATTGCGGCGAGCACGGGGGAGTAGTCTCCCCAGCCGTAGACGTTCCTGACGCGGTAGCGGAACTCGTACGCAGCCCCGGCTGACAGACCCGCCACCACGCGGGCGAGCTCCAGGTTGTCACTCGCGGCCCCCGTCAGCGCCGTGAAGCCCGTGCCAGTGAAGCCGGAGTCCCACTCCAGGCTGTAGGAGAGGATTGCGCTGCCCCCATTAGCGGCAGAGTCGCTGTCGAGGATCTCGGGCATCGTCACCCGTATCTGACCCTCGTTAGTCTGGGACGCGTCGAGGACCAGAGGCGCCGGCGCGCCCGGTGGAGCGGTCTCGACCGGGACGAGGCCCGTCGTGGAGCTGCTCGGGACTGCTTGCCAGCCGATCTGGTTCCGGGCCGCAACCCGGAAGGTGATGGGTGAGCCGGGGGCCAAGTTCCACGGGTCAGCGCTGAAGGCCGCCATCGGGAGACGGCACGAGGCCGGGTCGCTGACCGTCGGGTCGACGGCCCCGCTGCACTGAGCGGTTTCCTCGAGGTACGAGCCCGTGGAGCTCAGGATCTCGACCTTGTAGGCGTCGATAGGGCTGCCGTTGGGCTCTGGGCTCTGCCACGAGAACTGCACCTGGACGTCATCGACGAGCTCGATGGTCGTGCTGGCGATCACAGCCGGGTAGTCGGCTGCCAAGACGTCCACCTCGTCGGAGAGCGCGCCCCAGCCGTGGGCATTGTAGGCCCTAGCCCTGAACTTGTAGGTCTTGCCGGCATCGCTACCGTCCGAGGCAAGCTGCACGGTGTAGCTGTCTGTGGTCGAGTGCGGGCTCTCGCCGAGGAGAGTGGCCCAGGTCGCTCCGGCAGTTCCCCGATCCCACTGCAGGTTCAGCGAGAGGATCGTGCTGTCACCGTCTTCGTAGCCAGCAGGAGGTCCGGGCGTCACGGCGAAGGGGTAATCCAGAACGAGTGCGTACTGAGTCGAGGCAGCGTTCCTCTGTGGAGGGGAGGCGGGCTTCAGGGGGGCAGTCTGGGCGAGGACTCCAGCTGTGTTCAGGGCCGAGTACGCGCCGAGGCCGACCGAGTTCCGGGCCGCGACCTTGGCCTGTATCAGCCGCCCGAGAGGGAGCGCGAACGGGCCGGCTGGGGCGGTGAGCACCGACATGGGGATCTCGCAGAACATGCTCGCGAGCATCTGGGCGCTCGGGGCGCAGTCGACGGGCTCTGCCGCCAGGACCCCACCGGTCGCGGCCAAGATCAGGACGTCGAACTCGGTGATCGGCTGGCCCCCGTCGCTGTAGGCGGCCTAGTCTGAGGTGGTCCATGCGAGCTTGACCCGCGCCCCGTTCATCACGGTCACTATGGGCGAGAGCTGGCCCGGCACGGCAGCGGCCATGATGCTGGTTGGCTGCGAGAAGGCGCCCCAGCCCTGCCTGTTCTTCGCGCGATACCTGAAGGTATAGACTCGCCCGCTCACGACGTACGTGGGGTCGGCCCCGTCCTCTACTGTGAACACGTTCAGGAGGCTGTCGCTCGTGTAGCCGACGAGCTCCACCCAGGAGGCGACCGTCGGGCCCTGGTCCCACTGAAGCTCGTACGAGAGGACCGCAGCGCCTCCCCTGGCCGTGCCGGTGAGGGGGTGGTAGTCCACGGTAATCGAGGTCATGCCAGTGAGCGCGTTCCGCATGGGAGCCACCGGCGGGCCGCTAGGAACAGTCTCGATCCAGGCGCCGGCGGTGTTGGGACTCGAGTCGAGGCTGTCCCCGAGCAAGTTCGAGGCCCGCACCTTGACCTGGACGAGGTCGCCGAGTACAAGGTTGTAGGGGCCCGCCTGCAGCTCGAGCAGGGGAGCGGCGCACTGAGTCGCTGTGACCTCGCAGGCGGCAGGCGCCAGGGTAAAGCTGCCGTCCTGGGCTCGGATGTAGACCTTGTAGCCTGTGATCGGGAGCCCGCCCGTAGAAGGGGGCGCTGACCAGGTGATCTCGGCGTCCAGGCCCACGACGGCCGTCGCGGGGGCAGACATCTGGCTCGGGGTGACCGCGGCGTAGGTCACGAGGACTGGGGAGTAGGCGGCTGAGGGGCCGGCCTCGTTCCGGACGATGTACCGGAAGGAGTAGGTGGCGCCGGTGGTGAGCCCCGTGACCGTGTAGGAGGTCGCCAGGCTGTCGGGCGAGTCGCCGACGAGGGCAACAAACGCACCTCCTCCTTCGTCCCACTCCAGCTGGTAGGAGAGGACAGGGAGGCCTCCCGTGGCGGTCAGGCCCGTGACGAGAGGCATGTTGACGGTGATCGCGGTCTCGGTGCACGCCGGCTCGTGTCTGATGGGGCTCAGTGGGGGGTCTGCCGGCTCCGTGACCATCACGCCCCCACCGCTCGAGTCTGCCGAGAAATCTCCGCTCCCAAGGGTGTTCTGCGCCCGCACCTTGGCCACGACCTCAGCCCCGAGCGCCAGGCCATACGGGGCGGCCGCGAGACTCGCGAGGTCTACGTCGCAGTACAGGCTCGCCGCAAATCCTGCGCTGGACCCGTCGCACTCGGCCACAGCTGCGTAGCTGGCTCCGTCCTGGGCACGGAAGAGGACTTCGTAAGCCTCGATCGCGACGCCAGCGCCCCCCGAGTAAGGGGCAGTCACGCTCACCCGATACTGGAGCGGGGTATGCTCCGAGATCAAGGAGACGACAGGCGGGTTCATGGGACTCGGCACGGTAGCTGCCAGCACGCTCACGACGTCCGACTCGGCCCCGTCGCCGTGGGCGTTCCTGCCGAGGTACTTGAACTGGTACTCCACCCCGCTTGAGATGCCCTGCGTGATGACGATGCTGGTCTCCAGGTTCGGGGACGTGTCGCCGGCGACCGGTGCGAAGGCGCCAGCGAGGCCCGCGTCCCACAGGACAACGTACGAGAGAAGAGCGCTGCCTCCAGTCCCGTCGCCCGTGAGGCCCGCGTAGTCGAGTTGGATCTGGGTCTCGCCGCTGAGGGCTCCCCTGGTCGGGGCGGCCGCGGGCTGAAGCGGGACTGTCTCGATGAGCGCGCCGGAGGAATTGGGATCGGACTCGTCGCTGGTGCCGAAGGCGTTGGTGGCGGTGACTTTCGCAACGACCAGGGCGCCCTGGCTGAGGCCCGTGACCGCAGCGTCCTGCAGGGTCGCCAGGGGGATCTCGCAGTAGGCGTTGGCGGTGACGGCAGCATCCGCGCCGTCGCAGCCCGCCGGATCCGCGAGGTACGTGCCGGGTACACTCGTCTCGAGCAGGACCGAGTACTCGGTGATGGCGTCGCCCCGGTCGTTGGGAGGCGCCCACGCTATCCTGACTTTGCTGTCGGCGGTGACGCTCGTTGTGACCGGGCCGATCTGGTCCGGCCGAGTCGCTGCCTTGATCGTGACCTCCTCCGAGGGCTCGCCCCAGCCGAAGATGTTCTTGGCCCGGTGCCGGAACCTGTGGAGCCCTCCTGCCACGACGCCGCTCGAGACGACGAAAGAGCCCGCGAGGGAGGCAGCTGCCTCGCCTACCAGCGCCGTCCAGCTCGCCCCTCCAGTCCCCGCGTCCCAGTAGAGGGCGATGGAGGTCAGAGGGGAGCCACCGTCCGCGGGGAGTGGGAGGCTGACCTTGATCTGGAGGTCGGTCGTCTCCGCGTCTACTCGGCTAGCCTGAGCTGGCTGCCCGGGCTCGGTCATGACGAAGGCCCCCGCAGTATTCGCCGTGGATGGCGCGCTCGTGCCGATCTCGTTGGTCGCAGTCACGGTAGCGACGACTAGGTCCCCGAGAGCCAGCGTGAATGGGGTGGCCCTCAGGCTGTCCATTGGGACCGTACAGAAGAGATTGGCGATCGTCGTAGCGTCGCCTCCGTCGCACGAAGGCTCCGCGGCGTAAGTCGCTCCGTCCGAGGTGAGGATCACGATTGTGTACTCCAGTATCGGCTTGCCGCCGTCGCCTGCCGGCAGGGTCCACTGGATCCTTACTTCTGCCTGCTCGTTGAAGGTCACCGCGGCTGGGTCGATCTAGTCCGGTGGTGAGGCCGCTACCAGGGCGAGGCTCGGGGACCAGGCGGACCACCCGTGTATGTTCTTCGCCCGGTACTGGAAAAGGTAGGTCTCTGCGACTGTGATGGAGGTGGTCACCGTGTAGGTGAGGGCCAGAGAGTCTGCTGACACCCCTAGCAGCTCCGTCCAGACGGTGGCCCCTGAGGCGTCGTCGTAGCGGAGGGCGTACGACAGGATTGGGCTGCCGCCCGTCTCCGGGCCAGTGAGTGCCAGCCAGTCGGCCACGAGCTGCGTGCGCGAGGATGTGGCCCCGCGCGTGGGCGCCTGGCCCGGTGTGTGCGGCTCGGTCTGCACCTCTGCTGCTGTCAGGCCGTTGATGGCCGACTCTGCACTCCAGCCGATGACGTTCTAGGCCTCGACCTTGGCCACTACCAGGGCACCTTGGGGCAGGTTGTACGGGGCGCCCCTGAGCACCGACATCTCGACCGTGCAGGAGGCGTCAGAGACGACTTGCGCTACGTCGAGAGGCGCCGTGGGGTTGCAGCCGGACCCGCTAGGGCTAGCGCTGAAGGTTGCGCCGTCACTGTGGCGCAGGAGGACGCGGTACGCAGTGATGGCAATGGGAGCGGCGCCGCCGAGGTCTGCGGGAGCTGTCCAGGCCACCACCACCGCCGTGGTGACGGGGGCGGCCGAGTTGGCGGTCTCCACGTCCGTGGGGGCGGAGGGCACCGAGGCGGCCACTATTGTGAGCTCCGGGGAATAGCCCACTGACCAACCGTGGACGTTGCGTGCGCGGTACCGCACCAAGTAGGACGCGCCGCTCTCTATGCCGACAGTGATGACGGCGCTGTTGTCGAGCGAGGGCGTGAGCGCCGACACGAAGCCGCTGCCGTCGCCCCGATCGATTTCGAGCCCGTAGGCCTCGATGATGGCGCCCCCGTCCTGCGAGTTTGCCGCGTAGAGGACCTCAAGCTGGGTTCGGTCCGTGCCACCGCCTCGCTCGGGAGCGGTAGGGGGGGCCGCTGGCACAACCTGTACCAGAGCCCCCGCCGTGTTCTCGGGCGACGGCGCGGAGTAGCCAATGGTGTTGAGAGCCTCGACCACTGCCACCACGAGTGCGCCCTCGGCCAAGTTGAAGGTGGCGGCGTCCGTGAGGGCAGTCATAGGAGTCGTGCAGGTCCTGGCTGCTAGGATCGTGGCCTAGTCAGCGCCCAGCCCGTCGCAGGCAGTAGCTTCGACGAGGAAGAGCCCATCGGCGCCCTTGAGCGTGATCCGGTAGCCAAGGGTGGGGGCAGAGCCATCATCGACGGGGGCGTCCCAGTCCACGACGACATCCAGTCCGGCGTTGGCAGTCCGCGCTGCTGCCGGGGCGCCGGGCACGGTGGCGAGCAGGATGGCCTGGACTGGCGAGTAGCCGTCGCTCCAGCCGTGCCTGTTGCGGGCCCGATAGCGGAAGAAGTACATGTCGCCGGGCACCAGAGAGGCCACGACGTGCTCGAGCACCAGCGAGTCCGTGGTGCCCCCGGCAACCTCCGTCCAAGGGCCGGTACCCCCTCCCGCCTGGTCGACCTCGATGTGGTAGGACAGGATGGGCGAGCCACCGGTCTCGAGCCCCGTGAGCTCTGTCACGCCGACCCCGACCTGCGCTCCGAGGGTGGAAGCGTCGAGCCGGTGTGGAGCGGCGGTGGGCACATGCGGGACGGCCTCCATCAACAGCCCCGCCGGCGCGTAGTCAGCGGACGTCTCGCTCCAGCCAGCCTCGTTCCTGAACCTGATCCTGAGCGCGATAGGGTCCCCTTGGGCGAGCTAGTAGGCGTTCGAGGGCTCGGCCGAGGGCGGTGCGTCTACCCTGAGCGCGCTCAGTGGGATGGCGCACTCTCGGCCATCGAACGGCGCCGAGTCTTCGGCCAGGTGGCAGTGGGTGAGCTCCTCGCTGAAGGTGGCTCCATCTGCCTGCCGCACCTCGATTTGGCCCTCCAGGATCTCCGAGCCGCCGTTCTGAGGCAGGCCCCAGCGGATCACGAGGTCGGAGCCCTCAATGGATGCCGTCAGCTGGCTCCCTGCTCCCGAGACCTGCACGGTGGCCGGGGGGCCAGCCGCGAGGATGTAGGTCGTCGCCGAGTACGCCCCGGCGCCGATGGCATTGTGGGCGCGGTATCTGACCCTGTAGTACCTGCCCTGAACGACGCCAGATGTTTTCAGGGCCTGGAGACTGAGCGAGGGCGCTAGTCCACCCTGGAGCTCCGCGAACGAGCCGCCGAGGCCGTCGTCGACTTGGAGCTCGTAGCTGGAGATTGCAGCGCCGTTGGTCGCCGCGACAGCGTCCACTTCCACGTGGAGCACGGTGGCGCCACTCAGCGCCCCGCGGCGAGGAGGGCTCGGCGGAGCGCCTGGCACACCGGCGAATAGGATGGGCAGCGACGCCTCACCTGGGACCCCGTCGCCGAGCACCAACACGGTGTAGTCCGTGAACACCTTGAGCTGGAACACGAACTCGGACCCGAGCCCGTCCGCTGGGAGCTCGGTCACGACTTGGCCAGTCGCGAGCATGTTGCCGCTGAGCTCCGCGGCGTGCACCTGGGCAGTCGCGAGCCCTGAGCCATCTCCCGCGTCACGGTAGAGCCTGAACTCGAGGACCGCGCAGCCACCGTCGTCCGTCGATCGCTCCCAGGCCAGGGTCACCGCGCCCACCGACGAAGTGACCCAGGTGGGCCGGCCAGGCGGGCTCGGGCTCTCGCACGCGTAGGCCTCGAGCACCTCCGAGTACTCCGACTCCCCGTTGAAGTTGACGGACTTGTGCCGGAAGCTGTACTTGACCCCGGTGGCTGCAGCGATCGAGTGCGCCAGCACCTCGGGCCGACCTCGGCCGTTCCAGATCTCGACGTACACGCCGTCTCCCTCCCCGTTGTCCCACTCGAGCACGTAGCCGGTGGTCGGGATCTCGGTGTCGGGCTCCACGGCCCACTCAACCGCCAGCTGGGTGCGGGTCGAGAGGCCCATGGATCTCTGCAGCTGTGCGGGCTGCCCGGGTGGCGCGCCGACCGCGGCCCTCACCTCCTGGCTTGGCAGAGACTCCCCATGCACGTTGGTGGCAGTGGTGACGAACCGGTACCGCTCCCCGCCGGAAATACCCTCGACTGCTTGGGTGACGACGTAGGTCTCGGCCTGGCCATCGTAGGCGGCGACAGCGGCGTAGGACGTGTCCAGGCTTCCGGCATCCATGTAGAGCGTGTGGTAGTCGACGGCAGCCCCGTTGTTTTCGACCGACGGGTGCACCAGGATGGTGATCGAGGTGGCGCCGGCCGATGCGATGGTGGGCGCAGGTGGTGCCTCTGGCTCCTTCGCCGCCTGCACGTGGCTGACTGGGCTCCACTCACTCCAGCCGATAGCGTTGGCCGCGCGGTAGCGGAGCCTGTAGGTCATGCCCTTCACCAGGGCCATTGAGGTCACCGTCTGGGAGTACTGCTCGCCGTCGAGCCCGTAGCTCGTGAGCGCCGCCTCGCAGGCCTCGGAGTAGGAGCAAGCCCCGCCCCCGTGGGCTATGAAGTAGTGCTTCAGGTAGCCGGCGCCGTCCCCTCCGGCGACCGTGTGGAAGCCGCCGCCGACGCCGTCGTCCATCTGGACTTCGTAGTTGGTGACCGGGCTGCCCCCGTCGCTTGCAGGGGCGGCGTAGGTGACCTTGAGCACCGAGCCGGAAGTGACGCCCGTGTCGCTCTCTGCCGCGTCCGCTGGCTGAGCAGGCACGGTGGCCAGCACTACGCGCAGGGACCTCGAGGAGGTCGCGCTGAAGCCTCCCTGGTTGAAGGCCATGAGCCTGAAGCGGAGGGTGGTGCCCACAGCCACGGAGCCCGGGAGAGCGGTCACCGTGAGGCTGTTCAGAGAGGGCCGGTCCCGCACATCGTCAGCGTGGACCTCGGCGTAGCTGACACCTTCGGCAGTGGCCTCGGCTTCGTCACCCATGAGGAGGGCGTAGCCTGTGAGTGCGCACCCCCCATCATCTGCAGGCGGGGACCACGCAACGGACACTGAGGTCTGGCTCGTCGCGACTCGCTCTGGCGGGTCGAGGCCTTCCGGAGCCTGGCAAGCCCTGTACCCAGCGATCTCCGAGGCAGAGGTGCTGAGCCCGACGTGGTTCTCGGACACCAAGTAGAATCTGTAGAGGTGCCCGGTCAGGAGGCTGTCGCCAGTGGCGGTGTACTCGGTGAGGTCCGGGTAGCCGGCCCCGGAGAAGACCAGGCTGAACTCGCCGTTTGCACCGTCGTCCATGTACAGGTAGTGGCCAGTGGTCGTCCCGGCGGGGGCTTGCGTGTCTGCCGCCCGGTCCCACCGCACTCGGATCGAGGCCTTCGTGCTCTCGACGAGCTCAGGGGCGCTGGCAGGCTGGCCTGGCGCATCGGCCACGGGGAAGGTGGCCACCGCGCTGTACGCAGAGTAGCCCATAGCATTCAGGGCGCGGAACTGGAACGGGTAGAACTTGCCGGCCACCATGGACTCTACCGCGAGTACGAGCGTATGCTGGAACCCATGGGCGGAGTAGCCGTAGGAGGTCACCTGCACATAGGTGCTGCCGCCGTCGCCATCCCCTCTGTAGAGCTCGTAGTCGGTCACGACAGCGCCCCCGTTGTCGCGTGTTGGGTAGAGCAGCAAGGTGATCGAGGATGCGCTGGTGCCGGCCCGTGTGGGGCTCGGCGGCGCCTGTGGAGGGTCTGCTGCTAGGGCCTGCAGCTCTGCCGAGAGTGGCCCCCAGCCGATGCAGTTCTTGGCCCTGTAGCGGAATCGATACACCCGGCCCCGCACCATGGGCGTAGACGGGCTCTACGTCACGGTGAGGGAGCCCATCAAGTAGGGGCTGCTGAGGCCGACGAGGGACTGGAAGGCTCCACCCTAGCCGTCGTCCCTTTGGATGTCGAAGGAGACGATCGCACAGCCTCCGTTGGAGTCCGCCGGGAAGGCCGAGATGTCGAGAGCCGTCATGGTGCTCGTGGACTCGAGCAGAGCTGGGGCTGGCGGCTGCAGTGGGTATGAAGCCAGGACTGCCCCAAGAGTCGGGCTGGTCACGGCTCCGGTTTCACTGTGAGCCCGAACCCTGATCCTGTACGTTGCTCCTACTGTGGCCACCCGCGTTATTTCGAGCTACCTTAGAGTCGGCTGGTCTCGCACGAGCGGGTCCTCGTCGACGTTCGCCTCCACGAAGGCACCGCCGGCGCCGTCGTCCACGTAGACTGCGTATCCGAGGATGGGGCAGCCTCCAGACGAGGCAGGCGCTTGCCAGCCAACGGTGATGGAAGGCGCTGGCGCAGTCGTGGCACCCACCTTGTAGGGCTTTGCCAGCCCTATTGGGTCAGCGCAGACCCTAAACGTGCCGATCGCGGAGGCTTCGCTCGCCCCGTTGAAGTTGTGAGCGACCACCTTGAAGCGATAGTAGCTGCCCGCTGCCAGGCTGTGCTCGGGTGCCCCAACAAGGTGCTCGGCGACGCGCGTCGAGCGGGCGCGAGTGTCTAGGACGCTGGAGAACTCCTCTCCAGATTCGGGGGTCGCCATGAGCAGCTGGTAGCCGACTATGTCCCCGCCAGGAGTCGTGGTTGGGTCATCCGGGCCCGCAGCCCACCTGACGAAGAGGGACGCTGCGCCTGACTGAGTGCGGTCCACGGTAGGGGCGGCCGGCTACGCTGGTGGGGAGGCCACGGCGGCCCGCAGCAGGTCTGAGTATTCCGAAGCTCCACTCGGGTTGAGCGCCCGGGTCCTGAAGCTGTAAACTTTGCCAGTGAGGATGCCGTCCAGCGTGGTGGTGAGCTGGTGCTGCAAGCTAAAACTTTCCACGTCGTAGGTGGCCACCTGGACTTCCGCCGGGCTTCCGTCCTGAGCTCCCTCGTCCCTCCAGAGCTCGAGGCTCGTGAGGCTCTGGCCCCCGTCGTCTTGAGGCAGGAAGAGGCTCAGAGTCATTGAGGTATCTGTGGCTGCGGCTAGTGATGGAGGAGGTGGAGCAACAGGTGCATCGCTGGCTACCACGTACACGCTCGGGGACCAGCTCGAGCTCCAGCCGTACTGGTTCTTGCCTCTGTAACGCAGCGCATAGGACTGGCCCTTCACGACCCCAAAGATCGTGTGCCGGAGCGCCAGGCTGTCGCCCGCTACCCCGCTCACGTCGGCAAAGGCGGCGGGCTCGTCTGGGGAGTTGCTTCTCTGCTAGAGGGCGTAGCTGGTGATCACAGCTCCGCCGGTCTCCGCATCTCCCTCGAGGGCGGGCAGGCTCACGGTGAGTTACGTGCTGGAGGTCATGGATTCGACCACCCCAGGCGCAGAGGGGGGAGCGGACGGCGTGGTGGCGAGCAGGTAGCTGGTAGATGTCCCGCGCGTGCCTCCGACGGCGTTGTAGGCCTCCAGGACGTACTTGAAGACCTTGCCCGTCGAGCCCCCCGGGTAGTTGGTGACGGTGGCCTCGAACAGCTGCGGCTTGTCCCTGATGTTGGTGTCCGAGTCAGAGTTCACTTCGACCCACACCTCGAGCCCGTCGACAGGGTCGGAGAGGTCCGGGTCGCTCCTGAAGAGCGCGTAGCCCGTGATTGGGCAGCCCCCAGTGGCTTCGGGCTCCTCCCAGCTCAGCGTAGTTGTGCTGGCCGAAGAGGTGCCTGCCACACGCACAGGCGCCCTGACCCCAGAGGGAGGCAGGCAGGAGTGCGTGCGCAGGGCCATTGCGGATTGCGGGCCCTCCCCGTTGAAGTTGGAGGCGGACACCTTGAAGTCGTATAGGTCGCCGGGGGTCAAGCCGGAGACGACGGCACTCGTGGTTTCGGGGAAACCCAAGCCATCGTAGACGAGGCTGAAGATGTTGCTCTGCTCTCTCGCCGCGTAGAGCCTGTAGCCCGAGATGCTGTTGCCAGCGAGCGCGGGTATGGGCTACATGTCGGCCCAGGAGACGGCGACGGAGGTTTCGCTCGAGCTGCTTTCCACCCGCGTAGGGGTCGGAGGGGCTGCAGGCACAGCGGTGAGCGCGACCAGAGTCACATCACTTGGCTCACCGGTGCCCACCAGATTCTGAGCCCTGAACCGCAGCTTGTAGATGGTGCCGTACACCAAACTGTCTGTGACGATATTGAGGGTGTGGAGCTGCAGGCTGGCGGTGCCGTCGTAGCTTGCCACCTCGGAAAAGACGTCGTTCAAGAGCCCACCCTCGTTGATCTCTAGGGAGTAGGCTGTGATCGGTGCACCTCCGTTAGCAACCCCGAGGTCGAGGCGGACTTGGATGTCCGTGTCGGAGACTGAGACGACACCCGGCGCAGTGGGTGGCTGCGCGGGAGCTTGAGCTGCCAGGATGGCGGCGGTGACCGAGTATGGTCCCCAGCCGTACGCGTTGCGGGCCCGGTAGCGCACCCGGTAAGTTACTCCCTCGCGTACACCCGTGGTGATCAGCTGCGAAGTCGCCAGGCTTGGAACTGCAAGACCGGTCAATGCGACGAACGCTCCACCCTCGCCGTCGTCTATCTCCAGGCTGTAGGACTCGATGTGGAGCCCCCCGTTCAGCTCTGCGGGGAGGGCTGCGTAATCAATCAAAAGGCGGCTGCCCGACGAAGCGCTCTCTTCCTTGGCAGGCGCAGACGGGGGCTGGCTGGGCACATCCCCGAGTGGGATCGTCGCATGCTCGGAGACAATTGAGTCCCCAGCCTCGGTGAAGACTTACAAGTAGAACACGTACTCCGTGCCTACCTCCTCGTCCGAGAAGGCCGTGATCGTAGCACTGTTGAGGCCTGGCTGGCCCCGTAGCGCGGGATCGTTTGCGGTGTTGACCTCGGCGAAGACCCCTGTCCCAGTGCCGTCATCCATGAAGACAGCATAGCCGGTGAGGGCGCACCCTCCAGTATCCGCAGGCGGGGCCCAGTGAAGCTCAATCGTGGTTGCTGTGCCACCAGAGCGGTACGGTGCGGCCAAGGGGCTCGGCAGCACGCATGCCCGGAACTCGAACGGCTCGGAGAGGGTGCCCTTCCCGTTGAAGGTGTGGGCAGCCACTTGGAGCCGGTAGGCCTTGCCAGTCGTCAGTCCGCGCACGGTAGTCTTGGTGACGTCCCTGAGGCCAAGCTGGGCGCCATTGTAGGCCTCCCAGGTGGTACCTGTCTCGGGGTCGGTGGCGTAGAGCGAGTAGCCCAGGACATCTCCGCCGGGACTTTCACCACCTGGCACGGTCACTGCGGACCACTCGACGCTGAGGCTCGTTTTCGAGCTGTAGGCCATCACCTTCTCGATCAGGGCGGGTGCACCGGGCTTGTCCGCGATGGCTACGCTTACAGGATCGGACGCCGCGCCGCTGCCGCCGACTTCATTCGTCGCCCGGTATCGGAACAGGTAGACCTGGCCCGCAAGCAGGCCATCGTCGTCGGCTGTGAGCGTGTGCTGCACCGCGCCAGTGTAGGAGGCCACTGCGGTGAACTGGGCGTCCTCTAGGCATTGGTCCTGCGCGCTGCTGTCCTGGCAAGACTCCAGAGCGTAGGAAGTGATTGGGGAGCCCCCGTCGTCGGTTGACTCGAGGTCGAGCCGGAGCGTCACAGAGCTTGCCGTGGGGTCCCCCACGACCACTGGAGGTGTGGCGGGCTGGGCAGGCGCGTCGGCGGCTACTGCACTCGTAGGGGCCGAGAACTCACTCCAGCCGATTACTGTCTTGGCTCTGTACCGGAAGAAGTAAGTCTCTCCCTTCTCGAGCCCAATTAGGGTAAAGGTAGTGAGGAGGGAATCCGAGTCGAGGCCCACGAGGTCACGCCAGTAGCCTGTCGTGTAGGCGCCCATAGACTGCAGATGGTAGCTCGTCACGGGGCTGCCCCCGTCGCTAGGTAGGGCCTCGTCGAATCGCGCCGTAATCAGGGCGGAGCTCGTCGACAGAATCTGAGGCCCACTGGCAGGCTGACTAGGGGCTATCGCAAAGAGGAAGCTCACCTTCGGGCTAGCCACTGTCCCTTCTCGGTTGGACACTGTCAGCTGGAGCGTGAACGTCTTGCCAAGATCCTCAGCTGCGAGCGCAACGGTGCCCTGCCGGAGAGTCGGGACATCAGTGGCCACGCCTAGCACCGGAGTCGAAGGGTCACCGCTCGAGCCGTCATCGACGTACAGCGAGTAGCCGCTTAGCGGGCAGGACCCAGCGGAGAGGGGCTCGGCCCAGACGAGGACGAGTGCTTCCGCAGTCACTGACTCCAGCCTTGGGGCGGGCAGGTCCCGCGGGGCAGTGCAGGCGTAGATCACAGCGACAGGAGAGGTGCCCGCTAGGCCGTTGAACGCCCGGGCAGTGAGCCGAAAGCGGTAGGGCCTCCCTGCAGCCAGAGGGTGCGCTCCTGCGCTCCCGCCAACGACATAGGTAGTCAGGGAGGGGGCATTGTTGCCATCGTAGATGACCTCGTAGTCTCCTCCGAGCCCGTCGTCCATCTCGAGCCTGTAGCCGGTGACGTCACCCCCAGGGCTGTCAGAGCTAGCAGGTGGTGCCCACGATAGGACCAGCTTCGACTCTGTAGAGAGGGCCTGGATCTTTGCCGGTGCATTGGCCTCGCCGGGGAGGTCTGCGAGGGCGATTGAGGTCGTGCCGGTGTAGTCTGAGGCCCCAACTGCGTTGATGGCTCGGGTCTTGAGGCGATAGATGAGCCCACTTACGAGGGCAGTCTCGGTTGCCTGCTCAATGGTGAAGCTGCTGGATGACCCATCGTACGATAGCACCTGCGAGAAGGCACCGAGAGCCCCGTCGTCAACCCAAAGTTCATGCCGAATGATGGCTGCCCCACCGTTGTCTTCGCAGAGCGTCAGAGAGAGGCTCATGGAGGCGCTGTTCGCAGCGACAAAGGCTGGAGGTAGAGGAGGAGCTTCGGGTCGCTGGGCTGCGCGCGTCGAGGTCACGGGCGAGTAGTCACTCCAGCCGACTGCGTTGCGGACGCGGTAGCGCGCCCTGAAGACCTTGCCTCGCATGCTGGGCTCACGGAGGAGGTACTGGGTCGAGAGCGAGTCGGAGCCCAGGCCGTACAGCTGGCGGAAGCTGCCTCCAGCTCCATCGTCGGCCTCGAGACTGTAACTAAGAATCTGTGAGCCACCAGTCTGCGCCGGATCTGCACTGTCGATTTCCCCAAGCGTGAAGTGAATCTGCTCCGCGCTGGTCAGGCTCGGGTCTCCGGCTGGCCCGCTAGAGGGCGCCGCAGGGGCATCCGCCAAGACTACCCCCAGGCTCGCAGACGAGAGCACCCCAGCCACGTTGATCGCCTCCAGTCGGAAGTGGAAGGTCTTGCCCACGTCCGTCTGACCGCCCACGTCGAAGTTGGTGGGGAGCACAGAGTGCTCGTGCAGGTTTGGCTTGTCCCGGACCTCGGCAGAGTCGACCTCTGCATAGGTTGCTCCCTCGTCACCGCTCATGTGCAGGCGATAGCCACTGATGTGGCAACCAGCCGATGGTCCTACTGTTTGGTGGGGCTCAGCCCACGAGAGCGTCATCGATGCTGCCGAGGTCGACACCAGCGTCAGCCTCCATTCCGCGCCGCTAGGTATCGCTGGAGCCGCACAAGCCCTAGCGCTCAGGATCGTGCTCTCCGCTGTGTTCCCGTTGAGGTATCGGGCCTGCACCTTGGCGAGGTACTGGAAGCCAGCTCTGATGGGCTTTCCGCCCAGCTACCGGATAAGGATGGAGGTAGTGTCTGGGTTATCAGAGCCGTCGTGGACCAGCCAGAACTCGCCTTCAGTGAGAGATGGAGGGTCCTGGCCCTCTGCGGCGTTGACCTCCATCATGTAGACAAGGTAACCCAGAATAGCTTGGCCCGTCTCCTAGCCTGCATCCAGAACCACACGGGGCCACTCGAGCGCGATCTGGCTGCCTTGGGTCTGAGACACAAGTAGCAAGGGGGCAGCAGGCGCAGGTGGGGGATCAACTAGGGCAAATCTTACTGCATCGGAGAGCTCGGAGTTGCCGATGGAGTTCGTTGCTCTGTACCTGAACGTATAGATCTTTCCAGTCTCGAGGCCGTCTGCAGCGGTCGTCAGAACGTGCTGAGGCGCATTGGAGGTGTAAGACACGACTGGGTCGGTTGCGTCGTTTGCATCGTCTCCGTCGTTGACGAAGAGCTCAAAGAGCGTGAGGGGGCTACCGCCACTGTCCGCTGGAGTCGCGAATTGCAAGGTGATCTCGGTGCTGGTTGCACTGACTAGCCGGGGAGGATCTGGCTTCGCAGGCGAGAGCGCCGCGATGATGTAGCTGTCGGGACTCGACCAGGCACCCCAGCCGATACTGTTGCGCACCCGGCAGCGGAATCTATACACACGGCCCTTTTCGACCGGTGCAGCTGTGTAACTAGTGTGAAGCGTGTGCACCGACTCGTCTTAGCCCAGCACAATTGTCATTGCCCCACCTTGTCCGTTGTCCATTGCGAGCTGGACCCCAATGATCGGGCTGCCACGGTTGTCAGGCAGCGTTTCTGTGAACCGCACTTTGATCCGCTCGTCGCTTGAGACCGAGGCATCGTTTGTCGGTGGAGCTGGAGCGTCTGGCACGCCCGCAAGCACGAAGGAGCCGATTCCGCTACCCACACTCCCTACCTCGTTGAAGGCCCACAACTGGACCTGGAAGGTGGCAGCGGTGTCTTCAGGAGCAAGGTCAAGGGTGAAACTGGTGACCTAGGGCTCGATGTCCCCTCCTTCCTGCACCGTGACTGCGTCCCCGGCACCGGTGTCCCTGAAGAGCTGGTACTTGTAGACTGGACAGCCATTTGAGACTCGCGGGGCAGCCCATTTGAGAGTCAGCGTGGTCTCCGTCGAGCTCACGTATTCGGGGGCAGGGAAGTCTCGCGGTGGGAGGCACATGTACAGGGTCGCCTCATCGCTCAGGGCACCTTCCCCATTGTAGTTCAGGGCTGACGCCCGGAACCGGTAAGCCCGCCCAGGCAGGATGCCGAGGTCAAGGGCGGTCACTCTGAATGCCTGGACGCCTGGGCGGTTGGCACCTTCGTAAACGAGCCGGTAGCTCCCGTCGTTGCCACCATCCATGTAGAGCCTGTAGCCAGTGACGCCGATTACAGCTGGGCTGCTGGGCACCGTCACTCCGGCGCTCCACCTCACCAGCATAGAGGAGAGGCTGCTCTCAACCAGGTCTACCCACGGTGCGGGTGTCAGCTGGGCTGGCAAGGGCGCGAGGGCCGCACTTGCCACATCGGAAAACTCGGAGCCTCCAACATCGTTGATAGCTTTCAGCCTGAAGTAGTGAATCTTCCCAACTGCAAGGCTGTCTGCTACTTCTTCGAGGGTGTGCGTCATGGACTCTCCGTCGTAGGTTTCCACGGAGCTGAAGGTAGTGGTTGTTTCGTCTCTGGCTTCCAGAGCGTAGGAGAGGATAGGAGAGCCGCCGTTGTCAGAGACCTCCCTGAACTTCAGCACTATCTCGGAGGCTGAGGTCGACAGGACAACTGGCCTTGCTGGGCGAGTAGGGACACCTGCGACGAGGAGAGAGGCGACAGGCGAGTAGCCTGACCAGCCCTGGGAGTTCCTGGCCCTGTACTTGAATCGGTACACCAGCCCGTTGGTAAGGTTGGAGATGGAGTGTGTGCGCTGCAAGCCAGGCTGGTCGCTCGTGTTGACAGGCCTGTACTCGCCCCTAGAGCCGTCGTCCATCACCAGCTCGTAGGCCTCCAGGGTGAGCCCACCATCCGCGGTGACGGTGGGGAGCTCTACGGTCAGAGAGTCACGAGTCGAGGCCAGCCTGACTGGGGCTGCTTCTGGGGCCTCGGGGACACTGGCAACTAGTGCCGAGAGGAAGCCCGTGCTAAGCGTGGCGCCCTCAGAGTTGAGGGCCTCGAGAGTGAATCGCACAGTCAGGCCGGTGAATGCTGCACCCAGTGTGACTTCTTACTCGAACTGGTAGGGCTCGGCAATCTCCTGGAGTGGGTCAGCCACGAAGGCGACTGCGGTCGTGATAGGCCCTTCTGCTCCGTCGTCGTGGTAGAGTTTGTAGCCCGTGATCTCGCATCCACCGCTATCGAGAGGCTGTACCCACCTCAGAGTTACTGCAACCTCTGTCGAGCGGACGAGCGCAGGCGCCACGACGCCAGCAGGGGGCACGCAGCTCCGGAGACTGACGAGTGGGCTGGGGGCTCCCTCGCCATTGTAGTTCACTGCAGTCACGTAAAAGGTGTAGGCCACCCCTGGGGTGAGGCGACCAATGCCGGCCTTGGCTAGAGGCCCGCGGTACGCTTCTCGAGGAGTTGCTTCAAGGCCGTCGTCTACATAGAGCACATACTCCAAGACGGGGAGCGCTCCGCCAGTGATTGCTCCCCACTCGAGTCCGATCGAAATGTTCGTGTTCCATGGCTCCAGCGCCTCTGCATCATCCGCCCTGCGAGCTGGCCCGCTGGGAACAGCTGGTGGCAGAGCTCCAAGGCCGAAGCGTGAGGTATCGCTGTAAGTAGAGGCGCCCATGTAGTTGAGAGCTCTGAAGCGGAATCGGTACAGCTTGCCTGAGGTGAGTCCGAGAGCTGAAGCATCTACTGTGTAGCTGAGGCCGTGGTCAGAATAGTCGTAGTCTGCGATAGCCTCAAAAGTACTCGTCACTGCTTCCAGGAGCGAGTCAGCTGAAGTCCCTTGGTCTACTTCCAGCTCGTATCCTGTGATGGGAGTCCCGCCATCCCCAACAGACCGCTCCAGCGCTAGAACTATCTGGGTATCCGTAGAGGACACATAGCTTGGTGCAGCTGCAGGAGCGTCGGGGATCGTGGCCGCAGTAATGTACTCGATTGGAGACCAGGCACCTGGCCCGTTGACATTGACTGCCCTGTATCGAAAACCGTAGGCTCGTCCACGGCTGAGTGCCCCAACTGTGTAGGCAGTGCTGAGTGACTCGTTCTTGCTGGAGCCTGCAACGTCAAAGAATGTATCAGTGATCTGGGGAGACTAGCCAAGCCCGAGACTTGGAGTCCGCTGAAGGTGATACGACACGATAGGGCTGCCCCCGGTCGCTGCGTCGTCTGCCTCGTCGAAGGCGGCAAATGAGACGCGTATCTGGTCTACAGATGTATCTGAGAGCACCATCACTGGGCCCGCTGATGGCGCCGCAGGAAGGTCGGAGATAGTGGCCGTCGCAAAGTTGCTTGTAGTCTCACCAACTGCGTTTAGGGCGACAATCGCGAAACGGTACATGCGGCCCACCACTAAGGTGGTAGAAGCAGGGGATTCAACCTCGAACTCAAACTGTGTTGGCGAAAGACTATTTGCTGAGTCTGATAGAGTAACTTCTGCAAGCGATCCTAGCTCCCCGTCGTCAGCCAGCACCTAGTAGCCTGATATGGGACACCCACCAGAAGCAAGCGGCTCCTGCCACCTGAGCGTGGCCCCAGTTGAGCTGCGTGCGACTACCTGGAGTGAGTGGAAGTAGAGAGGCGGCGAACATGCATATCTGTGAGTCTGCGAGTCGGGGAGCTGAGAGAGGTCTGGGGAGAGGCCATTAAAGTTCTCGACCTGAAGCCAGTAGGAGTAGAGACTGCCCGGCTCGATGCCTGAATGCACGAAGGATAACTAATTGAGAGCAGTGCTGTTTAGCAACACGTGGCTATTCCCTGGAGACGCGAGGTCGCTCCAAAGAATGTAGCGCAGCACCGCTAGGCCATCCGTTGGAGCAGGTAAAGGCCAATCAAGTTTGACCTAGGCGTCGTTGGAGGCACTTGTGTCAACAGAGGGCATGACAGGTGTCGTTGGCTGAGCGCCCATTGCTACTCGCATGGTAGGCGCCATGTATCTGAGCTCACTTTCCCCAACTTCATTTTCGGCTGTGAGTTTGAAGGTGTAGGTGTTGCCTGCTTCAAAAACTTACCCTGATGCTCCAATGGCATCTCCCGCGTTGACAGTGTAGGAGAGTGAGACCCCGTCGTAATCATCAATGTAGTGGAAGGCCGATCCTTCCACACCTTCGTCAGCATACAGTTTGTACAAGAAGCCCTCTCCTCCGGCTGACCCACCGTTGTCAGATGTTCGGCTTAGGAGAAGAGCTACATGTGTGGCGTCGTAAGACGAAGCCAAAGGGCTTGGTGGGGCTGTAGGAAGTGTGGCAGCGCGCACGTAGGCGATGTCACTCCAAGGGCCTTCCCCTATTTCGTTGATTGCCCGATAGCGTACTCGGTACGTCAATCCCTTCTCAATTCCATCTTTTTCTGCCGTGAGGAAGATAGAGGTCTGCAGCGTGTTTTTTGCGCGATCTCCTCCGAGGACAAAATGGAAAGGCCCATTGCTTCCATCATCGAGCTGCAAGTCATAGCCCAGGATGGTTGCGCCACCAGAGTCAGCAACTTCGAAGGGAGGGATATTAAGTTAAAGTTGTTGTGCATAAACGCCAAGAATGGTCGCTGCTAGGAGTGCTAGCATTACATATACATGACGTTTGCGTTTGGAACATATCCACATTTTATTTGCCATAATACAAATTATAAATAATATAGTGATGTATAATAATCAATATTAAACTTAAATACTTGGGGTTT